>JACLAD010001890.1_pt1 | contig 32015 bp, 15 predicted proteins | sample 8027901 | NCBI WGS metagenome assembly JACLAD01 (sample SAMN15725071, study PRJNA655200) | protist metagenome | isolation source: fluorescence activated cell sorting (FACS) single amplified genomes of... | place: Spain: Blaines Bay Microbial Observatory, Mediterranean Sea | collected 2016-07-05 | reverse complement strand
CTGTGCCGCGCTGCTCGACCTACGAATTACGAAGAGCATATCGCAGGTGCAATTCCTCTTCTCTTGAGATTGTTTCAACATACAGATGAAAAGATTGTGTGTCACATCTGCATGTGTTTCTTGGAGGTCGTGGAGAGACTCAAGGACATGCCAGTTACTTTAGAATCGATAGCAAACCAAGGTCTTATCTTCCAACTGGTGCAGCGACTACCTGATCTCGCGAGTCGAAATAGCACTTTATGCCAAAAAGATGTCGCATTAACTTCTCGTATTTTGCAAATATTGGCAAGCCTTGGCACCACACCGAAATTAATTGCCGAAATGGTGGGTCAAGGGATCACAGAGAAAATATGTAGCCTCTTGATCGACTCGAATTGGAGAAATCACACAACTCGCCGCAACAGGCTTGGCATGATAGACAGCAGCTGCATTGTTCATGACACGGTTGCTTTGATCGACAGTCTTTTACCGGATGCAAATTTATTGTTCGAGGGGAAGAGCGATGGTGGTTCAGCTGAAACACCAGCGAATAAAGCTGTTCGTCTGGAAGACAACCCAGGAGCAGTGGAATCACCTGATGCCACAGCTATGATTGAACTTCCAAATGCTGATGAGAATCATCATATAGCCGAGGCTGGTGGTGGCCAAGAGGCAATCATCGAGTGCTTCGCTGCAGCATTCTTGAAACCCTTAATTGCAATGCAGGAGAGTGTGGTGCAAACACATGTAGAATGTCGCAGCACGTCAGCTATGCATAAAATCTTGTCATGCATTTCAGGGATAACTTTAAGGAGAATCGTCGCAGCAGAAAATATCACAGGAAAAATATGTGAATTCGTGGCTGCATTGCTGATACAAGAAGACCTCCACATCGTTTGTATGGGATTTTCTATGGCATTGCATATGTTGCATAAATCACCAAAAGATTTTGGTGATTCTTTCTTGCGCGAAGGGATAATTGCAAAAGCAGAGATACTTGCGGGGGCACGCTTGCGTGTCACTAGTCAACTGCGTTCCGAAAAGCGTTCGATGCGCACACGAAGAGTAGAAGCTATGAACCGCGGTCTCTCACCGGCAAGGGCCGCAGTGGCGGCAGCAAAGCAGCAGAGAAGGACCGTTTCACTACTAGCATCCACACTTTTAGATATTTATGACAGCAAGTGCCTCAACGAAGGTCAGCCTCTTGACAGATCTCGAAAGCATTCAGGAATCGCGAGGAAAGGAGACGGATCTCGTATTTTAGCGAGCCTGACTGAAATTGCAGCACGAATCGAGAGCCACAAAGTGACCGGAAAGAGCTCTGAATGTTCGTCAATAGACCAAATCTTATCTGTTCCTGAACACCCTTGCAAAAACGGTGAGGAAGCTATCATGAGACAAAATGAACTCACAGTTGCCAGCACAGTTGTGCGAGATGATCCTTGCAATGACCTAATGCGCTTTCTGCATAAAAATGGAAGCCTATCCATGTACGAGCTTCTTGAGAGTGGGATTATCAAAGCTCTGCTCCGTTTTTACGGTCGAAAGTGCAATGATCAACTACACCTAGTGGGTGGAGAAATTTCAGAGGCTCAGCCGACAAATCGTGGAGAATATAACTTGCGATGTATACTAAGCCCGACGGGCCGAGGAGGGATACTGTGTGAAGATAAAGGAGGGGAGAGCGGGACTTTAGATCTTCTCGTCAATGTTCTTCACAGAATTATTTCTTCCAGAGAAAATCTTCCAGCGATACTGTCGCAACAGACTCTTTGGAACTATCAGCTGGAACATGAGTCTGAGATATCTCGTCTTGATCGTTACTTTTGCTTACTGAGCAAGCCACTAGTTATTACAGTAAACTTCACACAGCATATCGCGAAAGTGAAGGGTGGTAATAGCAGGCGAGGTCGTAGGCAAAAAGCGAGGCGAAGGAAAGAAGTGAGTGCCGATATTTCGAAATGTGAGCCTCACCTCATTACTTTGCTCGTAGATCCGCTTCTTTCGGTTGGAAGGCTTTTGAACCACGTCAATATGGTGCTAAAACGGAGGACCAGTTCTGCCTCAGCAGACAACTCAGAAAAGCAAATTGTTGCTGGCGAATCTCATGTAAGTGTCTCAAATTCCACGGCAGTGAACACAAATTTGGACCTGGGGTTTCCAGTACCAGGCATCGATGCAGCTATTGCTGATTCTCATTTGTTGATATACGATGTTGATCCTAAATGCATGGCCACCTCGAGAAAATTGAAACCGGCCGCGCTGCGCATGTCTCTTTGTGGAGAGCTGCTGGACAATGCAACGTCAGTGTTAGGTTCACTGTTGAATATAAAGTACAGAGTCTCATCACAAGCTGCGATACCATCACTTGCAGCTATTTGGGGAAACGAGCACAATTTTGATTGCGCTTCTGAATTAGATGCCGTCAATGGAAGCGATAACATGCATGAACGCACGTATGCTTCTCGTAGCGATATGGCAACGAATGATCCATGTCTTGATGAAGATGTCGTGGATGTGATTACACTACTTAGTATCATTAAGTCATTCTCCGACCATCGAACTACGCGAGAAAGTGATGAAAAGCTTCAGAAAGATTTCGCTCCGAGCTATAGGAAAACTGGAAATGCTACGATGGCTTCGGCTACGAGAGCTGAATTCAAGCTACATTCGTCTCTGCGAACTTCGGATTCCAGATTGCGAAGTATATTTGTCAATAAAAAGCTGGCCAAAAAACTTTATATCCAGCTGCTGGACCCCCTGATCTCAGTAGGAGGGTGCATCGCTGATTTATGGCACACACTCATCCAAAGAAGGTCATTTCTTTTTCCTTTTGAAGTGCGTGCTGCATACTTCTACACCCAGCGCATGGATGCCAGGGTAAGTTTGCGATTCATCGCGCGAGCAAGCAAGATCAGCCGAAGTTCAACGATTGGAAAGCAACAGGTGCTACTTTCTCCGAAGGTAAAGGTTGCAGCTGATCGGAGTCACTTACTCACGGCAGCAGCTGCAGCGCTTGCCAAATGTGTGTCAGTGAAAAATTACACTTGTTTGATTCCCAGTTTGGAGGCACAGTTCATTGGAGAAGTTGGAACTGGAGAAGGCCCTACGATGGAATTCTTTGCGCTAGTCGCTAGGGCTTTCACTGATCTGGACTCGCTTTGGCGCTGTGAATTGTCGCGTGGTGATACCAAATCTTGTAATTCTCTTTTGTTCCCTGCGTGCCGACAGGACAACACGCAATTACAATCGGAAGGGCTGTTCGCATCTCGTCCTGAAGCCTATCGATGTCTGGGAAGATTCATAGCTCTCGCCATGATAATGCAAAAACCTGTGCATTTGCCATTTCCTCGCGTAGTTTATGAAGCACTACTCTCCTCTAAGGATCCCCAGCAAATTGACGACGATCTTATTTTGAGATACATTACGGAAATGGATGGGCATGTGGGGCGTAATCTTGCAAAGTTGAACAAAATTGGCATATGTCAAAGATCCATGTCTGAAACGGTCACATCTGTGACAGAGAACCCGAAAAGTATTTTACTTTTTGATGGAGTACCTGTGGAATCTCTGTGTCTAGACTTCACTGTACCTGGACTGCCAGATGAAGAACTCATAACAGGCGGTAAAGCTATCGAGGTGACAACCAAGAACGTTGGAGATTATGTTTCCAGCATATGCAACGTCATGGTTAGGAAACCGCTGTTGGAAATGGTTACCGCACTTCGGCAAGGGATTGAGGACTTTTTTCCAGTCGGTCAACTCGCCATATTTTCTGCGCAAGATTTTGAAAAGTTGTTATGTGGAAGTGCTGCTTCATGGACTCGTGAAGATTTGCAGGAACATATAAAAGCGGACCATGGTTATACACACGAGAGCATAGCCGTGCAACAACTTCTTGAAATACTTGCAGAATTTGATGCAAAGCAGCAGGCCCAATTTTTGAACTTTATGACTGGTTCCCCCCGATTACCGATCGGGGGCCTTGCAGCTCTTGATCCAAAACTGACGGTCGTGAGGAAAGCTAGTCCCAAAGAGGGGCTTTGCTCTCTCCCCTCGGCTTCAACGTGCACATCATATTTGAAGCTGCCCGAGTATTCTTCGAAAAAGGAGATGAGGGAAAAAATCATATTAGCCATATCAGAGGGCCAAGGCTCGTTTCATCTTAGTTGAAAATGGAGACAGCAGAGACGAAAGGATATGGACTTCCCGGAATCTAGCTAGCACTAGCTAGGCTAGCACTAGCTACTGTTGTAGTGCTAGCCTAGTGCTACAGTACAGTGCTGCCATTAAATCAATAAATTTCTGAAAAACTAAAGGAAATTTATGTAATATGTAATGTCTTTCTGAGGTCAGGTCTCACATGTCTTTAGGTTTTTCAATTCAAAATCTCTTGCAGAAAATGTCTTTCATGATACCATTCGCAAAATATTGAACATATTTCCATTACTGCAAGTATAACCAGGATATCTTTCGAGTCCGGTCGGGAGATCGCAGGTCAGCATTACCTTACAACTATTTTGAGGGCCGCCACAATAATCCTGTTCGTTTTTGGTGTGTGACGTCGAATCAATGTACTCTCTTAGGGTAGTAAGCAGTGCTAGGACGCCAGGCACTCTTCCTGGGCAAATTTCAGCAACGTCGTCAAGGATAACCAAACCAGGTAGGAAAGGTGCAAGGTGAAGTTGTGTAAGAAACCTACAAAGGGTTGCATAATCGCCAGGATTGATATACTTGAATTTAATTTTTTGCAAAACCATTGAACTATGCCTATCGACAAATTCTCTGCGACGCTTTTTTAGTTTCTTTTCAATAGCGATATAGAGGACGATGTTTCCTTTTTCTGCTTCAGCAAGTGCGCAGTGGAGCATAGTTGTTGTTCTCCCTGAACCCGTCTTCCCAGCGATGAAGGTGACAGGTGCCTTGCTCTGGCCAAAATCCTCGTTATTGAAGCTAGCAGCCCGTCTTTTAGTGCCGGGAGACGCAGTCTGTCGCTTCAACTCTTGGGGCAGCGGGTTCATTTCAAGGAGCAAAGCAAAGTAAAAGGGCCATTGAACTGGAAAGCTTGAAGTTCAAAGACGAGAGAGAGAAGAGAGAAGAAGAGAAGCGGAAGCAGAAGATTTAGATTAATTTAGATTTAGATTGGAGAGAGTGGGGGCAGTATTTTAGATTCAATGCAGTAGTGTTTAGTATACACTTTCAGGCTCAGACGCTCAGTCAGCGTTTAATTTTTTACGGACAGTCGATAACGGCCGGGCCAAATTAAAATGTTTCAACGGGAAAGCATGCCCTGACATCACCGTCTTCAATTTCGGCAGATCATGTCACGAAAGCATCCGAAATTTAACGCAGCACGCGTGCGCGGGAGAAGTCTGCTGGATATGCAAACCGTTGCGAGATGTGCTCTTGATCAAGGGGATTCCCGCTTTTCTTCCGTTATGGCAAAGTTACAACGGAATACACAAAAACAGAAGCGTGCAACCAAGGTTCGTCAGCAGCAATTTGCGTGGACGAAGGAGCAAAATTATCTACGTAGTCAAAACTTAAAACTCCACAAAGAAATAGCATCGTCTTTGGATATTATTTCTTCCCTCGGCATATCAGGACCAGCCGATGAGGCGCGAGAGATTAACACTGCACATCGCGACTACCAAAGTCATATGCTTACTCAGGTGCATAACTTTCGATCTCTTCTGAAAGGAAAAGCTACGAAGCGCACAGGTAACACACACCCAAAAACCATTGGCATAATAACAGAGGTAAGTAATAGATACAGCGGTGATTTGATTGAAGAGGCTACCGTACTTCAGGAGTTTTTCACAGCTAGTAATCTCATTTTAGCAGCGTTTGAGGATTCGGTTGCAAACTGCATGAGAGAAGTCGTCACATCACGTGCTCGTATTTTCGATGTTATTGGACAGCATCCACTGCTATGCGGAGGCATGATATGCACATTAAATTACGCAACTGACGCCAGTGAAAGTGCAGATAATAGCCTTAAAAAATTCGTAGAAAAATTCCACGTCCTTGAGAATGCAGAGAAGATTCCCGATCAGGTATTCCAGGAAATCTTGAGGGAACCGAAACAAATTTTTTTAACCCATTTTGAGTTGATTAGAACTCGCAGGCAGCAGGTTGAAGCAGCAAAAAGTATGATCCGCAGTCAAAGAAAGATCTGGTCTCTTCAGGAGATTCGTCTTTTCGAAAAAGGTTGGCATGATTGCATCCGCCAGGGGAAAGGTTTAGGGGCACTACGAAGTCTATTCAAAACAATTCTTCCGGATAAAAGTCGATCGGAAATATCTCAATATGCAGAACACTATCAGAAACTTGTTTACGCGCAGCAGGAGCTTCGTAATGAGGTGGCGAGCTGGGAACGTCATCTCATCGGTCTAAAGGAGGGTGCAACCAGGGCATTCAAAAAGTTTGTCGTGCAGAGTCAGAAAGCTCTTGAAAACAAGCGCCATAAAGAGGAGATCGAAGCACGCCGAAAGAGATTATACGCAACTTTAAAGCAACTTCGTGGAGATGCAGAGCTGCGCCACGCCAAAAATGCCAAGCGAGAGCAGTTGCGTAAACAAGAAGTAGAGCGTTTGGCGAGAATTCAAAACGAACAAGAAAAAGAGCGACGCTCGCAAGAACGCAAACAACTTGAAACGTTCAAACAGGCTCGCTCTGCAGCTTTTGCTGCCAAGAAGGCCGCTGATGAGGAAAAACGTCGCCTAGAAATGGAAGCAAATCTGAAAGATGCACCCATCCGCATTGCACGCATTGAGTACCGCAGGGAAATATTGAAAGAAGAGGAGGAGAGGCGACGTCTTCATCAAGATAGGATGAAGCGGGCAGATGAAGAGCGCCAGCAAGCCTTGGAGCGTCTGAAAAAGCAGTGCAGCTATTTTGAGAAGATTCAGGATATTCAGGAAAACCAAGATCCCACTCATGTCCTGAAAGTCACGAAAGCATTCGATGCAGCTGTTGCAGAATTAAAATATCTTCGTAGCCTCGAACCAGAAACCCGCGGCTTCAAGTCTCTAAATGGTTTTTCTGCTCATCGAGTTGTGGGAGATATAAGATTCAAACTCGTGGAGCAACTCCGGCAAGCAGGACTACATTCCACACCTTATGCTCAAGCTATGCTCATCCAGATGAGTAGAACCCTTAGACCGAACCCCGCGCTGGAAACCAGCGCTGGAGCTCCATGGCGTCCTGCCATACAATAACATTGCAAGATCCATATTACCATTACACGAATATTGAGGGGAAGAGGGAGAATGAAAGGAAAAAGTAAAAAAATTGAATTTGAAGTTGCTGTTGAGGCTTCAAGTTGAAGGACCTAAAAAGCATTGAATTCTTACGAGCTGACGAGTACAATTTATCAAAATATTAAATATAAGAATGGTGGGCGACTGAATTACTTTTGTTACTTTTACCTGTCATCTGTCATCGACATCGTACATGATTACCACCAGCTATCATTATCATAATCACACTCAGGGAAAACTTTCAAGTTCAAGTTACGCAGAGCATTTGCGGTGCAGAAATGTCATTACCTAAATTAATTCGAAAACGCCATTTTCACTTTCACCATATTTTCACTTTCACTTTCACTTTCACGCTAAATTTACTCAATTTTACATTTTTACATTTTTACTTAAATTTAGTTTACATTTGTTTTAAGTTTAAGTAAATTTAAAGTTTAAAAATCTTTAAAATTCTCAAATTAGCTCGCCGGTATCGCCGTTGTCACTCTCAGGTTCATTAACTACGTACTTATTCGAGACTTCTGCAGGTTCTTTGTTTACTGACTGAGTTTGCTGAGCGTTTGCGCTCTGCGTCTGGCCAGAACGACCAACAGCTTTGGCGAGTGATTCTGAGAACATATACTTTCCTGGTTGGTTTTCCTTCAAGTCGAAAAGATAACTTACTAGCAATGTATCAACGCCCATGTCATAAACCATCAGAAAGGCAGACGCCACAAACCAAGCCAACAATCCCGTAAGAATGAGCGGCAGCAGTGTGCTGCTAAGGGCTTTATCGCCGGTTGTATATGACTGGTCGTAACGAAATAGAAGAAAGCCGAGCACAACGCAGCCAGCCACAATGAGGAATTTGCCAATGATCATGAGAACAGCACACAAGAGGTTGACGAAACCCATGGTGCCACCGTGGGAAGCCAATAGATGGAACACTGTAACAGTTGCCGAGCAGAAATTTGATCCCTTAATGGCAATGACAATGTACGCTTTCCGTGTGATATATCTGATGCACTTTTCGAAACACCAAAGACAACATCTGGTGACCTTGAATATAAATTTTAGCATACAGTTCTTGTCTTGCAAACCCTGTGTCTTCTTGTCAAGATACTCAAGGCAAACCCGCAAAAACTGACAAATTGCTACTATTAAAGACCCGAATGCCACGGATCCAAGATGATACCGCAAAGCACGCCAGAAAGAAGCAAACACGGGAAACCTATCCTTGTAGATTCGATGACCCGAATCTGGGTCTCGTTCACTCCAATACCATGACGCAAACGCACCACAAATCACCGTTGCCGCGACGCCCTGGATGAAGGCGTTCATCCAGAATAGCGCAAAGACCAGGAATGCAAGTACATAGTCACGTGCTGGTGTGTTCTCATAGGATTCAATAGAAGAGGTGTAGTTTACCTCGAGGTTTCCAACACTTTGAGTTGTTTCCGTAGCTGTTGAAGCAAGATCATCAGTGGTAATTTCTCCCATTGTGAAACAATTACCAAAAGTCCACGCCCACCACAAGAACATGACAACAATGGAAACAACGGTGGTGACAGGAAATCCCATAATCAATGGCATATGTGCAACAGCTTTTGTCGTCTCCTTAATCAAAGCAACTGCGAGTTTAATGCTTTTTCGCATGAAAATGATGACAACAAAGTAAATCAGGGCTGCTGCAGACCCAATAATTGCGAGAGCCATCCACGCATCTTTTTCCTGCTGATCACCTGTTGCATCGAAATGAGTTCCGTCATAATTGAATCCTGTCTGTGCCGACAAATCTCCCACATTCAAAACCCCAGCTCGCGCATAAGCGTAGAGGGCAAGAACAACAAGGGCAAGCTGTAAGAGACATATTGCCAGCCAGACGAAACAGCCCGCAAAAAAGCGTAGTATGATAAGCCAGATGAAACCTAGCGCAACAGCGCCACCCGCACCTACCCCTACAATAACAACCCAAGAATTTGCAATATCGGCCATGTACTGGCTCCAGATTGCGGCAACAGTTGCCATGGAGTCCGCAATAAGATCAGGCTGCGAGGGCAAGATTTTCGTTGTCGCGGCCGTTTCTGTAGTCTTGACGCAGCGGGTATCCTTAGGATCAATGCCCAGGGGGTCGAGACAGATCGGGGCCTGCGTTTGATTTGTAGTAGTTCTGTAACTGTATATGCAGCGAAACAAGATGTCGGTGGTGTCATGTGGTACTTCAAAACACTCTTGCATGAGAGCTGAGCAGTGATTGAATGCGCTTGGATATGTCTGTTTTGATAGAAATTGCCCTCCATTCACTGAATTTTTGCAAGCTTTTAGTGCACTGACTCCACCGTGACTGACAATATCAGCATCACCTTTCGCAGTGCATACCCAGTCACCCGCACTAGGACACTTGGAGAGGCAGATGCCGAAAAACTTGATGGAAGCAGGGTTTGTTGCAGCGGTTGCAGCCTGATTGATCATATCTTCTGTGATCCTTGGATATATTATGTATTTCTGTTTTGTTGTTGAAGAGGCAGTGAAGTTCGGAGGGAAGTGACGTATGAACATGCGCACGGTTAGAAAACAGAGATGATAAGCGATGGAACTTCAGCCAGGAATCAAGTGGAAATCAGCATATGATCTGGAAACCACAGAAATATGACGACATACCTTTTCAACCATGTCAACTCGTTTTGCCTCGGCTACGTTGTTGTTCTTGGATCCGCAGGTATTTCCAGAGTATTCCGTCGCAAAAAAGAGAGACTCTGCATTACCCCGTGCAGCGCCTAATATAGAGCAAATGGCCACAGCTGCCAGGAAAACAATGAATAGCAGTAAGAAAATAATATCAGTGCAGCCGCGATTTCTGTTAATATCCGTCATTCCTTCCTCTTTCTTCCCCTTGCAGCATTTGCAACATGCCCCCATTGTTTCTTTTCCTGACTGTCCAACTTTTAACGGAAGACGGTTAGCTAGACGCACGTACGGGATACGGGAACCAATCGGCGACGTGTTTACGGAGTTATTGCAGTTGACTCTACTAGCTGGCTAGCTGGTGCTACTACAGTAGTCAGAGCTACTAGTCTGTAACGGCTTTGGACTTCGCTTTTGCCGTCATCACACCCTGGTTGCATTTTATGTTTTATTTGGAGACGTGTGGCGACCGGGTACTGGGTAGTAGTACTACGTATGTTCCACCGACTGGTAGCACATAATACATCCCATGCGCGGTATACTTTACTATGGGAATTATGCATACTAAATGAACCACAAAGACGAAAACTACTACTACTTGGACACAGTACCGAGTACTCTGAGTTCTGTGCTTTTTTCTTTTTTTCCTGACCAAGTAGTCTAGTTTCTTGAATTAAAAACTGACAAAAATACGAATGACAAAAAGGGAAAAGGGACCGGGTCGTTTTAAGTATACCGGTGTCTAGTTTCAGTATCGTAGTGTCCCAGTTGCCTGTCCACCGCGACGTGAGCCGTGAGTCGTGAGTTGGGGGTTGGCGGACGGAGAGCATACCCATTCTCGTGGCAACTAATTTAACATTTAACTAGACCCATTTGACCGACCTGTGGGTAGAATTCGCCAGGGGCCAGGGGCCCGACGATACAGATACTGCCGAGGCGGAGATGGCACCACAAGTTAAGAAAAAAGTCAAAGGCATCACGAGTCTTGCTGGACTGGTGAGAATGCGAAGTCGCTTGCACAGCTGGTCAAAGAGGACTGCGGACTCGGTGACTAAGCAGCGATTGGCATTAATGTCAATTTTCCTCTTTCCTCTGGTAGTGGTTTGCTTTGGATGGCACATGGGCTCACTTCTGACCTGGATAACTGCAGTCGCGTGGTTCTCAAAAACAGCACTGAATAGATACCGGTGTCAGGTTGCAGTTGCAGCTAGACCTGTTCTTCTGGCTGCTACTTGCATTTTACTGTACTTTACTGTCTCCTTCGTGCTAAGATATAAGTGGACAATCATGGGTGTGTGTGCGGTGTTTCTCTTGGTGGTCGACTATTTAGTAAATGCAGCACTGGCAGTTGCGGGTAAGCATACCTTTGGACCACATGCAAGAATTCAGTTATCTTGGAGGTCGCAAACACTTACACTTCGTAATTTTAATGTCAACTGCGCACTACTCAGGAGCGTATTCAAGATTTCGACATTCAAGCCACGAAAAGTGGCGTTCACTGAATTGAAAATTCGTCTTCCTGTCGTAGATCTATTGCGGGGATGCCGGATTCTGTGCACTGGTCTCGACATATCGCTCGACTTCATCGAGCCCCGTGAAAACAAGTTTTTTCTCGATCCCGCTTTCCAGGAGCAGGCCTTCAACGATAGACAAGCTGCGATGCTTGCGCGCTGCGACGCACAAACAAAGATTATTGGGACAAAACTTGATGCTATGCAAAGGGCGCTAGAAGCGCAGAGAGTTGCAGAAGAGACTGCAGAAGCGAGCGATTCAAATGATGCCGAAGTCATTGAGGAATCAAGCCGGTGGATGAAATACGTTGACGCCGCAGTCGCATCATTCTCCTTCGAGATGAAAAATCTTTCTGTACGTATAAATGGACTGCCAGGAAACCTGAACAGAAACTTTGAGCGTAACACTTCGGCACTTACTGCAAAACTTGCTCGGCTCGCTCTTCAGTGTTCACAACCGCAGGTGGTAGGTAGAGATTCTGTAGCTTTGGAAGCGAAGTTTGAAGTTGTCGTCGAATCTATTGCAGCGGGGGAGGGCGATAGCATGCTTAATCGCTTTGAAGCTTGTGTAATTGCGGAATCTTCGAAGCCCTGCAGCTCATTTTTAACAGCATCTAGAGACCCAGTTCATTTGGCCCTCAAATTGCGAGCTACTCGATTTGATGTTAATCTCCACTCCGACATCGTTAGACCTTTGCTACGCCTTGCTGCGGCTCAATCTGTCTTACATGCATCGGTTAGCAACGCAGCAGATACATATCAATATCAGCTAAAGCAGAAGCCATGGAATGCCAGCGAGCGTGATGAATATATTCGCATCTACCGTCGTTTATGTTCTCCTGAGACTCTCCGAGGCCGACTCCACTACCTTGTTCATGCGTTGCTGGGAGAAAGTAGCGGAGACATTATCGCAAAACGGAGGCTGGCAGCACTAGAAAAACGCGTAGGGCATCCTGAGACATTGATGGATGCTCGACATGAAGCTCTGCGGTGGAATATAGCACCAGCCGAAGAAGATCCACTTGACGGCGCTTCAGAAGAGCTTCGGCGAAGCGCAGATCGCGAGGCAGTTTTAATGAGGCCAATCCCCACATCGAGCAAAACTACGACAGATTTGAAAGCTGAGGTTAAGTGGGAGGGCTTGCGGATTTACTTTGGTAAAAATCTGCAAGAAGCGAAACTCCATGCTTTCCAGCTCAACCAACTGGATGCGTCCACTCGACTGGTATTTACTGGTGGCAGCACAACAAGCGTCGGAGGAAAATTGACTGTACAGGATGTTTTCCTTCACGACCGTCGCATTTCCAGAGTGGGAGGTCTAGGCACAATTTTATCCTTCGTTCCTGTACGAGGAAAAACGAAAACCTCCTCGGGCCACGATATCACTGCGTCATTTCGCCACGAAGCTGGTCTTCCATTCTCTGTAGCGCTGGATACGAACGACATCCTTATCGTTCCTATTTTTACCTCTATATTCGATCTCATCTCTAGTTTAGAGGAGTACAATCTGCCCAGCTACGATCAGAATATCTCCGTCGAGAGGGCGAGACAAACCCAAACCCAAACCCAAACCCAAACCAGCTATATTAGTAGAGCATACGCCGATCCAAAGAAGCAGACAGGTCTATTTCTAGGAGGAGCCATGGTGAATGCCGAGATTACAAGCGCCCTCGCGGTTGCTTTGCCTGAAGTGAATGATAAGAGACGTCGTCACGTACCTTGCATTCTTGCTTTAGCCCATATCGACATCAAAATTGAAGCAAGTAATGTGGCGGAAAAAATCGAATTTGACATAACAGACATACAGGCAGTCGATGCTCTGTGCTCTGCGACGATCGGCCGAAATTCGTCTCCGAGCATCAATCGTGGTTCAACTTCAATACTGCAATTTGAGGGCGAGGGAGTGGATTTTCGGACGACGATTTCAGCAACTTTCGACGAAACCACTATGACTACGCGAAGAGAAATTAATACAGGAGCTCACAGGCTTGGCATAAATATTTCTCCATCAATTATCGCTGCTATATCGAAAATGCTTTCATCTTTTGAATTTGCAGTAGAGCAGGATAAAGCACAGCGTGATGCCCAAAGGAAGATAGATGCGGAAGTCTACGCTGAGTTTGACAAGCGATTGGTCGCGCGTCGTTTGAAAATCTTGGAAGAACAGTTTAAAATGATTGACAAAGATGGCAGCAATAACCTTGACAGAGAAGAATTTCGGAGTTTCCTGCTAGGCCAACGGTCGATGTCTGAGATTCTTTCTCGCTTCATGCCATGCGAAGTTGAGCATGCCATAGTTTCTCTTATGGATCGAATTGATATTGATGGTGACGGCTACATCAATTGGAGCGAGTTCTCAAGTGCACTTATGTCACCACAGTTTCAGCAAGACAAAGAATTGCTTCAGCTCTACTGCTCAGAATATTGTCAGTCAGAAATTTACTTCAGTAACGCCAAAACACGAAGACGCATGCGGTCCTCCGTTTATAAAATCGCAAAACTAACAAAGCTGAAGTCGTTTTCAGAGAGCAGTGCCAAAAAGCAAAAGAAGATGCATCGCCAACGCTCCAAAGATAACAAGGAACATGAGAAACTTAATAACAGAAAGGCACGGATGCACAACGATGCAATGCTCCTGAGGCGTTTCAAAGTGTGCGCATCAACTTCATCGTCGATTTCAAAGCGGCGGTTGAGGCAAAATCGGAACAAGAAAATCTCATCGACGCTGGCAAGTTTCATACATCTAAAACTATTGGAACTGGAAAACGTAAGCAAACTAGGTGGTTACTTGTATGGAAATTTTTTGAAAACCTACGACTCGGATATACGGAGGAAATATGGTAGAAAAACGAAACGATGCCTTCTAGACAGCGAAGACACAAAGCGCCTTTGGTTTGTACTCGGAAAACAGCTGCGAATAAATCCAGGCAGTGTCGAATTTGCGGGGATGGAAGATCTCCAGTGCAAATTAGTGCGACTATTTGCAGACTGGAGCGCGGCACGAGCGATTTGGAACACCGTTTTGCGGCCTATCCTGGAAGAATCTCACACTAGAGAAGGACAAGACGCCATAGATTGGTCCCTGTTACCCAACACCATTATACCAGGACCTACGAGACTCGAGAGTACGTTGTTTACCGACATGCTGTCGCCGCATGCAGCGACGAGGAAAACTGCCGAAGAAAGTCTCGTTCACACTTCGTCGACTGTTACCGTACGAACAGAATTCGTTGCTCAAATAATGGGTATTATGCTTCGATTCATTGATCCATTAGATGCTGACACTGGCAGCGACATCGAAATCTCTGTAGTAAGGCCAAATTTAAGTCTACTTATGATACAGTGGAGTGATTCTGACATGCATCGAGGCATATCTTCACGGCATCACGTGACTAAACAAGACTCAGTTTCCTCCCGTGAGGATGATTATCTTCGGTCTTCATACTCAGAGAATCTCGATCCGTGTACGGATTCGGATGAGAGTGCGAGTGACAGCGACGAAGAGGATTGGGCATATAATAGTGTGCATTCCACGAGAGATCGTTTTCATTTAGCTTATAGTGGAAATTTCACTTTGAGCATTTACCATCTCCACGAATCTCTTTCGTCCATGTCACCTCTCCTCGAGCCTTGCGACGTGGGTGCGAAGTATCCTAGCTCGGAGGCTGGGGGAGATCTCTCGATTGCAATCAGTAATATTCAAATCAATGCATCAGCAAGAGCCATGAAGCTGATAACTCGATGGTCATCGACGTACAGCAGAGAAAAGCACTCCGCCTCACAATTGTCGCAACAAGAGTTGGAGAGCACAGACAATGTTGACTTTCGATTCTCTTTAAAGCTAAACAATTTGCTGCACCATCACCGCATCTTCGGCAGTGTTGGATCATCGGCTGACACTATTCAGCAATATCTTCACTACAAACCAAACGCTAAAGGGAAAGGTGCCAGACGCTCAAGTCAGATATTCGCAGACAATATTAGGATAAGTAAAAATGACGGTGATGTGGCGCAAGTCAACGAGATAACTACCGCCGAGGATCAGGCAGAAAGTAAACTTTGTGGTGCACCACAGCACGCGGAGAGAGGCGTCACATCAGTCGTTCGAAGTCGCTGCCTCCAACAGCCTGTGGAACCAGATGGCAACTTCCGTGTCGTGCCGTTTGTCCTTGAAGAAGACTCGACAGGCAGCAAATATCGCAAAGACATCGACATTTCACACATGCAGACAGTTTTTACTGCAGCAGATGCTGATAACTCAGGTTTTTTGGACCAAGATGAAGTGGAGAAACTTGTTGAGCAAGAGTTACTCGAGTATCTTTCTCCCAGTCACGATATTTTGCGCAAGATGCGCGAAGTGTTGGAGAACCTGCTTCAAAACAAAAATCGCCGCCCACTAAATTTCGCAGAGTTTATCGAGATCATGGATTGTGTGAGGGAGAGCATGATTGTGCGTGATGTGCTCTACATCTGTGTTGAAGGATTTACGGACATAATATGTTTCGACACAAATCGGAAAACATACGCATCAAGACTTGATATGGGCAACACCACCTGTCTCATTGTGTGTGACATGTCAGAATTTGCGGAAGCCCGTGCGACAATACGCTCGAATGTATGCATAAGTACTGAGACTGGTATTGATATCCAATGTTTCCTGCAGGGTAAAGGTGGCGGGGAAGATGAGGGAATAATGACTTTGACTCTAGAAAAGCACGAGAAGGTGTGGCTACCTCTAACAACAAGGTCGTTTTCTATACGCTCTCACTTGGAGGATAGCTGGAGTGAGCAAATTCTGATTCCTGATATGATTAACAACAGTGAAGCAACGTTTTTGCCGACTACCACAGTTTTTAACTGCCTCCTAGTCAATCGATTAGAATCTCAAATACCAAATCGAGGAGGTTTTTTGAAGAAGAAAATGGGCTTGCGAGCAAGCGCTTCAAATGCTCCAATGATGGACTACGTTTTTAAAGTCACATCACGTGTGACTTTCATCAATCGTCTTCCTTTTGCTACTACTTTTAACTTCATGACATATTCGGTGAATGAATTGCCTGGCGACGTATCGCAGGCCTGGAAATCTCATAGTGCATGGTCTATGGAACTTTGCACTGGAGAGACTACCTCCCTTAGTTGCAAATTGGATTCAGAAAGCATCATGAGGATAAGATGCGCTCCTTCTAAAATGCGCGAGCCAAGTTTCTCGGGAGTAGATGGAAGCGAGGCAGTCTTTCTTTGTAAAAAGGATAATGCATTTTGCTCTGTTGAGGTACCTTGTATTGGCCGTGTGACGTTTGACATGACGAGAGGTGCGGAAGAAGGAACGTTCATTTTTTCTGCTTCCGTTGAATTTTGGATTGTGAACCGAACTGGCCTCCGATTACAATATGAGTTTCGAGCAAAGCAGAGATTCAATTCGTGGGGTCCGCGGCGGGAGCGTGTGGATCATATTGGTGTTGATCATGAAATGAATGACGTACAGCAGCCAGGCTTTCCAGTGCCACCGACATGCGAGATATTAGCGTTTGACCACCCACGACATTTTCACTCTAGTCGCAGCTCGTATCCGACATACATGCGTATTCGCCTTCTGGACGAGTCCGTCCCAGAGGATGGCCTTTTGGATTTGGATTCTGAAAATAGGAAGGAAACATTACTGTCATGGTCAAATAGAGAAAATATTTCTGTCGTTGGCAAAGACACAGTATTTGATGTGAGAAACCTGGGAAATTCTCTGTCAGTCATTTGTGTGCTAAGATCCATGCCAGGTGTACTGTCAACGACAACTCTTGTCCAGCTAGAAGCTCCGATTTTTGTCGAAAACAAATTGCACGAAGATATTTTTTTGCGCTTCGAAACAGGTAGAAGACACCCCAAGATGCTTGTTTTGCAGCCGAAGAAGGTTGGGCGGCTTTTTTGCAGTACAGACACACCACGGGTACAAATTGGTTCCAAGGGGCATCATGGCATGATATGGAGTAAAACCTTGGACGTGAGCGGATTCATTGATGAGGATATTGAGTTTGAATTTCGGGCAGATTTGGTCGTGAAGATCCATGTTGCGGGGGTCTATGATGGGCATTCTGGAAAATACATCATTTTGGAACGGGGAAATGCGACTTTTAAGGTTGAAAATCGATCGACACGTGTCCCGGTCTGGTGCTCTGCAGGTGGATCACAACGGGAAGGGATGATGCTCCTGCCCTTGGAATCGAGAGTTTTTGCCTTAAGTGCGAATCAATCTTCAGTGGTCTGTCTTGCGGTGCCAAATTCGGATCAGCATTTTGGGGGGGCTACCGAATCAAAGGAAAAAGACACGTTCTTGACCAGAGTTGACTTCAGCCGACTGGGTAAGCACCATGATATGGTTGTGAAGCGAGGTGATTTAATCACACGACTTTGTCTAGAAGTGTATATGGATGGGGAGCACAAAGTACTTTCCTTGTCAGATTCTGCACTTCTGACATCCTCGATCCATGCATCTGCTATCAAGTGGGGTAGGTCTGCAGCACTCAGTAAATCTAAATCCATCCAGATAGGACGTCTGGCGTTGCTTCTGCTTGACGAACATCCGAGGGAATTGATGGAACTTTCTTTCGAGGAAATCTGCGCCATGTATGATGCACAAAAAACTGAGTTCAGCATACTTCATGCACAACTAGATGACTTAACTGTAGGATCGCAGACTCCTGTCATCATTGAACCTACCGACACGGGACACAATACGTTCCGGGACGAGGCATGGCGATATAGTAAACCGAAGGATCATAATTCTAAGCGAGGAGCAAAAGATGCTCGTCGGCCGTACAAACGCCTCAAACCTTGGCTTAAAATTTCTGCAACAAAGCTTCCAACGCTCTCCATGACTCTGTATGACCGATGCATCATCGATATCGGCGATTTATACGCAAACATCGATATAAAATACATTCTTGTAGATGTCATTGATTATTACACGCGAGAAATTCCAGTGATTTTTGCGATGATCGGTTACCCGCTCCTCGGGAATATCGAATCTGTGAGAGAGATACTGCTATGGGCATTCTATCCATATGACGGGTTTTCAGCGACATATGGTACGAGTGTGCGTTTCTTTCAAACTGTCACCATTAACACCTGTAACCTCAGTTTACGTCTTAGAACCGACAGTCTACACGCGTCTAGAAAAGAGGAAATAAAAAGTGTCTCCTCCGATGCTGCGAAAGGCTACCTCCTGTCACTTGGACCCTCTGTGGAAACAGCGCCCTGCATCACATTTTCGCGTAGAACGTTCTATCGATTCAAAGGTAATTGGCTGAAGCTCTTTGGAAGATACACATCACTTGCTTTCGATAGTGTGTATGGGAAATTGTTTGATGCAATCACATCTATGAAGCTCTTCGGAGACCTTGGGGGTCTTGCGAGGTCTGTGAAGATGTCGGCTCGTACATCGAAGGCGCTGGTTAAGCGCAAAAAGTTTGGCTTAGCTACCGCTCGCATGACGCAGGCAGTTGTTGGCGGCTGTTTTGGTGCTCTGGGCGCTTCTTCAGAGTCTGTACTCGAAGGCATCAGTAAGATCAGTGGAAGGAAAAAACCAATTTATACGAATTATCCAAGCCATCTGCTGCATGGTGTCGGTCAGGGTGTTCTCGCCTTCGGGGGATCTTTATTACGAGGTGTCGGTGGGGTGTTCACTAGACCATTCTTTGGAGCTAGGCGCCATGGTGTTATAGGTTTCTTTCGTGGTATTCGACAGGGTCTTGTAGGCCTCCTCTGCATGGTACCCATTGCATATCTATCATTTCTTGAGCGTGTCTATAAAGGCATTACAGCACAATTGCAGGCATTTCAACCTTTGCATGTCGCGGGAACCAGACGACCGCCCAGACTTCTTGTGGATGCTGAAACTGGTAAGTCACTGCGACTTTTCCATCTTGCGCAGAATCCATATCTCGCTACACACGTGACACTTCGCATACACTGTGGCAGAAACATACCAGTAGGGGACGTTAGAAAATTGAGGCGACGCAAGATATTTGTCCGCGTGAATCTTTATGACAAGCGTCGCGAAACTACATTTATAAATGAAATCGGATTCTCGCCGAAATCGACACGGCAGAAGAAGCACAAGATGCAGCGGTTCCGCACCAGAGTGACAAACTTGTGCAGTAACCCTGTCTTTGATTCAGTCGATTTTTCATTTAATCTAACAAAACATAACAAACTTGCGGAAGATATGCAGCGTGGATTTGTAGTTGGGTCGCCGATGCTTCAATTTAAAATACGCATAAAAGTGTACGAAAAACGAACTTTCGGAAAACGCCTCCTTGCATCGACCGAGTTGGGTCTTGATGATGTCGTGCGCCTTTTTCCATGCCGTGATCCGCACCCATTTCAACCACGCCCGGGCAGGTGTGTCGGAATGCGCGCTAATTCTGCTTGGAATTTGATTAGTGGATCCGAGCACAGAAAGCGAGTTTGTGAAAGCATTAAGGGGCACATTGACCTAGTAGTTCGACGGCGCCAGTTGTACGACGGTGGAACCCCTACTTCAACGGCACGAAGTGGAAACACAGACGCTCATTCTCGTGCATCTCGAGATCCGAAGGCACAGGGTCAAAAGCTCGGCGAGGGAAAAGAATCTGCCGCAAGGAAGAACAGTGAAACAGGCAAAATGAAAGAGTTTCATCATGCCGAAGAAAAGATGAGAAGCGCTCGGAGTCGGTCTCCTGTCAGAGTATTTTCCGCTAACGAAAGCCGTGCCGTTTGGGTTAACTTGACTCCATCTCTGCTTCCCAATAGAAAGGCAGACGTATCTGGAGGACTCACTTTGTCTTCAAGCGGGGGAGTCGATCAACCCGCTCTATCTATTAGCGGCTATATTCAACGCTTTAGAGATCACAGTGTCAAGGCGCGAGCTGCGAAACTCAAGTAATCGCTTGATGGAACTGCTTTATCATACATCATACTTCATCAAGTAGGTTGAACATGCTTCATGGCAAAACACGGTGAAGCAGGATACTGCGATAACACATGAGAAACTGCCTCTTACTCTTACACATATCCCACAGACCTATTGCTAGAATGTGGAACTCTTGGTTGAGAAATGAAAATGAAATCCCTTTTTTTCTTTTTTATCATTTTTTTTCTAAGTTTTAAACTTTTAAAACGTTATTCTTAATTTCTTATTAAAAACTTCTTTTGCTTTTGCTTTATCTTCATCTGAAATTTAAAAAAAAGTGATTCAAAATCAAAAAGTAAGAAAAAGTAAAAGTAAAAGTCAGAGTCAGAGTCAGAGTCAGAGTCAGGTTGAAAATAAAAAGTAAAAGTTGACTGTACTACTGTACTACCACCGTAGTGCTAGCTAGCACTAGCACTAGTGCTGCCATAACTCAAACAAAATAAACATATTCATACATCATGCTAATAACATTGCTATTTCAATTGACTCAAAATCCATCTCTGACTACTTGACAAAAATTGGGGAATAACCAGGAAAGCCCCGCAGCCAGAAAAATCCAGGTTAACTGCATCCGATTGTCTTCAACGATTCTGTAGATCTCATCGTTTCAGTTTGAATCCATTTTCCACACCAAGCATTCACGAGACTACCTCCGAGTTCTGAATGCTAGAATAAAGCATGCGCGCCTGCTGAAGTGATGGCAAAGGGTACATACTTCCGGAGACAGATGGATCAACAGTGACAAAAGCACGAAGTGCTTGCGGTGGTAGAGGAAAAGTTACATTTGATTCGTGCAAGGCATGATGAGCTGGGGTGAATATATCTTCAGGTGAGGTGGGTAGTTGCGGCTTGTTTTCTCCCTTTGCCAGTGCACCTCTTGTGGTATTTCCTCCGAACTTCACACTGCTACCTGTCTTTCCTTTGTGAGAATGCTTAGCCCAAGCAATTTTTATATCGACACCAGCAATATTCGATCTGCCTTTAAGTCCAAGCGCTTGCATGGCATTTTTAGCCTCATGATGTTTATCAAACACCACAAAAGCATATCCTCTGTGTTCTATTCGACGAATATCATTTATCTTACCATATTGTGAAAACGTCGAAGACAATGCACCTTCATCCGGTAGTCTCACACCAGTTCCATGTAAATTTTTGCTAACGGCAACCCAGAGTGTTGTCTGACACTCTGCTGGTTGAGAGCCCTGAGATCCCACAGACCTATTGCTAGACACGCTCTTGCTGAAAAGCTCACTTGCAGCATCTTCGAGAGCTTTCCGAGGATTTTCCCGGCGGGCAATCCCAACTGCTCCGTCTGCAGCTAGCGCAGATTCCCTGTTGCGCTGTCCAAAATAGTAAGTCTGGCCCACCTGTGATGTGGGTAACGCCGCTGGTGCTCGCCCAGTGGCCTTTAAAAGTGCGTCCCTCACAACAAGTGGGACCCCAAATGTCATATCTGACATGCACGCTTGGCAACAGTTGCGAACGGAAGCGGCCTCATAGCATATGACAGTCTTGATCTTGCGCCCACTGGCAGGGTTAACCCAAGAAAATACGTGAAAAGGCCTGTTGGAAATGCGGCACTTGGCACCAAACTCAGCCTTGATCATCTGGACATAGGGGTTAGGGCCCAGGCAGCGCTCACAAACGTACGGGAAATCGATCCCAAGCCGCATATTCCCTGCATCCACATCACCCCCGCCTCCATAAGTCTTCCCCCATAGATTTTCCGTCCCGCCTCGGGCAGCGGCGTAGCCCGTCGCCATACTCCACCAGGGGCAGAGGGGACGGCAGGGGGAAGGCACAGCGGTACGTGCGTACTACTGCTGTGTGCAGTTCGGTGTAGTGAGCAGTACGACGACCAGTAGTAGTTGCAGCTAGCTACTACTTGCAACTAGCTGGCTACACAGTACTACTTGCAGCTGTAGGCTGGACAGACGGATAGAAATCCAAAGTCATACTGAATACTCAATAGTCTACCTCGTATCAGTATCAGTATATCAGTATCAGGCATTGTGGTAATAATAGTCTTTCGTGCGGACTTCACCGTGAACTACGCTACATTACTGTACTCCTCAGACTGGGGCATTCGGTACAGTACTGTATTCGGTGGCATCATTTCTTTTTTCTTTTATTTTATTTGTTTGAGATTCATGCGTTTTTGATCGATTCAGCAATTCTTCCCGACGCATCGAGCTGCAAGTCCAAATCGCAAGTTAAAGTCGCTGCGAGCAGTTCAACGTGCTGTGGGCGCTATGATGCATACGAGTCCCGCGACTGGCAGATATACTTCGCTGCGAGTTCGAACTCCTTTCGCGACGTCGCGGCCTCCCAGATCGCCGCGATCCAGGACATCAGCAGGGGGATCAACAGTGGGACCTGCGTCTCGAAGCACAGCTGAGAATTTGTTGGAGACCACATCACGTGTCAGTTCTAAGAGGTTTAAGGAGAAAGGTCCTTACATGTCAGCATCGCCTCGGATTCGCCGTGCACGCTATTTAGACAGCAGCCGTTGCAGAGTCGCGGGAAAGAGGAGCCCAAGGATCAAAAATAGTGGAAGGCCTTTAGAGCTTCTCTGGGGTACTCAGAACACGTCATCTACAGCTAGGACTCCTCCGGAGGCACCGAATCATAAATGGACAAAAGAAGACTACGTATTTAGCAACAAGAGCTATATTTTGAGAAGCATGAAAGATCATGCAATTGAAAAAGACAATGTTCACACATCGCGGTTCTACAGGGACAGGAAAGAACACGACAAGTGTTTGCATGGCGGCAATACAGTTGTAACAGAGCACTCTCTACAACGTAGTTTGGGCGAGCTTGGATTCAAACTGAGGGATGCTCAGGTGAAGGAAATCTTTAATACACTTGGCACCAACAAAAAAGGTCTACCACAAAACGATACAATTCCAATGGAAGTATTTCTACGAAACTTACAACAATGTCAGGAACTAGACTTCAATCGGACCCATCCTGCACGTTTTGGAAGTGCTTTGTTTCCATACACGAGCAGGCACGCCAACAATGGTCACGATACACGCCATCGCTACCCTAGAGGGGAAAACAATAGCACCGAACAGACGCTTATTTTGGAGAATCTACGACCAAACACAGCTCCCAGTAAAAAAATCTATGGTTACCGTCCTGAGAACGTTGCCTACTATAATGCGCGTTTCCATAATCGGAGGCTTATGGAGAAAAAAATCCATATAACACGGAAAATGAACCACCTCAAAAAGAGAAAAGAATTTGTGCCTCAATACTGGCAGCAAATCGACCATCTTAATCCTGGAGTAAAGCAGACAAAGAAACCCCATAGAAAAGGCTTGACGGGCAGAAGTTTCGAGTTTACTACGTCGAGCGGCGTGCTCCCAACAAATTCTTCTTGGAACCAATAATTGAAAGTTGAACGTTTGGAGAAATGAAGAAAGCTCTAGTAAATTCTATCACTATCAAACGAGAATCTAAATCTAAATCTAAATCATGCATTCTACACTCTAATTCTAGATTCTAAAATGCCTGTTGTTTTCTTACTTTTTGGCTACCACCGGTGGCAGGTACCACTATGGGCGAATGTTACTCTGCATTTGGTCGTGCATTTCCCTTTCAGCCTTTAGCCCCTTTGACGCAGGTACTACGTACTACTAATTGAAAATATTCGTAAAATTTAAATTTTGAATTTATAATTTTAACTACTGTACAACCACTGCTCCTGCCACTGCTACACAGTGATTCCTCCATATTTCTCCAATATGTTAGTTATGATACATAGGCGCAACTGTCGTTGGGAAAGCAGACGACAACGGTTGTCTGCGCTTTGCAGAACCTTCTGCTTCAGACATTGTCGAAAACGAGCGCCAACCCCGTACGGTCATGAAACCGCTTTGCTGCGGCCTCACGAACCCAATTTATGTACGCTTCCTGAGTACCATACTTGCGCACCATTCTATCGTATTTCTTTCCGTCAGCCAATTCCCACCGCGAGACGGCACGATCCAACCACTCCAACAGCTCTCCACGAAACTTGGCAATCTTCTCTGAAGAAAGTGAGTTGTCTCTAGGTTTAGACGTTGTACCAGGAGAGCGATATGGGGCAAAAAAATCTCCAGGACCATACAAAAGCCATTTTTCCGACAGCAGCAAAATATCCTGGCCTCCTATCAGCAATTTCCTCTGCTGAGGCCTCAAACGGCAAGTTGATAGTCGATCTTTTGCTGCATCTTCTCCACCCCGCTCATACTCGACAACAATGGGCTGTGACCACGCGTACTTATCACCTTCGTCATTGTCACGGCTACATGTTAACTTTCTTAAGCCCCACTCGACGCGAAGTATATCAAGACCACGCTCCTCTTCCTCCTTTGCTGATCCCGGATAATCGAGGAAGGAATTATCACCTGCAAGAATGAATACAAAGGGCAAAGATCTATTTGCAGATGTGCATCGCTTCACCGCTTTAGCACGCATTCTTTCACGAAGTTGCGAGTCCAAAATGTCTCTATGACCATCGTCCATAACAGGAAAAAAGCAAAAAAAGACGTTTGCCTTGGATGCGTCAAAAGTCATATCTCGACGCAGAATTTCGCAAGCCTTGCTTACTGCGGAACTGAAGCGTTTCTGAGCGCCTCCCAGATCTTCATCCTTTCGATGAAAGTCATCACACCACACAAGCGGCTGTATTCCAGGACCAGCCAGTCTGAAATGCCAATGCAAAAGTCTCATCATGCAGGCTACAGCACGATGTTCCGTTGGCACCACTGTGTTCTCATCGTTCTCATCATCGATTGCGACAACATCACCCCCCCCAGACGCTAGACCGTCTACATTCTTCTCATAAACCATGGCCGCATTCCCAGCCGGATGCTGCAAAGTTCGTCTTTTCTGAAAGTGGCTCAGAGGCCACACTGTCTCTAGTAGTGGTAAGTCACGTTCTGCATAGTTGTTCCTGCCCAACTCGTGTTGCTCTGTACAACCACACCGCACGATACCAGTTCCCTTGGCCCCAATAGCATCCAGCGCCGCTAAATCTGCAGACAATATTTGCCCGAAGTCCCCCGCCATTGAAATGAATTTTTAGAGAACACTGGTCGTTGTACCTTGTTCCTTTGCGGAAGTCTCGAGCCGGGCTCTGTCCGGCGTCCCGCGCTGGTCGTTTTCGAAGCGTAAACCAGAACGACACATCGACACTACGTACTGTACTGTACTCAGGACAATTAGTGTACCGAGGTACAGTACTCTACAGTAGCGCTAGACGACTAAATTTACAGTAACTCGACACCGTACTCGACACACAGGATGTACTCGTACTCGTACGTCGTACGAATACGATCTAATTTAAATTAACAGTCAGTTTTCCAGCTTCCAGCTGTCTATCGAAATCGGCACGGCATAGCCTTGAGTACTACGCCGTCTGCCGGTGAGCCACGCAAGTGCGGGGAACTCCGGTGGGAAGACATTCGAACTTTCCTCCTCCCCAGCAGTGGTTGCTTCGCATGCTTGACCCGTCCAGGCGAACTAAATGAAGAAGAAGGAGAGTCCCACCTATCTTGTAGACGGCTTGAGCGAAGCAAGTATGACTGGCTATAGGATCCAGGGCCGACTTTGTTCAAAGTTTTTGGAATGGTAAAGCGCTTGGATCTACTTTCTGCCAGCGAATGTCCCATCAGACTCGAACGTACACTCTTGGCTATTCCGCACCGAGGCCCAGTGTCAATATTGTAGAAACGATCAACTCGATTTCGCCGCAGCGAAGACCTTTCCTCCTGAAATCTTGGACCGATTCCAAAGGAAGTATGCCGCGAATTTTTCATTGCCTGCGCTGCGATGTCTGGATTGTAAATGTATACGGAATCTCCTCCAAATATCGTTGATGCTCCGTCCGACAAGACTGAACTGGTTGAGTAACTTACCACAGGTGTTCGTGTACCCTCTGGGGTATTTCCTTTCGATTGCATGACTGGGTTACAAAACGTTGCACGCGTTGCTCGATATAATTCCTGTGCTCTCTTCTTTTCCCCTCCGATCTGCGAATTTCGTCTTTCGCGGCGCAATTTAAGCGTCTGAAGAGGTGAAAATGCGAACGGCGTCGGTGGGAGGGCTTCTTCCAGTTCCGGAGGTAAAGCAGCTGGGACGAGAATGTTAGAAGGATCTGCAGAGTCTCGTGGAATCCTCTCTTTCCCAATTCCAACGCTGGCAAATGGTCCTGCTTTTCTCCTACGCCGTGCAGCACGTCGTTCTCTGCAGTATCCCTTCGTTTTTGTTTCTGAGGTGATGAGAATATGTGGCGGTATGAAGCGACCTTCAGGCTCGCCCATTGTTGCAAGAGAGAAAGAGGCAGTGAAACTCAACACTGCAGATCTGGTGTGCGACGGTCTACAGTATCTTCCCCGCTGTTGGAACGCGCGCGCACACTTCAACAGGTCTTAGTGTCTATAGTAGATGCTCTTGCGTGGACCAGGAATTCATCGTGAAAGTATTGTGTGTCTTACCACAGAACTGCACCCTGAGGATGTTGCTCGCCAACTGAACTAAAAATTAACTCGGAACTGTTTTTTCCCGTGTGAAAGCCTAAATGTAAAGACTGTTTCCATACAACAGTATGTGAATAACTCCAACCGTATTAGACACTACCGATTCTCAGGACGGGACAAAAAGTTTCGGGACACAAGACAGACATCTCCTTCTAGATCGCTAGAGCGTTTTTTGTCGTGTCTCTGCTCTGGAGCAGACCTTGCGCACACTTCTTTCTCTTTCTCTCCTTCACACCTCCCCTCCTACGGTTCCATTTTTTTATTGCCTCGGTTTTCCTTCTACTTTTATATCACTTGCTGGAAAATTGGTTTTCTTTGCCTGTATGTAAACAACCTTGGAAGACCAGAGTCAGATAACGCTGCTATAAGACTTCCAGTGCAAATGCGTGTTTGCGGGTAGTTGTGCTAGCAGTGGTGCTTCTCTGAAGAAAAAGAACGCGGGAGCCGTCGAACTTTCATTCTTCTCCGCTCCCACTCCTATTCAATTATTTCATTCTTTCTCTCAGGATAGGAAGGTTCCAGGTGTGCCTTCTTATCATGGAGGTCGACCTGTACCAAGCTCTGGGTCTTGTGGAGGCACCACGTTCTTACTCTGCTTCTTGCATTAAGAAAGCTTACCGAGCTTTAGCAAGACAGCTTCATCCTGATAAGAATGGAGGCGTACATTCTCCTCGATTTCTTTTAGTGCAGGCAGCGTACGAGATTCTTGGCGATCCTGTTTATAAGCGGCTATATGATTTTGGGCGATCACGCAGTGCAAGGCAGAAAAATAAAAAACAGCACGGGGATGACGAACCTGAAAGTGAGTCTCCAAAGACTAGTGACGAATGGTTCCAGTCGCGAGTGGATGTTGAAAATAATAAAGGAGATTTTTTGCGACAACGGGAATATTGGAAGAGTCAACGAATTGAATCAGCTGCAGCTGCGGACAAGAGCCACCAGGCATTCATAACATGGAAAGAGTCTTTATGGAAGGATTTAGGCAACATTCAAGAATCTCTACACTCCATGAATGCGGATGGAGATAAAGTCTCACTATTGAAGAAGTTCATCGGGCGTATTGAAAGCATGCGCATTTCCGCGAGTGAAAGGGGTCCGTCTTCATCGCATTGCACGTCGTTGACTGTGAATAAGTACGAGCATCTTCCGAGCGGAAAGGAAGGAAGCAAAGGTGGAGCGCTCGTGGCGGAAGGCGCACATGCATTAACGGACACGGGACCGAGACAGTCGAAGCCCGGCGCAGATTTCTTAGCATGGCTTGAGGAGAAGAGGAGGAGGCGGAAGTAACGTTTTCTTGTTTACGGTTATTCAAGAGTGTCAATGTGGAGTGTCAATGTCGATGTGTTAGATTTTTGGTAAGATAATGAGATATGAGTACGTACGAGTACTCGTATGTGCAAGTACTCATTACTCGTACTCATACTCATACTCATACTCCCGCATTCTCCTTACTCCTTATTGTTATTTAGCGTCTTGCCTCAACAGGGTTATATACCCGTAGGGTGCACAAAATCGAAGAGGACCTCTTGGGCAAGTTAAAGTGACCAGTACAGAAGTGCACCAATTGTCAGAATTGGACGGATGAATCCGCATTGTACGGCGGTATATTTACGAGTGTCGAGTGAGTGGAAAACGGTACAGCTATATACAGTAGTAGCAGGAGAGTGGATACGCTTCAGTTCATGGGAATAGGGATATTAGATATTAGTATGGAAAATGGTCATACACAAAAAAATCCTCGAACATTCACACACAGTCACACACAATGCCACCACACACAAGACATTGTGTGGATAAAAGGGCTATCCCCTCACACCCTCTTCTGTGCGTCTATCCAGCGATCCAAGCGTTCACGCATTTCCATGTCCATTCGCATCATTGGAATCACAGGGACCCTTGGAGCCGGCAAGGGAACTGTCGTTGAATATTTGTGCCGCGCACCTCATAATTTTGAGCACTATAGTGCCCGTCGTCTGCTGAATGGCATCATTGCGAAGCAAGGTCTGGAGCCTGGGAGAGACTCTATGCGGAAAGTAGCAAATGAACTACGCCAGGAGCGTGGGCCTGCAGCTGTCATTGAGGCTCTCTTTGAAGAGGCTGTTGCTGCTGGAAAAGATGCAATAATTGAAAGCGTACGGACGGAAGGTGAGGTCGTTGCTCTGAGAAAGTCGGGTAAGCCCTTCGTGCTCTTGGCTGTCGATGCGGATCAAAAAATTAGATACGAGAGAGCTATTGGCAGAGGCTCCTCTACTGATAAAGTCACGTTTGAAAAGTTTTGTGAACAGGAAAGTGTGGAGATGGCGAGCCAACTGCCCCACGAGCAGAACTTGAGCCGATGTATGGAGTTGGCGGATGTTCGTCTTACAAATGATGGAACCGTTGAAGAATTTCAGGCCAAAATCGACGTATTTTTATCCTCTGCCTTTAGTAAAGATGGAGCAGAGGCCAAGGAGTGACATGCGAAGATACCTTTGTAGTGAGTTCTCCCGGAAAAGCGAAAAACACGGAAGGGAATCTGCATATTGTTCTTTTCTCCTGGTGATGTTTTCATTCAAGCAATCTTTTCAATTCCAAATGATTAAACGCGAAAGAGTTTAAATGAAAGTTTTAATTTTAATTTACAATACACAAAATACAATTACAATGAACACGTAAAGTTTTTTAATGCCGGTATTGGTATTGGTATTGGTATTGGTATTGGTTAGGTTTGCGCAAGTAGTTGAAAAAGCGAAAATTAAAATTTTTAGTTCAAGTTCAAGGCGATTTTGTCTACGAATTTCGTTGGCCCCATAACACGTCGGGCGCAGGATTTTCCATCTTTGTCTCTCCTTCTGCAACACGCTTGCGATTGGCTCCGAAGAAGGGAGAGGGTTGGCCGGTCTGCACAGTCCAATCATGAATTTGAATCGGGAGTGGACGTTGTGTAGTGTCGTTGGTATTGTAAAATTGACTCGGACGTTTTCTCAAGGAAAATACACGCATTTCATTGCTGCCTGCGCTGCGTGGCGAACGTCCTGGAGAAAGTTTGGGACTCATATCGGTCACACATTCGTCGCGCATCATACGCTTAAATTCATCGAAGCTGATCTGCCCCTTGTGGTCGAAGTCTGCTTCTTTGATCATTTGAGCAACCTGGGAAAAGGAGAGAAAAGTATATTCAAATGGAAATAAAGGGTTGTGCGGAAGTTATGGCACATGGCGGGTTAGTTTGACTTTGTCCCCTGTATAAATGTACCACAATGCAACATTTCATTAGAGAGGGAGGGAGATGAGGCAAATACACTTACATCATCTGACGAGTAGCTGCCCCCTAAAACTTTTTCAAGCCCTGCCTGGGTGAGAAAGCCGGATCCCTCAGTATCTAGTCTATGGAAAGCATCGTAAAGTCTCTCCTCGTCAAGGTAAATGCGTTTCTGCATTGCCGCAGCAATGAATTCTGAGTAGTCAATGGCGCCACTATGATCTGTATCTATGTTTTTGAATATGGCCATAATCTCAGCTTCTGCGACCCCGTGTTCTTGGAGAACAATCTTGAGTTGACTTAGCCGCACAATTCCATTCTTTTCCGTGTCCAGAATCTCAAATTGCGCCCTTGCTTGTTCAATTTCATCCTGGTTGAGAGAAAATGCAATTGCCACGAGGGCAGCGCGTTTTAGAGCACCGAAGGTTTTGTACGACTTCAGGTTTTTGTAAATTTCATCCGAGATTTCGGCAGAGTTTTCAGCAGTCATCAAAGTTTCCCTCCTCCTCGACAACCAGGAGTGACCGAGAGCCTGCTTCGCAGTCATCCGCTCTTCCGGATTTATCACTAGGAGCTTTCTAACAAAGTCTTTCGCTTCGCTGGAAACTCCATTCCAAACTCGTTCTGGTTTAAAAGAGTAGTGGCCTTTCTTTACAAGTTTGAGAATATCAGCGTCTGTTTCCCCACCGAATGGGGCCTGTCCCGAGAGAAGCATGAAAGACAGCACTCCGATGCCCCACAAATCACACTCGATACCGTAACTTCCCTTAAGCACCTCCGGTGCGACATAATACGAAGTTCCGAGAACATTTTTCATCGCACTGCCTTCGGAATAAACTTTGCTTAAACCGAAGTCAATGAGTTTGATTTCTGCATCTGGACGTGAGTTTTCAAATATGAAATTCTCGAGTTTGAGGTCTCGGTGGCAGATATTTCTCATATGTAAATAGTTTATAGCAGCCACCATCTTGGAAATAAGCACAGCAGCATCATTCTCCGTAAATTTTGATGCCTTCTGCTCCGCAAGTCTGTCGAAGAGCTCACCCCCAGTGCAGAGCTCCATGACTAGGTAGATGCAACTCCGATCCTCGAAAGTCTGATAGAGTTTTACAATATTTGGGTGATCTAACACTTTCATGATTTCTATTTCCCGACGAAGTTCCGCAATTTTGTCCTGCTGAAGGCGATTGATGCGAATTGCTTTAAGGGCGTACTCTTTTCCTGTCGTCTTATGCGTGATAACTTTGACTGTGCACGTCATTCCGGTTCCAAGGGCACGTTCATCGTGGATGATGTATTCTGACGTGATTGAACCCACTTTCCTAGTGACGAGATTGCTCAAGAAACTCTCCTCGCCGACATGCGCCAGCTTAAAGCTACGCTTACTACTTATATTGCTCGTATTATCTATTTGCACCGTTGGAGACTCACCAATTCCGGGTTGAGCACTTTTCGAGGGCGTAACTCGCGCGTCCTTCTGTGCAGAAGATGCAACAGCTGACGAGCGTTCAGGTGTGGGTGCTACAGTTGGCGACGAAGTCGACGAAGTTCCGCACCCCATCACAAAATTTCACGCCACACGCGTCCAGCCGAAAGAATCGTCCGAGGAGGTGCAGCACGGATCGTGTGCCGCAAGGAAGGCGTCTAAACCGAAACCCGAGGTGCGTTTATTCTTCAGAACCTTGACCTTGAGAAGAGGTTATATGTTATTCGTTGAGCGAGGTTCAAGTTTCGTTCGAGTTTATTTCGCACTCATGTTTAGACTCTGTCTCAGGTGGCCGGCGAAAACCAAATTCTGAACACCTCCTAGTTTTTACCACCCACCCCTTCACGCCCGGGAGCTTTTTTGGGACGCCGAAAAGTTCCACGGGAGCTTTTTTAAAG
>JACLAD010000010.1_pt1 | contig 32017 bp, 24 predicted proteins | sample 8027901 | NCBI WGS metagenome assembly JACLAD01 (sample SAMN15725071, study PRJNA655200) | protist metagenome | isolation source: fluorescence activated cell sorting (FACS) single amplified genomes of... | place: Spain: Blaines Bay Microbial Observatory, Mediterranean Sea | collected 2016-07-05 | reverse complement strand
CAATCGCCACAAGCAGCAGGCAGGCGGATGTGCACATGGATGATGCCGACAAACCTGCAATCGGAGAAGGGCCCAAAAAGTATATTTTTCTTTATGAAATTTAAGCGAAAACTAATTTGAATATTATGCCGGAACAGTTCTTTGTTTCAATCAAAATAGGACTGTCAAGGAGTCATCACTGGCAGCGTTTGTTAGACAAGTTGCCGAAGAAGCCGCACGACTCAACGTATTCCTCAGCAGTCAACATTTCATAATATACTAGTATTAACAAATCCAAACATTTTGTTGGTGAAATCTTTGTTTTTGTTGTTTTATAGGCGGAGATGGAGGCAGAGGAAGAGGACGATTTTCTTTATCGGTTATGTACAGGATATACAAAACGTCTCAAAGCCAACGGTCACGACATTTCGAAGAACCCCATGGAAGGGTCGCATTTGTTCCGCCGCACTGCAGAATGATTGTTTGCAACTATTAAAACAATCCATTTTCACATCCAGTTTTGTGTCAATATTTCATAATTTTTTGAATATTATGATCGTTATTAATCTGTTTCTAAAAGTGTCATGCGCAGTGACGTTTGTAATGATATTTACACCTCACGCTGACATACGAATTTTGCCAACTACACCGCAAAAGAATCATGTAAATATTATAACACTGCATTTGTGAATCTTCTACCAGTGAAGCATGCACCAGAATCTTTGAATTACACATGTACCAAACATTTTTTTTGTAGTAGCGTTTTTCGTAGTTGTTTGTCCTATCTGTCAATTTGTTTGTGCTTCTGGTCGGTAAACACACTTCTCCCAACTCCCCACTAACAATAAAATCAATTTAAATGCAAAACAGTTTTGATACAGCAAATTACAGTAGTGTTTTTGAAAGTAAATGTAGCAGTAAGAACAGTCCGCACAGCAGAAAATGGTCGTGAGTACAGAGGTCTTCCGCACGATTTTTCCATCGTGCGCAGAATGCATATCCCCCGGAGCTAGTTCCAGTACCAAACCAGCATTTCATGGTAATTTCGTCGACAGCCCCCTCTGCAAAGAGTGTTTGATCAGAAAACGATCCGGCGTGGATTCTACCTCACAAAGCAAGACTAGTAAGAATTTGGATGGGGATGCTATATTTGTAGGGGTATCGAGACGATTAGTCCAGCGCCTTCTAGCCCAGGAAAAGTGTGATAGCGAAAACGTCGACGAGCAAGAAAATAAAAAGGTCCGTGAAGAAAGCATAGCCGTGATGCAATCAAAAATGCGCAAGGGCACACAAGAAAAGAGTGATTTCAACCTATTTGGCTGCTGGGGTTACGTTCATGCTAAGTTTTCCCATAGAGCAAGGCTTGCGTTCAATTCCGTGCACCATGTTATAAACAGCACAAGTCTACTAGATGATGTGAAAGGTCTTCAGGTATGCTCGTTTGGAGGCGGACCCGCTAACGACATTTTTGGCGCAATGGTGGCAATTGAACTCGCCAAAGCCGCACGTACATTTTCATTCAATTTTATATAAAAATATAGCTTTTAAACACAAAGTCTAGATATTTTTAATGACGTTACAAAAAATGTTTGCAAAAATTTAAGGTGGGGATTTTTCGGTGAATTACAGTCTATTTGAGTGGGTAGAGTTATGGCGGCCCATAGTTGACTCTGTCAGTTCCTTGACAAACGTTCCTATCAATTATTGTCACGCTGATATACGATTACCCCTGCTAGATGCGGAAAACAAAGCAATTTCTAGTATGGTAAGCAACACCAAGAAGTCTTTCCTGTTTGTGTTTTCTTTCGTGGCATTAGAAAGTCTGTTCTGTCCAAGGATAGTGGCCGGCAAGAATATCTTTGCTGAAAATTTGTTACAGGGTTTGTTAGATTTATTTTTTGGTGCAGGACAAGAAAACAACTTTGGTAAAGTTGTGTTTTTGATCGTGGACGCTGGCGCAGGTAAGTCACAAGATCGATTATCAGGAAGTCTGATGGCCATCGACTCCTTCGTCAAAATAGGCAAGGAAGAAGGGCGTTTTCATGCTGGTTTAGTATGTGAAGTCACCAAACCAGACCGAAAAAACCTTGCGCTAGTGATACACAATCCTGTTTGAGAAATACGATACCAAAAAATGTTTGCTCACGATCCATCACTGTCTGTTGGTTTTGTGCGTGCGTTGATACTTTATGTCCATGTACTTTGTTACCACCTAACATTTTTTGTGTTAATGTTGTAAACTGGTATTTCTAGATACCGAATAAATGTACATAATTCCGCCGATACCGTAAACATTTTCTTTTTTCGATTTATTTTTTCTACACGCTGATTAATTTCCATTACAAAACATGATACGTTATGATTTTGCCATGTTGACCATTGTGCTCTTTGCAGCGCTGGGCGAGCTTGCTTTTGGCGTGCGTAGAATATCCTTGACGCAAGATCCAATTCGTCTTGCCAAGACCAAGGCCAGGGTAGCTAGTAAGCAGCCGTTTGTAGGGTTTGGCGCGCACCGCGAGCACCAGTCATGTTATTTTGGCGGCATTCAGATAGGCACACCTCTTGACGGCAGCGAGCGCCAGGAATTTATCGTTGTGTACAATTTCAACAAGTTTATAATTTACAAATGACAATTGCAAGCATAAACAACGTGAAACGTTGGCAAGAATGTAAATGGGCAAACATTTTTTTGTAAAAACAGGTTTGATTCCGGATCGGGAAATTTACTAGTGCCAGCAAGTACCTGTCCAACCGATGTCTGCGCCATTCATCAACAGTACAACCGCACTCTTTCTAGCACGAGTCATGACATCAACGCAGACATGAGCATAGTACAGCCTACCGACCAAGGCCAAGACGTGATCCACATTCAGTTTGGGCAGGGAGACGTCACCGGGTGCCTTGTAACAGATACGGTATGTATGGAAAACAGCGTGTGTAAGGAGGATTTTGCTTTTCTTGCCGCCGACGACCTATCACAGGATCCATTTGGTGACAACACATTCGATGGGGTACTAGGCCTAGGTAGAGCAACTTTAGCAAGTGGTGATGCCTTCTCATTTATGAGTATGTTCGGACCACTACTTACAGCGCCGTTTTTTGCGGTATATCTTGTTGACCACTTTACCGGTTCGGAAATTACATTCGGGGAGGTAGATCCAGATCAGTACGAGGGTGAGATTATCTGGATCCCCTGTTCACCAGCTAGCGCTGAGTCAGGCTACTGGCAGTTTGCTATTGAACGCATATACAAGGACGATCAAGTTATTTACGAACCTACCTACGACAAGCAAAACCAACATTTAGAAGTGGTTGTTGATACCGGTACTAGTCTCATGGCAGCTCCGGACGCGGTTGTGGATTCCATAGAAAAGGGGTTGAATCTCGCGGATGTATCGGAGTTCACGACTTGTTATGAAATCAGTACGTCTCCTAGGTTGGGATTGGAGGTTGGTGGATATATTTTCTACATGCCAGGTGAAGAGTATTTTGCGGATGAAAGTGGCTGTACTTTAGCTCTCATGCGGGCAAATCCTGATCCAAACGCAGATACCACGGATCCACTGATGATCTTTGGCGATCCTATTTTACGGGCATTTATGACTGTATTCCATCTACCGGATCCTAACCATGTGGACCCTCGTTGCCATGACAACCATTGTGTTGGGTTTGCCAAGGCCAAGAATACTAACAGTGCGATTCTACGTGTGGAGGACCGTGAATACATTCTTGAACAGTCCTCAAAACGTATTAACATTTTTTCATCACATTTTTCAGATGTTTTACGACTGATTTCATATCAACACCGTAACATTTTTTGTTTTATAGGCAAGAGTTTCCAGAAAAAATCTTTTCTCAAGCGTGTCACAGACAATTCTACCCTGATTACGAACTAATCCGGCCAGTGTTTCTTTCTTTTGAAATGACATTTTCGCAGAGTTGAGTCACTGCAATATAATTTTCAAGTGATCTTTTTTCCCACGTAGAAGTTCGAGTGGCAGGTGAGTCAAGAGCAAGATTTGTTCAGAAAAAGTGTACCAAAGTGTCAAAACGTGTACAAAATTGAATGGTAAGCGCTACGTGCAGTAAATTGTTAAATAAAATATTAAATTTTCTTGTCTTCGTTTCGGAACAACCCCCAGACGTTAAAAAAGTTTGTAAAATTCTTAAGTGATTCTCAGATTTTGTACAGTTTCTAGAAGCAGATCTAAAAATCACTTCAATTTTCAAATATTTTAAGCGAGATTAACAAAGTTTTGCGAGCAAAATGAGTTGGCGGGAGCTGGAGCGCAGGAGTGACTAGTTCAACGTCGAGACACATATCAGCAGCGCGTCAGCAGAACGCCTTGACCGTCATAACCGAGCATTTTCGAGAGACAACCTTCCACCGTGAACGGCAGCAGAAAAAATTCGATTGTTCGTGTCTATCATTTGTGTGCTCTAATGTCTCACTAAGTCTAATGAAAATGCATTTAAACCACGTAACAACATCTTCCACAACTATGCATTCTACGATTCGTGCGTGTTTTCTTCTAACCCAGTGACATCATAAATAAACACCAGCTATTTCTAAAAAGACACCGTAAAAATCTATTGATCTTAGTGAATTACCACGACGATCAATCAACCACAGAAGCTTTACATTACAAAATAATTTAGTTTCACATTCTACCGTATTTACTTACCGTATCTACTTGTAGTCAAAAGCACATCTATTTTTTGAATAGCCATCTACGTATTACAGCATTTATTACTAAATTTTGGTTTATTAGTGTATCTTGTAAAGTAATACAGTAATAAAAAAGGTGCTGTTTTAGTCATGGTTACTACGAGGCGCAAGGCGAAGGAGATGTCCCAGTCCCAGGAGACGGTGGTGGATTTGATTGAACCGTCCCCGCCGGTAAAGGTGCGGTCTAGGGTCAAGGCCAAGCGAGGCGCATCCTCGAAGATCCCGCCCCCTACCACCGCCAATTCCGCCACCTCGTCGACGGTACTCATTTTCTTGTTAGAATCAAACATTTGTTGTGATTCTTTTACAAACTCGAATCGCCATCAACAAAATGGTTGAATACTTTTTGTTGTAGGTAAATGCGAAAAATAAGACCGTGTTAGGCAAGCGGCCTCGCGAAGTTCCTGACCTTCGTCCAGAAGTTCAAGATCCGGAAGGGCCAGCAGTCAAATTCGCTAAAATGCAAGCTAAAAATGGCGCGTCCGCCAAGAAGTCTGCCAAGAAAAATCCCGTAACCACCCCTGAACAGGAACCGATCCTCCCCCCGGTCAGCCCCGAAAACCCTACTACGTCCAGGAAGTCTGAAGAAAATGAAAAGACACCTATCCTAGGACCCTCCATCGATGCTGTGGGCATCGCACAGAAACGTCGTCGCCGTCTCTCCCTCAATACCGATGTAGCCTTCGGTTCCTTCCTGCGTGGTACTCATCAAGTCACGGAGAAGAGTCATAAAGCCCTGGATGTACTAACGCAGAAGGTCAAAAAGGACATGGTGTCGACCCCAAGCTCCAAGGCACGCGATCGCCGGTCCCGAGGTTCCATCTGCGGAACCGGACCCCACAGTACATCTTAATTTTTCATACGTTTTTTACGACGAAAACTACAAGAAAAAAATGTTTGCTCTTTTTGTATGCAGCCAAACAGGAGTCGTTTGCCAACAAGCTGCTTCAGATGCAGGATGGCCAGGATATGAAAAAGTTAGGCATCGGTTTTGCCTGCAAGAAGGGTTTGAAACCAGAAGCTCCAAACCAGGACGATTTCAGCATTATTTGGTACGTTTGATCCAAACATTCACAAGCATTTTTTCGCTTTTTATCTTTTGCAACTGACTTGTTTTGTGCAGGTTTGATCCCTACCGGTTGTACTGTGTGTTTGATGGGCATGGTCCTTTTGGTCACGAAGTCTCGAACCACTGCCAAAACCTACTTCCACAGGAAATCGTATGTTATTCAAGTTTAATAAAAAGTTTTAAAGCTGTGAAACAAAGGGTTACTGGCAAAGATTTCAACGAAATATTGTTGTAAAAAAATAAAAGGTGAAAGTTTTGGACCAATATCCCAATGGACACCCTCAGCTCAACCAGGCCATCGAGTTCGCCTTCCAAACTACGCAGCAATCCGTACGTTTAACAGCCTAAACCACGCAATTTATGACATCATTGTGAGAACAAGTAATGGAAACATGCTATATGATTTTATCAGGTGGCTGAAACCTCACGGTCCATGAAAAGTTTTGACGCCACCCTAAGCGGTACCACCTCTACCTGCGTTTGGCACGATAACGAACACCTCCACGTCGCGCATGTCGGTGATAGCCGCGCCGTACATTTTTTCATTTTTGCAATAACAATTCAAATTAAAAAATTCAAAATGTTGATTTTTGTTATGGTTTTATAGGTGTTGGGTACGCTACCGGATCCGGATAGCAACAAGTACGTTGCCATCGACCTCTCGGAAGACCACAAGCCTGAACTTCCTGAAGAAAAGTACATGTTTTTCGCATGCAAATTATTACTATGAAATTATTTCAAGCATGTAAAAAATGTTTTTGTACGTTTATGGTTGAAAAATGTTTAGATGCAGAATTATGGCTAGCGGTGGCGAGGTGAAGAAGATGCCGGGTGACATTCCCCATCGAGTTTTTGCGCGCAACCAATTCTACCCTGGGTGCGAGTTTTCTTTTGCAGAAAAACAAAATCACAAAAACGTTGTGTGGCTGCGTTGTCATTACTTGTAGTTTGTGGAGCATGGCTAGAACTACGGTATCGCGATCAAGCCCTATGCTCCCCATAACTTTCTGGCGGAGAGTCATCATAGAGCGCTAGAACGCCACGCCAAAGGCGCTCCCAATGAAACGACGGCTCCTGGCCTGCCTACGCGAGCCACCATCGTCACAAAGGGCTTGTATTTTCGACTGCCTCTCGGACCTCGTGACCTCGGTCAGTCAAGTGGAGGGGTCTATCGACGGCGCGATTTGCGCCCGGCCGAGGCGCCCTTGCCATTTTGCCTGCGTGGAGACAGCGACGCATAGAACAAGGCCTGGAAGAAGCGCCTTTACCAAAAAAACTTCGATGCCACACAAACAGCGGTTTTCACTACCGCCCGCATTGGCATGGCGACAAAGTACATATTTGAAACGTTTCTGTTTTGTTGTAAAACGAAGTTTGGCCATGTCGCGAGCTTTAGGAGATCTCGTCGCACACCGAGTCGGCGTTTCCTGGGTCCCGTCCATCGCTCACCATCCAATTTCTCCAGAAATGCAGTACGTCATATTTTTAAACCAAAAACCAAAAACACAACGATTATTCGCCAAAAGTATGATAAAGATACATGTTTTGTCATTTGCAAGGGTGATTATCACGTGTTCGGACGGCGTATGGGAGTTCATCTCGAGTCAGGAAGCAGTGGACATGGTTGCCCGACACGGCCCCGATTTCGCTCAGGAGGCTGCAGAAGAGCTTGCACAGAAAAGTATTTTTACAAGAATTTTCAAACAGCAAACATTTTTTCTAAAAATTGTACGCTAACATGATGTAAAACGTTTGAAAACAAGGTTGGGATAAGTGGATTGAGGTAGAGGGTAATGTTGTTGATGACATCACCGTCATCGTCTCGTGGATCTCACGCTCTCAAGAGTTGTTGAAGGCGGCCGAGCAAGAAGAGCAAGAATCGTCAAGCGAAGCGTCATCTGAAGACGAGCCAGAAGGAGAGGAAAAAGCATCGGTACAGGCGAACATCGAAAACACGCGGGTCGATGAGGATTTGGAGACGGCTTGCTCCGAGATTGAGAGCGTACATTTTTTACATTCTTAAACGTTCTCCACAAAATTAGACTAATTTTGTTGTCATTTACATTGTTTTTGCACGCAACATTAAGGTTACGTTGACGGACCAAATGGGAGATGGAGCTTCTCGGAATGGCGACGCCGCCTAAGTTTGATAACACATTTTCACATATAATTACACAAGAAAAAATGTTTGAATAACATATAAGTAGTGATTACATTACGGTCTTACAGTGATATATCATATTATCAAGAAGAAAGAAAACAGTAAATTTGCTGAATCCTATCAGGGTTCAACGCTTGTATAGTTTGTACAAAACTAAACACCAATATAAACAAGATTTCAGAAAAGCTATATTTTATCAAAAAAGTGTGATTTAGATTCCCAGATCGTTTGCCGAGAAAATAACATCACGTTTCAGATAGTGTCGTAAACGTTTTTAGCAAGTTGTAGGATTTGTATACTATAGTACGTGCAAAATTTTGTGTCAACATGGGTTTGTTCTTGGTTTACTCCCCCCTGATCTTCTACCGAAAAACGAAAACGAAACAACAACATTTTTTTACAACAACAATACAGTTTGAACATTACAGAATAAGTTGATTTACAACTAAACGCTATAGACAAAAGTTTGATTCGACAGTTTGTAAGAAAAGTAGAGTTACAAGTGAACAAAAATGGGAAAGCATTCGAGAAACGCAGCAGACAGGCCCTTCTTGTCCACGCATGAGTTGGGGTTGAGGAAGTGGGGGTCCATTAAGGAACGTTTGACGGGCGAATCCCAGCTGCCGTACCATTCAAACAAAAATTCAAAAAACTAAAAACATATGTGTAAACCTTTGTTTTTATGTCATACTTTTGTTGACCATAGATTTGGGTACTGCTCGCTCTCCATAAAACCTCCCCTAGACCCAGTATGTACCAAGGAGGGCTGGATCTACGACAGGGCCGCTATATTGCAATGTCTCGTCCAACAAAAGTACTTATCAAAAAAATGAATCAAACAAACAAACAAACAAACAAACAAACAAACAACACCAAAAGTTTTGAAGTAGTGCTTTTGCGTTGTAGATTTTTTACTTAACATTTTGCGTAAAAATAGGGAGGATATGAAAGAGCAACAGGCAGCCTTCGACAAGCAAGAGAGGACCAAAGAAAAAGATGAACTCGCAGCCAAACACAAAGCCGAAAACGAAGATGTGCAGCGTTTCGCCGCGAAAGAGCTAGGATTCAATAGCGTAGGTGCCTTGAACAAGTCTAACAATTCTGGTGAAGAGCCTAATAAGAATAAGGATATGATCGGCGCACGTCAGGAATATTTAGAAGCTGGGAAGGAGGAAGCTCGTAAGAGAAACTTTTGGGTTAGTGAAAACGCCCACACCGCTAAGGCTACAGAAATTAAAGAACCTCCTAAACATACTAGTTGCCCTATGTCTGGAAAGAAATTACGTTTGAAGGATTTGATCCCATGCAAGCTAGAACTTTCAGACAAGGACAAGAAAGAAGGCAAAGATATGTATTCTTGCGCCGTTAGCAAAAAACCAATTATCTATCAACAAGCCTTTTGCCTTAAGCCATCAGGAATCGTTATAGAAGAGAACACCTACAAAACAGTAGTAAAACCTACTATGACTTGTCCTATTACGGGGAAAAAGCTTACGGAGAAGGATGTTATCAAGTTGCAGAAGGGTGGGTCTGGTTTCTGCTCGCATTCGAAGGTAGAGGTCAAAAAGAACATGGGTGTCTTTGGCAAGTACCAGGACGGCGGTGTTCGTGGTTTCAACATCCAGTAAGCCAATGTCACTCTCTACAATCCTACTCAGAGTGACATAATTTGCATGATTTTGTTTTTAGAAATTACGAATCGTATTTCTGTCAGAAGAAAATGTCATGTTTTGTCAGAAGAGTTAAAGTGTCTAGTTGTGAGTAAGTTGTATGTGAGAAAAAGTGAAAAGTGTAAAAAAAGGTTAAACAATTCAGAAAAAGCAAAGAAGAAAAGTTCAAGTGGTACGTGACAAAATATAGGAACAAAGTGTTTTGTGATAGTGTGATTGTGTTTTCCCAATAGCCCCTTTGGCCCCAAATATGATAGAAAAATGTTCACCAAATTGTTTTCAAAAAATGTTGACAAACCAAATACTCATTTTGTTATCTCTCTCCCTGAAAAAATATTTTTGATTTCCCCAACAAAATTTTGCCTACCCCCAACAAAACACCATAACCGAAACAAAAATACTACCCTGTTTGATTATTTTGTTTTCACTATTTTTAACAACCAACCAATACATTTGAACAACAAACATTTTTAAACAAAATCGCGCGATGGTGGATACGAAACAATATGAAAACGATATGGTATGGCTGCGGCGGCGTGGTGGGGATAATTTTACGATACACGATACGGCTGGATCATGGATGGATTGGTGTTGTATAGTTCCACCCTACTCACACAACTTTTTAGTTTGTATTTTAATCTGTCGGTGATCGTTTTGATCACCCAACCGCCTACCCACCTACTCACAAAAACCAATCTATCTACCCAATCTACCTACCAAAAACGTACGTTTTTTCAAACAAAATTCAACAAATCTAACAAATCGTTTTTGGGTACTAGCAGAAAATTAGTAAACTAGAAGGTCGGTATATTCCAAAGCGAGAGGTCCCGAAACAGATAATTACAAAAATAAAAGTTTGAGAAGTATACAAAATGTTGTGAAAAGATTTTGTGAAGTTAAACAATAAACATTTTTCATTATGTTTGCAGTGAAAACAATCCATCCCCAACCCATGACAAATCGCTATTATCCTTTTTTCATCAAATCGACAAATCGCTATTATCCCAAATCGATGATCTATTTTTATTTTCATGAATTTTTGATGTGTATTGTATGTTTGCAATTCTCGTCTCCGCTAATTTCGGGCTAACCATATTTTCAAACTGTTAACAAATGTAAAAAACAATAATTCCATTGGGCAATTTGAACGAAAATCCAAAAACGAAAACAAAACCAGCGATCAATTAGTCATCGAACTTTGCATTCTACCATCCACCTGTATAATCCACACTAATTTTTTTTCCAAAAATAATTTCTAAACCCACTGAATCGTTTATTTTTCCACTTGAAAATATTTTTATTTGAACATCTTTATGAAAAGATATTTTTCGATACGAAAAACAGTCCATTAGCATTAGAAAACTAACTATAATACGGACCTTCTAGTTGAACGTTAAAGCTAACGTAATTTTTCTTCCCAAATTGTGAACCGAAACCAACAACAATAATTATTCTTCTTTTTTAGCAAAACATTTTTCCCTTGACGTGCATATATAATAAGCAACACACATTTTGATATTACTTGTTGTTAGTTTAACAATTTATCGTCATGCCTGGTGAAATCGATGAAAGGTTAAGCTGGCTCGTCCAGCGCGCATGCCCTGTCATGTGCATCTCTAGATCTAAGTACGCGTTTCAACACCTATTGAACAAAATGAAAAACCATTGTTTCATGTTTTGTTTTGTGTTTTAATGTTTGTTTGTTGTAAAAAGGCATGATACCGCTAAGTCTAAGTTGGCGGCAGACGAAGAGTCAACCAAAGCAGCGATGGAGTTTTTCAACGACCATTCCAACATGGTTTTAGTACTCTCAGCCAACAAGGATGGCGAATCTTTTAGCGCTTCTCTAGAACTCCCCAAGCAGTCAACATTGAAGAAGGGGAAGTGCTTGATCGCCCAGAGGATTGAGGGCATTGGCGCTCTCAAACGCGAGGACCTTAGCTCCAAGGTATAGTGTTTACACAAGTTATTACATTTTTTGATTTGTTTCTTAAAACATTTTATGCGAGTTGTTGATGTTTGTTTGGTAAGGTATGTTTTATGGAAATGTCCAAAGATGTAACGGGCATTCTAGAGACTTTGGTCACCTCAGTTTACTCCTCAACTCTCAACAATCCCTACAACACGAACAGCTGGGCCGATCTCAACTCGAAGGTATTTACTTATTTTGTCAACACAGTTTCAACACGAAAACATTACAAATGTTTTTGAATTTTTTTGTTGTCACATTTTGAGGAGTTGATGGACCAGTTCAACCAATTGCACGCTTCTGTGCAGATCACCGCCAAGCTCAAGCAAGGTATTGTTTTCTTGGCGACACCACCCCAGACTAGCATGCGTGAGACTCCCAACAGTTCCATGATGGACAAGACTCACAAGGATCGCGTGCAGTTGTACGAGAACTCCATCGTTATGTGGACACAACAGATCAAGTCGGAGCTTCAACGTAACCCCGAGGATGCGCTTGTGCAGGATCACCATCCCCAGCCATTGCAGGAGTTGACCTTCTGGCAGGAGCGATACCACAAGCTTACGTCCATTTCCACTCAGCTCAACAGTGATACCCACAAGAAGTTGCAGAAGGAGTTGGATCGCGCTAAGAGTGCTTGCACGCCTAGTTTCAGCAAGCTCAATAGAGATGTGGACATGAAGAAGGACGAGGCCGAGGCTAACCACAAGTTGCTTGAATTCCTCCGCCCCGACTTCCAGAAAATGCAAAAAGACGATTTGGACTTCGCAAAGTTGTCTTCCCATTTCGTCCCTGTGATGCACAAAATCCTTTTGATCTGGCAGCATTCGAACCATTACCACTCGCCCGCGCGCTTGGTCGTTCTCTTCCGCATGATTTGCAACACTGTCATCGCGCAGGCCACTCGTTTCGTGTCGGGTCCTCAAATTTTCAGCTACATCCAAAACGAGGAAGCTTCGTTCGCGGTGGAGAAGCTTGAGCAAACCAAGCACGTCTGCCGTTTGTTCCGCGACACTTTCCGTAACAAGAAAGCAGAATCCGATGAGTTGGCCAAAGACAAAGATTGCCTCCGCCACTCCCAGGGCGGCTGGCTCCTTCAAACGAGCAACATCTTCTGCCGTTTGGACAAATTCCAGGAACGTTGCGAAGACATCCTTGATTTCACGAGGACCGTCATCACTTTCAACAAACTCGAGAAGATCGACATCGGTGGCACCAAGGGTAAAGCCGCCACCTCCTGGGTCGTTCAGATCTTCAAAGAATTCCAGGCTTGTGTGGAAAAATTCCAACAAGTCAATTATGATATCATGGACGTCGACGAGAGCCAGTTCGATGAGGACTACAACGCTTTCAAGACGCAAATCAAGGAATTGGACCGCCGCCTTGCCGCTGTGTTTGAGAAGGGTTTTGAATCTAACAACACCATCCACGGGCGCATCAAGCTTTTCCAATCTTTTGAAGTCTTCGCCGAGCGCAATCTCATCTGCGGTCATCTTGCCCTCAAGTTCAAGGAACTTTTGGCGATGTACAAGCAAGATCTGGCTATCGTCCACGATATCTTCACGTCGGCAAAGAGTCAGGAGGAGCCACCGGGTTTCCAGGGAATGCCTCCGGTTTCCGGCGCGATCTATTGGGTGCGTTGTCTGAACCAGCGTATCAAAGATCCCAAGGAGGTCTTGGCTCGTCTAAACAAAATCGTTAGCAGCGGCGACGATACCAACTATCAGGTTGTCGAAACCCAGCACAACAATTTGTTGAAGTTGCTTGAGAAGTTTGAGCAAGACACATTCAACGAGTGGAGTCTCACTTGCGCTGCCGTCGCCCAAAAGCGTCAGCAGAAGTTGTTGCGTCGCGATCCCAAAACTTGCCTCATGCGTGTGAATTTCGATGCTCACGTTTCGGCCATGCTCAAGGAAGTTCATTACCTCAAATTGATCTACGAAGACAGCATGATCCCCAGTGAGGCTTTGGAAGTGTACAGTCAGATGGTCGAGTTCCGCGGCTGGATCAACCAGCTCAACGACATCGTCACCAAGTACAATTCCGTCCTCACGGAGTTGCTCCCTGTCGAAGAACCCTTGTTGTGCGATCGTACCACCAAGATGGACGAGAGCTTGCGCCAGGGCATCACCGACCTCAAGTGGCAGTCTCCCCCTGATTCCATTAACGAATTCCTCGTGTCGGCCGCTGCATCTGTGCGTGAGGTCTTTGATGTGGTGAATGTTATGAAGGGCAATTTGCGCGACATCAGTGCTTTGCTTGCCAAATGGTGCAGCACGCCTCTCCTAGAGCGGTCCAGCAAGCCGCAAAAAGTCGAAGAGTTCGACAAGATCCACAAGTCCACTCTCCAGGGAAAATTCATGTCCATCCAGGACGACGCACAGAGCATCCACGACAAGCTCAAGGATTCTTTGGCCGCCCTCAAGGTTCCCAAGACTTCCAGTCAGTGGAGGGATTACGTGGACTTTGTCAACAATATTGTCATCGAAGGTTTTGTGTCCGCCGTGGCCACCTCTTTGCAGTGCTTCTTGGAATATCTTGATCCCCTCATGATCTCCAAGAACGAATCTCTTCCCCTCTTCGACGTCACGCTCGTCTTGGACAAGAATTCCATTACGTTCGATCCTCCTTTCTCCACGGATCCGTATAGCGAAAACGCATCGTCTGAATTGACCCTCCGCGGCATTCTCGATTCTTTCCTGAAGGATTTCTTCGCCATGGCTACGATCGCCAACCGTGTTGACACAAGTGTTGGTGATTACCTCAACGAGATGAAGGAACATTTCCAGATGCAGTGTCTTTTGGCTCTTGTTTCTGAACTCATTGACAACACCGAGCTCAAGTGCACGGAGTACACAGAAATGTTTTACGAGAATTCTTTCCTGTTCATGGAGGACATCAACGAGAGTTTCTCCGAGTTCATGAAGGAGAATTCCAAAGATCTCGTCACAAACTTTGAGCTGGTCGACAATTGCAGCTTTACTGAGATCATGAAGCTTGTCGGTATCGACATTGACCTCAGCATTCCTCCCTTCGAATTGTTCGACGAGAAGATCGTGCGCTTCCGACAGTTGGCGCAGGAGATCTCCAATTTACCAAACCCGGTAGACATTCACTGGTTGCGTGTCGACGCTGCGCCCGTCAAGAACGCACTCGTCGCTCTTTGCAACAAGTGGGAGAAGCGTTATTCTGATGTTCTCGTCAATTTCACGCAAGATTTGGTCCGTTCTGTGGATGATTTCCTCTGCCGCGTGGATCAGGGTCTTAACAACCGCAATTTTGATGAATGCCCAGAAGATGAGATTTCCAAGTTACTCTACGCTCGCATGGAAGACATTCGCGATGTACGCCTTTCTGCCACTGCATTGCAGCAGCTTTGGGCTCCGCTCAAGAAGTCCTTGGCTTTGCTCAAGAAACATGATGTCTCCGTGTCCGAGGATATCCCAGGTCTCGTTGACGTCAGTCCCATGCGCGCGCAGACGGTACACACGCTCTCCTTGAAGGCCCAAGAAGAAATTTTGGGTCTCAAGTCGAACGAGGAGGATCAAATCAAGCAGAAGATCAGCCAATTCCAGCAGACCGTCAGCGATTTCCGTATCGAATTCCAATCCAAGTGTCCCTTCCGTCCGGTTGCGGCGGACGAAGAAACTGGCAAGACCGGTCCTCAGATTGCTTTTGGAATCATCGATCAGTACTACGCCAAACTCAAGGCCATCAACGCGAAATCCGAAGAGCTCAACAATTTGGAGCGTTTGTTCACATTGCCTGTCTCCAAGCAGCGCGCGCTTAACGACTCCAAACAAGACCTTGTGTTGCTGAAGCGCGTTTGGGATGTTGCGCAGTTCGTTGAGGGTATCTTCGAAGCGTGGGATGCCATGCTCTGGGACAAGATCGAGACCGGCGACCTTTTGGAGCAGGTCAAACAGCTTCAGAATTTGGTCAAGAAGTTGCCCAAGGAATGCAAGAACTGGGAGGTCACGCGCAACCTCGAGGCGCGCATCAAGAACATGAACACTGTTCTCCCATTGATCGACCAGTTGCATTCCCCCAGTATGCAGGATCGCCATTGGAACATGTTGAAGATCGCCGTCAAGGTCAATTTCGACAAGGGCGCAGATTTCTGCTTCAAGGATTTGCTCGATTTGCAGCTCCACAAGTTCGCCGACGACGTCAGCGAGATCGTGGACCAATCTGCCAAGGAGGAGAAGATTGGCAAGAAGCTCAAGATCATCGAAGAATTCTGGGTCAAGTGCACAGTCTCGTTCGATATGTCTCGCGAGGATTGCCCCTTGTGGAAGGACCTCGCCGAGATCAACGAACGTCTCGAGAGCGATTCCATGGAAATGGCCAGCATGGCTTCTCAGGGTCGCTTCATCGAGTTCTGTCAGGCGCAGGTCGACAAGTGGGTCGGCATCTTGCGTACCATCGACAGTGTGCTCGGTATCTGGCAAAAGGTGCAGGCCGATTGGTGCCGCCTCGAGCCTATTTTCATGCTTTCCGACGATATCCGTTCGCAGTTGCCCGATGATTCCAAACGCTTCGAGCAAGTTGACAACGATTGGAAGAGCACCATGGCTGATGCTTCTTTGTCTACTAGCATTGTAGACATTTGTTGTGCTGAAGGTCGCGAGGAAGCCCTCGTAACCATTAGTAAGTCCATTGAGACCTGTGAGAAGGCCCTTAAGGATTACCTTGAGCAAAAGAAGAAGGCTTTCCCCCGATTCTATTTCGTTTCGAACCAGGCTTTGTTGGACATCTTGTCCAACGGCAACAAACCCAAGGAGGTTGCCAGAAAGATCGGCGATTGTTTCGACGGCGTCGGTCAGCTCGATTTCACCGCTGATGATGGCACTTCATGTGGCGGCATTGTCGCCAAGGATGGTGAGAAGGTTAAGTTCTTTGATGAATGTGCTTTGGGTAACGGCGTAGCCGTCGAGACCTATTTGGCCAACCTCGAAAATCACATCCGCCTCACTTTGCGTCAGTATCTCGAACTTGCTCGCGACAGCGCAGACAATTGGGAGTCAGACAAGCCTCGTGAATTGTGGCTCCACGACTATTGCGCCCAGCTTGCTCTTGTCGTGACACAGATTGTCTGGACCGAAGAGACTCAGCATTGTTTTGATGAGATGGAAGGTGGTTCTGAGACCGCGATGAAGGATTACGCCAAGGTGTGCAGCGAGCGCATTTTGAAATTGGTCGAACAGGTTCGCGGCCCTCTCAACGGTGAGCAGCGTGCCAAGATCATTACGATCATCACCATCGATGTGCATGCTCGTGATGTCATCGACAATTTCGTTGCCCAAAAGATTATCGAATCCTCGGCGTTCCAATGGCAGTCGCAGTTGCGTTTCTACTGGCAGATGGAGCCCAAGGGTGAGGGCGGCAAGTCCAACCTTGTCAGTCTAACTCCTGATGATCAAAAGACCTGCGTCATCAAGATTTGCGATTGGGTCACCATCTACCTTTACGAGTACATTGGCAATTGTGGACGCCTTGTTATCACTCCTCTTACGGATCGTTGTTACATCACGCTCACACAGGCGCTCAATCTTACGCTTGGCGGTGCGCCTGCCGGCCCTGCCGGTACGGGTAAGACGGAAACCACAAAGGATCTTTCGCGCGCATTGGGTCTGCCCATTGTGGTCTTCAATTGTTCCGATCAGATGAGTTACCTCACCACTGCCAACATCTTCATGGGTCTTGCTTCGACTGGTGCCTGGGGTTGCTTTGATGAGTTCAATCGTATCTCCATTGAGGTGCTCTCTGTGGTGTCTTCGCAGGTCAAGAGTGTGCTCGATGCTATCCGCGCCAACCAGAAGAACTTCCTCTTCATGGATGAGGACATCAAGCTCATCTCCACCACCGGTTCTTTCATCACCATGAATCCCGGTTACGCCGGCCGTACCGAATTGCCAGAGAACTTGAAGGCGTTGTTCCGTTCTTGCGCTATGGTTGTTCCTGATCTTACATTCATTTGTGAGAACATGCTTTTGTCCGAAGGTTTCGAGCAAGCCCGTTTGCTCGCCAACAAATTTGTGACGCTCTACGGTCTCTCAAAGGATCTTCTTTCCAAGCAGATGCATTACGATTGGGGTCTCCGTGCCGTCAAGTCGCTTTTGCGTCAGGCCGGTGGCCTCAAGCGCGCAGAGCCAGATGTCAACGAGGAAATCATTCTCATGCGTGCTCTTCGCGACTTCAACACACCCAAGATCGTTACCGAAGATCTTGCTATTTTCTTGCGCCTTATTGAGGATCTCTTTACCGGTATCGTCGCCGAAAGCAAAACTGATCCCCAGTTCCAACAGCTTTGCGAAAAGGCTGGTCAGGAGCGAAATTTGCAGACTGACGGCAGCTGCGGCTTCACCGGCAAGGTCGTATCCCTCAACGATATCCTTGGTGTTCGTCATTGTTGCTTTATTATCGGACCCTCTGGCAGCGGCAAGACTGAAACATGGAAGACGTTGCTTCAGGCCTACAAGAACGATGGTCAAAAGGCTGATTTCGAAACTGTTAACCCCAAGGCCGTCACTGCGGACGAGCTGTATGGCGTCTTCAAGAACGGTGATTTCAAGAATGGTTGCATCGGTTGCATCATGGGCAACATGTCCAAGAACGAAGGAGGCTACACTGAGGAGCACAAGCACAAATGGATCATTCTTGATGGTGACATTGACGCCACCTGGATTGAATCCATGAACACGGTTATGGATGACAACAAGGTCCTTACGCTCGTGTCCAACGATCGTATCCCGTTCACCCCCACCATGCGAATGATTCTCGAGATCCAGGACATGAAACACGCCTCTCCGGCAACGGTATCCCGCGGCGGTGTTCTGTACATCAACGAGACGGATATTGGCTGGAAGCCTTATGTCGAGTCGTGGCGTGACAGCATCCCAGACAATGTTGCTAACAGTACGTTCTATGTTTTGTTCCAGCAATATTTCGAGAACAACATCGAGTATATCCGATCAAACAATGAGTTCAGTTGCAAGATCCTGGACATGGCTTTTGTACAATCCATCTGTTGCTTCATCGACGGCCTCATGAACGGAGCGTCGAAGGAGACTGCGGAAGCGATCAAGAACGCCTCGGTCGATGATCAGAAACTCATCTACGAAGCCTATTTCGCTTACGCTATGATGTGGACTATTGGCGGCGCTGTCGCTGACAGCCGCGACGTCAACTATTCCAAGCAGTTCTCTACGTGGATTAAATCTGTCTGCAAGGCGAAATTGCCCGACAAACATCCCGATGGTGCTGACGCCAGTTGTTTCGAATTCCGCTATGATGCGGTCAGTCGTGAGTGGGTCTCGTGGCAGAACGACGTCAAGGCCTACAGCAACCTCGGCACACAGATGTTCCAGAACATCGTCGTTTCCAATTCGGACATCGAGGCACGCAAGGCCATCATTAAGTTGCATATGCAACAGAACAAGCCGGTGATTTTTGTTGGTGTTGCTGGTACTGCTAAGACCACCATTGTTCGTGATTACATTAGTGAGCTTGATGATACTTTCACCAGCGCTCGCGTCAACATGAACTACTACACAAGTTCTTATCAGTTGCAAAGCATCATGGAAACCAACGTCGAGAAGCGCACGGGTCGCACTTTCGGTCCCCCCGGAAACAAGAAGTGCCTCTTCTTCCTTGACGATCTCAACATGCCCTTCGTGGACACTTACGAGACTCAGTCGGCTATTATGCTTTTGACACAGCTCTTGTCTTATGAATCGTGTTTCAATCGTGAGGATATGTCTGAGCGCAAGGAGATCAAGGATCTTCGTTACGTTGCTTGCATGAATCCCAAGGCTGGTTCTTTCCACGTCAATGGTCGTCTTCAGCGCCGTTTCACGGTTCTGTCTACGTACACCCCGACGGCGGACAAGGCAGCCATCGCTGGTATCTTTGGACCAATTCTCCAGAGCCATTTGCAGAGTTTCGATCCTCCCGTACAGGCCCTTGCCGAACCCATTGTTGAGGCTACGTTTGACGTGCTCAAGCGCGTTCTCAGCACGCCTACTTTCTTGCCATCCGCTGTTAAATTCCACTACCAGTTCAATTTGAAGGATGCCAGTAACCTCTTCCAGGGCCTTATCAACACTGACCCATCGTTGTTCCGCACTCAGTCCGGTGTCCAGAAGTATTTGCGCCTCTGGGGGCACGACATGCAGCGCATCTTCATGGATCGCTTATTGGATCCTGCACACGAGAAAGAGCTCTTCGAGGTCATCAAGGGTTCGGCCAAGAAATGTTTCGGCAACGCTTACACTGAGGACTGCCTGGCTTTCTCCTCTGAGGCCCCGTATTGCGTCTTCACATCTTTCATGTCCGCTATCCTTACCGGTGGCGACAAGAAATACATGGAGCACGAAATGGCTACCATCCGTAAGGAGGTCGTAAACCGCCTCGTGGAGTACAATGAGTCGAACGCCGCTATGAATTTGGTTCTCTTCGGCATGGCTATCTGCCACGTCTGCCGTATCTGCCGCATCATCGATTTGCCTTGTGGTCACGCACTTCTTGTCGGTGTCGGCGGTAGTGGTAAGCAATCTTTGGCGCGACTCGCTGCGTTCATTAACGAGATGGCCGTTGAGTCGATCGTCGTGAGCCAATCTTTCGGTCAGGCTGATTTCTTGGCCAAGTTGCAGGAGATATATCGCAAGTCCGTATGCAGCCCTGGCATTCCCCAGATCTTCCTCATCACAGATGTGCAGATCCGTATGGAGAAATTCCTTGTGCCTTTGAACGATCTTTTGTCTATGGGTGTTGTTGCTGATCTCTTCGCCAAGGAGGAGTACGAAGAAATCTTCGGCAAGATTCGCAATCAAGCCAAGGGCGCAGGTTTCTCCGACGATCCGGAATCCCTTTTCTCTTACGCTACCGAGAAATTCCGCAAGAATTTAAGTGTCGTCTTCGGTCATTCTCCCGTCGGTGACGAACTTCGCATTCGCGCCCGTCGCTTCCCTGCCCTTGTCTCGTGCATGAATATTGACTGGTTCCATGCTTGGTCTCTCGAAGCTCTCAACAGTGTTGCTACCCGTCAGCTCGCCGACGTCAATTTCCCTAACACAGATTTGTTGGAACCCATCGCCGCATCTCTTGCCAACGCACATTTGTCCATCGACGAAGCCAACCTTGATTTCCTTAAGCTCGAGAAGCGTTTCAATTACACCACCCCCAAATCTTTCTTGGAGCTGATCTCTTTCTACAAGAGCAACCTTGGTGAGAAGCGCTCTGATGTGTCGAACACCATCGAGAAGCTCGACAAGGGTCTTGGTATCATGCAGCAGGTCGAGGCTACGGTCCAGGTTCTCAACGAAGAGCTTGTCACCGTTATCGCAGATGTCGAACAGAAGGTGGCTGCCACTGAGGTTCTTATCCAAGAGGTAACTGTTGCCAAGGGCGAGGCCCAGGTCGAGCAGGAAGCGGCCGCTATCGAGCAGGCCAAGACTGAGGAAGTCGCCGCTGTTGCCGCCGCTGCGCAGGAAGAGGCTGATGGAGAGCTTGCCGAGGCTCTGCCCGCTATGGAAGCTGCCAAAGAGGCTGTGAACTGCCTTACAAAGCCATGGATCCAGGAGTTGAAGGGTCTTGGCTCCCCGCCTCCGGAATGCGCGGAGGTTACTGCCGCAGTTGCTTTCTTGCTCCACAACGAGAAGAAGAAGATCGACTGGAAAGCGTCTCAGAAGATGATGAACAACCCTGGTCAGTTCTTGGATGAAATTCTCGCTTTCGATGCGAACAACATTCCCGAAGAGACGTTGGCCAAGGTTGAACCTTTCATCGCCCTGCCGTTCTTCAATTTCGATGTCATGAAGGGCAAGTCCAAGGCTGCCGCGTATTTGTGCAGTTGGGTTGTCAACATTTACACGTACAATTGCATTTACAAGAAGGTCAAGCCGCTTATGGAGAAGGTCGAGGAGGCTACCGCCGAGAAGGCTGCGGCCGAAGCAGCACTCGTCATTGTGCTTGCCAAGGTCGCCGAGGTCGAGGCTATGGTTGCCGCTCTCGAAGAGAAGCAGAACGCAGCTGAGGCTAGCATGAATGAAGCCAAGGACACACAAGCTAGGCTTCTCGCCAAGCAGGATCTCGCTGGTCGTCTCATCAACGGTCTTGCCGGTGAGAAGAAGCGTTGGGCTGAAACCGTCAAGACTCTTGGTGAGAAGTCCATGCAGCTCTTCGGCGATTGTCTCATCGCGTCTGCATTCGTTGGTTACATTTCGCCCTTCTCTGCTACTTTCCGTAAGAAGTTATGGAATGACACTTGGATTACTGATGTCAAGGAGCGCAAGATCCCGTGCACCCCTGAGCTCAAGCCCCTCGACGTTTTGGCTGACGAGGCCACGATTGCCGTCTGGATGAATGAAGGTCTCCCCGCCGATGCCATTTCCATTGAAAACGCTGCCGTTCTTACGAATTGCAAGCGTTGGCCCCTCATGATCGATCCCCAGCTCCAGGGCGTTAAGTGGATCAAGCAACGTCTCGGCGAGGACCTCTGCACAATTCAGCTTACCCAAAAGAAGTGGTTGAACAAGGTCACCGAATCCGTCACCATGGGCAAACCTTTGCTCATCGAAGCTGTGGGTCAAGAAATCGACGCCGTGCTCGATCCTCTCCTCTCCCGTTCCATCATTACCAAGAACGCATCTGCCTTCGTCAAGTTGGGCGATGACGAGATCGACTACGACAAGCGCTTCAGTCTCGTCTTGCAGACCAAGCTTGCCAATCCTCACTACCGACCTGAAATTGCTGCCCAGTGTACGCTCATCAATTTCCTTGTTACGCCCATGGGTCTCGAGGACCAGATCCTCGCGATGGTTTGCAACATCGAGCGTGCCGATCTCGAGGCTGATAAGCAGAAGCTTGTCCGTGAGCAGAACGACTTCAAGGTCACCCTCGCCAAGTTGGAAGATCAGCTTCTCCAGATGCTGTCTGAAGCCGATCCCGCTACCATTCTCGACAATGTCCAGCTCATTGAGGGCCTCGAAGAATGCAAGCGCACTTCTGAGGAAATTTCCCTGGCCGTCAAGGTGTCGAAGGAGACCGAGGTCAAGATTAACGAAGCTCGTGAAATCTACCGCCCATCCGCCGCTGAGGGGTCCATGTTGTTCTTCTTGATCACGAAGTTGTGTGAGATCGAACACATGTACCAATTCTCTCTTGATTCCTTTGTGACTTTCCTCAAGCAGGCCATCGACAAGGCTGAGGCCGACGAGAAGGTCGAAAAGCGTGTGGTCAATTTGAAGACATGCATCCGTATGACCATCTTCCGCTGGGTTAACCGTGGTCTGTTCGAGCGCCACAAGCTTATTTTCTGCTCCATGCTCGCCTTCCAGCTCTTGCGTGACGGTGCCTTGGGCGAGACTTTCGACGCTCCGTTGTTCGATTTCTTGTTGCGTGGTCCAAGAAAGGAAGCCGACGAACCTAATCCTCTCAAGGAATGGCTCCCCGATAACGCTTGGTTTTCTGTTCTCAAGTTGTGCGAGCTTGAAGGCTTCGAAGCTTTCGCTCAGAACATGGAGAAGGATGCACCGACTCGTTTCCGCGACTGGTTCAGTGAAGCAGAACCAGAAAATTGCAAGTTGCCCTTGGATTGGAAGAAGCTTGACAACGAGCCCGTCAAGAAGCTTGCTGTCATCCGCGCTCTCCGCCCTGACCGCATGACCACCGCTCTTGCCCATTGGATCCGTGCGTCTCTCCCTAATGGCACTGCTTTCATGGATTGCGATGCTTCAAGCTCATTTTATGAGATTCTCTCGACTTCATTCGAACAGTCTTCCAACGTTACTCCGATGTTCTTTATCCTCTCGCCCGGTGCCGATCCCGTCAAGCAGGTTGAGAAGTTGGGTTTGCAGTTGATTAATTTGCAGACCAACGTCAATTACCACAACGTTGCTATGGGTCAGGGTCAAGACGTCGTCGCCATGGCCAAGCTCGATTTGGGACACAAGGAAGGACATTGGGTTATGCTTCAGAATGTGCATTTGATGCCGTCCTGGTGCAAGGATTTGGAAAAGAAGTTGGACGTCTACGCCATCGAGGGCTCCCATCCAAATTTCCGCTTGTTCTTGTCTGCCGATCCCGCCAAGGGCGTGCCGATTGGCATTTTGGACCGTTCCATTAAACTCACCAACGAGCCGCCGCAAGGTCTGTTGGCTAATTTGCGTCGTGCTTTTGCGGAATTCGACAAGAATACTTTCGAAGAGTTGGAATCGAAGGAGAAGAACATTATCTTCGGTTTGTGTCATTTCCATTCTATCATGCTTGAGCGCAAGAAGTTCGGTCCTCTTGGTTTCAACATGATGTACCCCTTCTCTACTGGCGATCTTAAGGATTCCGCATCTGTTTTGCACAACTACCTTGAGAACGCCACTGGTGGTGGCAAGATCCCGTGGGACGATCTCCGCTACATCTTTGGCGAGATCATGTATGGTGGTCACATCGTGGATGATGAGGATCGACGTCTGTGCAAGACCTACCTCGAGTTCTACATGCACGACGATCTTGTCGATGCTGAGACCCAGCTGGTCCCCTACGGATCTGAAGGTTCGCCCAGTTTCATGTCGCCCACTGCAAGTGGCTACGATTTCATTCTCGCGCACATCAACAGCATGCCCTCTCCCGAGAAGCCTCAGTATTTCGGTCTCCACCCCAACGCCGAAATCAATTTCCGTACATTTTACAACACCATCAATGTATTAAATTTTTGTTGTTGGTTTTCATTTTGAATTTACCTTTGTATTGTTGTAAGGCACCAGCGAGTGCGCCCAAGTTATGGCTGCTTTGCAAACGTCGCAACCCCGCAGTGCTGGTTCCGGCGGTGATGGCGCAGCTACCGCGTCACCTTCGGCGCTTGCTGAGGCCATTTGCAACCAAATCCTTGAGATGATTGTTGACATCCATTTCGACACCGAGGGCGTCTTGCGCGGTCTTGGTGACGAAGAGAAGGGTCCTTTCCAATACGTCTTCATTCAGGAGTAAGATTTATAATACATTCAATCATGTTTCAAATATTTCAAAATCAAAACACATTTTGTCATTGTAGGTGTGATCGTGTCAATACCCTCGTTGACGAGATGAAGGCGCAGCTCGGCGAACTTGCCCTCGGTTTCAAGGGTGAACTTACCATGTACAAATTTATACAAACCTTTCAGTATTTACATTTTTTTGTTTGATGTAGTAATTCGAATTTCGTTTGTTATTTTGTAGGACTGACGTTATGGAGACTCTCGCCAACGATTTGTTCCTCGATGCTGTCCCCGCCCGCTGGTTGAAGATCGGTTTCCCCTCCACTCGTCCTCTCATGAGTTGGTACGGTTGTAAACAAGAATATCAAAAACAATTGTCGCCGTTGCTTTTTGGCTATCAAATTATTTTTTTTGTTTTTGTACAGGGTAAACAACTTGAAGCAGCGCCAGGATCAGCTCTCCGAATGGATTGGTGACCCCGCCACCATCCCCAAGGTCGTCGATATCTCCCGCTTGTACATTTCTTATAAACATATGCATTATTGTGTAACAAAATTTGACAAAACACAATTTTCTTTTTGTACATTTTCGTTTGTAAAAATTGTCAGGTTTAACCCTGCGTCGTTCCTCACGGCCGTTAAGCAGCTCACCTGTCAGAGCAAGAAGTTGGCCCTCGACAAATTGATGGTACGTTTTCAATATGATTATCTGCTAAAACGTAACAATTTCCAACAGACTAAATTTGAAGACATACATTTTAAAAATTATTTGTTTTATAGGTCGTGACCGATATTACCAAGCGCACTAAGGAGCAAGTCGATGGCGCATCCCGCGACGGCTCTTTCGTCTGCGGTTTCAACCTCGAAGGCGTAAGTGTTTTCAACAAAACCATCAAACACATGATCATTTTTAACATTTGCATGCAACAGCATTTGTTTTCATTTTGGTTTACAGGCTCGCTGGTCTGATCCCTCTATTGAGGAGTCTAAGCCCAAGGAGGTCTATTGCCCCATGCCCGTCATCAACTGCCGCGTACACTCAATGAAAAATGTTTCAAACCGTATCCAATAGTACAATCGTTGTAAAAACGCATATTTCTGTATTGTTTTACAGGCTGAACTCGCTGCGGATGTTGACTGGAAGAAGAAGTACAAGTGCCCCACCTACCAGATCGCCCAACGTCGCCCCTATTTCGTGTTCCACGCCCAGCTCACCACTCCTAAGTACAGTTTTGACACAACAATACTCAACAAGAATAAAAACGTTCTACAACAAAACATTTCGTGTATTTTTGTTTTTTTAGGCACCCTGCTGCGAAGTGGATTTTGGCTGGTGTGGCCATGATCTTGGACGTTGGCGTCTAAACAACCTAACATTTTTACCCCTCTTTTACCTAACATTTTACCAAAACTTTTACCAAAAACATTTCCTACATTTTACCGTTTCACAAGATAATTTTACAACTATACAATTTTAACACGTTTCTCCACATATTTTTCTATCCACCATAATTTACCTAAAACATTACCTAAATAAAATTATTGTTCAGAGATATTTTGTAGCGAAGGAATTGCGTATCTACGCGTTCTTGAGCTACCTATGTTAATGTACGGTAATTTTTTAAATATTCCAAAATTTCAACAGCAGTTACCCTTTTTTTGTTTTATTCGTAGAAATGTTCGACTCTGTAACATTTTCAAGTTGAGTTCGACAGATGTATTTTGCATGCCCTCTCGTTGTACCGATGCATGGATTGGTACAATTGCACCCTCGTTGTGCTGATACTTGTATCGGTACAATTGCACCCCTATTGTGGCAATACATCAAACAATACAATGTGTTGTCACAATATGCATTTTTCGTGTTACTAGACTTAGTAATGTCAATTGGCAGATATCCTGCCCCATGTAATTTCATCTGATTCTATCGATATTATGTTGGTAGTCAGCAACTTTTGTTGGATCAACATCGTTTCATCGACAGAATATAGATTAATCTTTCTTTTTAGATACATCTCAAAAATGAAGTTTTTAAAGAAGACAGCATTGAGTAAAGTATACTTGTAAACTAGGCTGTAACTGCTCACAATTTACCCAAAAATCTTCCTAATAATCTACCATCCACAACTCTACCTTTGATCCACAAAATACCAACGTTCTCCAGTAGCCGTTTTGTAAATGTTTTGGTATTGTTTAGTATCGAAAAAGTGTGAAAAAGTATGAAAGAATAATGATTTGCGTGAAGAAATAATCATTTGTGGATATCTCTCCCCCGACAAACCCCTGCGTTGTGCAAGTGGCATTATTTTTCAAAACAGAAAAATTCTTCCTGGACTAGTTTGTGTAAAGCGTGTTTTGGTAACCTGACGCGAGGGTCGTAGCATACCATGAGTAGAGCTTTCCTATCAATGGTCATCGTGGCCAGCCAGTTAGATACAGCCTCAGGAGCGTGGGATAGCGAACCCGCAGAAAATAGCTGGAATGAGCCGGATTTTACACGTTTTGAGATGAAGCCGTCCATTAAATACGGCAGGCACGATGATGTCGGCGATCCCGCTAGCAAACGTTCGTACGCCTTCATACTAACCCAAACAATCCAAAATTTCTGATTTAAGTTTTAGTTTTTTCATCATTTTTGTCGACAAATCGTTGTGATTTTGTTACGAGGTTGGCACAGATCACAGACAAACTATTACAGGGCGAGGATGAGCGGATCAAATGCGATTCGGATGACCCCCAGCGGTGTTCCGCACGCACTGGTTGGGGCACTGTATCAGATTACCCGGAACATGGCACAACCGATTACGAAGAAGCACTTAGGTACCACCAAAACCTAAAAACATAACGAATTCCATTCGATTTGCAATCACGAAATGTTGTTTTTGTACATTTTTAAGGTGGGATTATACGTTTTGGGAGGTGGATCCGAATCTGATCAACATTGAGATTCTCATCGAGCCTTGCAAATCCTACATCGAAACCGGCGGACGAAGTACTTGACAAAACTCTACACTACGAAAACATTTCTTTTGTTCAAACTCAAAATGATAATATTTTTGTATGATTTTAGGTGAGGGTTGCTGTTCGAATACAAACAGAGCGAATTGTCAGGACTACGATAGAGTTTATGCCGGTGAGGACCTGCAAGTAGCAGTTTTCGCAAACGCTCATATACCAATTTGTGGCGGAAACGCTCTCTACTCACCTAATTGCGGCGTGTACATAGAAATCCATAGGAAGAACGACTACGTGGTGATATCAGATACTCACTTGAAAGTGGAATACCCTAATGGTTTTCAAACCATTTTCATCCCTACACATACAGTATTTTTTTCAACAAAGAAAAAATGACAACAAATAAAAAACTTTTCCACAAAATCTTGACAATCAAGATTTGTAAAAATTTGTTTTGTTGTATAGGTTTGTGCAGGGGAGTATGAGTTATGGTGGGTAATGAGAACGCTCTCGGGCCCAATCTGTATGTTGAAGAAACCTTTTTACGTCTATGGCCCTACTTGTGACGCACCGCCCGCGGACGACGCTTAACTTTTTTTCCAAATTTTTACTTGAACAACAATGTACTGTTGCATCACGCCTCCTGTTGATATAAGTTCCTGTGTTGAGGAAAGTAGTGAGAAAGCGTGTAAGAAGTAGTTATAGAATGTGTAAGCAAAAAGTGTGAAAGAACAAAAGGAAGAAAAGTTGACAAAAGTTGCTGATAATTGTTTGTTTTCGTGTTGTGATTCATAACTTTCTCCCCTCTACCTACCCTAAAAATTTCAAACCTGTAACTACAAAAATCTATCTGTTGTAAAAAATCTACATCCTACAAAAATTTGACCCCAGACCCCCTAATTAACAATTTTCAAATTAACTATACCAAGTTTTGCATATCCACTATTGTCGACAAACAACGTAACAAATATTTCCGAGTAACAAAAAAGTTTTTTCTATTACACCATGGCGCAGAGAAACAGAGCTCCCTCACTAGAGTTAGCTATGTCACAGCTATTTTCGGGGACGGTTACGCTATCCCGCAATTCCGGCGGTGTCCGCGGCGGCCCTGGTCAATCTTCATGGAGTACATTTTTCTTTCAAAATTAAAAACAAAATTTTCTAGAGTCAGAATCACAAAATGGTTTTGATAGTGGAAGTGTGGTGTTTGTACAGAATATTGGTTGTTTGTTGTAAGGTCGCGGAGACAGGTTCAACAAAGATAATCCGATGCGTCTCGGGCGTCATTCCCCCGACGGCGAGAAGTTTTTTAAGGCTAACGATATGAACGCCGGTCGAGATGGACGTGAGTTTTCTATGGCACCCCGCCTTGATAAGAACATGACCCGTGCGTCACGCCAAACTCCCGGACCCGCTACCTATTCACCTATCGCAAGCGCCGCTAAACGACGCAGTCCTTTGGAAGGTCCCGATTTCTGTAACCTCACTATGAAAAGTCGTACGAAAACTGCGGCGGATCTTAACCGCGAGGGTAACGTGAATGTTGGGCCATCTTCCTATGACGCTTACAAAGCTCTTGGCAAGGAGGCACCAGCCTTTTCTCTCGGCATGTCTTGCAAGGTCCGTTACACAGATCAAATCCTCAAATCAGTAAACAAACATTGTAAAAAGTGGTCTTTGTGAAATATATTTTGATGTTGTTAAAATTTTGTCAGCCGTCGGAAAAGCCGCAATCCCCGCCAAAAGCATTCGAAAAAGAGAACGATGGAATGAAACCTGAGGACGTGAACAGTTTGCGTCACTCGAACCAAGGCACTTTTGCGAAATACAAGCGGTATTTAACATTTTCGCAACATACCTACAACACAAACATCGTTTGAAAAATTCTTGTGTATCATTTTGTTTTGATTTTTGAACAAAAGGTTTACCGCTGATACCATGAGTCAGAGTCCGAATGGTTCGGGGTATTACCGACCCAACAAACTTTACGACACCATCAACAAAGGCCCTTCTTCGTACATTTTCACATCTTTATAAAGTTTTCCATCAACATTTTCCTGACGTCGTTTCTAAATTTTCCTGTTTTTGTATTTTAGTTCTCTCGGAGCGGGACAGCGTGTGGATTTCGGTAACCTGACCAAATCTCCCGGCCCTGCGTACGTTTCACACTACATCTTTACAAAATATGTTTTTAGTTTGTGGTGTGGTAAACGTTTTGATTTTTTTGTTACAGTGCGTACAAGATCACGGCACCTATCCCTCAACCTGTCTTGCTGTCATGGGACATCAGCGGAAAAGCGTATTCTTCAGTTCTTAAACCATCAAAAATGTTTGAGTTGCAGGTCGATACATGTTTTGTCACAATGTTTTAAGGTTCTTGAAGATGAAAAAAGAGCGAATGGCGAAACAGAGAGCAGCAACCGAGTCTCCCAAGACTCTCGCCAAGCACCTCCCCGAATCCCCCGCAGCAAAAACCATGTAAACTATATGAGAAAATCAGTACATGTACAACTAACGTGTCCAAAGCGTTACTATGTATTTACAAGATACAATAACAAAACCATTAGGAAATGCTATATATTAATCGTCAACAATACTAATTAACAACCAGAATTAACGCAGTGCATTTTTTGTCGTAGCGGCCGTTAGTCGTTACGATCTTGAATTCATTAATCGAGTGGGTTAACCATACCTCTCGATCACCAAACAACCCTAATTATTACATTCTTTTTTAACCATCCACCCAAATCGTTCACAATCAACCAATTCCAAATCAACAATCCAAAATTAACAATCCACAATCCTAAATTAACAACGCAATCAACAATCCCAAAATTCTAAACAGCAATCCAACAAAGTATAACAAACATCAAACAGCAAAACATTAGTGTAGAAAGTACGGCCTTGGCGTGCCCTCATGCCGAGCCATCCACCCGACATTCTTGTTTATTTATATATCCATTTTGTTTTTGGCCGACAGGGTAAACTGTAGCGCAAGTTGTGCCAGGCAGAAATGTAGCCTAGAAAGTAGAGTAGTCTCGTTTTGTTCTAGCCTAGTCCTTTTAAACAAAACGACGTTTGGAATAAGTTTGTGCACAATCGTGTTGTATGCTCAAGAGAAACAACAACTCGCAAAATTGAAAAACTGAAAGTAGAATAGTCAAAAACAACAATTGGAAGTGTTTCTGTGTGTGTTTTCTTTGTGGTCAAAACTTAACAAAAACTAAAATTCCGCCCCCATATTTACAACTTCCATTATTCACTATCTACAAAACCTATCCATAATTTTCAAAATTCATCAACATCCTACATTTTCATATTTCATATGCTCACTAATTTTTCCACGGTTGAAACTACTTTTTCCATACCTGAACAACTTTTGCTACAAAATCTCAACTACAATAATACCAATGTTTTTTCAACGCAACTACAATATTCAATACTACAAAATCGGTAAATAATTTCGACGAAACTAAAACAATGCTATAAAACGACGTGGAATAATAACAATAATGGCTGGATACAGGATTACAAGCAAGCAAGAAAGTCAATAGCCACTCTTTACACAACTACTTTATACACTAAGTTTTGAAAACAAAAACAAATACGAAGCTAATTTCACCATGCCCAAGTTTGCCCTTCAGATGAAATGCGAGCTCGACAACGTCGTCGAATTCCGTACGTTTTTACAAAATCAGTTCAACAAAGCACAAATTCTATAAATTTTGAAATCAAAATCTGTCCTATTGTCATTGTTTTGCTGTACAGGCATCGATTTGGAAAACACCGACTGGTGCATCGATTTGGAACGAGGCTCCGATGGCATGCGCAAGTATTTTTTTCACAAAAACAAAAAACAACAAGTCAGCAAAAGGTAACGCACCAGTTAGTTCAGCATCAAGATTTTGCTTGTTTTCACAAGTTTTTTGTTAACTTTTGAGGGAGGACCAAACCATCGCCAAGCGTGACGTTTTCGAAATCGAGGGCTCCCGTGGCGATGCCAACTACATCATGAAGTACATTCATAAACTTACAAAACTCTGTCAAAAACATGAAAACATTGATGAATGAAATGATTTGTTTGGTTGGATAAATGTTAGATGGGAGAAGGGTGACAAATCCGCATGCAATATCTCCATCCTCGACGAGAAATCCGTCGATGGCACATATACCACCGAGGATATGGCCAAGTGGAAGACCATGTGCGTCATGGAAGCCCGCGGTACGCTTTACTCCTTACAAAACATCATGTTTTTTCATCAAAACAATTTTTCTTGTTATCAAAACGTCGTGCAGACATTTTTTTAGTTTTTTTTATGGTTGTTTAGGCGCTGATATCATCAAGTGGAAGTTGAAGGACAACGGCTGCTTCAAGATCATCTCCGGCACCGACGAAGACACCAAGAACGTAATAGTTTTGACGAGTCAATACATACATTTGTATTTTTTACGAATTTGTTTGTTGAAGAAAACGTTTTTTGTTTTCTAAACATTTTAGCGCAAGGTGTTCGCCGA
>JACLAD010005078.1_pt1 | contig 32123 bp, 18 predicted proteins | sample 8027901 | NCBI WGS metagenome assembly JACLAD01 (sample SAMN15725071, study PRJNA655200) | protist metagenome | isolation source: fluorescence activated cell sorting (FACS) single amplified genomes of... | place: Spain: Blaines Bay Microbial Observatory, Mediterranean Sea | collected 2016-07-05 | reverse complement strand
GAGTCTGAAATCATTGAACAGCTATTAAACCCTTCACATTCGGAAGTACAAGCTAAAAATTCAAGACAGGAAATACTTCTTACAGTTCCCATGGCCAAAGAGAACGCCGAAAATAGGAGACTTCTCGTATCTGAGCTAGATGAGGTTAAAGAACAGCGAGCTGCAAGTATTGTCACTGAAAAGGCTTCAAGAGAAGTCAACTGGGTTGTCAAGCCTCGTATCTTGGCGCAAGAAGGTTTATTAGAAGCATGTAGGTCGGCGGAGACTTCTGCACGTTCCCAAGAAACTTTGGAGACTGCGGAGAGTACTTTGACGAAAATCCTGGATTTGGTTGATTTCGTTTGTTGGACGCGGGATTTCGCAGGCTTTGAAGGAAAAACCTTTGGCGGAGAAGAGAAAGAAATAATGCTTCCTGATCATTTATGGAAAGATGCAGTACGATCTTTCACTGCGAATCTTCCTATGCCTCCTCCTATTCCTCACACCAAGGTAATCAATGAAAGTGACGAGTTGCCGTACAAATTGAACTATAAACCTAAGTTTGCTGATTCAAAATGGCTGTTTAAGGATATCTTCACAGCCGACGACATTTTGTCCTATGATTCTACTGATGTTTCTTCGTCGACTATGCTTGCTACAGCAGATAAGGATGATTTAGTCTGTTACCTCACTCAATGTGTGTCTGAGGAAGGGTTAGAACCAGGTCCAGGTATCGAGTCGAACTCTGATGACGCTGCATTTGCCCTTCCTCCTGACTGGGTCGTCACATCTCCTCCGGACTATTTTCTTGGAGAAGCTGTTATCGCTATTAGATGTGCTATAGATCCAATTGCTGAAGATCCTGAGTCTCCAATTCAGCTCCCACAGGATGTATTGCGTCTATGTATTTGTGGTCAATCTGAAACAGCGAGAAAGACTGTTTCCGCTCAATTAAAGACGGATTACGGTGTTGAAGTATTGGTTGCAGAGAATTTGTTGACAGAAGCATGCAAGATAGGGAAAAATTTGTCTGCTGATGTAGAAAAATCTGCCTTTGAAGCAGTTTGTTTAGCTGCCTATGACCTGGTATCATGCGGAGAAAACGTGTGCGATCAAATCTATGTTGATATCATATTTGCAAAGCTCCGAGAACTTGTTGCATCTAAGGATTTCAAAGGATTTGTATTAGAGGACTTTCCACGCACTAGTAATCAAGGTCGCTTACTATTGTTGGCTTTGTCAGGAATTGATTATGCTACGGACAAACCACATCCTGTTGATCGTTCTTCATCTTTAGCCCTTCCAGTGCCTATCGATAGGCCTTCATATGATGTAAAAAAATGTGGTTTAGACGGTATACTAGGCATAGATAGCGATTTAAATCGTATAGTCACTGAAAGGATCAGTGCCAGGAAGGAATTGAAGACTGGTAAGGTAGTGTATGTTGATGAAACATGCAATGATGTTTCCACCTTGGCCGAGTTGTATGAGCCTTTGAACCAACCAATGACAGCTGGTGTCGATTTAAAAATGGGTAATGATCTCTTATATGATCTGAAGAGTTTTATATCTGGACTTAATTTATGGAAATCTTTTTCAGCTACTGAGTTCAGTGATGATCAATCCCTCGCTGATGTAGTATCGAAGGAGGTAATGACACTTTTCCCTGATAAATCCAAGAACTATCCTGAGCCACAGACACAAGTGGAAAGTGCAGTAAGACCTGAAAATGAGACAGATAATAAAAAATCCTCAGATGAGGATAACGCAGATTCTAATAGTGCTCCTGAGGTCTCACAAGAGATAACACAAGTAGAACCATCAGAGCCTGTTGTTGAGGGAGTTACTGAAACAGAGAACAGCACAGAGCAAGTAGAAGAAGTCAAACCACCTCAAAGAAGAATGAATATCCCTTTAAAATTATCGAAAGTATTGGATGATATTTGGAATAGTGCAGAGGAAAATTATATTTTTGGTGCACAGGAAACATTTTCTCAGCTTCGTAATATCAGATACCAGATGTTACAAAGAATTCGAGGGAACTTTGATCAAATTAATAGTATGATTATTCGGAGGGACACGAAACAGCAATTGTTTGAAGTGTTCCGTGATGAAAAATTCAATAATGTAGATTATGATTTCCGGTATGATACAGACATGATGTATGAATTTTACATGCGTGTGTTAGAATTCGATATTGCGATTCAGAAAGTCACTGATACAAGAAGCACGGAGGCAAATGATACCATCACTGATATGAAGAAAGATGGCATTATACTTGAATTCATTCATCGCTCCAAATGTGAGATAGCGGCCTTACTACAAGCGGAACTAGAGAGATTTAACGCTGCTTGTCACGTCATATTTGATACGAGCAAGACGCTATGTAAATTTAACCACGAGGTTCAAGTGTACAACGGTCTTGAAGAAACTTTGCCAGCTCCCAATGATGATGACATAAATACTCCTGCCCCTGATGCAAGTGGTGGAGGTAAAGACAAGGGAAAAGATAAAGGTAAAGGTAAAGGAGATGCAACACCTGCCCCATATCGTCCTGTCTTGGCGCCATATATTTTAGACATGGAGCTCATGGAAGCTGTGCCACAGTACGAAGAGCCTGTAGAAGAAGATCCTAAAGCGAAAGGAAAAGAGAAGGGCAAAGGAGAATCTACAGTACCTAAAGATCCTTTCTCTGATGCTGAAGCAAAAGCATTGGAATTTTTATCGGAATGGTCCAAGGATCATTTCACTGTGAATAGATCTTTGTATGCATTTAATGATGGAAAACCAGTAGATCCTAAGGCAAAAGGAGGTAAAGGTGACGCACCAGTTGACCCAGTTGTTGAGTCAGTTTGTGCATCAGTAGAAAAGGCTATATGGTGTGAGACAGATCGATGCAAACGTAGTATTCAATATCTTAAAGACACTTTAACTGAACATGTGGCATGGTTGGAGTCTACAGAAGTATTCCTAGGAGAATACTTAACGAAAGTTGTAGAAGAACAATGGGAAAGAGAATCAAGGGCAAATAATAGATTGATCTGGATGATTATTGATAAGATTCAATTATGTGATCCAATTCGAGAAAAATGGCTAATAGCAGCAGATTCAATAGCTGTTTTATCATCAGTAAAGATCATTCCAGATCCTCCACCTCCCCCTATTCCTGTCGTCAATGAATTCTATGATGACAAATTAAATGAGGAACAAATTGGTGTTCTCACAGAAATGATACATGAAATCAAAGTAGGGGATCAAGTATTACATGAAGACATCATACAATTAAGTGATATCGCAACGAATTGTCCGATGGTGGGATGTAGTAAAATAAAACTTGCTGGTAAGCCTGAGACGAGATTTAGAGCTGTACGATTGCCTGAAAAACTCGCTGAAGTAACTGAGCCAGAAGATGAATATCAAGCTAACGAATTTTTAAGAAGATTGATTTTCAGAGATCAAGACTTTAAGGATGGATATGCTTCTACATATGAGCATACTGGGATGGTCCATGTCGATGTTCTGTTGGATAGGTTAAGGAATAACACAGACATGAGTAAACCATCTTGTAAGAAGATTGTTAACGTGTAGAGGGAGAGGAAGTCCAGAGGTGTTTAGGTGTGTACCTGTGTACCTGTTGCTGTTAAGTACTTCTGACTTTATCATTATCAGTCCATTTGAAAACTGTGAATGATAGCGGTGGCTATTATCTACTTCACTTCTAACTTATAGAAGTACTAGCTAATTTAGTTACGTGCTTCACTTCTATTATCGATGATGAAGTTGTAGGACGCTTAAGTAGCTATAGCTAGCTCAGTATCGTTAATTATTATCGAAGTGCTTATGACTTATGACTTATGATGCTAACTGCCAGCTGCCAGCTACTGTCTACTGTACCTAGTCTAGTACTAGTAGCTAGTAGCTAGTAGTAGCTAGTAGTAGTAGTAGTACATAGTAGTACCTACTAGTAGCTAGTAGTAGTAGTAGCTAGTAGCTAGTAGTCTAGTAGAAGTACCTAGGTAATAATGATAAGATAATTAATTAATATGTAATAGTAATATATATAATCGCAAATCCAAAAAAGTATCAAATAATAATAAAATAATTCCAATCGCTTAGTCCTGACTAAGTTGTTGAAATACATGTTGACTTTCCTCGTTGGGATGGCTTTTTCCTCTTAGCGATCTTCAGTTAGATTTTGATTCATTTGTTTCTTTCGTCGTCTTACGATTAGCTAGATCATATCAAAATACTTTATATAATAATAAAATAATAATAATAATAATAAATAATGAGCCGCAAGCTAGGTACTTCTACTCTTCTACATACCTAGGTAGTCTACTTGTCTACTTGTCTACTTCATATTCATACTTCTAGCTTCTTATTAATTATTAAAGATTAAAGCTAGGTACTTAAGCATCCTACAACTACAACTTCATAGTTCTTCTACTTCTACGTACTAGACTACTTCTAGCTTCTAGCTTCTAGCGCTTACTACTACTCTACTACTACTACTACTACTACTAGTCTACTACTTCTAGTTCTAGTGCTACTTCTAGTACGCTAACTAGTAGTGTAGTACTAGTAGTACAAGTTGGGATTGTTTCTGGCTTTTGGACTGACTTCCCTCATGAACGACTACATAGGCCCATGATGGCCTTCCGTCTGCGAACGGAGGAACGTCTCCATCTGCATTTTGTAGTTGGAGTGCGTCTGCGCATGCATTTTCAATGTCTGATATCCGCCGGAGACGTCCTGTTGGCACAGTTTGTTGCATTCCCTACACTTGTATTTGTCAGGGATGCCTGTTTCATCGATATGCCACATGTACGTACATAATGTGTCAAATGGTCAAAGTGCTGTGATTATTAGTGCTATTATCCATACTCTCTGTATCATCATTCTTATTACTATCATTTCTATCGATGCGTCCCAAAGTACCAATTAATGGATTATACAACGCGACTCCACTGATTGTATTAGTCGATGAATTTAAATCTCCAAAAGAGGAAATAGAATATTTCTTAACATTCTCATCTATTCCAAGCATATTATCATCACTGGTGCCATCATCATCTTTCTTCATGTCGGAAGGTCTAGCACTTTCACTCTGTGTAGATTCTACCAATCGTCCTTTTGTAACGAAAAAACATCCTATTGCAACCATGAGACCCCCAAATATTTGCGCAATAGTTAATATCTCTCCATCGATCATGAACTCTAACAACGCTGTGAATACAGCTTGTAAGGTGGAGTATATGCTAACGACAGATGATACAAGGACTCGATTGACCCATGCATACGCATTATATACGACAAAAGTAGCGAATACTGCTGCATAGGAAAGAGCTAACCAGGATAAGGTGTCATTATTCAGATACATATCAGATTCTTTGAAACGGCTTGCAGAGCATATACACATGAAAAAAGTGATACCCCCTCCAATAGAGTAATATACAAATGTGAGCACTTTAGGTTCATACTTGACCAGAAGGGTTTTCTGAAAAACTAATAAGCATCCAAACATTACTTGTGAACACAAGGTGATAATAATACCTACCAATGTATTCTTCTGATCTTCATCATCATTTTCATTATTTTCCTCTTCGGCACCCAATACAATGATTAAGACTGCCCCAGTCACAGCGATTATAATACCCAAGATTTTATACACATTCAGACCCTCAAATTTAGCTAACACAGATATAATTGTTGTTACTATAGGAATAAAAGGTTGTAGAATTGCATAATTTGTAGCACTCATGAACTCTAAGGCATACACACCACCCATGACATTGCAAAAGGAACAAAACCCTAGAAATAGAAAAAGTCTGAAGTCTTGTCGATCTACTTTGATTTCAAGTTTACTTATATATACCAATATATACATAGCCAATGATCCTAACATCTCCCTATAGAGTGCAAAAATCATAGGATCTGCCCCATCTCCCAAAGCCTTGAACAGACATTGAAGATACATATGTGGTATGTATATATGTATATATGTATATATGTAATGAAAGATAGAGAAGAAGGATAAATTGAAGCTATAATTAGATGTTTCGTACCTTAGATCCCAACACATGCCAGCCAGAGAAGATAGCATTGATGGCAATTAAAGTCAAATGTCCTTTCGATGTATCGCTCATCCCTACCATTTGAGCTTAGATACTTTGTTGGAGAGATCTATCAAGCTGTGCGTTTTGCTGGACAGCTGCTGCACAAAGCACACAGCTTGCTGCCGTTGCACGATAGTATTAGTATTAGGGCAGGTACCCTATAGAAGGGTGCGATGATAGAGAGGAAGAATGTCTAATGCTCTTTGTGTTCCCAAAATATATCTGCTGCTATAGATAAACGTGTGCTAAAAGTACTTAGATAGGTACCTACTGTAGGTACTAGATACTGGAAGATTTAGAGAGCAGCAGCAATTGGCAGCACAGCAGGCAGCAGCAGACAGCAGCAGCAGCAGGTAGAGGTACGGTACGTACATCTTAATACTGTAATACACACACCAGAATCAGCAAGATTTAGATCGTCAACACGTACATACATACCTACATACACATAGGTTGGAGGGCTTTTCGTAAGGATCTCTCTGAGTACACCAAGTGTTCATTCTCATACTTTTTCTCCATTCGTCCATCCATCCATCCATCCATCCATCCATCCATCCATCCATCCATCAGCTTACCTGGTACCTACGATGCTTCCTACTACCAGTAGTAAGCTGCGAAGGCTAGGAAGAACTCTCAGTAGTAGCCATAGTAGTAGCAGTAGCAGTAGCAGTTCAGACTTCATATTTACCTCACCTTCACTAGTAGGAAGTTGCAGCTGTGGAAGAGTGTCCTTTGAAGGCAAAGGTACTTCTTGTCTCAACTTCTATACACACTCTTCCGGTCCTCGTCTTGCATCAGAGGTTCAAGATCCCTATCTTGCTGCTGTGGGTTTTAAGAAAAATCAAGTTGAATGGAAAGGTAATCCAATCGATTCTTCATCACCTGAATACATTGATGAATATATGCCCAAGGGAAGTAGCAATCCACACTACTTCTGTTCTTGTGAGAAAAAAGAATACTTAGGTGTGGATGCTACAAGATGGTTAGGTATGATATGTTTGAATTTAAAAAGAGTCAAAGGGTTTCCTCATACTATTCCTGATATATATAGACCAAATCATCATCTCTTTTATGATGATAAAAGGATAGTTGATGTCATAGATGGCTTACCGAAATGGAAAACTGTGCTAGAAGGAGAAATAGTTCCAGAAAAATCACATTCTTCGCTCCAGAAAGATATACATACCCATGGGAGTGCTCATAAAGATTATGATAACAATAATCATAATGATAATAGTAGTAGTAGTAATTTAAATGTGAATAAGGAACGAGCACCACCTGAATGGTGTCCTGTAACAGGAAGAATGAGAAAGGATGTGTTACCCTTATCTCCAGGAAGACCCTCCGAACCTACTATATATCATTTTACAGAAAATGACCCACCAGTGAACTTTCATACAAAGATTAGCCCTGAGTCTATCCAAAGGAGAGTTGAGCGGAAGTATTTACCATCACCAGGGGTGTACATTGCTCCCGCAAAAGATAAAAGAGATGTGATTGTCATAGGGGGGGGGTCATAATGGTCTTGTATCAGCTGCTTACTTATCCAAAGCTGGTATGGATACTTTAGTCTTAGAGCGACGTAATGTCATTGGTGGCGCTGCGATAACTGAAGAAATCATTCCTGGATTCAAATTTTCACGTGCATCATATCTAGCTGGACTAATGAGGCCTCAGATTATTCAAGAGTTAGAACTTGAAAAATATGGCTTTAAGTATCTTCCACGTAATCCGTCTTCATTTACACCAACATTAAATAATTCATCTTATCATGGTAAGTATCTGATGTTAGGAGATGATGAAAATGCAAATTATGACTCTATTGCTCAATTCTCGGTACGGGATGCAGATAATTTTGGCAAATATGAACATTTTCTAGGCCAAGCACGTGAATTAATCCAACCTTTATTGGATTCTCCCCTACCAAATCCAATGGTTGGTAATCTTAAAGATCGTTTACGGAGTATGAGGACAATAAAGGATCTACTTAGCATTGGTTATCAACATCGGGACATCTTAGTAGATTTTTACGAATTACTCACTGGAACAGCTGACCATATATTGAATAGATGGTTTGAGAGCGAAATACTGAAGACGACTCTCGCTACTGATGCTGTAATAGGTGCCTTGGTGAGTCCTAAACAGAATGGATCTGCATATGTCCTATTACATCATTGTATGGGAGAGGCGGCTGGAAAAAAAGGAGTATGGTCCTATATGGAGGTACTTTTTCTCGTTTCTTCTTCTTTGTTCTTATAATTTTTCTCTGAAATGAAATTGATATATATTTTTTCTGTTTGTATACCTATAACGATTCGATTTCATTTATAATTCAAATTCTAACTCTTGTATTTCATTGCTTTCATTCCTTATTCTCAGGGTGGTATGGGCACTATATCCACCAGTATTGCTGCATCTGCACAGACACACGGAACGGAGATCATAACAAATGCCACTGTCAGGAATATTCTCACAACATCAGATGGCAAAGCTAAGGGAGCTGTTATGCATGATGGTACAGAAATATATGCCGATATAATATTGTCAGGCTGCTCGCCTTACCATACTTTCATGGAGCTGCTCCCTGGTCTATCTATTGATTCCAATTATAATCATAGCAATGACAATAAGGAAGTTGAGAAGAGTAAAGACAAAGTAAAGAGTCCTTTGTTTCAAAATTTTGTACATCATATGCGTTTTACTGATTTTTCATGTGGTGCATTCAAAATTAATTGTGCTGTCGATAGTTTACCAAATTTCACTTGCTACCCTTCGCCTAAAGATGGCACAGCTGGGCCTATGCATATGGGGACTATACACTTTGAATCTCGAATGGAAGAAATTGAAAATGCTTATTATGAAGCATCTATGGGTATACCTGCCTCAAGACCTGTCATAGAAATGACTATACCTTCATCTGTAGATAAAACGATTGCTCCTAAAGGCAAGCATGTAGTCCAATTATTCGTACAGTTTGCACCTTATGATATTGACCCAAAAATAGGTCACTGGGCTGATCCAATTTTCAAAGAGGCTTTTGCAGATAGAATTTTAAAAATTGTTGATGAATTTTGTCCAGGATTTTCAAATACTGTAATTGGTAGGGATGTTTTATCTCCTTTAGATTTGGAAAGAATATTTGGTTTTCATAAGGGAAATATCTTTCATGGTTCATTATCCTTACACCAGTTGGCATATGCACGACCTATGAGCGGATATGCTGATCATAGGACTCCTATTCAAGGATTATATACTTGTTCCAGTGGTAATCATCCAGGTGGGGGGGTAATGGGAGCTGCTGGTAAAAATTGTGCGACTGTTGTCTTGAGTGATGTGTCCATCACATGGAAGTAGGTACTTGTAGCTTGTACTTGTAGCTTGTAGAGTGTAGAGGATGAAGTAGGTAGTAGGTAATGTGAGGCCGAGTCGAGTACCTACATTCTTACTTCCTAACCAAGAACCCTAACCTGACGTTGCTTGCTATGTACCTAGGTACTTGTACTTGTACTGCTTGTACTTGTACTTGTGTACTTGTACTTGTACTTGTACTTGTACATATATAGTATATAGCAACTACATACCCTGGTACTAGTAGCTAGTAGTACTAGTAGCCAAAATCTAAATTTCATTGATAACAGATGAAAGTGAAACAAATAGCTGGGTGGTAGTGGTAGCGGTAGCCTATGTACTTCAAGTTACGGTCACGGTTTTCATCGAAAGTCATTAATGACGTCAATCCGAGGAAAGATACCGAAAAAAGTAGAAGTAGAGAACAAGAAGAATTTTAGAAGTAGCTATAGCCGGTCAACCATTAGTGTATTATTCCTGGGATATTCTTGATCGCTGAATGGAGTGTGACTGCTTTTCAATTCTATGGTGCAATAAGTTTAGTTTTCAATTGGAGATGACAACACGTGCCGAAGGTAACAAGGTCAATTAAAACTACTACTTATTGCACAATAGAATAGAAAAGCAGTCACTTCATTTAGCGATCAAGAATATCCCGGGAATTATACTCTGATATCAACGCTACACGTTCTCTTCATTCAGTATTTTACTTCTTCTGGGCAACCCACTGGCAAAAATGAACAATCCAACTCGACTAATCTGAAACCAAACATATACCCCCCAAACCCCTAGAAGTCCCACTTTTAATCTTCGAACGTACGCAAAAAGCCCAATTATTGTGGATGCAACAGCTGTATATATAAAATTCAATGCTTTAAACTTTCTTTGTGCTAACAATAAACCTTCGAGTGTCACGGCTGTACCATGTGTTGTCAATGTGAACAATATTAACGGCATTGTATTTTTCATCAACCTGATTACTTCAGCGTCAGGAGTAATGGAAGCTGCACCAAAAGTAATCATTCCAGCTGCCAGCATACAAACTCCCATTGAAACAGTGGCAGTTGTTCTCAAAATTGCTTTGATTGTTGGTCTAGCTTCATCTAATGCAAATATTTCTTTCTCTGTCCCGTCGCTATCCTTCTCTTTTGTAATGAAAGCCGGCAAAAAAGCTTGGGAAGTTGAAGATCCCACATCACCAAAAGTAAAACATGTCATAGCAATAGCAAAGAGTGCTGTGTGTGCTGCAGCTTCTGCTCCACCTAAAGCTGCTGCAGAGGCTACATACGAGTGAGTCCATACACAAAACAATGCATGAGAATAATGTAAATTAAGAGTGGAGGCAAAACAATGTCAAAACGAAGGTAGCAATATCAATAATATCAATTTACCTGCTGCACTGTTATGCATAGTCATTTTCATGATCATGACAAACAAAAACGGTACAAAACCAAAAATTTTAAACACATTCTTCTTGACCGCTGCCCTCTCAGCTATGATTTTATCCTTTACTTTACCAACAAACATTTTGAAAAAGTCGAAAAATCTACAGAGCAATAAGTCATGAAAGTTTAACATTGATACATATTGGTTATAAAAAAGAGGAACATATCCATAATGAAAATTCAGTACCCACCCTCTTGAAGCTAAAACTCTAAGTAGCAATCCTGCAGCACAATACTGGGATACTAAAGTAGCCCATGCTGCTCCAACAATACCCTTTCCAAGTAAAGAACATAGAACTAAATCCAAAGAGAAATTTACAGCTGCAGCTAATACTACTGAGTACATGGGATTCTTAGCTATATACAAAAAGATTTGAATGCAAAAGTAAGAGCCATTAGTGTCAAAAAAGTATATATGTTCGTAAATGTAAGGGAATTATCAAATATTCAATTAACATGATGATTTTTACCATCCTTGATTCCAAGACATAATGCCTGTGATACTGCTTGAACAATAGCGGCAGGTATAGCTATAGCCCGAATACGTACATATGACATTGCATAGGGTACTAACTCTAATGAACCACTACAGTAAGCAGTACACAAAGGCTTGGCAAATGTAAATGCAAAACTTCCCATCACAGAACCTAATATCAATGATACAAATAATGTTGCAGAAGTAATTTGTCTTATTTCATCTTTATCTCCTCTTGCGTGAGCAGATGCTATCAAATTTGTTGCTGCTATAGATAAAAACAGCAATAGATTGGTGGCTGAATCTGATATTGCACCTGCAGGACCCAATGCAGCAAGGGCTACGGATGAAGTTCTTCCAACGAATGATGCATCAATAAGTGTCATAAGCGGGCCAGATAAATATATGCCTGTGTGTGTGTGTGTGTGTGTGTTTGGATGTGTGTGTGTATTGAATAGTTAATGCATTGACTTTTGCATGATTTGTATGCACAGGGAGAGTAGTACAGCATCGACATAAAGCATACAGTAAGAGTATTGTACTATTGAAAATATTTGCCTGTTGATTGATAGATTTATGGATTCATGCAATCATCAACTCACCTAGCGCTGGAATGACGAATGCCAGGCATTCTTTCTGGGTAGGTACTGGCGGAAAATTGCTCACAGGAACATCAGATTGGGCAGTCGTAGAGGCTGCTGAGAGCTTGGTGTTTCTACGAGGTATTGATGGTAAATCTATTGCATTTCCATGTGAATTGGAACCAGGAATATTGGTTGATAATAATGGTTGAATTTCTAAAAAGGCGGAAGAGTGCTTTGAACTCTCTTTAGAACCAAAGTTTGCCAGGTTGAAAGGTAAAGAAGGAGCACGCAGGCCATCCACGAAACCAGACAACAACAGAGCAAATGCTGTGAGGGTGAGGAACCATCCCCTTGCCAACATGTTCATGGCAACCACACAAACAAACCTTTGTGTTTGCACCGCATGTAATTTCAATTTCAACACTCATCATCATGCCGGCTGCTGCTGAGCATCTTCGAACCGAACACAGAGGTACTTTTATACCTCTACTTCTTACCCATAAACATAGATACCGCCGAGGTCGGACCGGCCGTAGAAATTTTTTGCCATGCAAAATGTTAGGTACCACCGCACCATGCACTACTATAGGTCATAGTAGGTATTACCTAAACTACTTATACCTAAAAGTGCGATTACTAAAGGAGCGGCATTTTGGCATCAGATGCAAAAGCTGCATCCCTAAAAAGAAGGAAGGCATTTTCCACCTTTTTTTTGCATATTTTCCAACTTTTTTTTTTTATTTTCCAATTTTTTTGCTGATATTCATGATTTATATATGCAGGGTGATGCCGCGATGCCGCTCCTGCATCGCTGGAGCGCTGCATCGCACATATGAGGATGCAGGCATTTTTTGGATGCAGCCCGGCATCGGATGCCGCTTTTACACCCCTCCCATCATACGAAAAAAAAATCTCAAAAAAGTAGGACTTTTTTAGAAAATCTCAAAAAAGTCCCGGGACTTTTTTGAGATTTTTCGAGATTTGAGATTTGAATCCCCGCCTCCCAGCTGATTGCAAAACCCAAAAAAGTGCCTGCATCCTCATATGTGCGATGCCAAAATGCCGCTCCCTTTAGTAAACGCTCTAAAAGTAGTCTATATTATGTTGCGTTTTTTTTTGTAGAAGGGTGTAGGTATAATAAGGATATTTAAATGGGTACAATATACCTAAGCTTTATATCGCGAAGCAGATGAAAATCAAAACGCCAAGGGCCGGCACTCTCCACAAAATCTTTTATTTCGCCGTATATCATCGACCCGGCCGATTTTGTTCTGGTAATTCAGCCTAGTGAATAGACCTGTTGAGTTTCTCTGTGCAGTTTTCTTTTTACAATTGCAGTTTTTCCTGGGGTTGTTCTGAATTTGTTTCAGAAAAAAAGGGTTGAGGGTTGAATTGTAGTAGTATATATAGAAAAAGAAATCTAGGCCTTAAGTAAGTCCTAATTTTACAGTAGAAGTGAAAGATATGAAGGGCTTCTTGAATAAGGTAAGAAGGCAATCAGATAATGAGGGAGCTAGTAGTGCTGGTGTAGATGCTGCACCTAAAGCTGATGTATCTATACCTGTTAAAAAAGAAAGAAAGTAAGTCTTTACAAACAAATTATTAAATTTTCACTTTTAATCCCTCCTATCGTCTCTTGTTTGAAAAATTAAATTAATCTGCTACTATATGTATTAATCACTGTTTACTGTCTCTTGATTTCTTTTCATTGTGAATCTTGTTTGTTTTTTGTTGTTGATTATTGCTAAATATTTTGTTACTCTTCTGACTTTTCTTCTGACTTTTCTTCTTCTTCTTCTTCCACTTTTCATATAATGTACTTATGATTATGCTTTCATTTCTTCATTAGGCGATCTCTCATTCAAAATGGACAGAATAATAAGACTATGTTATTGAAAGAATTGCCTTTGTTGAGTGAAACCCCTTTACACAAAAGAGAAGCCCTATTCAAACAAAAACTTCAACTTTGTTGTGTTGTGTTTAATTTTGACGATCCTGGTGCTGATGTGAAGGGTAAAGAAATCAAACGTGAAACACTAGTAGAATTAGCTGAGTATGTTAACACTCCTGTGGGTCAGAAGATTTTTGTCGAGTCTCTTATGCCGGACATAGTAGATGTGGTCAAAGCAAACATCTTCAGGACTCTACCCCCCCAAAGTGATGACTATGACCCAGAAGAAGATGAACCAGCAATGGAACCATCATGGCCACATTTACAAGTCGTTTATGAATTCTTTTTAAGATTTATAGTCTCAAGTGAAGTGACTGGAAAAGTGGCTAAGAAATACATCGACATCCCATTTGTACGTAATTGGATCGAACTATTTGATGCTGAAGATCCTCGTGAGAGAGATTATGTCAAAACTGTATTACATAGGATGTATGGGAAATTCATGAGTTATCGATCTTTCATTAGAAAGGCCATTTCGCAAGTTTTTTTCAGATTTATATATGAGACAGGGAAACACAACGGAATTGGGGAGTTATTAGAAATATTAGGATCTATTATCAATGGATTCGCTATACCCTTAAAGAAAGAACATATTACATTCCTAGAAAATGCTTTAATTCCTTTACATAAACCAAGAGGAGTCAGTGTGTATCATCCACAGCTTGCATATTGCATCAGTCAATATGTAGAAAAAGATCCTGACACTCTTGTACAAGTGGTAAGGGGATTAATTAGATTTTGGCCCTGGACATGTGCCTCTAAACAAGTATTATTCCTTAATGAATTGGAAGAAATTTTAGAACTTTGTCGTGGTGAGCAATTATCTGGTGTTCAGGAGGATTTATATAAATTATTTAGTAATTGTATAGCTTCATCACACTTTCAAGTTGTGGAAAGAACACTTTATTTATGGAATTCAGAGAGCCTGATGTCCAGCGTATTACAGATGTCGAAAGCTCCGATTTTTTTGCCTTACATATTTGGGCCATTAAGCAAATGCTCTCAAGGTCATTGGAATCAAACTGTAGAGGGTCTTTCACAGTCTGTCCTACGGATGTATATGGATTCTGATCTATCTCTGTACGACAAGTGCTCACGTGAAAATGGTGATAAGCAGAAGCAAGATGAATTGGAACGTGAAAAAGCATCTGATAAGTGGGCCGCCCTCGAAGCACAAGCTAAAGAACAAGGTCTCGCTACTGCTAAAGTCACTATTGAGTGAAATTAAGATTATATCGAAAAGACTATCAAGAGAAACGAATTGGTGACCGAAAGAAACGGAACAGAATAAGAATCACAAGATAGTATGTATTTCTCAAATGTGATATGTAAGTCATGTTCTTTTTTGCCAGGAGTTGGTGACAGCTTGAGACTCTAGAATTACTCAGATAATTAAATGCCCCGAACTTTTTTCAACGGACTTTAGAAGCACATATCTTTTGCCAAAGGAGTCCGTTGAGACTTGAGACCCTATGCTTATGATGTAGGCAGCACTTTGCTCAGGCTATTGTCTGATTGCATTTCAAGACGCTGTTGAGTCCTCTCGAGAAGATATCAAGATAAAACCTGATTTTGCTTCTAATTAAAAAAACGTTTTTTTCTAGCTGCAAAAACGACTTTTGGCGTTATAATTATAATTATAACTCTTTATGTAGCTATTGAAAATTAGAATATTTTGAAAATGGTATAGCTACATTTGTTGTGAATTTTGATGCCTTCAGATGTGTCTTATGTCGCAGAAGAGTCTATATATTTAGTTGTCGAGAAATTATAAAAAATCGCGGAGTCTCATTTTTTTGTCCGGCGCTGTGCTGTGCTTCCTTCCTCTTCCTGCTCTTCCTCCACGCTCCAAGCTCCAAGCAAAATTAGATTTAGACGACGATGGCCTTCTTTCCGCGCAATCCTTAGCGCTAGGTACTACTACGTCTGGATAAAGAACATCGAAAAGACGATAGGCTCCAAACAAATAGAGACACCCAAAGCGCGAAATAGCCACGCGAAAGCGTGCTGAACAGCGCTATGGAGAATTAATGGCTAATAGCCAATAGCTACCAATGGAACTACAACAAACTGCTTAATTCTACTGCCAAACTCTTCACAAATTATTTTATGTAGACACCAAGAAGCTGACGAGAAATTGGCCAGTGACTGTTCAATGTAACAATTTGGCGTTGTGCAATGGAAGCGAACTCTCTATCTTTCCCCTTTCCAACCCTCATACTTAAAGCCTGATCAGTTTGTCGGGTAAGATGACAACCATCGGCTAAAATTTGTTGAGGAACGTCAAAAATTTCTTGACTTCTCCCTAATGCCGTACCTTGAGCATATATATGTTCCTCTGTGATGAATTTTCCTCCTTTCTTCAAAACTCGTAAAATTTCATCGATTGATTTTTCTTGATCCTGAACTGTATAACAATAAGAAGATGAGATGACAACAAATGTTTGATTATTCAATTTCAGGTGTTAAATGGACGAAAATTTGAGTTTACCTGAGCATAGTACTAATGTACTGACAATAATATCAAATGTATCATCACCAAACATCGATAGATCTTCACATGAAGTTCTTGTTAAGTTTTTCAAGTTTACACCTTTTGCATAGTACTTCTCTTGTATTGCCTTCAAATTTGTTTTCTCAGAAATGGTTCTTGGGTCAATTGCATATAGTTCAATGCCCTCTGGATAGTATTCTATGTTTGCGCCATTACCACTCCCAAATCCAATCTCAAGACACTTACTTCCTTTCTGGATATATTCACTGAAGGCAATTCTTTTGAACTCATTTGTGATTTGATCTTCCCTTTGGAAACTCGAGTAGGACGCGTAAGATGCAACTGCAGCAGCTGCCGAGGCGCTTGCAAGGATTTCCACAGTCTTCCTTACCGCAATAGCTTTAGGAGCATTGTTAGTATTACTCTTGCCTCTGTAGAGGAATAAGAGGAAGGAGAAGAAGAGAGAGCCGAGTGAACCGCTACATTTCATGTACATACATCATCCAGCAGGACACTGCTGGCCGTACGAATGCTACATACACACACATGCAGCAAACTAAACTTTGAACTCAGGTTGAAGTCAAAGTCTGATCTTCAGCATAGCACAGAAGTAGAACCTGTTGTACAATAATAATAGAATATCTAATAAAACTACGAATTAATCAATCTGGTAGCTGAAGCGGTAGGTAGGGTGGTAGGTACTTACTTCTAGTACTAGTACTAGTACGTAGTACTTCTAGCTCTTGAAGTAGTAGTAGTAGGTAGTAGTAGTAGTAGTAGTTAGTGGAGTAACAGTAAACAGTGTTGTTAGTACTTCTAGCTTCTACACTTCCTCATTTCATGGAGCGTCGACAAGACAGACGAGGCCATGGCTGTCATATAGTATAAAAATGAAAACTCTACATCAAGTTCATGCCTCATTTCCATAGTGTAGAGAGCCGTTCATTAGCTTCCCCCACGCCTATATCAGCATTGTCATCATCTACTGATGGATCAATTATCACATCACTTCCTACCCCCCCTAGAAAGCTACCTCGTGATTCTTCACCATTCTCCTCACGAAATAATAATCCAAGTTTTGTCTTTATTGTTTCTAACTCTGATTTTAACTGCTGAAAGTGACTTGATGGTAGAAATGAAGTGACAAACTCATTATTTAAACTCAACACTACCTCCTTTTGTGCAGCTGCAAAGGTAGATCTGGTTATCTTATCATTCCTGAGCTGCTCAAGCACACCATCCTTTGCAGACTTAGAGATGACAACTTCACAATCTGCTCCTATTTCAATATATCGTTCACATATAAGTGATGCTCTACTAGGCATAAGAGCTCTAGTTTCTAAACTTTTAAATTCTTCGACAGCTGTATGAAATTGTAACCTATGTAGAGTATTTTTATCACCCAAACCAACTGCCCAATCATTTATCAACACAGAAGCTTCATCTGACTTCAGGAAGGATATAAGAGTGGGCTTTGTACATAATTCACTTAATATTCTTTTTCGATGTTGCATTCGTGTTTTGACTAACATAGATTGTGTTTGTGAACTGTCGTTACCTCCATTTAAAACTTTCTCTAAGGCATCAATCACAAGAACTCTTTCTACTTCATTGGATGAATCCTTCAAGACAAAATCAACAAAACTTTCTTGTTGGAAGAGATCAATGATTATTATTGCTTTCTGTACAGTTTCTTCTTTAAGTAAAATAGGTAGCAATCCTATGACATTGGCTGCTGCCTCTGTAAGTAACTGAAGCACTGCTGCTGTGTTTCTTTTAGGTACTTCTCTCTGTTTCAATTGTTCAAGGAAACAAGTTGCAAATAAGTAATTAGGCTCACGAAGGGGTGTAATTTGTCTCTGAATGTTGTCATCATTATCAGCCTGAAATAAAATAAATATCTTTCCAATTATATTGTAAAAGTATTTTCTAATTAGATCTGAGTGTGATTTCCCACTAAACTTGGTAATTAAGCCGAACATAATTTCAACCAGTTTTCTGGAATGATATAAAATAGTTATTTTAAATATATATAAGTATAGATAAGAAATTAGAAATTAGAATATAACATGTCAGGAGTAAATTGTTGATTTAACAAAATCTTGTGTTTGAAATGTGGGAGAAGGTCACATGATCGAAAAGGTCACAGCAGGCTATGAATGATAGATGAATGCAATGCTTTTGGCATAACATATACATCAAATTACCTATCTTGGCGACTCAAGGCTTGGGACATTAGAAATCTTCCACCGCTCACATATGACATCTTAGATAAGACAAATTTCTTTGCCTTAAATAGCCATGACTTCTGTTCCTGAATACGGACTTGAGGGACAGCATGCCCCCCTGATTTTTCCCCTTTAACAGGAGATATCTCCTTATTTGAATTCATAGTCAACTTTCTAGGAGAAAATAAGGTGTTTTACACGTCTATAGAGCGATAAGTTGAAGTGATTGACGTACATCTACTGCCTTTCAACGTTTGAGATCTTGGAAGGAGTAATCACTTCTGTGAAGCAGATTGGAGATGAGTGAGTAGTATCCAACAATACGAATAATAAATGGAATAGGTAGCAAGGAAGAAAAGTAGCAGGTAAGAAGTTTAAGGTACACTTACCATTCCTATGGATAGCAATCAGCAGCAGCAGCCAGCAGCCAGCAGCACATGAAAAGCTGCATGTGATGATGGAGATAATTTAAGAGGATTTTTTGCACAACCAAGCAGCACAGCACAGGCAGTTTCCTGAGCATATATATATTGATATAATGATAAAGGAATAGAGCTGTACTTACTTGCAACTTGCTTACACATGACTAGTTTGTTAAATAGCAGGAAGGTAGGGAAGAAGGCAAGTGTAATGTTAGACAGCTATAAATGGATTACTCTACTGTAGTCTGTAGAATGAAGTTCACAAATAATATCTTGAACAGATGCAAGGGAGGGAAACATCTATGCAATTCCGGCGGAGGTTGATATGATCTTTTGACCCATCATGAAAGTGTTGGACCCACTTCTTGTGCAGTCTCTAGGCAAGGGAGATCATCGTGAGGTAGTATGTATCATTGCAAAGGGCTTACAAATACAATCACTTGGAGAGAATGAAGAATATTCGAACGTATTGTACGTAGACTTTAGTATTAATAATCTCACAGCAGTCGACGGGTTCAAGGTGCTGTTTCCAACTTCATGGTGGATCAACTTGGGACGAAATGCTCTCCAATATCTGACACATGAAGATTTCCCAGGGGCCATTGGATCACTTGATCTTTCTAAGAATATACTTAACCTTGAACCAACTCTGAGAAATCTTATTTCTAAACATATTTTAAGATTGAAACTTTCAGGGAATGATGGTTTCGATTCTACGGAAACTACAGCACGCAAGACAATAATAACAGTACTATCTGACGTGTGGGTACTAGATGAGGATTTTATATCTAGCACGGAACGAAAAAAAGCTAAAGATCTGGTATCTGTCAGGACGTGGACAGCTTCCAATCAAAAAGTCTATATGAATGGAAATTGGGAAAAGGCCTCGACGATTGCAACGAACGAGAGAGTTTCTATCTTACTATCAGCCATTCACAAGTTCCCTGATAATGAGATGATAATTGACTTGAAAAAACTTGAGATTCTATTAGAAGATTATTTTGAACATGCTCGCATATACAACAAGTATGGCATGCATCAAGATCCAACGAGAGGACAAGCGAAGGAAGCGAAGGCGATATCAGTCATCAACATAACTCAGTTACTTCATCTACCTCATAGATTACGTCTAGATCTGGCTACAGTCATCACATGTTCTTTATTATACGAGATACCTACAATATTGATGGATGATGCTTTAAGTATATTGCTTATCAACTATTTGTCAACGGACTCTGTACATAAAATCACACATCTTCCACCTTTTGTGAAAACTGGCTTGGTGTGCATTCTGAGAAAAATCAGTGCACGGGAGAGGCAAGAATATCAGCATTCCCATAAATATTGTATAAAACCAAGCGAAAAGGTGAAGTTGAATGGCACCGATGGCTTACCAGCTCCAAATTTTGAAGGAGTAGAAGGATTTAACCATCTGAGATCCTATAGGGAGTACATGGCTCTAGATATTGAGAATCCATTGAAACTAAAGTATGATGAAAATGCTGAACATGAACCATTTAGTGAATTAGAACATGAAATTTTAGATACACTTCCAGATATTCCAACGAAGAATACACAACCACCTCAAGGATCTGTTGGATTTCGTGACTGGGTGTCCTTTACAGCTCGACACACAATTTTGATATTAAAAAAGTCCCCAACATGCCCTCCTCTCACTAGACCTCTTACTCAACTAAATCACCAACAAATGTATGATAAACTATTGCCAATATTACAAGCTGCTGGGATGACATATAAAGATTTAGAAATTGATTTCACAGGCCCAGCTCTTGATGGGAGGAACGTGCAGAAGGTAGGAGGAAATGTAAATGTGGAAGGTAATGTACTGGGCTTTGGACAAGGCTTGCCAAAAGAACATCACAATAGACTCATTTGGAATTATCATCCAGTAACTTCCCAACTTCGGACACAATTTAATAATGAGATGGTTGAACCAGTTGATGATAGTCTCATCGAACCATCGATTGATTTGACAGAAAATTCGATGCCGTCAGAAGCATTGCATTTGTCCGATGTCAACGAAATGTACGAAAGCATGAAAAATGCATCTATTCCTACACAACTGAGAGAACGAAGTATTGAGACAAGTAGCTCATGGACCGATGGTGGAAGCGATGGTATGACCAATGCGTATTCAACATCGCATTTGCCTGAGCACTCAAAATCACAACATGCCCCCATTAGGCAAGGTGGCTACTTATCCATAGATGGTCCCGCCGTGTACAACATTGTCAATACTCTCGATGTGAAACCAAGGAACCCAAATGAAAATGGACCATCTATTCCAAAATTAGCCAGAGGGAATGATCTCTTGCCAGGTCAAGCCATGCGTCCATCGTCACATGCTGATGATGACGATGATTATGATAGACAAAGGGAAGGTCAAATCATGCAACCGTCGACATCCTCAACTGACTATAATGATCGAGACTCTATTGTGAAGAAAGGAGGCATTTGGATATCTCCATCCTCAGCCAATTCAACTTCACACATGAAGCCATATACCCCAAATCGGTATACGAGCTCAGCAACACCCTCTCCCATCAAGGGGGGAATTAAAGCATCAGGTATAAGTGGATTTAGCGCTGATGTTGCTTGGAAACCATCTTTTTTGTTAGCACCCACGAAAATTATGGAAGCTCAGATGAAGGATCGTGAAATTAAAGAAGTACAGCAAGGTCATATGCCTCATCCTGATGCTCAACGATGGTGGAAATGGGATGATATTACTAAAGCTCCTGTTGTTGTACATCCCAACATGGCGTCACATGTCACTGTATCGATGCCAGTGGAACCAAACGATGTACATCAGTCAAACGAAAATGATGACCAGAGGAACAAAGATGGCTACGTAACCTCTGGAGATTTACGGAACGAAATAATTGGCGCTCCCTCTTCAGCTGGCAGAGTTAATGAAAAAACTAAGACACTGTCCGCTTCTGATGCTGCTCATCAATTACTTCTGGATATGGGAACGATTCGTAATGCTAGAAATAATTACAGTAGGAGTACACTAAATTTACATATTCCCGGAGAAAATGCTACAGGTAATCTGAAATTGTCGTCATTTTTGAAGAAAAAAGTAGGTACAAATGATATGAATAGTGAGCTTCCTAGTGTCAATGCAGGTAACAAGAGTGGGTCAATTCCATTGAATTTTTCATGGTCAACGTATGTAGCAACAGAAGTACTTGATTCAACGATTAATGAGTCAGGACCATTACCAGGGAAGTCTGCCGATCCTCCTGACTTCTTCTTGACATCAACGGACATAAATGATGACGAGGAAGAATCACTACAAGAAAAGAAGAGAAACGAAAATAAAGAAGAGCCTCAATACAATGATTTTCCAACAATGCACACGACGCAGATGCCTACATCATTGTTGTTGCGAGAAACTTTACGATATCCCAAAGTCTATGTAGCTAATAGTATGGTAGAGAAGAAGGATACTAGCATTACAAACGGTCATATTTCTTACAGCTGGCATCCTCGTTATGAAAAGATAGTATATACTCTTGATAAAGATACCTTAAATGAAGTTAGTTTGAATGAGATAAATAAAGATACAATCCCTGCGAATATAATCGCTTCTTCGACAAAGGATTTGAATGTAAAAAAAGTGATCCAACGAAAGGAAAAGAAATTAGAATTGTCAAAGTCTCTGAACTCACTACATGAGGTTATGGCTAACAAAGGCCTTCGACCTCAGCAGCCCAAAATTCAGCCTATGCCTAAGACTGTTCGAGATGGCCGAGGGGGCCTCCTACCAGAACCAACTGTGGCTGACACATATTGCCAAAGAAGCTTTCGAGAACCCATCAGTAAATCAACTAGTCTGTCACGACTCCCATTAATCGGTAAGTCTCATCGATTCAATATGCGTCGAAGTTACATAAATACAGATATTGACAATCAATCAATGGACCAATCTCGATATTCCACGGAATCTAACCGCGAAAGGGAGCAAATGGGACGAACTATTCTGCAAAACGTGGGGTATATGGACACGATGGAGGAAACCAAGACAGTGAATACGCTAGATAAAACTGACTATCCAAATCACTCCATCCAAGAATTGAAACAACACTTACCACCAGAATCTATGGAAGGTGATCAAAAGCAGGTTGTAGAAAGGAATCGCTTCGAGGACAGTACTGTTGTATCTATACCATCTGTAACTCAGGGTGAAAATGAAAAACAAAGACATGCATTTGATGACGAGCTAGATATACATACAAGCTATGGAAGTGTTTCTATACAACAACCAATAGAGACCAATAAATCGATGATAATTCCAGGGGGTCAAAAACTAGAAATGGATAGTGTTGTTGGAATAACCACAAATGATGAACTAGGGCTATCTATCAGCCCTTATGACATGGACTCATATAATTGTAAGCTGAGTGATGATTTCGCAATAGGAACTAAAGTCACTAATGGTAACGGTCGTGAAGTATCTAACATTCGTCTGAACAGTCCTCTTCGCAGCACAAGGAGCGGCTATGATGAACGTATTCATCGTGTATCGTCTTTGTCGGTGATTAAGCCTCTGACGCCCACCAGACTTAATCCAGCATTCAAGCAGACAATTGGCAGCAAAAAGAGACAATTTGCTCTCCCAGTAGGTCAAGAAAATGGCGCCACGCTGATCGAGTGATGATGATAGTGGCTAAATAATAATTAATGAGCTAGCTACTTCAGCATCCTACAACTTCATAATTTGACGTTGTCCGTGCCTTTTGTCATGGAGCAGTCCGTTGTCCAAAGCAACTATCATTATCATTATCATACTTTAGGACGCTTAAGTAGAAGTAGCTACTGTAGTGCTTGTAGTCTTGTAGCTCAGTAAGCTCAGTATCATTATCATAAGATTATAATTATAAGTATGTAGTATATAGTATAAAATCAGGCGCCTGGCCCTGGCCAGCGCAGAGCTTTGGATTTGGACAACGTCAAATTATGAAGTTGTACATAGGATGCTTAAGTAGAAGTAGCTGGTAGCTCATTAGTATTGCTTATTGCTTAGTACCATCATATAGTATAGAGCAAATCACAGGTGGTGCTGACGTACAGCGCACCTTCCACTTCTACTTCATACATAAGACGGTACCGAGGAAGTACATACCTATGTACCTACTTCAGCTACTACTAGTACGAGATGAGTATAGTATCAAGATCGCTCGTTTACTGTACCTACATACTTAGGTACTTGAAAATCAACCAGAGACCGACTGCTATGAGGTACATGCCAATCGTCTAGTAATATCATGCATAATACAGTTTTCGCCTCATGAAGGATGATGACATTGTTCGCTAGATATGTAAATTTCCAGATCTTAAGACCCTAACCATCTCTATTGATATCGCTACTTGCCTCACCCATGTGATAGGTATGTATGACAGTCAAGTACCTAATAACATAGATGTATGTACTTACGTGGGCAAGTACATAAAAGTATATGATTCTCAATATATATAATATAATTTCTATAGTATTCATAATGAGTGATAATATTTCTTTCAATATGTACAAGATTGATTTTTATTATTTCACACGAAGCAGGAAAGTACGAACAACTGTTCCTGAAATACCCAGTTTCATGTTTTTCAATGTGTATGAGCCATCGTCATTAATAATCATTTCAACATCTTTTGGAGAGTCCTTAAATTTTCCTTTAGCTACTTCTCCAATTTCAAAGTACTCAGAAGGTGTTTTTCCAGCATTTTTTGCAAGATTAATCAAATTTTGTGTCATCTCTATAGTGGTTTCTTTTACATTTACCTCTTTCCAATCCCAGTGACGACCGCCAGAACCAGGCACATAGCATGTGACATCACTATAACCATTAGCATTAATATTCATAAACATTACAATAGAAGTTTCAGGACCTCCTAAAACATTTACGATAGCTTCATGATCTGGATTTGCTGAAGTTGTCAACTTGCCACCTTCAACATCACTAACACGGAGATAATCTCTCAAGAAGCTTACTGATGCCAAAAAGTCACCAGCTTGATTCCATGCATCTTCATTACCTCTCTTATCATCAGTTTTTGATCGAACATCACTTTGAAATAACATTATTCCTTTGCCACCAGCACTAACCACTGATGCCATTTGAGTCACCAATTCGTTTCCATTGAGTGCATAATTCTCCCAGCAATCAGTACAGAAAGCTTGTGAGTATCCCCATGTTGGTAGAGGCTTCATGTTCTGTCTAGAATTATACAAGTAATCATATGCACCTTGGATTCTCATAACTTGCATGAAAGCTGTGGCATGTGGGGCACAACCGGCCACATAGTAATCCATACCTTGAATGTCAGAGCCACCAGCAAATGCTCCATTGAAAGTATTAAAGTGTCCACCTGTATAAGTAGGGTAAGGACCACTATCGGCTGCAGCAGTATTCTCTTCTTGTTTTAAAACCCTAAACCACATATCCCAAGCATTTTCATAACTCGAGTCAATCTCGTCGGCAAGAGCAGATGCCAAAATAGCTGAAGCAGCAGAGTTGGGAGGAACATCCTCAACTTCTTCAGTCCAAAAACTTTCACTAGGAAACAAAAAGAATGGCTTATCAGAGTCTTGACTAGTCACAGCAGCATCAAATACAAGTTGATCAGTATCTGTACCACAAGTTTTATGTTTATAAAAATGTGTATCAATATATAATTCATCGTATAGAATATTGAAATTATCTGGATTGCATTCCTCGATAGGATACGGCATTTGATCCGATTTTGGCCAATCTTCGATTGGATAATATTCTTTTATTAATCTACCACCATATGATGTAATAGTACCATCATCAAGAGTTAAAGTAATAGTCCATATACTTGTAGGTCCCATATCAAATGAAGAAACATCAAACAACAAAACCTCATGATTATTAGCTTCTAGTAGAATTGGTTGTATGGTTGAATCTAATATACCTGATAATAGACTTACTTTATTAATAGTGACAGAATTATTACCATAATTATGTAAATGAACAATTAATTCTTTATATCCTTTTCTTGATGTAGTATAAGTTACTTGAACAGTTGCTTGTTGTATCAAACTATCATAGCTATCAGGAAAATTGTCATGAATCAATTCCATGCCATTAGCATCAATAACCTTAAGTGCAGTTGTGGATAAAGATTGAAGATATGAATCAGTATGTGCATGCATAGTAGTTAGAACAGTACCAGAAAGTTCATCATAATAACAACGTATCCAATCTACTTCATCGAGAACACGGGTATCATCGCCTTTGTATTGATTAGAGGATAGAATAAGTGTTGTTTGTCCCATACTAACTGTAAAAGGTTTAGTGATATTTGATAAGCCTTTTTCTGCTATACTAATTAATTGTAAACGACCTCCTTCAGTTGGAGGGTCCTTCATGACTGCATTTTCATTATACTCATCGGTTGGGAGATAATAATCACGTCTAAAATTCCAGGTCAAACCCTCAACACAAGACAAAAGTCCGAATCCAGCCAATAAAAAGATGAGAGGATGTTTCATCCTTATGGATGGTAAGTATGTCTAACTTATGAAGTAAGTTCCTACCAAATGTGCCCGCTGACTGCTACTGTAGGTACCACCATGCCTTACCTACTACCTTAGGCTACCTTTATTGTTGAAGTCCAAGTACCGTCAGTACAGTACACAACAAAACTAGGCGGTAGGTACCTATCGCACCTATTTATTGTATAACCTCGTACTACCTCTACCTACCTACCTACCTAGAAGTACCTACCTACCTACATAATACTTCGTAAGTAGTCAATCCGGTTTGGACCCAAATATATATATGGTGGGTCCAAACCGGATTGACTACTTAGTAGGTACTATATATATACCTACTACCTACATAACAAGCGATACGAAACAACGCCAGCTACAACAAGAAACCAAAATCTAACTATTTCACATTATTATACATACATGAAGTACGTAGTAATTTCCACTGCAAAAGAAAACAAGGACAACGATATTCTTGACACTAACGTATGTACGTTGGTAATCATGTCATGTCTTCTAATAATGAAGTACTTCGTTGTTTTCTTTTACAGTGGAAATTACTACGTACACACATCATATATCATCAAAACCATACAAGCGTCTGCTATACCACGCACACGGGACAACATATTACTACATATTACTTCCGTGCATGTATCATACTTTTACTGTGACAGCCGCTGACCTTAACGCTAAATGACATGCAAATGTCTTTTGTCTTTCTTCCAGGTCGCCATGTCCCCATTCGGAGCAGGAAAGCTTTGTCGTCTTCTAATGGTGAATATGGATGGTTGTGCCTTTATTGTGCCAGCCAACTGGATGCCTTCCCGAATAGATTGCGGCAAGGTATGTTCTTCACTTTCAAGAATTGGGAGGGATACGGCACGTCTTCTTGAAGTAGGTGGAAGTAATGCCTCCTCTTCTGCTTCTAATTGCTCGATAGGAGCATTTAATGTCGCTTCTACTAAATCATTTAAACCATTACCCAAATCATAACAAAGCGCTTTAGAGAACATTGATGTATTGAGTCTTTTAGATGATACCGCTGCTTGGGTTAAATCGATGGCAACTTTTGATTCTAATATAGTCGATGGCGGGTTAATGATAGGTTCTCCATCTTTGCATTCAAACGCCTTCAATTCACGTGATCTTCTTGTGCTAGCAGCAATCTTTGCAGTAGTTTTTGATTTCTTAATTAATTTTCTTATTCGATCCCATCGTGCCTCTGCTATAGCAATATCACTATCTGAGTCTTTCTGAGGAGTAATTATTGCACTGAATTTTCTACTCATAGAATTCATAGCTCGTCTAAATGATTTTGATATTCTATATCTATTTGGTATCATCTTAATAGGTATCAAGTTACCTGTCAAAGAGTTTCTTTTTTTGCTTGATGGCATGTTACCACCATTACGATACTTTACATGTTTTGTATGAATATCAGCCACAAAAGTCTTTTTCGATGACCACCATGCTTGACTCTCAGCTCCTGTTTTCAAATCTGATATTGCCTGACCTAATGCATGCTCTAAGACGATAGCTACACATGGCTGCTCCTCTAATATTCGGTAAGTTGCATCCCTAGTAAGAGAATAAAAAGTGCAAGCTTGCAAAGAAACCACTGATGCGTTATGCTTTCCACCTTTATTTAGCATAGCTACATGACCACAAAACTGCCCAGAATTAAGTTCGCCTAATATAAGATCTTCCCGAGGATCATTCATATAAAATTCTTTCATCTTTTCCAAAGGTACACTTGGTTTCCTTGCACCTTGTATTGCTTTCTTTGTTCTCGGCGAATATGAGCTCTCTACAATATCTTTGATATCTGTGTTGAGTGGCTGTAGTTTTTTTTGTTTTTTCTCGTTGTCTCTATTTTTCCTTTTCAAAGATGGAGACAAATAGCTTAATCTCTGATAAAGGGTTAATTTTGGCTTTCTCTGAAATTTTCTATTATCCTCACCCTGTTGTTTGTGTACAGCTGTACTCATTTCCTGTAAGGAACCACTTGCGATTTCTCCCGCTTCTTCAGCTTCTACACGATGATATTCTCCGATAGTACTAGCTTTATACCCAGCTCTCTTAGAGGCTGTAATAGCCTCATAAGAGTTTTTATCAAGGAAAAACGATGACTTCACTGCCTCATTCTGTGATGATGATGATGATAAAGCTCCTCCTGATATACTAGTATTATTACCATTATCATTATTATTATCATCACTTCCCTCTGATTTCATCCCTTTTCTATCATTATCATTATGACGCTTCTCTTCTTGATCATCATTATCATTAGTACTCTCGTCAATAAGCTTATTAGTATTAAAAAACTCACGTTGTCTATTATTAGCATGTCTCAATCTTTTATTTCTTAGAATTTCAGATGATTTCGCTTTTGTAATAATTGCTTTACCATATATTAAAAACATAATACTATTGGCATAATTACCCTCTCTCAAAATGATCTTATTTGCTTCATAATAAGTTAAAACTAAATTTTCAAAAATATATAGTACTACAGAGTCATTTTCAACATAATTAAATAATGAAATCCTCTCTAGTATCTCACCATATTGGAGCAATAAAATTTCATGTTTTAAACTTTTCGGTATTCTTTCAAGGATACCAGCCTCATCATAAGCTGTCTTTTGTTCAAACATGTGTGTGAAATAGCGTATAATTTCTTTTGTTAAATCTCTAGGAGCACTTCTTTCAGTCAAATATGCTGTGATTTCATTAATTCTAGCTTGAGATATGGCTGCTGATCTATTGAGACCACCGACAAGACTAGCGATTGATGCTATCATATATCCAAACACAGTAGCTCCTATTAACATAATAAATGAATCTAACAATTGTTCTTCCATTTTGATAGGAGTAAGATCTCCATAGCCGACTGTTGCTAATGTAGTAAATGTGAAATATAATGAAGCAATGTATTGATCACGTTTATCTTCATTTAGAAGAAAAGAGGAAGGAGGATTGATAGGGTCATCTACAGTTGCAAACCAAGGAACTGCAGTAAAATTCACTGAAGAATACCACCATAAGCATGCAATAAAATGCACCATCAGGATAACAATGACTAGATATTGCATAAGTTGGAAGAATGCAGGTGACACACCCAAAGTATTCTCTAACTTGTTCAATAGAGTGACGAGCTTCGTAAGTCTAAACATCTTCATAATTCTTGCCAAACGTACAAATTTGATAATACGTATACTAGCAAGATTGTCCCCCCCACCACCACCACCAACAAACAAAGTGACCACTTGATCAAAAGGTAAAGTGGATGCCACATCAATGAAAAACCATGTCTTGAAGTAATGTCGAAACATATTCCATGATATCGTCTCAACATAGTCATCAGTTTCATTGAAAAAGGTAGTTCGACTACTTATCAAGATATCAAGACCAAACAATAAGTCAATCATGGTTTCAAATGCAAATAATCCTGCAGGTGTTGATGTAGAAAAGGAAATTTGTACAGGAATCGCACATACGCTATATACAATAAATACCCCAATGAAGATATCCCACTTCATCTTATAATCTCCATTATGCATGATAACATATCGACGACCTATTTCTTCTTTAGTTTCTTCAATAAAGATTCTTTCTCCATTAGGACCCTTTCTAGATACACGAAATAATACTTTATGACTCGAATTTAGATTTTTGGTTTGTTGATTATGTGTCGAACTTTCCATGTACTCACGAATACGCTCATCTATACAAGATATAATATTACCATCATGAAATATCATTTCATGGATATAATCTCCATCTCCCAATACTTTGGTTGGATATGTATTTACTTTACGGAATGTTTTATATCTTGATTCAATATCATAGGTAAATTTCAAACCACTCCCAATGTTCGTTGCCAGATAATTACTTAGGAATTGATTACTTATCGATAAAAGATTACATGACTGAGTAGCATGATAATTAGCTATATAAGTTGAACGTTTCAAGAATTCAAAATCACCAAAAAAATTGCCTTGAGAGCAATACCCTTTAATTGTATTACCCGTTGAATCGATATTTTTTTTCCCTCCAACCTCATCCTTAATACATATAACTCCCAACATAATAAATGTTACATCACTTGCTAGATCACCTTTACCATAGACATTTTCACCAGCTTTGACCTGAAACGGCATACTATTAATAACAATCTGTACAACAAAGTTGTCTTCATATTTTTTGAATACTCGTATTGTTTGGATCTCCTCTTGGTATATAGATTGAATCAGTTTTACTAATAATGGTTTTGGCATTTCGTCAAATACACCTGATTCTGAGATTAAACTTTTTTTATGCATATAATAAATATATGATTCAATTGCTTGTTCTTTAATTTCTCGACTCAAATGTTTTTCATTCAAATATCCCTTCAGATCATCCATTTTTGCCTTTAGATTAGTTGCCTGAGGATTCCTATTTATGATTAGCTTAGTTACTTTAGTAATCACAGCACCAAACATAATAGACCCACATAAAATGACAAAACAACTATATAAACGTTCACTTGTACTATAAGCTCGAATATCTCCATACCCTACTGTAGTCATTGTTGTCATTACCCAGTAAAATGATGCGATATATATCTCACTTTTAGTTTTGCAATCCGGATATGTATTTGCTCCAGGCTCTCCACATACAACTGTAACATTCTGTAAACCTTCATTAACTACTGCATCTGGCCATGTTAGTACAACCCAATTATGATTGACATCAGCTCCAGCTTCAGGTGTAGCAATATAATACCAAAAACAACAGATAATATGACACATAAATAGTATTTGTAATACTAATACGAAAATACTAATAATCCCAGCACTTATATTAACTTCATCAAGCATTTCTAATATTGTTTTTAATTTAATAACACGAACAAATTTTAATAATTTTAATAATCTAATAATCCGTATCAATCTAATTGATAAGTAATTCCCATTTGGATCATTGGCTGCTGCTCGAACAATACTATCGAAAGGTATAGTTGCTAATAGATCTACTATAAACCATGATTTCATATATTCTATAGCAATCTTACATCTATCTGTCTCTAATACATCATCATGATCATTGTTTGGAGTCGCATCATAAGATGTATTAAAATTTATAATGATGTCAAGGACGAAAAGAGCATCAATGATGTAATCAAATATAATCAACCCAATTTCTTCCAATGTAAATGCAATTCTCATAGGTAAACTTATTAAGGTATATATTACAAGGATTGCTAATAAAAAATCCCATCCTGTTTTATACTTACTATCTGGATTGATAAGCATTTTCTCTGTGATTTCATCAGCATTTGTTCTGCTATCTGCTACTTCTAGCTCCTTTATTTTGTTTTGAAAGATAGATTTTCTTTCTCTATTTAAGTGTGTAGATACATTTACAGAATTCTTTACTGCTTCATAAAAATGAGATACATGACTTTTATCATTTTCCACGAAATTATGAAGATCGGCAGAGGTCCTATATATATACAAAACAAGCACGGAGAAAAAGGTGAAGGGTGTAAGTCAG
>JACLAD010010846.1_pt1 | contig 32128 bp, 37 predicted proteins | sample 8027901 | NCBI WGS metagenome assembly JACLAD01 (sample SAMN15725071, study PRJNA655200) | protist metagenome | isolation source: fluorescence activated cell sorting (FACS) single amplified genomes of... | place: Spain: Blaines Bay Microbial Observatory, Mediterranean Sea | collected 2016-07-05 | reverse complement strand
TCAAATACAACTACTATCAACATCAAAAAAATGTTCTTTCAAAAACTCATCATAAATTCTAAAAATACAAAATCATTACATCCACTGTCCAGCATCCGCACTAGGGGAATGGCTTGTACGATACGCACTCGGAGACCGACTAGAACTGATATAGTACTCAGGCCTTTATTACAAACATGTTGGTAATAAATCATAAACTGCAATTTTTTCGAGATTTTGCCGAAAATTACATGGCGGGAACGACAGAGGGTGTGGCGTCGTCGTGTTCTACTAGGGTCATTTTGAGCTTGCGCGAGTGAAGATCATTGATCGCCTGCTGGTGGTCCGCCTGAATGGATTGAAGGTTATCTGGAAATCAAAAACACAAAAATTGTGAAATACCAAAAGAAACAACCAATATCAAGAAATATTTTTTCAAATAGTTACCGAGGAATTGTGTTTGGTTTGATTTGAGCTCAGATTGCTGTGCTTTGCAAATTAGCTCTAATTCTTGATTTCTTTTGTCCAGGCTGATGAGCTGCTTTGTCAATTCTTGAATCGCCATGCTATGAGTTTCTCTCATTCTCCGCATGCATTCCGTTTGATGCGCTTTGAGCTTATCTATATAATGCCGAAGATCTTCCGACTCTTTACTAAGCTGGTGCTCCATCTTAATTTTTTTTGCAATCAATGAATTAATCAATTTTTGGTTGAAATTGTTTTCATGTGTTTTTCGTGGATTTGGACTGTGAGGTGTAGTGACCATGAATTAAATAAATTTCCACAATCGAATGTGATAAAAATGTTCGGTGAGTTTGCGATCATTCATTGTAATATGATTACTCATTTTCATGTCTGAATTTGCCGGTTTACCTTATGGCGTTCATGTCTCATAGCGTCTTTCTCTTGGTGATGGGCGAAATGAATCTTCTGAATTTGATTCTGATGACTCTTCCACAGCCTACCAACAAATTTGAAAGAATGTAAAATCGTAGCAATATCAGGCCAAAAAATGTAAAAAAATTTAAAAATACTTTTCGCGGTTTGTGTGAAGGCTGGTGTTTCGTGCGAGGTCATTTCGGTACTCTCTCTCCTGATGCTGATATCTCGCTTCCGTGATCTATATAAAAAATGTTTTTTGAAAAAGTATTTTTTTGAACACAGAAAACGTACCAAATTGGTTAGATTTTCAATACTTTTCAAACTTTTTCATGTTTTTTAAATTTTTTCGGAGAAATACCTGGGCTCCTTTTTCCACACATTCCGTTTTGAGCTGTTGGATCACATCGATGGCCTGATCTAAATTACTTTTCATTTCCCTCACTAAAATACAAATTATTGTTTGTTGAATTAAAAAAATGTTCACAAACAAAAAAAAATACGCTCTTGTTGGTGGAATGCTTCTTCGTCGGCATGTCTTTGAATCAATCTTGAGCTCAACGTTTTCTCTTCTTGCAATTGTAGATTTGCTTGTTCAAGCTCATATTCAAAAAGATGATCAAAATAGGCAAATATGGCCAGAAAAACTGACAAACTTCGTGTTTGATCTTTTCAGAAGTTCTACATTCTTGGCTGTACCTCACTTTGGAGCTGCTTTATTAAGTCGTCTTTATTTGACATTATTGATACACGGTAAAATTAAGAATTACTTCACACCAATTTTGAAATCGGAACGGTTCATTTTACATAAATTCAATCGCCAATCCAACAAAACAACAAAATAAACAGTGTGCTGAATGCAAAAATGAAGAATTCTTATTCACATAATTTAATCCCAAGGATGTTTGGGTTTATCATTTGTTAGATCTAAAACGGTCACATCACTTCTGCTACTCACCGCCCGCGAAATACCTAGAAATTTCAAAATTAAAATGCAGACGCCCAACAAACGTGCGTAAAAAAGTGAAATCATATAGTTTTCACAATCCCTTGAATGGACTTACTCTCGGATCTGAAACGGTGCTCGCTAGGGAGGAGTTTCTTACCTAAAACCCAAAATTGAAATCGTGATGAAAGAAAGCGATTTGGAAAAAAAAATTCGAAAAATCAGCAAAATTGATAAAATTTGAGGAAAACATTACAAAATTTTCATTTTTTGAAAAATCTTACTAGTGCATTAACTTGCATCGCTGTGACTGCTTTCATTTCATGCTCTAATTGTAATCTCTGCTTCAACCTCAAAACAACGAAATAGAAATTTTTTATGAACATATGAATATCTTTCAAATGATATAGACTATATGTTTTAAAAAAAGTACGCTGTATCAGGGCCCTCATGGAAACAGGGATCATGTACGCTCTGCGCATGCTGACGCCAGGGAGCTACAGAAGTCGGAACCATGACCGGTACATGCACCACAGGCGACGTCACCTAAAAAGATGAAAATCAAATTATTGTTTGTGTTTTATATGTACATACAAACAATAATTTGATTTTCTAAATGCCATATCTTGAACGATTGGAATGTGAGACTGGACGATAGGTGACACCATCGAAGCCACAGGTGGTGGGGTTGGCGGTGGGGCCGACGCACCTCAATCACAACAATATTCTTGATAATAATCTAAAAATTTGATGAAAGACATCAAAACATCAAGTTTTTGAAATATTTTTTCGTTGTGAATTCGTTTTTTTATGTACCGCGCGCGTTAGCAATGGATGTGCGGGGTTGGGTTAAAACAGGTTGTACGAATTCCCTGCCGCTTGACGCCGACAACGGGCGTCTACGTTTGCTCCCTAAAAAATTTACATATTTTGAGAAAACACATACAAAATAAAAAATGTTCAAAAACAATAACAATCCTTTCCTTGGACCTGAACCCGCAGCGCCCAGGGGCGCTTGTGCTTTTAATACGGCGCGAGCGGTTTGTGCACCCACACTTTCCGCCGCAATCCGAGCAGCCACTCAAATCGAGAAACATATTGAAAAATTGTACATATTTCAAAAGTTTAATGAAAAAAACCTGCGTCAGCTGCGTTTTGGGCAGTTTGTGCTGCGGCATGATTGGTCGGCATAGGAATCTCATGTACCACAGGTTGGGTAGCCTACATTAAAAACAATAAAATTCTAACATCATTAAAAATTTTGACATAAAAATGTAGTTTTTCTTGATTCTATTGAACAAAAATCAATTTTGATTTTTACCTCGTGCACTACAGGGCGAGAAGGATCCTGGCGTAGGTCATGCGGCCGATTGACCCGCAGACGATACACCCCTTACATACGTACAAACAAGAAAATTCAAATGATAAATTGACAAAATGAGAGAATATGTTGTTTGTGTACGGCCATTGTGACTTAGTGCGTAACCACTCAGAATATCTTTCATCTACAAAATCAAAAACCACAATCGTAATTTGGTATGCAAAAAAATGAAATTAGATGATATTTTGAATGATTTTCATGTTTTTCTTGAATTTTTTGCAGAAAATAAATCAAACCTGAGATGTTAACAGCTCGGTTGCGAATTCAGCGAAACAATAATTGCCCTCAGCGGAGATTGTCAAATTACAAATTGGATTTGCGGCGTCTGTAATCGCATTTGCGCGGACAACATCTTGCAGAACAACTTTTAATCCATCTGCAGTAAAAGCATTGTTCAAACCACCAATGTATAATTCCCTTCTCTTTCTCTCCTGACTTTTCTCCGCAGTTTCGAGACAGCGGACACTCTTTGCAAAATCGGTATTGCGACCCATCACTGCGTAGAAGACAGCAATGGTTGGACGGGAGATGACTATTTTTGATCCGTTGATTTCGATGACATGTTTCAACCAGTCTGTGACTGCCCTGCCAATTTCATCGCAATGAAATTCCACTGCCATCATAATACTAGTGTCTCCCTTTGCATGGTCCTTTTGATACACACGAGAGATGTAGGGTAACCCGGTGGGAAGTAAATCGTCCGGTCGGATGTAATCAAGGTATGTGAACAATTCTTCATATTCCTCTAGCAATCGAATGCGTTCTGAAAACACTTTTTCAATTTCTGCAGGTTCAGTGCCGAAGGGAACATTGCTTAACATAACCCACCGATCTGCAGGACGATCAGGATGATCCACAACTCGATGCGATCCCTCAAAAAATAAAAAATATATATTCATTAAATTTAATCTTTTTGTACTTTTTGATGAAAAAATGAAAATTACTTCCATTCGATTTTTTGGACGGAAGACAAACGGTCCTTCAGTATCTGGGTCAACAGGCCGCTTCACCAAAGGAGCCATACACACATTAATCTCCTGAATTGAAAGCGATGTAAAAATAATGAAAAACATAATTCAAAAATTGAAAAAATGCACAAAAATATTGAAAACTTAATTCAAATTTTGAAAAAATAATGATAAATACCATGCTGTATAACTTGATTTTGCCGCTATCACCCCCGCTCCCTTCTTTGTCTTTTTTTCTCTGTATCTCTTTCAACTTTCCAAAACGTAATGTGAGCGGTCGTTCCTCAAGGAAACGATGCACTTGATCTATCGTCAACACAGCCGCATCCATTCCCTGAATACTCCTCAAACACATTTTTGCTTTGATTGAAAAAAAGTTTTTTGATGAAAAACGTTTTGCGAACGTTAAAATGTACACTAAGAGATAGCCTGGGGTGAGACCAGAATTTTCGGCAGGGGACTCCGGAGTGACCGTACAAAGAAGCGGCAACTTATAATCACCTTGAAACATTTTTGATGAAATGTAATCAGAAAAATCTGTTTTTCAACAAAATTTCATCAAAAACATTTTTTTTGGCATACCGCAATAATTTAGTGACATTCCAATGCTGGATGAAGAATCATCGATGTGAAGGGTAATGTTGTCTTCGTACCTAAAAAGAAAATTATTTTCAATCAAAGACAGGTTTTCGGAGCGTAAAACCACGAAAAATAACGAAAAATGAGCAGATGTATTCAAAAATTAAATCAACTCTAAAAAATATTTTTTGCACCTTTCTTGAACACATCAGGTAATATACTTGGAATCTGTCTTGTCGACGGTAGCGCTGTTAGGCAAATACATTTTAGGAAATGTTTCACATAGATAAAAAGAAGTCGCCATAATAAGCCATTTTTTTGTTTTTCGACGAATTTATTGCAAATTAAAGTACTTATTCTTTGAGCTGTGTCTTTAGCAAGATGCGGGTGAACATATCCTGACGATGATGCTGGCGATGTTCTCTTCTTTTTCTTCTTTTCTTAGAACAAATATATTTCAAAATCTGATTCAAAATCAGAACAAATATTCTCAAAATTGCATAAAGTATGACTTACTTTTGGATTGGCGGAGTTCGGATTCTAATTCGGCAACGCGCCGTTTTAAGGTGTCAACATCCTGTGCTCGCGCATCCTCACTTGCAACCTTTTTCTCCTCTTCTTGTACTGTTGGTTGAGAACTGATTTCTTGCCTCCATGGAGGTAAGTTCGACATGATGTTTTATGCAAATAAATGTTTGATATTGTTTGATGGCGATATTGATTTTTGTAATTTTGTATGATTGTCTTTAAGATGGTATTTATAACTGGAAAATCATGTGTGAATGTGGAATGAGAGCGCGCAAGCATATGGATGATATCCAGAAACAATGAATATATGTACGCAACAATTGTAAAAATATGTGTGATGTTTGGCATGGGCATGGGTCAACTTCCTCCAATTTTCGTGATTTCGTGATAATGATATACAAACATGACAACCATTCAACGATCAATATCAATTATGAAAAAACAAAAATGTATCACCAACTCTCCATGCTATCTGTCCGGTCTCTAGGACGTCCATGCACATGCGGATACAACCTGGAAACAAATGGAAAAAATGCAAATAATGATCGAAAATAATCACTTAAAAATTAATGTTTTTCAAATTTGTTTTTTCGTTTCCTTTTTGGCGACTGGTGTTCCTCCTCGCTGCTGACATGAATCTCATTGGGTAACAAAGGTGCCCGCTCCCTCACATTTGAATTTCCAGGCTCTGAGAACCAGCTCGCCCAATGGTGTTCACTCACGTTTTCATCCTCCGCTCGCAGATTCCTCAAATCCTCATGGCCTCAAATTTTTGAAAATATTTTTTGTAACGTTAAAAATTTTTATATTGCATTTTTGAACAAAAAACAAAAAAATGCAACAAAACATTTGTTTTCACATGAAACAAATACAAAAAAATCAATTTAGATTTGTGTAATTTACTGTCGATGGAAGCGGGTGGGTGATTGTGTTCCGGTGCGCCATCCTGCTCGTCTCCAAACCAATCCCATATCTGTAAATTAAAAAAATAAAACTGAAAAATTGAAATTATGTTCATAAACATTTATATTTACTAAAAAATTTGAATATTTTTTCTGCTTTGTAATGCAAAAAACATTTTTTTCATTTCCTCGTTTGAAAAATCATGGAAATATATTTTCTAATTTTTGTAGATTGTTTCAAAAAAGATGTACAAACAAACAAAAAAACAATCCAACAATCAATGTTTTTCGTGTCTATTTGAAAAAAGAAGGACCTGTCCCCAACCGCCTTCGTTTCCATTATTTTCATTTTCGGAATCATCACTATCTTCACACGACCCCCTCCTCCCAAACACATTACCTTTTTTGCAAAATAAAAAATTGAACTTTTAAAGTATAAAAAAACGAAAAGAAAATGTGAACTCAACAAAAATTTGACTTGATTTCACCACTTTCACTTTCAATTTCATAAATTTTGGTGGTTTTATAAATTTCGAAAAAACATCATTTGTAATATTTTGAAATGTTACCATTTTCATCCCCATACCACAACGCGTAAAAGGGGGATCGCTTGGCGTCTTCCGGGTTTCGATTCTTCCAATATATTGCAAGAAACGCATGGAATATCACCATCACCACGCCCGCTATACCAAGGAACGACATGTTGACCGTCTCGTCCACAAAAAAATCGCAGACTTTCCCTATTGAATAATACTCCCGCTCTTCTTGTATTCTTTGAGCTTCAGTCTGCCGATGAACTAACCTAAAACCACAAAAAACAAAATATAGAAATTGAATTCAGTATGATAAATATTTATCATAAAAACATATTGAATCGAAAAAACTAAAAAATGTTTTATTTTATCCGCCTTTCTGAAAACCTCTGCTCAGCAAACTTGGGATCGCCAAAGTAAGCGCACATATTAAAGCCATCTATCTCATCATTCCCATCAACGTTCCGACATCGGCTTATGGGACCAAACGACACCTCAAACAAAAAATACAAGAAATTGAAATGTACAAAATCCGTCAAAATATGCAAAATCTGATTTGACTCTGGCAGAAAAAGAAAAAACATTTCCAAATGATGAAAAATCAAAAAATGCTTGGACTGAAAACGTGAACAAGAAAAAATATATCTTTGCTCAAACTTTCAAGTATTTTTTGCATCAAAACAGGAAAAATATTTTCCTTTCTTACCAATGAAAAAATGGCACAGCAGATCATGCGGACAGTTTGTACCACCAGCCTCTCTACCCAATATCTCCTCCTCCCATACATGAATTCCCTCACTTCATAATAAAAAATCCAGGTGCACAAAATCAGAATAGCAAGCTCCACAATCAACCAATGAAAAACATGAAACATATTCATATTTTCAAGCTGCGCATCCCACAATCTCACAAGTTCAAAAAAACATAATGAAATGAAATATGTATGTAATTTCAAAATATTCAATGCACATCACTACTTTTGATAAAAACATTTTTCTACGTTCAAAACCAATTCAAACGGAAAATATTCCTTCTCGAAACTCGCTTGGGTCGACCACTTTGCGTAAGCGTGCTGCATAGTCAGGGAAGATGCCAGATCGGTATAAAATGCGAAAGCAGTCAAACTTCTTATCAAAGAAATTTATTATCTTGCCGATATAATCCAACGCCACTAAAAAACTCGCGATCATATTAGTAACATACAATGCGATAGCGGATAAAAATACCGCCCAAGCGATTGGGTCCAAAACCCCAACACATGCTTTTCTTTTCCTTTTCCTCTTCTTTTTACGCTGCCTCCTCTCGGCGCTAGCTGTCCTTTCCCTAGACCAGCTCCTTGAATTATTATCTATCACCACGGTGGGTTGATTGAAATCATTTTCATTCATGATGAATGTGTTATATTACTGAGCCAAGGACATACCACAAACGAATTGGTTTTGAATCAGAATTTTGACAACAAACAGATCTAACAATAATAGTGTAATTACAATCACTTTTGATTACGTCTGTCTGCACATTTGTGCTTTGCAAAAAATGGAATCAAGTCTGCCAGTGCCCTACCCATGTCAGATAAACTACCGCTGCTTTTGAAATTTAACTTCCCACTTCCGAAAACATCAATACTGACATCCCCATGCCGCATTATACAAGCTGGAAACCTAAAAATGAGTTCAGAAACAAGACATTTGGATATGACTGACATTCTTTAATCAATCCTTGTATGAACCGTTCTGGCTCGTAGATGCTGCTGATGCCTTCAGGACACGTTCTGTCTATCATATCTAGATTTAAGGGTCCAGGAACCTGTGCTGTTGCCATTAATATCGATACCTATCACAAAATGATCATATTTGTTGTAAGAACGCATGCAAAATAAACCATTTTAATATACTTTGAAGTTTGGCCCCTTGTGTCGCTTCTGCCAAGAAACATTTTTGTAACCAAGATTATTTCTGAGTCTCCTACAAACCCGTTTCAACATGCTCTCCGCGTATGTTTCACTCGGCGCGCCGGTAATTTGTATCTTTCCTCCACGAAAGATCGACACAATGCAGACGCGCAGCCGCCCTTCATCCTGTCGGCGGATCATTAATTTCGCGGAAGGGAATAGTTTGGGGTTGTATTGGCAATTTACAAAATTTTGACTTATATGATGAAGATTGAATTTACATCCTGCGTCCATACTCGCCAAGACATTTTTCAATTTTATGAACACCTGAAATGTACATAAGAGGCTGAAATTGTTGCTTAAAATCGTGTGTAATATTGTTTTTTGTAACCCTTTCGAAAACGCCGCCTGCATCTATGCGTTCGGTTTCGCTCGATACATCCTCCTCCGGATCATCGAGCAGCTCATTTTGAATGCTTTCATTTTGGGTAACTTCTTCTGCCTGCATTCTGCTTTTGAAAACTCACTGATCTTGAAACAAAATTCCTGCGCACAAAACTACAATGGAGTCACCGTGGAATGAAACACAAAACTGAGTGAACGTACCACAACAAATGACATCGAAGATACAAAGGAAAATCAAGAAAAAGTGATATTATTACTACAGAAAAATGAAACCGCCAGTTGCAAATAATTTTTCTGTCCCATTAGAAAAAACATTGTGTATCAATTAATAATTGATTTTGACTACTATCATGAAGATAAAATTGATTCTGAAATCACACTATAATCACAGTTCGTTTCAAATGGTATGAAACATCATTGTTCCGATTCGGGTGTCGTCTTCATGCACTGGAAGGGTCTTACCTGGAATTCAAAATGATCCAAAGTGCGGCGATGAAACACGAATTTTTACAATTTTTGGAAAATTGTACAGAGTGCGGGTCGAGCATGGTATGTGCGATTCGAACCTGCTCGTGGCGCAGGTTACAACGAGCAGGCAATGCGAACCGTGCCTCCGCTTTTGCCTCCGCTGCGCAGACAGATTGATTTTGGATTTGGGCGGGCTGACCTGAGCATTGTATAGTAAATTCCTATACAATGACACCAAGCAGGCCTGCACGTGGCACGACCACGGGCAGAGCGGAGGCATGATCGGAATTACTTGCCTGAGCTCATCCAGAGAGCTTGCGAAATGCAATGGAATTTGCTGTATATACTGCATTCCTGAGCGCGGGCAGGCAAATCGAATGCTGCCTTCGCTTCTGCCTCCGCTCAGGAATGCAAAATATAAAGGGTTTTGATACACCTGAGCGGAGGCAAGACCACGGGCAGAGCGGAGGCACGATTCCTGCAGGCCCGAGCGAGGGCAACTGAAGTCGTCACCTTGATATTTGCAATTTGTATTGATTTTCCAATACAATCTGCCCCCAGCAGGTCATGCGAATCGCTCTGCCCTCGCTTCTGCCCTCGCTTCTGCCCTCGCTCCTGCCCTCGCCTCAATTCTGCCCTCGCTCAAGCCTGCAGGCCCGAGCCAGGGCAACTGAAGTCGTCACCTTGATATTTTCATTTTTTCAATACAATCTGCCCCCAGCAGGTCATGCGAATCGCTCTGCCCTCGCTCTGCCCTTCGCACGCAGACAGATGGTCTGCGATTGAAATGCGAATCGCGCTGCTAAACCGATTCGCATTTTTACAGATACCATGCTCGACCCGCACTCTGAAATTGTAATGAAATTTTTGGGTGTTTGACAATTCCAGATTTGGATTTTTTGAATTTTGGGTCATTTGAGCTTCAGGGTTGTGAAATTATGATGTTAAGTGAAAATGCAAAAATCTGAAGTACATACTTGTTCGCGCAAATTCCTTTCGCATACCGCACGCCCCTTTTGCTTCCAGTCGCAACCCGCTTTCATGGTTTTGTCCGTACCAATATTCCCTCTCCACACGTTGCAATCTGGTTATTAAACAAAATTCAACTCATCAATATCGAATTTGTGTATCATCAACAGTGTATACTGGATGGTTAGATTTTTTTTTGCGTCATGATCAAAATCTCATTGCTTGTACCGCGTCTCTTAATTTGCACGCTGGAATAGCCAGATGGCTGCTCTTCTTCAACCGACGCCTGATCGCTTCCGCCCACATTGTACCTTAAAACCACCAGGAAGCATACATGAATATTTTTTGTTCTTGAACAGGTAATTTCAAAATGAAAAATCGTTCCAAGCAAGAAATTAAAACCCCCTTTTCTTGAACAAATATGCTTTGTGCTCCATGTTCTTGATTTTCAAAGGGACAGGCTCATCGCCCTTGATGTCCAGGACTAAATAATAATCGCCACGATCATCTTCTTCAATTGCAGTAACAAACGCATCTTGGAAATTCAAACTTAAAACCACATAGGAAGCAGCACATCAACAACATTTGAAAAATATATTGGGATTGAATGGACGGGAAGATTAAATTTTGTTGTTTTGCATTTTGGTGTTTGATAAAATATGATTTGTTCTTGTTTGATGTTTGATTGATATTTCTTTTCGTAGATTGTTTTTGAAAAATAATAAAATATGTCGATCCTGTGAATTTACATACACTTTGGGGTAAAACCCAAAGTTTTTTCCGCGGTTGTCTTCAATTCATACGCCTTTCTTCTGTCAAGTAAGTCATCACGCGTTTCCCAGCCCATCAATTCCATCAACCTAAAAAGACGTTTGAAGATATTGGAATAATAATCAAAATTATAGTAAAAAAATGAATAACTGGTGCGATGTAGTCGTTGGATGGGTAGTTTTGAGATTTTTTTAGCGCCGGGCTGAATACATATTTGATTGATCCCTTTGCTGGACTTCTCTTGTTCACCTCGATTGGATGTGTCCCCTTCGGCTAGATACGTAAAATAAAAAGCGCTTTTAAGGGCATTCAAAAACTCATCGTTCACTTCCGTGTTTTCGTTTTTCATCAGCGTTTTCATGTCCTTCTCATAAGTAGCTGTATCGATTCGACCTTCCTGGCGACCACTCATCAACTCGGTCATTTTGTGAACATTTTGCATAGCCTTAAGAGCCACATCACTGGGAGGATCTTCATTCTCGCAGCTGGCGGCGATATTGATCAAAACGTCACATTCATGAGTTTTGAGTTTTAACAGATTTCTCCTGTCCAATCCCAATCCTTCGATCGCTGTAACCAAATCATCATAATTCAATTCGAAAAGGGAATCCAACTTAGCTAACAGACAAGTGCTCTGCGATGTGCCACATGATGCCGGAACGAGTGGCAAGGCTTGCTGCTTTTCGAGCATACACTCGGCAAAGGTCTTACCGGTGATAAAGCGCGTGAACATAATTTTCAAGATTTCCTTAAGCGATCTAAAAAACGAAATCAAACATGCTTCAGCGATCTGAGAAACGAAATAAAATAATTCGATAGTACAAATCAAACCCATGAGTTCTCAAAAAAAATCAAAAATGTAAAAAACACAAAAAAAAATCTTTTTTGGACTCAGCAGCCTCGGCTTTTTCTTCAGTCGTCAGATCCTCCGTACGCTGCAGATTCCATACGCGAGGTTGGTAGTCGTCTTGTGCCGATACTTGTAACTCTTCAGGGGATGGTAATTGGGGCATGCTTTGAGTCAGATAGTATAGATGGAGTTCATACCAGGGAAAATTGATTGGTTTACCGAGGGTTGCATAACCAATCTCAGCACCCGCGCCGAAACCGCCAATGCCATGATTATCTGTTGGATAACTGGCATACACATGCTCCGTTGGACAACCGCCTTTGGGACAAATCTCAACCAGCTGAACGCCAACTGCTGACCCGTCAAACTTGAAAACGCTCTCGGGATCCGACAGAAACTTGGTGCTTGGGTCAAGAAATTTCACAGTGAACTTCCAGCTGCTTCCAAATCCAGTGCCGCCTGCGCCGCCCGTCTGCCCAAGACTAGAGATCACGCCGACCAAATCACCATGTTTGTCCATGTGGTACTGCGGGCCATATATTTTAAGCATTTCGATGACTTCCTTGTTATCGTAGATCACCCCGGAGCCCACGATACGGTCAAACATAGTGTTCGTGGCTGCAGCGTCCTGGATGCTGAACGCGACGGCTAAGGGAAACCAATTGTATGACTGCGAATCGGATGTGCGCGAAGAAGCGTCTGCATCGGTGTTGGGATGGTTCGGGTGAACCATGGTGTACGGTGAAAGCAAATCTTGCGGCGTCAGAGGGTTGTTGAATGTTGTGTACGTATGGTAGTGCAGTTCGTGACTGCCGGCTTCGATGACCCTCCTGCGAGCCGCGGTGCTATCAAAAGGCGTCGATTTCGCCACCTTCGCGGACAGAGATTTTGCATCTGTGTGCTCAGCCTGCTCAATCACAGCGCTACGCACAACCTCAAGGCGCCCTTTTGCATGGTGATTGTCTTGCACCATACGAGCATGTTCGGCGGCAACGATTGGGACAATTGGCGCAAGAGCCAATACGCGTTTTCGGTTCCTACGTCTACCCATGATGATGTGCTATCAAATACTCAATACAATTTTTGAAATTACAGAATTAAAGATTGTGTTGAAGATTAAATTAAAACCCTGCAGGTGTTTCTGGGACATGAACAACAGAATGCAAAACCATCAATATCATATCAAGATATAATTCGACACGTGACATCAAAAGTACTATGGGAAATCGAGGATCACTTTGGCCCAACAAATAGCATCTCACATCAATTGTAAACTGAAAATATCATCAGATGTAGAAGACAGGTGATCATGATAATAAATTATAATTATGAACATTTCGTCCATTTTCAGTTTGTGATCATGCACTGGACGGGTTCAACCTTTTCTTGAGAATGTACATTGTAGTACGGTCGAACCTGTGAAAGAAATACGAAAAGAAGAAATATCGAAATTGATGAAAATTTTGAAATTACTAATGAATTTTGGAAAAGTCAAGACTGCCACCATCACGGATTGTGTTGATAACTCTATTAATCAATTCAACCTTGATGAAACACTTTTGTATGAAAATTCCTTTCGCACACCAAAGTTTCACGAAAACCGTTTTTCTGCCAAGCGCAAACGGAACCATCGTTGTCCCACGGATAACAACCTGGTTATCAAACAAAATCAAAACTCAATTATTGGCAAATGGTGTCTCCACCTCATTGAGGCGGAGACCTCAAACATGTCGCAAATGTAGGATGAAATACACATGAAATGCAGCTAATACTTGACGTTTTTGTTTGCATCATTGTCAAATCTCGTTAATTTTACCAGGTTTGTACACCTCCACACTTGGATAGCCTGCCCTACTGCTTCCGCCCTCATCGTACCTGAATGCATAAATGCATATTTTTTGTTATTCAATAATTACGTAACTTTATAGAGATGACTCGTTTGACTGCCAAAAAATATCTGTTTCTTGGACAAATATGCTTCGTGATCAAAGGTCTCTCCATCTTTGGTGAATCGCAACTTTAAATAATGACCACCGCCAGACATCACCCTCTTAGACTTTTCAATCCCAAGAACACGCCCCTTGGCACGATTGAACCTCAACCCCCACCAAGAGAGGATAGAGCAAGACAATTTATTATGAAAATGGATGAAAAATATTCTTTTTTCCCTTAATCGTGTACTCTTGAAATTCATTTGTTTCACAAAAAAAAAAGTTTCAATTATCTTAATCAGCACTCAATGTTTTACAACACTTACGTATAATTAAAATAATACTTACTTTTTCCTTTCCCTGACTTCTTTTTTTTGTCATCATTTTTCTTGTCAAAGATTTCGCCATATTTCTTCTCATTTCTTCCAGATCGATAATAAAACTCATAGCCGCTGTTCAGTGCATTTAAGAACTCAGGACTCACTTTGGTTTTTTCGATCAGAGCTTTCATTGGCTTCTCATACCGCGTTTCTTGCTCATGATGATCAAAATGATCAGTATGCCACTCTTCCTTTTGCTGGCGAAGAATCATAAGGTCGGCCACATCGGTTGCGCTCCGCATAGCAACTTCATCGACAGAATCTGCAATCGGGCAGGTGTCGGTAATACCGGACAAGAAAGAACAATCCGAGAATCCATTATCTAATAGCTCTCTCTTATCCAATCCCCAGCTCTTCATCTGTGCAAGCAAACCATCATAATCCAAGGCCAGAACGGATGCCAACTTTTCTTCAAGGCAATTCCTGCGGGATGTGCTGCAGGATGGCTGCACGAGTGGAAAGCTAGTCTCGGTTCTGACCCAACACTCGGCAATAATCTTGCCGCTGATAATGTTCTCAAACAAACTTGACAACATTTCTTTAAGCGATCTAAAAAACGAAATTAAACATCACATAAAAGAGATGGATTTTTGCAACAAAATGGAAAAAACATGAAAAACGAGAATCACAAATAGTAAATAATTATTCCTCTCTCGGACTGCGTCGCCTCAGCCTTTTCTTCCACTGTCAGGTCCTCTGTACGCTGCAGACCCCATACGCGAGGCTTGTACTCTTCATTTTGCGAAGCTGATTGTACTTCTTCAGGGGAGGGTAATCTGGGCTTACCGCTACCTGCATAACGATAGTATTCATGCAATTTGTTCCACGGAAAATTGATTGGTGCGCCGAGGGTTTCATAGCCAATCTCCTCACCCGCGCCAACAGTGTACCCAAAAGCACCGACGCCGTTGTTGTCGTTGGGATGATTAGCATACACCTGTTCTGTGGGACATTTGTCATTGTCTTCTTCGTCTTTGGGACAAATCTCATCCAGCTGAGTAGCAACTTCTGGCGTGTTGCCATGCGGAGGGTAGAACACGCTCTCGGGATCTTTCAGATACTTGGTGTTCGGGTCAACAAATTTGATGGTAAACTTCCAGCTGCTAGCCAGTCCCGTATTCAAAAGTGCGCCTTTCGTCACGCCAAGACCGACAATCACGCCGACCAACTTAACACCGGCCGCATTGACATGCTTGTCCATGTGGTAGTGCGGGCCGTACACTCTCAGCATTTCCATGACTTCCGTCTGATCGTACCTCGCGCTGAAGCCAGATGCCCCCAAGCCGAAAACGTGTTCCTTCATGCGGTCAAACATAGTTTTCGTTGCTGGACCGTCCCAGATGCTAAACGCGAGGGCTAAGGGAAACCAATTGTATGACTGCGAATCTGTTTTGCGCTCAAAAGTCTCTGATTTTACTGGAGTTGTGTCGGGATCCGTGTTAGGATGATGCGGATAAACCATGGTGTACGGTGAATCCAAATCTTGCTGCGTCAGAGGGTTGTTGAATGTTGTGTACGTATGGTAGTGCAGTTTGTGGCCGCCGAATTTGATCACCTCCTTCGGACCCTCGCCCGCGTTTCTATCAATGGCCGCGGTACTATCAAAAGGGGTTGATTCCACCACGCGCGTGGACCGAGATGATGCATCTGCATGCTCGGACTCCTCAATGACGGAACTGCGCACAACCTCAAGGCGCCCTTTTGCATGGTGATCGTCGTGCACCATACGAGCATGTTGCTCCCGAATCACGCGGTCAGCGGAAACAATTAGGAGTGTAAGGGCAAATGCAAGTTTACGTTTTCGATGCCTACGTCTTCCCATGATGATTTACTATCAAATACTAACTACAAATTACAGAATGAAAGATTGTTTTGACGATTACATGTAAACAACTGCGGGTGTTTCTGGAACATGAACAACAGCATGCAAAAAATCTATATGAAGATGTGAAATAATTATTGCAAATTATCATATGTTCTGTAGATAATTCAACTCATGGCTGTCAATAAACCGCTGCAAATACTTCCTCTTCTCCTCCCCACTTTCCATGCTATTAAACTCGCTCATATCAACTGTCAATACCTTCCACCCTTCATGCTGCAACATCCTATGCTTCCGCTTCGTAAATGCCTCCTGCACAAACCGCCTATGTGGCGGATACCTAACCAACAAAATTCAAAAGTGAAACAAATTGAGGTCAAGCAAAAAAATGCATAAAATTCAATCAAAACTGAATAAAAATGATCAAAAAGCATCAAAATCCATTTCTCTAACATCACCCAGTTTTGATTCCACTCAACTAACACCTTTGACACAGGGTCGGCGAGGTCGAGAAGGTAAGGGCCGTGGATGCAATTGATAAGTTTGACGTTTAATTTCGTGAAATGGGAGACAAGTTCTTCCAATACAAACGGGAATTCTGGAATTTCGTGAGAGTCTTTAATTACTAGCGGGGTTTTGCGTGCACGTTCTAAGATGTCCTTGGATGATGCTTGTAAGGATAACATGGCGTCGGGTTCTTCATACCGTAGGTGAAGCTCTGCTTCTTTTAGCGCACGGAGTGTGTATGTCACCTTTTCTTTGGCAGCGCCTCGCTCGCTCGGGTCGGGAATTTCGTCCGGTGATGGATAGTTTAATTGCACATCCGCTTCTTCTAATTTTTGCATCCAGATACGGAGAGTGCTCGCCTGCATATGCTTATGCAGAAGTAAAGCAAGACCAACGTCCAATAAACCATGGGATGCTTCACCACATAAGAACAATTTCTTCTTGACCACGGTGTTAATCCTACGAACCTGGTCATCGCGCTTGTTCAACCCAAGGAGTTCAAGCATTGGGATTAGATCAGCGATGCGGGATACCTCGAGGTTGTTACATTTGCTTACGATTTGCTTTGCAACGGCGGTCAGAAAACTAGTGTCGGGATTCGACGCGCTGGCTGTGAAAGCGGCTTGCATAACCTAAAAAACAAAATCAAAATTCTGGGAAAAGAAAAGGATTTCGATTCAAAAAACTGCAAAAAAGATGACATTTGAACAAAAAATACATTGTTTTAGAATTTCTTTCTTGGACGCGGTGGAGTCGCCAGGCCTTGATCTTGGTGAGGCGTTCAATAATCTCTGAGGAGAGGAATTCGATGAACTTCTTTCGTTTGAGATGAAGATTTCGCTTGAAGCAGGAGTAAAAAATACGAGCTAATTGCTCATCATTATACTTTGCTATATTCTGCGCGATCTTTCGCATCATTTTTGTTAAAACTTTCTCATCGATCTGTGCGTCTTTGGCATACGCGATCGACTGCATAATCCCGGTGTAGTGGTTGGGTGTTAATTCAAACAACCTGGAAAAGAAATAAGATTGTGGTTATTCATGCTTTAATCGATTTGGTCATAATTCCTTTGCGAACCGATCGTCAAGTGTTGCCCAGATTTTTTTCCACATGGTTTCATCGAAGAGATCATTGTGCGATGCCTTACCCATGAACCAAATGACTTGGCGTAGTGGCAGCAATTTCGGTTCAACTGAAGTGAGGTGCTCTTCATCAATCTACAAAATATAAATGAGCATAATGATGATGAAACGCATGCGATTTCAAATTTTGATGCAAAAATACCTGCACCCAGCCTCCCTTCCACTGTTTTTCCTTGCTCTCCCCCTCCCCTTCTTTTTCCCCCTCAAAATCAATTGCTTCTCCCGCAACAGAGTAATCTCCTTCCGGCGCAAATAAATCATCTAACTCCGCGCGACGTTTCTCCTCAATTTCATTATTCACTTCCTCCTTCTTCCAGTCTCCAACCTTTCCCTTGCTATAAGTCGACAGATTCGGCTTCTCCCTACTCCCCGACGCGTTGAAATTTGGGGGGCGCCCTGCAATGCCATCTTGAAACTTCGGCTTCTTACCCCGCCACTGCTGCTTTGGCAGACTTGCTACCTGAAAACAACAAAGACTTGAAAGAAGAAAATGATCAATTTGAAACAAAAACACGTAAATATAAAGACATAATTATTCTGCATTAACATTTCAAACTTTCAAAAAATGCAATATCCCATTGCTTCACCGCAGCCGCCAATCTGTTACACCGCCTTGCCGATAGGGAAATCATTTCAATTACTGAACCATCAGACACAAACGATTTAATACATCGAATCAAACAAATTCAACCACAAAAACAACAAAATGTAATCAAATAATAAAGTCTATAACAAATCCATCGTAAATGAAGGATCTCAAAATTTTATCGCTTGCGCTTCGCCACTCCTTCTTTCACGCCATGCTGAAAATCTGCTTCGATTGCGGAATTCATACTGACCACCGCTTCTATCCCTCCCACGCGTAACACCGCACCGCGGGAACCCTTCACATTAAAGCCAACACCATCCTTCTTGTCATTCACTTTCTCCCATAACGCGTATAGCATTCCATCGCCTGCTGACGGCGCGGCGAATTGCGCCTTTAACTCGTCGATATTTATATCGGAGAGATCGTCGAAGGGTTCCACGCTCGCTTCTGCTGCGGCGATTTCTTCGCCGTACCGGGATTGTAACCCGCTTTCCGTGGTTTGGCTGGTGGTGGTGAAGAGGGCGTCATCGTACCCATCGTCAGAGTCGCTGTCACTGTTTGTGGTTGTCGCGGCAGCTGGTTTGGCTTGTGCTGGTGCTGGTGCAGATGGCTGTGGTTTTGACTGGCTGATGGTTGGTGAAGATCTTGCCATTTTTGGGGAGGGTCGTTCCATTCCCTCCATCAAATCGTCAGTGTTGTCTACTTCCACCTTCGCGTCGCCACTTGTTTTCGGTTTGTAATTCAACCCTTTATACGATCCGCTTGCCTTCTTACAAAGTTTTCTAGGGGGTAAAGCATTGCTGCCATCATCCATTTTTACAAATACATCATCAGTAGTTGCATTCGCCCCGGAGTGACCTGCTAGTGCTGATGCCCGCTGCTCTTCTATCTTACTTTCAACCTTCGCTAGCCATCGCTTTGTTAACTCTGTCAATAACCCAGGCGGAATGTCCAGCTCCCCTCTCCTCTGCTGGTCACGGAGGTGGTCGTTCACCTTTTCCTTAATCAACGATTGGTATAATTGCTTGGTATGGTCCATGGTGGAGTTGATGTCATGCTGGCTCGCGACCTCTGATTTATTTTCCTTTATCTTCACCTTCTTTGGAGGCATGGTTTTGAAAAAATAATTATATTGAAACTTGATGGGGGGGAATTTGGAACGTCACACGCATAAATAAATGATGTTGTTTGGTAATGATCTAGTCTACTGTATCTTTCTCAACAACTCATACAAACACAAAATCACCATTACATAGACAATTGTTTTTTGAAAGTGGGGCAAACGTTCTTGTTTTCAAACACAAGGCGGCAAAACCTGTTACGTCAACATGTTTTGAGTGTTGCCATTAATTTAGGGTGGCCCGTAAATTGTAATCAATACGCAGGTGGATCAAAGCTGCGCGATCTCTTCGTCCGTCAACCCATAGTAGGTTGCATGCTTGACCACAAACGCGCAGGCCGGAGTGCGATCTTCCTCAACATAGAATTCGTCGGCAGCAACTCTCTTGATTTCTTGAAGCTGGGTCGAAATATCAAACTCTTGACATGGATAACGATAGAAAACCAGCGCGTCGCGCACCAATTCAGGATAAACAGCATCGTGTTGTAAAAACTCCCTCGCCTTGCCGGGGTCGCATACTGAATACCATGTTGAGCACATATTGTGGGAAATTTTTCGCTCTAGAACATTTGTGTCCGGCAAAACACGAAAATATTTATCAAACGTAATTAAATTACGAAACGTGGAATTCAAATCATGTTGTCTCCAATCCGTACTCATCAGATCAAGCACGCGGTCGTCTTCATGTTTCATATCCTTTTTCATTGGTGTTAGCAAATACTGCAAAATAGGATCTATGTTTAAACTAAGCAAATCTTTCCCAGCAGAATCCAGCCTTCCGATATACTTATATTTATTCTTCAAATTCTCACTGCCTCGGAGGCCAAGATCTTGAACCGTGCTTCTTAAACCAGTCCTATGTTTGTCCATTGCCAATCCGCTAATGGGAGTAAAAAACAACAAACTCACATGTTTGACCATCATATCGCCTTGTGATCCAAATTGAAGAAACGAAGACTTAAAAAACGAATCAATCAACCAGTGAAAATCAATGAATGAAATATTGAATAATGACCAAAAATAAGTACCAAAATTTAAACCAAAACAAAAAAATATAAAACTAGCTACAAATGTTCTACCCCCACGTAATTCTATCTCACGACATCGTAACAACCGTAAACGCTTACAGTTGGTCCAAACGTTTCCAAAGGCGATAAAAGAAAGGGTTTGCCGACACCAAAAACCATGTGCCGGTTTTTTTCATTCAACACATAGACAAAAGAGGAAGGCCAATCATACTATTTTTGATCAATTGATTTATAATTATTTACATAGTCCTACAGAATATTGAGTTTCATGGGCAATTACACAAGCAGTGGATAACGTCACCGCAACAAAATGTACATTCAGTGTATAACGTCACTGAAACAAAATTATCCCAGAAGCAATTGAAATAACGAGAAATTCTCTTGGCAAGTGTATCGAAATTCGAAAGAATGACCCTATTCATGAGCGGGAGTCAGCATCTGTATGATTTCCTCCGGTCTTTCATATTCTAGAGCGAGTTCTAGCGGGGTGCGCCCGTTTCTATCCTTACATAAAATGCTTGCACCGTGATCAATCAGCGTGCGCACAACTTCTATCGAGCAATCCGATTCTACAGCCGCGTCGAGTGCCGTCTCGTCATAGTAATTTTTGGTGTTTGGATCGGCATCAAATTCTAATAACAAGCGCACGAAATCAATCGTTGTCGGTTCTGTGGTTGCATACGCATCGAATAGTAACGTCAACAAAGCTGGACCGCTATTAGCCTCACAACCTCGACTCGCGTTTGGATCGCAGCCTAACTCAAGCAGCCTGCGGACAACCGGTACCATCTCCGGGATGTTGTACCGGCCTCCGATGAGCTTGTTCAATATGCAAAAGCCATCGACACATGGTTTTACACCTGCGTCTAGCAACATGGGTATGAATTCAACCAGGTTCTCAACTGGCGGATCAACGCAAACCCAACCACGATAAATCCGCCTGAAAATCTCCCACCAGATCGGCACATCATCAAAGTTTTGAATGAGGACGTCTCGATAACTTTTCAAACTCAACAAATGACGAATCCTATCCCCTGGAAAATCAGATTGACAGCGTGCACTCCACAGTATCGTGTAGAACATCGGAGCTAAACACAGGCAATCATCCGTCTCCATACATCTTTTTATTCTCCAGCAAGACGCTTGACCTGAGCTGCGCCACGCAAACAACCCGCCACAAGCATCATGCAGCGACTTTGACACAGCACGCACCGCAACCTCAAACAAACATATTTTCAATAAATTTCATGAAAAATATTTACATAATCTCCGAAATTCTAAAATATCCTTCACTGACCTCATCTAAGTATCCTTCCGCAATCACCAGATTCTCAATCACCTTCTCATTCGAACTCAAATCCATGATTTCAAAATTCCTAATTGTTGAGTGGGGGGGATGATGAAATGAAACGTGTAATCATATAGATAATTAAACAATAATCAAACAAAATCGATGCATACTAAAATTAATCTAAACACATAACAATTTTTTTTTGACAAATTCTGAACACACAGCAAACAAAAAATTATGACGTGAAAATAAATACGAAAGAGTAAAATTATGATTTAAATTTTTGTTGTAGATATTTCATAAAATCGTATGTGTCGTGCTTGATTGTAATTACGTTATAATAATATGTACATTTTAATAAGTAAGATAATAATTTTCAAATATGAATATTAATATTGAAACATTAAGACTCGCATGATGTTCATTTATTCACCACAATTGATTCAGGCAAGTCTTTAACGTTTAGATATTAATATTGATCATCGATATCGTCTTCAGCAGCAAGGACTTGAGCGGTGTCCTTGATCATTTGCATGTCAGTGTGCGTGAGCACGACCTCATCCATGGTGACCTGCACGCCATTTTCATCCTCACAAACTTTCATTTCATGAGAGGGGTTGAGGTAACGGCGGGCGAGCATTTGGAACACTTTAGCCGGGCCTTGCACGCGAGCGAAGGAGACCTAAAAAACAAAAATCAAATTTCAAAAAAATTATTGAGAAAAGAAAAATATTCAAATTCAAAAACATAAAGAAATATGCAAAAATCATGACAATTTCATGAAAAAAATACAAATTTTGCATTTTTTGTACATAAGATTTTTTTAATATTCCTTTCTTTGACGAGGCATCGCTTGGAAGATTTGCGAGAGGTTGGGTTGGCAGGTGTCCAGCCTTGATTTTGAAACTTCTCATGGAGAGTGACAACATCTTCCGCGTTGTAGAAACCGATGAATCCATACCCCATATTCAAACCTCTCTTTTGCGATAAGGGGAGAGTAAGGAAGCGATACTTTCCATCCAACTCCTTGTCGATAAGACGCTTCAACATTGCAATGGTCATGCGATTTGGGATGTTGGTGATGATGCACGTGGTTCGCTGCTCCTCACCAGTCTTGATCTTATCGCAATGGATCAACAATTCCGGATCAATATCGTCTTCCGGGTTGTAATCAGGCGGGTACACGCGCTTTGGCGGGGCGGGCTGCTTCTTTTTATTCTGCTGCTGGTGCATGGCGCGGGTTGCGTTGTACCAAGCTTGATCATGGTCGTAACCGCCTTGATAGTAGTTGGGTTGGAAACCCTTGCCCTTACCATATCCTTTTCCCTGGTGGTACATGTCATAATGCGGTTGTTGGTATCCGTAATGATGATTGTAATGGTGTTGATGACCATAATGCTGAGGGTAGTGAGGCATATGCGGGTCGTGATGCGGAGGCATATGCTGAGGATAGTGGTGATCATGCACACCACCCGGGTGCACACGCGATTGCATGCCAGGCAGGTGATCGCGCGCTTGTACACCAGGAAGATGATTCGGCGGGAACGCAGGCGCTGCAGGAAGCTTGACCTCAAACAATAGAAAAATCGAAATCATTTACATTTTATCATTCAAAATTTCAAAAAGAATCAATATTTTGACATTTTTGAATCTCAATGTACCTCATCAAGATGAAACGGTGGTGCTTCGGTGCGTAATGCACTGCGAATCTTCTCGGCGTCAGCTTCCGGTTCGTCGCTGAAACGGACGGATTTCTTACGCGCGGAGGGCGTGAAGGAAGGCGGGCGCGGTGCGGGTTCCAACAACGTCGGGGAGGATGTTTCAATCAAGGACGTTGCTTCACGGATAGTCTCGGGGAAGTCCGGGGACATGCGGGACGCACGGCGCATGCCAATCGCTTCAAGATTCTTCAATAAGGATGCACGACGTTGGGAGAGCTCGAAATCGCGGGACATCATACTCGTACGGCGGGAGGAATAATGCGTCGGGGGGACGCCATTGCTCGGTGTGAACGCCTCGGAAACACCTGCAGCAATCAATTCCTCCTCCAGGTCTTCATCGTCGGGATGCATTTCCGGGCGCCAGCCTTGCGCGTAAAACACATGCGCGGGAGCACTTCCAGATCTGAACAATAAAAGAAAAAAGAATGCTGAACAAATTTTGACGGGATGAATGCCGCGGTCCGAAGATAAGTTGTGTGAATTTCCTTACCAAATTATTATCTGAAAAAAAAAAATGAAAACGAAAGCTCAAAAACAAACCCTGAGCAAAAAGCGCGGCACTTTTTCACCAAGAAATGCTTGTGCAAGTGAGCAAAGAGTTCAGTTGCTGCAGCTTCAAGGCCTTCATCCTCGCGCTCTTGAAGCTTTGGCAGCAGCGCATCAATAATTCGCAGGTGATGGCGGACCAGGAGCAATTGACCTGGGTCGCGCCAGACATGGCAAGCTGGCTGAAAAGCCTTCTCAATAAAAAGAAAGCTGCCATACATTTCCTTACCGCAAAACCCAAAAAAATAAAAAAATGACAGCTTGAAAACAACCCTCAAGCCAGGGGATGGAAAACTGCAGAGTTGTCCAAGGGAGCCTTTCGGTTAATGCTTTTGTAAATTCTGCGATCAAACCAGTTTTTCAGGATCCTGACATTCATTTTTCTCGGTCAGCCAGAAGAGGAAGCACTGAGCGTCGCACTTTTTTGCCGGCGCGCGCCAGACACAGAAAGATGTGCGTTCAGAATGTGCATTTGTCCAAATGCCATATCAATCCAAAAAAATATTTCAAAAAATTACCTGGAACGGTGATAATCAGGGCGAAAATCAGGATCATATTCCGGTTCCAACTCCAAGAACGTGTTCTGCGTACGGTAGGAATGAGTATCGTAAGGGAGAGCAAAATCCATATTTGAATAAATTATTGTTTATTACTTTACTGTTATAATAGTACAATTCAAGCTGTTTTGTTAGTAGTTACTGAGTAGTATTTGAATTATGGTAGACCAAAATCGATTTCCTTTATTTACAAATTTTGTTGTTTAAACAAACAAAATGGTTACCATGAGATGCACTGTAAGTTTTAATTAGAAGTACAGACCGTTGAAGTGTTTTGATAATTATTTGATGGTGGGGTGATGGGATATAATAATAATTACGTAAATATAACAATATGATGATGTTGGTAATGACTAAAATCTACAAACTAAAACACTACAAGCCTACAACTCAAAACTAATACGTCAAGATTCTGACAAATACTCTCAACCCATCAATTTCACCTTTTTCTCCTGAACAGCCTGTTGAAATACAGCATTGCTCTTTCGACAATCCAGCTTTTTCGTGTTAGTATCAAACACAGCCTTATTCTTCAATAGAAACTGCTCGCATTCAGCGTGATTATCACCAAAAGCAATCATATGGCTAACCGTTTTCAATTGTAATGGTACGCCATACGCTTTTGTTAATAATGCTAACGCCCGCAGGCGGATGTGGGGTAGAAATACACGGAGTAGAAATGGGATGTGATAATATGGAGGTTGCTCGCTTCCAGCTGCGGGAGGGGATAGGTCTAAAATGCCGCTCTCTTCATTAATTTCACTGGACACTGCAAAATACCTAGAAAAATTACCCATCTTTAACGACTCACGCAGCACCTGACACTTTTTCACAATTGGATCACTACGATACTCCCTACAACACGCATCCGCCAACACCTCAAATTCCTCCACTTTTTGCTGCAAATGCGCGGCGTACAACAACCGATAACACCAAAACTCCTTCTGCACATTCCTTCCCAATCCCTTTTGAAAAAACTCCTTCAACTGTGTCTGACACTGGTTAAACTGCCCTAGATCATTCGCCTCAAGTGCGATCCTAGCACCAACTGAATATGCTTTAATTGCAAAGTCTGTTTCAATACCTTGTACAAATAAATCCTGGCGAATGGACCGCATCTGCTCATCTACATAGATCCATTCAGTTCCCTTCCTCCATTCATTTTGGACATAATCTAAACTCTTAGTTAAAACTTCCTCAGGCCGAACCCATGCTGGATTCACATCGCCCTGTAATCGGAAGTAAGCTTTTTCAATCTGCTGGCAGGTGCCGACGATGAATTTCCGCTGGCGGGTGGGGGATCGGTCGGCGAATGATTGCGCTCGCTTGAGCCGCATTGAGGGGACGGAGGAGGCTGGAGGGTCGCTGTTACTATTACTATTTGCAGGTTTCAAACTTACTTGCCGAACCGCCTTTGACAGACCACCACCGCCACCGAAGCGCCTCGCACGTTCGTCCCGGCGGTCGGACTCGCCAGCGCGGTTAAGCAATCGTTGTGCCTCTGCCCCACCCTGCAAAATAAAAAATGATAAAATTTCATTTACAATATCCAAACAGAAAACAAACATTTCCGAACCAATATTTTCAAAGTTTAGAAAATGAAAACCCAAAAAGAAAATTGGCGGGTAACCTCGCGTGTCGACTTGGGTTCTGTAAAATGAAGGAACCTGTATGCCACAGCTTTCAAAAGAGCTCATGGCGGCGCAAATGGTCCACACTCAAGAGAAAGCTGCAGCTTTTTTAGCCTCGAGCAACATTTCGTGGTATCGATTGTGCACCACTATCCTCGGCGAGCATCTTCGCAAATTACATCAATCGCAGTACAAATCGTGGCGCAAAATGTAAAAACAAAGATTAAATCAAAAGAGCAATACAAATCGCGGCGCAAAAACATAAAACAAATCAAATTCGTACTCCGTACAGATCGCTACTCATCTCAACATCGCCGTCATCGTCCTCATACCGATCCCTTCTTTCCCTCCCTCGATTGCGCCCGCGATCCCGCCCTCTATTCCTGTTCTCATTATTATTGCTATTCCTCCCGGTCCTACCCATATCCTTTGCGGAGGTTAATTTTGGTGCATGACCAAACTTCATGGCCAGCGGCCTTTGCTCCAGTAATTCTTCAATCTGCTCCTCCAACAAAATCTCTGTATCCATACCTTGTATACGCAATAATAACAATCCAACGCGTAAACCGCAGTCCTGCGCAGGGGAATTCTCCACCACAGCTTCAACTACTGGCGGCCGATGATCTCCCCTATATTTGAGCGTGACGCCAGTATCCGGCGCGTCATGGATGTGGAGGGATACTTGCGGTTGTTGCATCATCTTGGTATATTATGTTTGTAAAAAATTGAATCGATTGATTAATTATACTTATTTATAGGACTTGAAAGACGTCTGTGTGTGAACGTTTATGTTTTTGATGGACCAATGTTTACAAACGATAATTTTCATACAAACTCAAATTCTATCTAGTTAAATACCAACATACGAGAATGACTGAGATTGCCCTATATTCATTGTTTTTTACGTTACCCGAACACCGAAGTCACTCGAACTCCGATGTCTATATTATTATGTAATTACCCGAAGGCCGGCGCCACTCGAACTCCGATTTCTAATTCACCTCCAATTTTGTTATTATAATTTATTGTAGTACATTAATTCAGTTTTGTAGAATCTATATTTTGTTTATATTAAAGGATTGATTGTATTTATATTTCTGCTATAATGGTCAAAATCAGTAATGTAAGCCGAGTCGGCTCAAAATCAAAACAACGAAAAGGGAATGCAGGAATTCCTGCATTGGACTTGAAAATAATTACCTACTATTTTTTTTCATCCGATTTTAAAAGATTCCAGAAGGAAAATGATTATTATGTGACAAAAATGGATGTCACCGGGACTATTAAATATATCATTAATGTAACTATCCAGATAAAAGAAACATGTGAAGAAGATTTCAAAAATTCGGCGTAACTTTGCAGAAATTGAGGTGATTTCCAAACAAAATTTCAATCTGGAATTATTATTTATGGTACAGAATTTGGTGTTGATGCAATAATTTGCATAACAAAAATCTATCGCTTGATAAAATGACAAAAAAGGGTTGATCAATGTTTTTTCGTCATGATTTCGTGAACCGCTCGTGTGTTTGTTTTTTCCTTAGACTCGGAAAGAGAGGCATGATGATCTGTAGCGATATGCAAACGCGGTGTGGGGACGTTTCGTTTCTCCAGTGATTTGTGTTTCTTGAATATGTTTCTTGTAGTGGCAGGGTGTTGAAAGTCAACATCTGCGACAGCTTTGAACTGATCGACGTGCTGTTTTGCTGTCACTTTTGTGTTGGCAGAGGGTGCAAGAGCTGATTTCCCGGAACGCATGGAGATCCGATCACGTCGTGCTTGTTCCTCATCGACTTGTTGGCGCCGAATCGATGTGAGCTCAATGTACTCCCTTCTGCTCATGTACGGCGGAATAGCATGTGTGTTTCCCAATTTATCGGTAATGGTCACCGGCAAACCATTTCTACCTAAATAATTTGATGCTGTTGCCTCCATAATGTCGAATTTCCTTGTAGCTTCACCAGACTTTTTGAAGGATACATGCACCTTTCGTGACCCTTGCCGGGTAAACAATCTCGACCCGCCTTGAACATACAGCTCACCAGGGGATAATTGTTTCTCTGCGTACCAAACGACTTGGATATTTTGTGTAGCGGGTGAATTCCCTACATATCGTAATTGAATGTCGGTAGTTGTTTGGTGGTGCAACATGACATGGGATGGTACAACCCAATCATGCATACGTAAATCGGAAACATCCGATATATCAATTTCGTTCGGCACATCAACATCTTGAGGAAAGATTCTAAACTCAAATCTCGTGCTCTCATCAAGCATGGAAAACAGAGACATCCACATAGCATCCCCAGACACCCGCATCGAATCTCCTCCTTCTTTGGCAAGAGATACGTCGACATCCTTTTGAATGATGGGGTAGCTATCGAAAACATACATATCAACCTTATTTTCATGCATCGCAGCCGACCCCGGCGGATTGAAACTCCATTTCAACATCGTCCCAAAAAACGGGGTATTAACCTCTCCATCTGCCGGGGTATATTCAATTCGAATTTGCTGCATACTTCCATGCAAGAAATCGAAAACTTGGTCAAATAAAACTTCTGGCAAATTTTCAAACGGCGGATAGTTTGGGATGGTTACACTCCTCGTTTTTCGATCCTGAAAAACAAAAAAGAGGCAGATGAAAGAAAGAATACAAATGCTGCTTGTTTTACATCAGTTTTATAACATTATCAACCTCATTTTCGCAATTCAAAACATATATCCTTTCCTGAAACAAGCTTGATTTCCTGGTAAGGAAAAGAATGTTCTCGCAGCCCTTCCTGTCCAGAACGAGATTCATCGAGGATGGAAACGGTCGCTGGCGCGGGCCATAACATTTGTAAGTTGTACCCATTGAAATCGAATTTGAATGGATTTCGTGGAAGCGGTTGAATTTCAAGTTCAAGCCTGGTGTACTGGTTGGTTTGAATGAAAGAGGTATCCCTGCCGCGAATGCTGCTGATGCGGATGTTTGGCGAAACTGCATTGACATAAACTTTGGTCGGCTCGCAGAAGGAATTGCCAAGATTCATTGTAAATTGCGAAGGTTCATCTGGAAACTTGAACGAATGTGCATTAGCAAAAATCCGATCGTCCAAATTTGCGTTGATAGAAACGCTTGAGTTTCTCACGATCAGCCCTGCGGTCATGGTAATCAAACCAAACGTGAGGATAGTGATGAAAATCGATGAATACGGGCGAGCTCGGACAAATGACTTCGTATATTCAACAAAGCTGGTGCAGCAGCCTCCTTCATTAAACTCGCTCTCCGTTGGATCGCGCCGATCTGCCCAAGTCGTATGTGCAGCTTTCGTGTCCTTCATCAAATCGTGTGCAAGCTTTGCATGCATCTTAAAACCTGTAGTTTTTCAAACACACGTCAATTTTGTTTGAATTTGATATGATTTCTGCACATTTTTCCATTAATTATTTGTTTAAACAATTGAATGATTTTTCAGAAATCCCAATTTAAAACAGCGGCAGCTGCCCGTGCTTCTAGTGCTAGCACCACTCAAATCTCGATGGTCTCCAGACGATTGATTTTGTAGTAGATGTAAAGGAAGGTGGGAGAAATCAATTGTAGTATCGGACGAATCGGAATGCGCGCGCTCACGATTCTTGCTTGCGGGGGTTGATGCTGCATCACTGTTTTCCTCTGTGGAATGTCGAAGACAGAATGGGTCCTCTGGATCAAGGATTCTCCTATATGGGTGTGAATTGTGATCGTGAAGGGACATAGTGATTATTTTCTCCTGTAGATGCCAGCACAAATAATCTGAGGACCAAATGCTATGCTCAAAATAACAACAATCAAAACATCATAAAAGATAACGTTCGACTTTTTTCTTGAAATTTCACGAAAATCTATGATTACCTCAGGATTCGAAGATTCAGGGTAGCCTTTCTTCGCTAAATTTGTGTAGTTTGTAGTATTTATCACCGTTCGATGTTTGTCGACGCGGTAATCCGCTGAAATTTCATTTTTGACACAACGAGAAACAAAATGAGCAATGTAACAAACGTATAAAAATCCAATTTTACCCTAGATGCAAACGTGCGTATAAATCCCTTTCAAGTATGTTAAATACGTTACGTATCTATATGAATTTTACATACGTTACGTATCTACGTGAACCAAAAATATCTAAACATCTAACGATCTACACCTCTACCAACGCAAAAACAACAAAAAGGTATATGTTCAATAATAATATTCATCGTGTATAATTTACTATTGGTTTGGTTTCTGTGATTGCCTCGAAAAGTTCAAAACAGTTTAATTCCCCCCAGTATTATAACATAATTATGTGGAATACATGGGGGGATTTGGTAAAAAAATCATATGTAGGTAACATTATTGCTGTTTTAACAAATTAGGTACACTTATATTTTTCAGAAAATTAATTTATATTCTAATACTGTATATAAAATGCCATATATTAGAAAATCAAGATTCGTCAAGAAAAATCAATGTAATCGATAATGGATGTTGTTTGTTTTTGTTGGTGCAAAAAGATATTAATTCAGGTATGTTTTTTATATTTCAATAAAATACAAATTGGGTATAGGTAATGTACATCAAACGACCTTTACTTCCGTGGAAATATATGGGATCGCTTTATCAATTAAGTAATCAGGAATCAGCGCCGATTATTAATTAACGTTTTGAATATAGGTGCGTACGTGTTGTAGAGTGTGGTACAACCTAAAATACAAAATTAAAATTTTGATAGAAGAAATGGATTTTGGAGACAAAAAACGTGAATAATAACAAAAAATGAACGAAATTTATGAAATTTGAAGAAAAAAATTGTAACAATATCCCTTTCTTGGACCCGGACCGATTTAAGCAGAGGAAGTAGTAATATAGTTGGACAACTCCATCAAAACGGCAAAATCAATTATTATAGAAAATGAGATTCGTTTTTGGAAAATGAAAATGTGGTCATAATCACATTCATTCAAGCTGGGTTGAAAGTAGTTAGATGAATAAAAAGTATTAGCAAAATAAAGAAGATGAGAAAATCAAAAATCCAGAATGAATAATGTGATTAAGAATGGTCCAAATAATGTGATGCAGGGTAAATTACTGCATCCAAAAAAAAGAGAAATGACGTCTGTGCTTAAGAAAATCTTCTCGGCCCAAGTTGTTTAAACAATTATATATACAATGACTCACAAAACGGCAGAGAAAATCAGACAACCTAAAAAATGTACACAAATAAAAATCTAAATCAAACGGAAAAAACATTGTTTTGGCACACCCGCACAAGCAAAGTAATTATATCCCTTTCTTGAACATCTGGATTGAGAATAAATTACAATTACAAAATCGTCAAATATTTTGACTGGGTTTGGGAAAGGGGCAAAAATCCAGGTGCTGTCTGAGATTGGTATTATCACGAAAGGTTGTGAATTAGTATAAAATTAATATAATTAATAAAAGGCGTGGTTAATTCAGGGGTAGTAGCTATACATAGTATTCAAATAAAATAGTAAATTAAACAGCAAATTCCATCAAAAAATATCGTCACAATCGTCGGTTTATTGTCTGGCAGGCTTCGCGACAAGCGGGTTTGGGTTGCCAGGGAGGTGTAAGGTATGTAAGTATGCAATGGCATTCGCCGCTTGGTCGGCAGTGTTGAACCTAAAATTCGAAAAATTCTATAAAAGAAATGATTTTTGAATGAAAAACACAAAAAATAAGCAAAAACGAGTGAAATTAGTGAATTTTGAAGAAAAAAATTGCAGAATTTGCATTTTTTGAAATGTCGATTTCTAGCATTTTTGGGGCAGCTAGAAAATCTACA
>JACLAD010001889.1_pt1 | contig 32230 bp, 17 predicted proteins | sample 8027901 | NCBI WGS metagenome assembly JACLAD01 (sample SAMN15725071, study PRJNA655200) | protist metagenome | isolation source: fluorescence activated cell sorting (FACS) single amplified genomes of... | place: Spain: Blaines Bay Microbial Observatory, Mediterranean Sea | collected 2016-07-05 | reverse complement strand
AGTGATTGAGAAACAGAAGCTTGACGAAGAATGTCAGCAAATGCAGTACTCCAAACTTTATCGCCATTTTCTGTTCCATACGCTTCAAAATTCTGGAAGCGCGTAGCACCCTGGCGAGCTTCACGACGCGTAGAATGCGGAGAAGCTTAAGAAGGTTGAGGGTCCCGGCACCACCAGATGCACTCTGAGAAGATTCCCCGCCTACAGCAAGGAAAATTAGGTCGTAGGGAATTACCGAAATTACATCGATGAGTAGCCATGACTTGGCGTAGCGCGCAGCGCACTCCTTCCACTCGAAGCATGTGTGCCCCTCCTGGTCAATCCATGCAGTTCGAAAGTTCAAGACAATATCCACAAGGAAGATAAAATCGACGAAACGATCCAGGAAAAATAGAAGCTCCCAGTAGTGAAAAGCTCCAATTACGTCTCCGAGAAAAGAGATGGAAAAGGGTGTTACAATCGAAACGTACAGGAGCAGTAGAAGGCAAAAGAGATCCCACTTCTGTCGAAACGGAGCGTCTGGAAGGAGGATGAAGCAGCAAGCGTGAGTATCTTGAAGTTTGCTCCGGGACTTCTGAATCTGCTGCTCCGTGGCGATGGCCACGAAACTTCCTATGGTGTCCGCACGTTTAGTTGAGGCTGCTGAAGTGATAATTCGCTGGCTTCTTTGCTGCTGCTTCAGCTGATTCAGGGACATGCGTTTCTTCTTCTTCATCTTTTTTGGAAGCAGTCGCTGCGTGCCATCACGATTGTCAGGTACCACTTGCGTCTTTGAAATCTGTAAGTTCGGCATACTTCCAGCAAGCAAGTGTCCTTTATCGCTTCGAACTGTTTCAGGGAATGGCACTACAACAATATCCTGACAGGAATGTCAGTACCCCCTCCTCCGCACACATGGCAACATACCCGGAACTCTCCGTCCACACTTCCCAGACGTTACGCGGTTGGCAATCACGGCTAAGATCGGCGCCACGATATAAGTGGAGAGCACTTTCCACGAGATGGCGGCGAGAAGAGAAACAAAAGATGGACCCAGGGTTCTCCCCCCGTCCCCTGACTGCCGAGCTCTCGCACCTGAGGGCGCTCGCTGCGCTATCGTCGTCGTAATGTCGTACTGACGCCCTCGTTTCTCGTTCCACGCCAGTATCTTCCGTAGTGGGCTGCACGAGGGGTGAGCAGGGGGGGAACAGCACGCGAAACGCCCAAAAATTGTTCACGAGATTACACACACGAAAACGCTTGGGTGAGAGAGTCGACGAGGTTTTGGCAGTGTACTTTCACGTACCGTCCTGTCCGAACGCGTTCCTTTGTTCCTCCACGTATTCTCTTCTTTCCGAATTCTTTCTTCTTTTTTCCCCTGGGATCCTGGGAAACAGAGTCTGGATTGGCATGAGTAGTCTCCGCAATCCGCAACCCCCGATCCTGATAACATAACAAACACCTCAAATTCGATTCAAAGCGCAAATGAAACCTTCGAAGAAAGTCGCACTTTAACTTAAACTTAAGAAGTAGTCTCCTCGCATGACGAACGCGCGAACGCGCGAACCTCAATCTTTCACGATGCTCGGTTGAAAATGGGAGAATTTTTCCCCCTCCCTCGCGCCAGATTACTATGAGCGCAGCGAGTAGGGAAGAAGAGCAGCTTAAGCGCGCCCTCGCGCTCTCGGCGGCGGAGGAGAGGAGGCGGCAAAGTCGGGAGGAAGGATCCCGCCACAGAGCGGAGCAAGACGGAATCCACGTCGGGAGCCGGGTGACCGTAGCCGTAACAAGGCCACGAAATGGTTGGGGTCCCGTCAGCCGAGGTGATGTGGGCATTGTAACGAAATTTTCGGGTTCTCTTGCGCATGTGTCTTTTGGTCGGAAGACAAAATTACTAGGAAAACATGGTTGGAGCTGTGCAGTTACTGACTTGGTTGTGGCCCCAGAACCAAACGATAGCCTCCCGGACACAAGTAGTGATTTAGCAATTGCTCTCCGACTCCAGGAAGAAGAGCAACGCAGCGGGGGAAGACCATCGGCTGGTATCAGCTCTCCTTCTGGAAAGTGCTCGGACAGTCCACGAAGCATGCTAAGGCAGGACTCGACAGAAGTTGTCGGCCTTTATGCCCAGAAAGTTATGGACGAGAAGAGGGCAGCAACTACCCTTGACAGAATCGTGGCCTCCTGTGTGGCAAGCGACTCCCTGTTCTTGGACAGTGATTTCCCGTGCACAGCTGCATCCTTACATGGATCATCACCGGAATCTAAGGATGGCCATGGAAACTTTTCTGGGGCAGTGGCTTGGAGGCGAGGCCCTCAAATTGGCAAAACGATGCGCGCAATAGCCGGTGTGCAGCCGCGGGATAAATGGGTTGTTTTTCGATCAGACACGCCTTCTGCAGAGGATCTACAACAAGGTGGACTGGGAGATTGCTACTTTATTTCTGCTCTTGCGTGCATAGCCCAGCGTCCTGCTCTTGTCAAGTCTTTATTTGTCGGGCCCAGCTTCGATGCTCTGAGAGAATCGCAAAGTGGTTTGTCAAGGTGGGGCGTCTACCAGATACGACTCTGTCTTGACGGCTATTGGAAAGTCATTACGCTCGATGACATGCTTCCCGTTAATAATGATGGAGCTGTTGCCTACGCCATTGGGAGTCGTCTACAGCTGTGGCCTGCTTTAATGGAGAAAGCTTTTGCCAAAGCGTATGGAAGCTACAGTTCAATTGTTAGTGGACATTGCGACGAGTGTTTGTCCATGCTCACGGGAGCGCCGTGCGATACGTTCCACCTAGTCCAGTCGGAGGAAGAGGCGAAGAAGCTCCGTTCCAAAGGTGAAGGTAGCTGGTGGAACTATGACGACGTCTTGATATGCCTTGAGTCTTACCATAGTGCGGGTTTCTTGATGGCAACAAGCTGTACGGTACGCGATGGCGATTCTGAGGAGAGGTACGCAGAGCTAGGGCTACAGACCCGTCATGCATATTCGCTCTTAGCGATTGATATCGTGACTGGTACCGGAAACGAGAGGATCCCGATGGTGAAGTTACGAAATCCATGGGGCCGTGGAAGCTGGAGTGGTGAATTTGGACCCAGTAGTAATGCTTGGACTCGTGACGCCAGGAACCAGCTAGGGTACTACGTGGAAGGGGCAGGGCAAGACGGTGGAGTGTTTTGGATGACACTAAAGGATTGGTTTTACCATTTCACCACTATTTATGTCTGCCGCAAGCGGAACGATCGGGCAAGCATTTGGCAAGAGATTCGTGTCCGCGCCCCGATGCGTAACGTCTCAATCTGTGGGTCTCCGACCAGAGCATCTCTCCCCTGCTTTCGCGTTGAAGTTTTGGATACCACAGAGCTAGAATGCACCCTCCATCAAGCATCGGACCGGGGGCTTGCGCGGCACGGCAGTCTTGCATCGATTGGCTTTATCATTGTACGTGAGCATAGCAGCCGCCAAGGTAAAGACGCGGTTTCGCGGGATGCCCGAATAGAGTACGTTGCATCTTCCTCTATTCAGAGCAGTACGAGAGTCAGGTGTGACGCAATGCTGTGCACTGGGACTTTTTTATTCATCCCGATCGTCTTTAATTGTAGTTCTGCCCCGAACAATGGTGATGTGCACACCCCCAGACATCAGATTGGCGACGAGGCTCCGCGCCTCATTTTCGCCTTTCACACGCCGAAGCCTCTACTCGTCACTGAAATCAGAATATTTCCGAGAACTGTCGCAAGGTCGCTCATCAGGCGTGTGCAGCGTGAAGGGGAGATAACAATCAACAAGGGTCTCGTGGTCCGCACGTTGACAGATGCAGGAGGTTGCTACATAACGGCACAGAACAGCATGCCCCGCGGATCCGCGTATATTTCGCTGGATTTGAGCTCGAGTGGCAATCTTGCCATGAGCCGAGGGTCCGCTGTGACAGTCGATGTTATTCCGGCCGGAAAGCAAATGGTTGTAAATTGTGCCACGGCGTTAGGCGGTGGTTGGTACTTCCAAAGCAAAATCGAGATGCAGACGAGCTCAGGGGAGACCCATAGTCCCGGCATATTTGGAAATGGTCTTCACGACACAATTCCGATGAACCTATAACACAAATTCACATTTTCTTTGTTTGGTACAGTTTGATTTCAAACATTTTTTTTAATTTAAATTAATTTAGTAAATTGATTTTAAAGTACCTGAAATCTGAAGCGTGTGTTATGTGTTATGTGTTATGTGATCTAAATTAATTTAAATCGTTAAAAAGCACTAATTGAAGATGACATGACGGGAGGTGGCTCACTTCGGGTACATATAGGCTCAAGCACCAATCACCAGTAGTACTATACCGCTACAGCAGTAGGTATTCTCGCAAGTCAACCTGCTCTAAAACTTTTTTGACTCTACGCTTCTCAGTTTAAGTTTTAAGTTAAAGTTTCAGTTTCAATCTCAGAGAGTCTTTAGACATACGAAATCGCTATTTATATTACTAAATTTAGTACAGCAGTTTAAGTTAGGGTCTCACAATGTATGTCCCCATCGAAGCATCGACGTGTATCCAATAAGCTCAATGCGACTCCGCACTAAATCTGCAGGCAGAAAAAGAAAGGATGAGAAAGAGGAGACAAACATGATACGACAAGGTGAGACGGTGCGGCGTATAACCGAGCTCCGCGTAAGAAATGATGGGAAGGAAAAGACGAAAACCAAAACGACACGACCAGGTGAGACGGACCCGCGCCTTGGAGCTCCAAGAGTAAAACGCTCCCCCGGGAAATGCACATCTAATTTGTTTTTTTTGGCACTCGTTATCATTACTGCAAGATGTGCACTGATCTTCCTCCGTTCTCGAAGCATAAATGCGAAAATATCTATCGATGGCAATCTTCGAGATGCTTCAGTTCGCTTCTATGAGCCTACACTCCGCGTTGCGAGGTTCATATGTAATTCTGCCAATGTAAATGCACAGGAAATTTCTTCTTCATCTTGTGACGAGAGACTCGGGGGCATACTTGCAGCACTCCGGAAAGTGCAATTTGAGTATTTGTTCCAAAAGAATGATATATTTCTCTTGATTATAGGTTGGAGTTGCTCTATGCAAATGCACACACACCTCGGTTCATATCCTCTTGTTTGGAGTCCTGCTGAGACAAAGAGTCATGCACTCCGACGATGGGGAGATAGTTTTGGAATGTTTTTGTCGGACGAAGCGATTGCAAAAATTGACGCCTCGAAAAAAAAGCTGTTCGCTGACATGCAGTTGCGAACGAGTGCCTCGCTGGAGGCGTTAGCAGTTATCGCTCTAACTGCATTTCTTGCGGCTCTCGTTGACTGGTTGGCAGGAAACAATTTTTCACATGAAAGACATCGAGGCTCAACACTCGATATGATTTTATCACGCAGAGCTGCCAATATTTCGCGTCTACTTCTCGCCATTGTAGTTGTTTTTGGGCATTCCCTTCAGCTATTAAATCTCAACGACCCTATCGTGTCTTCTGGGATCGAGACTTCCGCACTGGCATGTAGTGTGCTGTTTTTTTTCTCTGGTATTGGTGTAACAGGTGCGCTTTTGAACAGCGAAATTTCTCCCCTGGAACAGCTAACAGCAAGATTAGTTCGACACTGGTGTTGGGCAGGTGTCTTGTTCATTTTTGCTTCAGGCTATTCCATATTGTGGCATGAGAAATGGCCGGATGACGCTTTAATGTTTGAAGTTTGTCTAAGTATGTGGGTGGAATGGAGTCCCGTCCCTACCGCAACTGTACTTGAGAACTGGGCTCCATCTCTCTGGACTATCCGCATTTCTGTTCTCTGCTGGGTGACAGTTTCTCTTTTAGCCCATGCAGGCTCTCTGAAACCTGTCACGCTCCTTGCAGTATTATCAGCTTGTCTTACCATGAATACAAACTTTTATTATACGGCTTTTTTTGTGGGGTGTTTCCTCGTATCTGCAGAATATGAGGGATGGATCAACATAGATCATCTCCTGCATTGGCCGTTTGCCTTCATCATGATGCCATGGTCACAAATGATTTTGGGGTACCAAACCAGTCCTCGAACTGTCGCTTTGATTTGTTGCTTTGTGGTGCTAACTTTTCAGCGTCGCATTTCGGTTGTAGATAATATTGCAAACTCTACAATTGTTTCAATCGCGCGAGCTATTGAACACAAAATCTCCATTTATTTAATCGGAATGTTTTACTTCGGTTCGGCCATCCAGATTATCCTCATAAAGGATTATTTTTTCAGTGATCCAATCATGCTGTCCCTATCCTCAATCGCTCTTTCCTTTTGTCTCTGTGAATTTGTCTAGAGTTCGTCCACTGTCCAGCGTCCGGCTGTCCACTCAAATTGTCTGCTGTGCCACGACAGTAATACTTTTGGTTCTAGTGCGACGCAATTTGCTAGAGAGCTAAACAAAAATTCTTGCAGCATGGTCCGAGGAAATGGCCATGTAGCACCCTTATGTACATTGGGATTTTCATCCAGACCTCCGTTGTGAGATAAAGAATATTGTAGCTGATCGGTGACATATTCGACAATTTCGCGAAGCTTATCCAGCTGACTGCAGAGCTGCCGACGCCCTTCAGGATGATGACTTGCCGCTACGAGAGACCCACTGCAGCATGTCATGAAGGCGATTGTTGTCGGCATTAAGCGTCTTTGCTCGCTCTTGCTATTGTAAAAGAGTTTTCCTGCCTGGCGCATTCCCTCAATGAGAGAAGCAACAATGTCGAAAGCAAACAAATTCATCGATCCAGGGCCTCTGCGGTAGAGTACCGCCCACGCCGCACTAGCTGCGGCGACCCCAGCACTCAACATACTGGCACCGTCCGTCCCACACTCTATGTGCTGCTTAATCAGCTCTACGATGCCTTTTGGTTTCAAAACATAAGTGTGGTTTGGTGAGAGAAGGCAAAGTTCCCAGATACCATGCATCGCAATCTGGCAACTTTCTACAACCTGTACATCTGGTTGAGCAACTGCACCCAGCAGCTGAGCACTTGAAGGGCTGCCCGGTCCCCCACTCTCCTCATCGTCGATATTTTCTGCTTCCATCTCTCGGCGCAGACTCTCCGCCTTAGTGCGGTATGCTAGGCAGGCACCGTGAAGTTCTCCAACGCAATGTCGGACGATGGGACCTCGCCTGAATTTAATGGCTGCTTGGAAAACTGAGACGGCCGACTCCAGATCCGACTGCTGTTTTACCTCAGTCCATTGTTCCTCTGATGATGGATCTGGTCGCGTCACGAGCACTCTGACAATCTCTCTCTCATTTTCGTATTCTTTGAGACCAAACTTTTCTAAGATCTCGCCTCTCATGGAGTCTAGATCATCAAGGAAAACCCCATTTCTACTCAGAACGCGTCCCAGAATTTGCAGGTGGGGATTCATGGTACCATCTTCTCCAACGAATTTTATATCCGCCCGCACACTAGGAATATGGGCTTCGGCCTCGTCAACAAGAGACCTGGCTTTAAGCAGTGCGCCGCCAAGGGTCTTTCCCCACCCCTGCCGTGACTGGTTGCTTCCGTTGTTCGCGGTCTTGGAGTCCTTCTTCTTCAGCAGCTGAGCAGCCTGCAGGAGCGACATGATCTCGGTGACTTCCGCTACTTGGAGCGACTCTTTACTCTCTTCAGACACGTGCACTCCCCTCCGCGCTCACACCGCAGACACGCAGGTGCCGTATTTCATTGGGTGCGGTTCATGTTTATTGGATCAGAGGCCCCGCGACTCACTTGCCGAAATTGTGCTGGTGCGACGTGAGGCCAAATGTCTTCCGCCGTGCGATCGACGTTTTAAGCTATGATCAAGGGGTGATCTAATTTAGTCTAGATCTGCAACGGCAATACTGTAACTCTGGTGGGGAGCCCCTAAATACGTACTGAACTGTACAGGACGGACTGAGTACGTGTGAGTTACAGACCTAGTCCGTAATTTTAGTCTCGGCCAGGATGGCGGTGACCCACAAGTGAAGGAGGCGCTCCTTATCCTTCACGACCTCCCTCGCACTTTTACCTGCTTCAGTGCAGGCGCACTTGCACTCGGAGGGGCGCGGATTTTGTTGCGGGATGATGGTGCAATTGGGGCTCCACCGCATTCCCTCTCGGGGGCGTGCTCTGCGGAGTCTAAACGTTCTGAGGCGCACCAGAGATGTGCCGCGCGTTGCGAGACGTCGTTGGTTTGATTTTCCATCACAGAGAGTGCGCCGCGTCGCCACTTTTTGCACGTCCATTCATGCGAAGGAATCAACAGAAATAGCACAAGAGGATGGCTATCGTTCCATCGGGTCCTTTCATTCTGACGACGTGGAAGAGCTGTTGCGCAAGTCTGCATGTGACTACACTCCCCCACAGCTCCCAGAGCTGGTGGCGCAGGGCTCTCTTCTTGGACAAGAACTCGGCATTGAGAGAATACTGGAGAGGCTCCAGAGCGATCCCATGCCGTTTGGTCACCAGCTTCGCGAAGAGCATTTTCTTATTGAGCCCGAATGGACTTTTCTTAATCACGGTGCATTCGGAGGGGCTGTAAGAGTCGCCCTGGAAAGGGCCACTGCGTGGCGATGGTACTCTGAACGCCAGCCTTTGCGCTATTTCGACAGGGACTTGCTACCTCATTTAACATACTCACTTCGGGAAGTTGCTAGATTTGTGGGTGCGGATCCTAGTGACATCGTTCTCACACAAAATGCCACGAGTGCGTTGAATGCTGTTTTGCAAGGACTCAAGCTTGAAGCGGGCGATCATATTTTCCTCTTTGACACGAGCTATGGTTCAGTGAAGACAATTGCTCGTGAGGTCTGCTCGCGCACCGGCGCTACCCTCGATATTGCATCAGTCCCGCTTCCACTTCCCGAAGACCCTAGTGATGCAATGCATGCACTGGAGAGAATTGCCAGAGATCACATGTCTGACAACACGAAGCTTGCAATATTTGATCACACGACGAGCAACACTGCCATAAATATGCCACTTGAACGGCTGTGTGATGTTGCTAGGGAGAAAGGGGCACTTACGCTCGTTGATGGAGCCCACGGCCTGATGGCACACGAATTAAATTTTTCTGGGTCTCTTAGATGTGCTGATTACTATGTTTCAAACTGTCACAAATGGCTGGGGTCACCAAAGGGTGTTGGTTTTCTGTGGGCCGCGCCCAGTCCTGAAGGCGATTCTTCCTCTCCCGCGACAAACTTGCCCAAGCCTCTCATCATATCTCATGGATACGACCAAGGTGTGTGGTCAGGTTTTGTCTGGGATGGATGCAGAGACTATAGCTCTGCTTTGACTTTACCTCTACTCTTGCAGTTCTGGGAAGACGGACTTGGGCTCGAGCGGAGCCGGCAGTACATGAAAAGTACGCTTGACTCGGCAACTGAGCTTCTCACTCATGCGTGGATGCCCCTTGGAGGGGGTCGTCGCATTTGCTCGGGTGAGCTTCACGGGCCAATGGCTCTTGTCTCTCTTCCCGCCTTCCTTGGGAGAGCTGCTACGTCTGCAGACGCAAAGAAAGTGCAGGATGCTCTGCATCTTTCCTTTCGCGTGGAGGTTCCTGTTAAATGCCTGAACGACGAACTGTGGGTGCGCATTTCTGCCTCGGTTTACAATGAAATGAAGGACTATGAAACACTCGCGCGTGTAATTCCTGAGATATGCCGCGGAAGCCTCTGGTAGTGGTAGTGGTAGTCTCTTTCGATGGGAAAAAATCATTTTGACACATCTCTCATTTTGATCAGACGTATCATTCGTGATTTGGATTGCTTTTTTTATCGGAATCGAAATTGAAAGTTGTCCAACCTTTAAAAATGTTTAAAATGTACAGTTTTTAAAGTAAAATATTTAAAAGTTGAAAGTGAAAGTGAAAGTGAAAGTGAAAGTGAAAGTGAAAGTGAAAGTGAAAGTGAAAGAAAAAACCAGACTCAAAACTCAAACTTAAAAACTTCCACTTCCAAAACAAAACCTCTCTAAATTAAATTAACTCTTCCACTTCGTAGCGTCGAAGTGAGTTGTTTCACTCAATGTGCTGAGCCAGTCTTAGGTTTTGTGCTCGTTTGCAGAAATAGCAGCAATCACCGCAGTCGGTTTTGGGTTCTCCTTCATGCTGGTTCTAACCACTTCTTCAACGCCGGCCTCGTCAAATTTCCTATCCACCCTATTCGCTATTATTCCCTGACGCAGCAGCCACTGTTTGCGCCTAGGGAACAAAACCTCCCTAATTTTCTCGAGCACACAACTTTCAGCGTTCGTTCTCCGAAGGTCGAGAGTCATCAGTTCAGGTAGGCTATCAATCAGTTTCATTATCTCTTCTGTTCTAATTCTAGCTCCCTGAAGCCCAAGCTCCCGCAGCTTGGTTGCGTGTGTACTTATTTCGTCATAGGAGCGCCGAGATAAGCTGGAGCAAGTGCCGCTGATGTTCAATACCTCAAGTTTTTTACATTTAGAAACAATTTGACTCACCATATGATCTGTCATGGTACCGCAGCCTCTCAAGTTAAGAGTACGAAGATCGGGGCAGGTGGATGCAATTTTCATCACTAGATTTGGGCTCACAACAATTCCACCCAAGTCGAGAGTTTCTAGCCTCGCCCCAAGCAGAGGCTTTATCGTTTTTGAGCTGAGCCTATTTTCGTTCCGAATAATGGTAAGTATCAACTGCTTGCCGTGGTCGTCGAGATGAGAATCGATGAGCCTGTCTGGGTAGCGAGTGATATTCTTTGCAATAGTCCTTGCGGCTAGCACTTGTAGGGAACAGCTTGGGCCATTTTTTAGGTGGTGATCTGTCGTTCCTGTGCGGCCAAACTGAGTTTGCCCGTAGTTGCTTCGCACATAAAGTTCCCCATCGTGGATCTGTATGGAAAACCTTTGCACCCCCGTCACCTGCGAGAAGGACTGGTCTACGACATGTGCTACCTCCGCCTTGGAGACTTTCAGTCTGACCAGGTCTTTCAATTTGAGGAGATCGCTGACACGGACGGCACCATCGTACCACACCGTCCCCTTCGGGTACCTGCCTCTGTCCGCATGGCGCGTGTAGTAAGCCAACGCTTTTGACACCGCAACGAAGCGCGCACTTCTCCCGCCCACGAGCCCCGACGCCGGATCCAAAGACGTCATGCCAGGAAAGTGCGCCGCGACGGGAGAGGTTTCCGAAAGTTTTCTTCGCGGCTTCGCGGCTTCGCGCCAGGAAAGTGCGCCGCGACGGGAGAGGTTTCCTGGAGGTTTCCGAAAGTTTTCTTCGCGGCTTCGCGCCTGGCGGCCCTTACGCACTATTACCTCACTCGGGGAACCAAACTTTACTAGTTGAATGTACGCACGTACGCACGTACAGTAATAGCCGTAGCACCAGCAGCGCCGTCATATTCCGAGTCTGGAAGACCCTCCGGATGTTGTGGGGACCCCGTTACAGTATAATACGTGCGGACCTGGGACTGGTGGTAGGGTTACGATTAGGTGAAGATCGCAGCCCCCGGATGTATTCCGTACTGTAGTGGAACGAGATCAGACCCGACCACGAACGGCAGAGTGTGCGAGAACACTGCAGTGGACTCCACGAACTTGTAGACGGCGATAGCAGTAAAAATTTAGTACGTGGACGCACGGAGCGGACGGCACGGACGCAGACGGACGCAGACGGACACGTACTGTACGCACGTGCGTACACAGAGTACGCAGGCACCTGCGTACGCGTACAGTACAGAGTACGCAGGCACGTGTCATAACACTGTTTGTGCGTACGCACGTACGTAAACGACTCGGAATGCGAACGCACGAACGGCAACTACCTGTACTATCGATCTTCTCCTCGTTCTGTAGTACAACAGTACTTTTGTACTTTTGCTGCGCGTCCGATCTCATTGAGTTCGTTGGATCGCGCGATCCACGATCTAGATCGGCGTTCGCGCTTTCCATCCTAGAGACGACTACCGTGAGATTTTGTGAGAAATGTATGTGTGTATGTATGGGATACTCGCCTTCTAGAAAAAAACCCAGAAAAAAGAAAATGCCAACGGGCACCACCGAAACACCCGCTCCCCGCTCCCCGTAGGAAATTCTACCGCCGGAGACGATTTATCAGTTGGGGGGTGGAGGGAATTGCAGTTTGGGGGGGCAACGACCATCGGAACGTCAAATCCGGCGAGATCTGGATCGTTCGGCTGCCCCGTCTCTCCGCCAGGAACGCTTCTCCTCGCTGCCCCGAGGTCCCGGCCCTAGGCGACGCTTGTACGGCCGTGGCAAGAGCTTGCAAGAGAATGCGGATCTCGCAGAAGTAGGAAAGCGAGGATGGCTCGATAAGATGTACCTTCTTTTGGAGTTTCCCGAGAGCTCGAAAGCGGCGAAGTGGATCTCTCGTATTTCCATCGTCATAATTCTTGCAAGCATCATAGTTTTCATGCTCGAAAGTGTTCCAGAGTTTCGCGGAGAGGATGCCCTTCCAGAGCTCGGATGGTTTAGCTTTGAATCTTTCTTTTCTATTGTCTTCACTCTGGAATTTGTACTTAGATTGGTTGCAGCACCGAAGAAAGGTGTTTTTTGGAAAGATGCTCTTAACTGGATGGACTTGATTGCAATAGTACCATTTTACCTTGAGTTACTTTTAGCGGCGATTGCAGGTACAAATCCGTGGAGCTTCAACGTCGATAACGAGGCCCTGCGAACAGGTTTGCGCCTCGTGAAGCTTTGCCGGGTTTTGAGAGTGTTTAAAATGACAAGACAATTTCCTGCGTCGCGTCTGATTTTGGAAACTTTCCTCTTTAGTGTTGATGCTCTCTTGGTTCCGATGTTCTTTCTTCTGGTCTTTGTGCTTATCTTTTCTGCCATGCTTTATTTCCTCGAAGTAAGTTTGCCGCCACCCGAAAAGAGCCGTTTTTACTTCATTCCGTTGAGACAAGACCAAGATCCCGACTAACTTCATGTCAACCTTCTCCTTCCTAATTCTTCTCATGTATGCCTCCCCTTCGCCTTACACCCTCGCCATAATAGAGCGGAGAGTGGGTAGACGGCGTTTATTTATATCCAGATGGAACGGAAAATCCAAATACCAGCATTTTTACGTGCTTTTGGTTGATAATCATCACGATAACAACTGTCGGCTACGGTGATATTTCTCCGAAGACAACGCAGGGGCGTCTTGTGGCTATTCTTGCGATGATATTTGGTATTATTTACACAGCTATGCCACTCGCAATTGTCGGAAGCTACTTCTTCGATGCCTACGATAAGCAGAAAAAGGTGGTCAAGTCACGGGACGACGTTTTAAAACTTTTGAAGACGAAAATTCCAGATGAGGCATCCCACAGTGTTGACTGGTTTGAGCAAGGATGCCTTCAGACCGACAACCAGAGCTTCCCAGCTTTGACCCAGGTAATCCGTGAATCGATTGCCTTGATGGGCGGAGAAGCTAAACCTCGGCGAAATACATTTATCTCCAACTTGATCAAAACACAGGACAAGGCGTCCTCCGAAGAGTCGAAAACTAAAACTGAAAACGAGACTGTTGTAGATTCGAAACCAAGCAGTCCCTACGTTATCTCCAATCCTGGGCGGAAAAACCTCAATGTATCGCCTTTTCTCATCAAGCGCGTACTGAACTCTGTGGGCCATCAACAGATGTTATTGTCTAACTGTGCAAGAATCATCCACTTTATTGCAGCAGAAAATACCGAGGATCATGTTGATTTCAGTGACATGTGATACGAGCATGTGTTTTTGTTTTTATTGGTAGCACGTTAACACTTTTTGTTTAAAAGTTTTACGTTTTACGTTTTACGCTTTTTGTTTTACGTTTTTTGTTTTTACGTTTTAGTTTTTAGTTTTAGCTTTAACTTTAAGTTTTAAGTATTACTTACACTTACAGTTACAGCTTACAGCTTACAGTTACAGTTGCTATATCTTATCATAATCATATATCATATATCATTTGTATCAGGGTAAATCATAATCATATAGTCATATATTTCATATAAAACATCCGTATCATTAATGTTAAATCTTAACCAACTATTTAACATTTAACTAACTATTACTTTTACGATTTCGTAAAACCGTGTTAAAACATCTCTCTAATCTTTCACTCATACTCATACTCATACTCATACTCAAACTCGAACTCGAACTCGAACTCAAATTTGGCCCCCCCCTACTCAAACTCAAACTCAGAAACTTATTTTACTACTACTACTACTACAGTACTACTACTGAACCTACTAATATCGCAATCACACATCACTGTACTCGGTAATGGGCTTCTCCTTTAATGCAAATTCGTAATTCCTGATCCTGATCCTGTTACTAATACAGAAATGCTGTTTTATTTTCGTGTGTGATACGTGATAGTGATACGTGATACAGTAATACTGTAGCGTGATAGTGATAGTGATAGTGATGGTGTAGTGGGTAGTGATGGTGATAAGTGTTACAGGTAATTAAAACATTTCATGAAGCAGGCATTTTTATATTGTATTCATGCTCTTCAGCTTTCATTTCTAGTAATATTTTCATCCGGAATATCCGGAAAACTCTTCATGTGCGATATTAAAGGTGGAAAATATATGTCTTTGTCATGATCTCTTTCGAGCGAAAGGAAAAGGTCTTTAGCCTCGTCCCAGTCCTTCTGTTTCACGTCCAAGAATTTGGAGGGGGTGAACGCCCCTTTACAAGTACGCAAATTATCCTCACTAAAGTCCGCTTCGTTGCCAGTCGCCCGGAGAGACAATGCATTTCCGAGACACGCTTTCGCATCAGCTGCAGAGGGTGCGCCGAGATACTCACTCTGCGACCAGGCAGGAACATATTCAGAACCATTGCATGATGCTCGAAGAAACTTGATTGCTTCCTCAACGTTACCTTTTTCTTTCTCGTCTACCCCAAGCTCGAAAAGGGCGCCAGAATGGCTGGGATCTTCCTCTACTGTGCGCAAAAAATGACTGCTATAGTTGACACCAGAATAGCAGCTACTGCTTCGCAGTGCTACACTATCGTTCGACCTAGAGTGCTTCTTGAGAACTCCTAGACGATAATGCATTTCAGGTTTGTCCGGGCGCATTTTAACAGCTGCAGCATAGTGATTTATGGCTGCATCATGTTTCCCACGGCAATCACACGCAGTAGCCATGTTAAACCTTGCCCAGTATGAGGATCCCACGCCGTTCCCAGTTTTGGCATCTTCTTCGATCTTCTGCTCGAAATGCTTGTTAAACTCTTTCCAATACTCCTCATCTTTTGGACCAGAAGGACGAGCTCCTGGGACAGCTTTCCATTTTTTTTGAGACTTGCTTTTCTGTTTCTTTTGAAATAGTTTTTTGAACGACGATAAAAATCCTCCCTTCTTTGGTTGACTTGACTTCTCTTGTTCTTGCTTGGTCTGACTAGATTCCTCGCCTACATGATTGCCACCAGAAGTGTTAATTTCTGTTTTGTTCTTTGCAACCTCAACCTTTCTCTCTTCCATCTTCCCAGAATTTTTATCTGCATTCTCGACAGATAAGTTGCTCTGCACATCCTTCAAATTGACCTCGGTTGCCTCGTTCACACGCTCTATTTCAGGGGGAGTACTTTTATCTTTTCCTCCGTTTCCACTGACTTTCACTTCTTCCTGCTTCTCTGCAGCTCCAATAATTTCATTCTTTACTGATGGTACTTGCGAGGTCGCAAGAATAATGCCACCTTGGTCAGTGTCTTCTTCCACGAGATTCGTTGCTTTTTCGCTTTTCGACAGCGTATTTAAATCTTTCTGATCGCTGGCAGAAGAATCCGTAGCTGTCGCTTCGAGTTTTATCTCCTGTGAAAGTGGTACAACTCCAAGATCAATCGACTTGTCTTCGACTTTTTCTTCCTCCAGTGTTTGCAACAATGCACTTTGAAGTTTTAAGAGCGTACGTTTCTGCGCTGCGCGTCGAATTACATCCAACTCTTGCAATCTTGAGCTTTTTTTCACTTGGCGCCGACGAATATTTCCCTTTTTCCTCCCTTTCTTTTTATCCTGCCGTCGCGTCCTTGTCTGCCCCGAGGGCAGACGGTTGCTACCTGCCTTATCATCCTCCCTTTCACTTTCTCGTAGAGTCCGGGCAGCTTGCATGCCGCTCATCGGCTCTCTTCGCCGACGGCCACACCTCTACTCTAGGGGGCGAAGTTTCGCCGCTGGAGCGTCAGATTTCATCTTCTCTGGCGCTTACAGCTCGATGTAGGGGTGCCGTGCACGCGCGCTGGGCAGCGAGTGTACTCTCTCTTGAGTAGACGACATGGACTGGTGTAGAGTTTTAGAGTTTTAGTTTTAAGTTAGAGTCGGTCTATCCGTTCGCGCTGTGTGTGTGTGTGTGTGTGTGTGTGTCTATTACTCCGTAATATTTCTAGCATGCACATGCATGTAGACACTACTAAGCAAGAAAGTACTGGTTAGGGTGGACGGGCGGGCCTATTTTTCCAAGTTAAAGTCGAATTGGACCTCGCAGGGACGAAACAACTGGATGACATAATTCAAGAGGTTCTTCAAATTCATAATGATAATATCCTAATAATTCATATGGCTCAGGTTTATTTCATATTTCATGACAGCCAGAAATAATTTCATAATAACTGGGTTGAGGAGCTGGAGAAGTTGCTCCACGAGAGATTTGAAGAAGAAGCAAGACGAGGGCCAATTGCCCCGACACACTAACAACCAAGCTAACAACTAACACCAATAATAAGAAGAAGAAGAACAAGAAGAACAAGAAGAAAATAAATAAGAAAATGCATTAGATCAGATGCGCAGTCAGCAGTCAGTATGCAATGCTAAATTTAGTTTTACGTTTTACGTTTTACCTACAACCTACAGCCAACAGTATTTACTGGTCAACAACAAATCTTGAATTGCTCTCGAAGATGTGTTGGAATTATCATCGCTTGTCTATTGATCTCAGAGAACACAGTTACAGCTCATCCCTGTTAATTTTCCGTCCCCTCTGCTTCCGCGTTTGTTTCGATTTTTGGGCATTGCCTTTCGTCTTCTTCTTCCTCCTCTTCCCCCTTTTCTTCTCCTTCCTCTTCTTTCCTCGCTTTTTCCGTTTTTTCTTCCCTCCTGCCCCTCCTTTCACCTTGCTCCCATCTATGTCATCTAAAGGCTCGCGGTTCAACTGTTTCGCTATGGATTGTACATTCGACACAGTTCCACAAAAATCTTCTCCCTCGCTCTCTCCGTCCTCACTTTCTCCAGGCGCGCAAATAGCAAGAGCGAAGGTTTCCCACGATAACGCCATATTCCCTTCCGCAGTTTGTCGGTTTTTCCAGTACTTATTATACACCTCCTCTTCGCCATAGTCTCCGATGATCTGCAGGCACAACTGCTGCAAGCGGCCTGGCCACTTTCCGCCGCCTATAATCATACCTGCGCTGTCTTTTGCCTTGAGTCCAGCGCCACTTAGTCGATTGTGACCGTCGACGGCTTTGATCCCGTAATCGTCGAAGCCTGGTTTGTAGCACGCATTCTCAAGCGTGTCGAACACCACAGATTCGTACAGGGGAAAGTCTGCGGCGGACGCCGGGGCAAGGTCATGACTTCGTGAAAGAGCTGAGAAAATGTGCCAGGACGCAGCTATGCACGCGTCGCACATCATGCCCTTTGGCACGGATGGCGAATCTTGTTCCTCCTCAGAGAGCTTGGGAGGCTTGAAGGAAAGAGGCTCTCCGGACAGGAACGGCGGGAATGTGGCGAGACATGCGAGTAACGCCAGTGTCGCCATCTGGCCGACTTGAACCAAGGAAACCTTTCGAGCTGGCCGGGCCATAATAATGGCGAGCTCTCAACGCTCAAAAAAAAACTCTCTCGATTTGCACGGCAGCGACAACGCAGCGACAACCCACCGAGCGAGAATACCGTAGTTTTAACTCAGTCGTCTGGTTCTGGTTTTTGTGTACCCTACAGTACTGTACGTGCGTTTGTCGCTGTACTACGGAAGTTCAAGTACGGTACGAGTACAATGACAACATGCACCATGTACTTGCTCTGACGAGCAATGATATCCCCGTGAAGCCTCTCTAAAGACAACATCATGGGTGGGCGGCGGCTCCTCCGCCGTGGTCGCGCCGCGGGCACACGCCTGCCACAGCAAAGATATCGCTGGAGCTCCAAGAACTTCCCACAGCAGCAAAAACTTCCGGTAGAGTCGTTGTATTGGAATGGACGCACCGGGATGAGCGAGCTGCATACTTTAACTTGGGCTAGTTCTTCTGCGGCGCGCCGGTTGACTCCCGTAGTAGCGCTGCGCATGCGTCGTGGCCATTCTGCGCGGCGGCTTCCGCAGGGAGCACGCCCTTGCCGTTCTTGCGCGATGCATCTGCGCCTGCTGCGAGCAGCGCCGTGAGCACGCCCTCCTTGCCGCCCGCCGCCGCGATCCACAGTGGGGTAGCCGCTCCCGCATCGGCCGTCTCGAGCTGCGCGCGGCCGTCGTCGCCGGCGATCAGCAGCTCTACTAGCGCCGTCGCGCCGCAGTGCGCTGCGACAGCGAGTGGCGTGGCGCCGTTCTTGTCAACGGCGTCGCGGCGCGCACCGGCTTGTAACAGAAGCTCGATGACTCGCTCCATGTGCTGCCCGCCCTGCGTGCTCGCCGCGACGTGCAGCGCGGTGAGGCGGCTCATTGCGTTCGTGACGTCGGCGTCGGCGCCCGCTGCGAGTAGCTCCTCAACCAGCGTGGCATCGTCGCGCTGGATCGCAACGAGAAGTGGCGAGTCACCCCGCGCGTTACACTTCTGCACATCCGCACGCGCTTCACCCTTGAGCAGCGCGCGCACAACTTCGACGTGGCCGCGCGAAACGGCAGCCAGCAGCGGCGTATCACCCGACGCGTTGACTGCACGCACGTCTGCACCGCGCTGCACCAGTTCCTCCAGCACAGTTGTGTGACCATAGCCTGCGGCGATCCACGCGGCTGAGCAGCCGAGCTTGTTCGTGGCGTTCATGTCCGTCGCCGTGCCCATGTCGAGCAGCCGCCGCACCAGCGCGAGGTGGCCGCCGCACGCCGCACCAAGCAGCACAGTGTTTCCCTCGATGTCCATGTCACCAAGCGCACACTCTTCCGCCTCAAGCGCACGCAGCACTTCATGCTCCTTGCCGGCGAGACTCGCCTGCACAAGTTCCTGCACACGCTTTTCAGAAGAGTTTTGCTGTCCCATCGCTGCAAGAAATGGGCCACCTTGGTTCTATGGATGTTTCCCTTCACGGCACCTCCTCCGAGGGGAGCAGCAAAGACCGCCCTCTGAGTAGAGCCCGCTCGAACACCGGCCCCGGTGCGACGGCAGTGGGCGTGTGCGTGGGCTGCCTCGCTGGTCGCGTCCGGGGCACTTTCACTTCTGGGCAGACGAGACCTAATCTAGACTAAATCCTGTCGGTGTTATTGAATTTGGTTTCGGAGAGGCAGAGGAGATGCAATCAATTCGGCGCAGAGAGGGCCCGAAATTGGCGCCTGCAAGGGGGGGTCCGCACGTCCCACGGGACGTGAGGGCCGTTTCGGTATTGTATTAAGACACCGCCGTGTAAAGAATCACACCGTACTTTCCAGGGGAACCGAGTACGACAGATTCACGGAGGGAGAATGTTTGAGTGATGAATTTCCCATACAAAAGAGCATATAATCGTAATAGTTCATAGTTTTTTTCAGGTTGATAGTTCACAGAGTCATTTCGCCCTGGTGAAATACTCGCAGGATTATCAACCTGATTTTGACTGCTCTAGAGTGTACCGGAAGGGGTGTCGTAAGGTTAAAACTGCCCACTAGCCGCCTCAAGACGATGGCGCGCGAGAGAGAGGGTCCTAGATTTAATCCGCATTGGGTCGATGTAGGCATGCTGACCTGCGCCATCTGCACCTCTCCTATACAATATCTCACAGCTCAGAATTCGCGAGAGCTCTCTCTGTCAATTCGATGACCTGATCTATGAGATCCCCAGATGCGGTGTAGTTTGTGAAGAAAGTCGCAAGATTTTCCTCAGAACCCTCAGTCGTCGCAAATTTCAGCCCCAGGGCACCCGCCAAATATCCAAAATATATGTCTTGGGACGAGGGACACCCGACGTCATCACACATTGGGATCAGGATGACGGCTGCGTCTTCTGGAGCCATGATCATGTTCGCAAGGCCGGCTCCATGCGGACCGATAATTACATCTGCGTCATAGAAAAAAGACAAAGCTTTCGGAAGATCGATAGTTATTCCACCGATAAAGACGGAAACACTGTCCGGGCCATATTGGTCCTCAAGAGCTGCAATGATATCCTCCTCCCCTTCAATGTGCCGCTTTTCCATATCCCTTCTGCTGTAATACACGATGCGCGGGGCTATTGGGTTTCTAGCATTGCGGTCGGCGACCTCTTCAGCAGCTTTCGAGTTGCGCAAGGCATCGCGATGCAAGTGGAGAAGTGACCTGGGTGGCAAATGCAATTGCCAGAGTGGTTCCGTGAATTTCTTCCAATCCTGATTTCCAAGTTTGCCCACTTTCGCTGGCCTGATTGGACTGGACCAATCCAGGAGATACAGCTCCTTAAAAGCATATCGGTCATTTTGGTTCCAGCGAATAATGCGATTAGGCGGGGGCAAATTTACACCGACTGAAGCAGCATTGATATTGTCGAGCACAATGAGAGAGGCAGCGGGCATGAGAAATTTTGCATTTTTCCACTTCGCATCGCGCGGAGAATATACATCACGAAAGAACCACAACACTCTTGAAACTGTTTCAGCCTGGTGGTGGTAGAAGTTACTGTGGCCGGCACGTTGATCAAAAAAACTAACCACAGGCTCAAAATATTCTTGAATGTCTCGTGGGGGATCAAGTGGGGGCTGATTCTCATCAATGATGCCGAAATTCCATGGAGGTACACCACTTGCGGTGTGCTCCCCGATAAAATATGTGCATCGAGGCGCATCCTGGAAGAGGCGGGTTAGCTGAGCACCTTCGAGACGTGCTCGGCGAATTCTCACCAATTTATAATCCCTCTTCCGATCCTGAAAGACTGTATCAGACAATTTAACAGTAAATTTGCCACGCGATCCGATGGGAGCGGGAAGTTTTGTAACAGTTACTCCCTTGACTGACTCCCAGCCCTCCACTAGACGCCAGTGATCACGGTAGCAACCGGTCGCATCCTTCGGAAGACCGTGGCGGACAGTATTGACAAACGCCTTGCTCGCTTTCCCCCACTTCTGCTGAAGTGAAAAGACTTGCCCGAGATAGTTGTGCATTTCAGAGTAGTCTGGCTCAATTTTGAGTCCCGCCTTCAGCGCGTCGATTGACGCATCGAAATCTCCCGCCCACATGGCAACCTGCCCAAGAGATGCGTATACGCTTGGTTTCGGTTTGATTTCCAAAGCTTTTGAATATGCCCGTATAGCAGGTTGAAAATCGCGACGTTTGCGGTGAATGTCACCTAGATTAAGGAAGGCGTGTGGAAACGGCGGGTTGGGGAGAAGGCGAATTGCTTTCTGGTAATACTTTTTGGCTCGTTTCTCATCAAATCCATGCAAGGTCCAGCCGAGATTGTTAAAGAAAGCATGCCTCTGCACAGTATCGTCAATTCGCGGATTAGTCTTCAGGGCCTTGAGATACATTGCAGAAGCCTCTTTCATTCGCCCAGCCTGCTGTAGCTGCTCTCCCTTCTTGCGAAGTTCCTCGGCTTTCGCAGGTGTCCCGTATCTTCTTTTCTTCGATTTACGGGCCGCAGTGACGACCCCATGCTGGGACCAGCACAGAAACATAACCACTGCAGACAGTACGCATGCTCTTGCGCCCAACATGAGGCACGCTGCACTACTAAAGGTGGCGGAAAGGATGTGAGTGAAGGTATCCGGAGCAACCTAAGGAGTGACCAGTTCTTATGAAATTTTACGGACGTAAAAAAATGTGCTCCCTCGCTATCGTCAATCAATTTTGTGCGGTGGTGCTGGGGTATTTAAATCACAGGTAAGACCTCCCCCTCTCTCTCTGTGGTTATTGTATGTGCTCTTGTCTACCAAGAGTTCCCTGAAGAGTTACGCACGTACGTCGTACTGTCCGGTAGCCAATAGCCAAACCGAACTTGTCGACTCCAGGCGAGACCTGTGGCCTCTTGCGAACAGCTTGCGAAAACTAAAAAACTGAAAGAGTTGTGGAGGAGTCTCCCACAATGATACTCTGTAGACGACTAGTGCGTACAGCAGTGCCGGTTTAATGTTGGAATGTTCAACCAAACCGTTGTGCGAGACGATACTCACCCAGTCAAACTCGGCGGACACGTGCTCACATTTTAATCTGCGAGGCTTCGCTCAGGAGTCGTGCCAGACTGCTGGTGATCTAAACTAGACCTGAGCCGTCAGGGAGAGGGCGCACACTCCCAACTGGTGTGGACATGGCGCCATCTGGTTTTCGTGCTCCACCAACCCCCTCCGTGAACGATACCTCGATGCGAAGCAATCCAACTGGCTTTCTAGTGATTGGATCCTTAGCGAAGGATGATCAATATATTGGTCACGAAGTCACGCGAGTCGTAGTGATGTTTTTCTTCTCAGTCATTCTCTTTTTAGTCTTCAGATATTTTCGCAATCGACTCTTGATGTTTTCGCGATCGGCTGTGAAACGGGAAAGGAAATCTTCGCTCGGACACGTGCGCGGTATACAATTTCATGAGCTTGCTGCGCAGAGCGTTGAACTTACAAATTTTACGCTCCGGGATAGGGGTCCGAAATTAGTGGGCGTCCCGACAAATGAACCAACCCTCTCGACAAAGGAGAAGTTGGGAAAGCTCAGAAAACACCTGCCTGCTGACCTTCGCCTCCGAGACTGGAGGCTACAATTTTCAACAGCGAGAGACGGGTACAGCTTGTCAAATTTGTACAGAAAACTTGCAGGTAATGAACAGAGTATCATTCTGGTACAGGATAGACTCGGCAACATTTTTGGCGGATTCAATTCATGCGCGTGGAAGAGCAAGTTTCACAGAGGTGGGGATTCGTCGGCCTCCTATTATGGTACTGGTGAAACTTTCGTTTTCAAAATGGCACCTGAATTTGAGGTTTACCCTTGGACAGGGCGGAACGATCAGTTCGTCTTGTGCGATAAAGCCTATCTGGCGTTCGGAGGAGGAGGAAGCTTTGCACTGCACCTGGACAAAAACCTTCGTGCGGGAAGTAGTGAACGGTCCGAGACCTTTGGAAATATGTGCCTTGCATCATGTGCAAGATTTGAAATCTCGGCCTTGGAAGTATGGACGTTTGAAAACTGGTAGGACAAGAACAAGCGAATGGAGATGTGGTATCAAGGATTCTTGTTCTTTTTCCAGAACATCCTGTTTCAGTTTCAGTTTCAATCTAAAAATAAAATGAAAAAGAAGGAATTTGATATTTGATGTAGAAAGAGGGGGGAAAGGGGAGAAAGGGAAGAAAAAAAGGTTGATTGAACATTGATCATTGAATATTTGTGAACCGTGAACCAGGAAAAAAACTTTAAGTTTAAGTCACTTCAAGCTTCAAGCGTAAATTTTTGTTAAAAAATAAAAAATAAAAATGCATTTGCATTTTTTCTTCAACTTCTTCACTTCTAATTTTTTTCCTGGGTCAGTGCCGACAACGAGTTCTTGGCTATGCCTTCGAGGATTCCTTCAGTTCTTTCAGTTTCAGCTTCATTAATACATCCCTAGCCCTGGAGCTCCTATCCACGGAAAGAAGCATCTTCTTGGTGAAATCAAGCCGCGCAGAGTCAGCTAGAGCAGGCCCCACGACGAAAAATTCTTCACAAATCCACGCAATGATTTCATCCACGCAATCGGATCCCCGGAGATACAGAGTCATAAGCCGAAACGCGCAGTCAAATGCAGAAAACCAACCAGAAAATTCCTTGTTGCTGCCATTGATTTGTCGCTCCATTGTGCATATTTTGATGTAAGAAATCCAATAATCGAAAGCGATCTTGTTCATTCCCCCCTTGTTCTTCAGGCGAGATTGAAGAGCATTGAATAATTTGTCCGGAGTTTTCCCTTCCTTGATTTCGCCCGGCCACACCACTGTCTCGCTCTTCGTGTCTCGCGCGCGAAAGACAATCTTATCTATGCAGCTTGGAGCGACCCTCTCCCAGACTGCACGCCATGGATTGACCAAAGAAGTGATCGTCTCCTTCTTGAGCAAAAATCTGTGTGATACAGCTAAGCGGAATTCACGTCGCCCGATGCATTCATGAATCACATAAGGTGCACTCGGATTGGGCCGCGGTCGAACCAGAAGAGTATTCACTCGATCTTCAACTCTTTTCGTATTCGAAGTTGGAGCAAGCGCTCCCTGAGGACTTGTGTAACGAGATATTGTGACGATCGCTTCTGTAATGCCCAGTCGCTCTGGAAAATGCAGCAGTAGCCATAGAATGCGGGGGGACAATGTGCCTACCCGCAAAAAGTCGCAGAGCTGCTCCAAACCTGCGCCAGACGCGGTAAAATCCCGGCCCACGAGCACTACAGGATTACGTAGACCGCCATAGCCTTGAGAGTACCCCCATGTCGCAAATTCCAAAGCAGAATCGAGAGCAGCAAGCTCGCCGCCGCGATCTTTCCTGGCAATTGAGATGGCTCCCAAACTTTCAAGGATACTGAATTCCTCGCCGCGAAAAGCAGCCGGTACGTACGGTCTGTCGTTTCCACGTACATTTGGCACGAATAATGCCCGTTGAATACCTTTTTCTGGAATCTCCAGCATGTTTTCCAGGGAAGCCATATTCCTTGCGCTAAGCTTTTGCACCCAAGGCCTCAAAAACAAATCATGTGCCGTCTTTATGTAGGAACGAATGAGATCTGCCATATTTGGGTACTTGCTCCAAGCTAAGCTGTCAGTCTCATTCCTGATCCAAGGTCGAGTGACTGTGTTACTAGACACTAGAAGTATTGGACATCGGCACCATTCTTTGCAGGACTTGCGGGGCAGCGGCCAGTTGCTCTTCAGCTTGCAGAATGTTTCGTCGGTGATAAATAAATAGGGATCAAATGTCTCCACTGCTTGTTGCACAGTCGCATCGTGCACTGTTTCGTTCGCGCATTGTATCACCACAACTGGCACGTTAAGAAGCTCTGTACAGCATTTTTGAAAGTCTGCATACGCGGAGTATTTGAACGCCGCAGAGCCGCGGACATTTTGTCGCAGGTTCATATCTTCCCGATTCAACACAACCAATACGCGGACTGGTATTTTAAATTGTTTGCCAAACCAGAGAGCCATTGATAAAGCAGTATTGTCCAGCAATCGCGGCGTAGATCTGCAGTAGTAAAGTATATTTTTTTTCTCGAGACTTCCTAGATCCCTTGGTTGGAAGACAACCCTCACCTTTTTTGTCCAATCCGGGGGCCAAAATTTTCTAAGGAGAGTGGACCGCTCCTTCCTTGAAAAGGCAGAAAAGTTGGGCTGGATGGTGGCGGCGTACGGTTGATTACTCCACCCTGCTTCGTTGTCTCCTGAGTTACTGCTGTTGTTCATCCGCCGAAGTGGTTGGTCATATTTCTTCTGTGCTGCCTGGGCGCTGCTTCCATCTACCAATGCATCTTCACCCCTGCCACCACCCGAGACAGATGAGGAACTCCCTGTCTCCGCGTCTCGAAGACATATGATCAGATCATCTGGGAGACGTCTTGGAGGGTCATCTGCGTGCCGACAGCAGTGCATAGCACTAAGAGATGCACCAGACGAGACCACACCCACTCCCAAAGAAAAGCTGCCATTCCGCGGCGGGTGGATTCTACGGCGCTTAGGCTTCGACTGACCTACATCTTCATTTACATTCGAAGCGATGGATGGGAGAAATGCTGTATCTCCACCCACCGGCGCTTTGACCCGGTCTTGCAGAATTAAGCCTTCTGCTACGGACATGGCAGCAGTGACCCAAGCCTTTTCCTCATCTGGCAGAGGAGACGAGGCCCTGGCGAGCATCCCGGCGCCTCCAGTGGTCGACTCATTGTGTCTCAATTCTTCAGAAGAAAAATAAGCTTCAGCCTCGCGTAGGGCGTACTGCGACCCTGGCGAGAATGAGATTTCGCTGCTCGAAGGTGCTTTCTCTCCACCCTCCACGCGGGCACGCTGACTGCTTCCAACCAGGTCGAACGCTTGCTCGCTGCGACCAGTCTCACTACGCCAGGCCGTGCTTCCTGAGCTGGAGCAGGCAGTGCTCTGAGGCGAAGAACTACTGTTGGCTGCAGACGAGGACATCTCCGGAGAATGCCGCACCGCTCTATCTAAAAATTCATCACGCGAGTGTGTGAAACCTAAACCTTCCCATGGTGATGGGGAGGGTGAACCCTCTTGAATTGGGAAGAGAGAGAAATTTAGTCAATCTCGTTCGTGCGATATACTAGTAATGGTATTCGTTTCCGCATCTTTCTGATAAAGACGCTCGTTTCTATGGCAAATAGAACTTCCAACGCGACAGAACTACCTTTTTATGACAGAGTGGATCAGCTGGGGGGATGATTTTTCCCACAAAGCATGTCAAAAACAAAAAAAAATACGAATTATTGTTTGGGGGACGCGGAGTCGTTACGCTTTTAGTTCGTCACTAATCAAAATCCCGTAAAAGTAGCTGAGTAGCACCAGCACCTCATCATATTACTACTTGCAAACTGCTGTAGTGCTGCTCCTCACAGTGCTTCGCCTCGTAGTTTTGGGGAAATCGCACGCGGAGTCGTTTCGCGGCTGGTTGTGGCCCCAGCGACGACGGACAAGACCTCTCGACGGGTCGGTCACCGCTCCAAATCAGTGACCAGGTGGGAGGCGGAAGATGGGAAATAAGAGCAGTTCTGGGAAAGACAAGGATAGTATCAAAGCTCCTGGCTACCTGTCCAGTGTACTTCCTTTCTTGCCCCCAGGAGCAAGTGTTAAAGAGCTTGAAGCAAACTTGAGGGAGCAACCAAGTCGGATGGAGCAGGTTGCGATCGAGCTTGCGAACCAGAGTGTCAGCAGTGAGTTTCAGCGTAATATAGTAGAGATTGGGGCCCTGAAAATTATGCACCTCATTACGGTTTCAACAAAGGATCGCAGCGATATACAGCTGTACCTTCTTCATGCCTATGGAAATTTAGCTCTGCATCCTGGCAACAATGCAGACTTTCTGAAGGATCGCTCGTGCTTCTACAATTTGGTCGATGCACTTTCTTCCGGGAAAAGCGACCTCCAGCGGAAGGCAGCAAGAGCCATTACAAATCTTGCTGTGCACGAGGAGAATAAACATCACTTTGATGATCTCGGGGCGATCGGAGGTCTACTTGCTCTTGCTCGCCATCCTCTCGAAGAATGTCGAACAGAAGCTATTGCTGCGTTGGGAAATCTCGCGGTCAACGATGAACTGGAGCGGAAAATCGCAAAACAGGGAGGCATTGAAGCTGTATATGACTGTGTGACTTCATCAAACAGCACTTTGAGATCCCATGCCAGGAGAGCACTGCAGAACCTATGCACGCAGCAAGAGAATAAAGAGGCATACTACGCTATGCTAGCTGCACCCAGTAACGCTGAAGCTGATGAGGGGTACAAAACCGACACATCAGACGAAGAAACAGCAAGCGCAGGTCCTTCTCCGGTGACGATCCGAGGGCAGCAGCCACTAACAGCTACTGTGCATGATCACAGCGTGCCACAGGGTAGCCCCCCCCCCCCACCGATCAGAATGTATGGAAACGCTATCGCGATCCTGCTAGTCAGCACTGGTATTGGGTGAACTCCGTCACAGGTCAGAGCAGTTGGACACCACCCGTTGCGCCTGTTTTGCCTATGCCGGCCGCGACTAAGAATTCATCTCCCCACAGCATGGAGTTCAGCGGCGGCAGTCACGGGTTACATACGGGAAGCCCATTGCACACGATATACCCTGCTAAGAACGGGACCCCGGCCTCGAAGGGGACAGAATCCATACCTGTGCAAAGACCTGAAGGACTCCCGATGCAGGCGTGGCCATCCCAGAGCTTGTCAAAGCCTCAAGGTAACCGACCGAGGACGGTAGAGGGCGAGAAGTTTAAGGTTTCAATTAACACTTTGGCAACTCCCCCTGCGTTTCCACCCCCTTCCCAAAGCCCAGTGTCCCAGAATTCTTATTCTCCACGGTCTCCAGCAGTCCCTCCTCCGCAGGCGCCGTCGATACCACCACCGCAGGTTCCACCTCCGCGCGTTCCTGTTGCCCCACCACGTGTGCCGGCGTCTCCCCCTCCGCCACAGATTCCCTCCTCTCCTCATCCAGAGGACGAGCTGAATCCCATCGAACGGCAAGTGTTGACAGCAATTAACACACTGCGGAAAAACCCTGCAAAGTTTATAGCCATGCTCGCAAATGCTCGCAGCCGGGTGGGATCGAAAGACAAAATCATGAGATTCGACTGGGGCAATGTGCAGACGAAGGAAGGTACCGTTGCATATGACGAAGCAATTAAATTTCTTCAACACGTATCACCGATGCATAAGCTGGAGGTATCAAGTGTCATGTGTCGTGCGAATAAGAGACATGCTGCCGACTTGGAGCAGAACTCTACAACGGGTCACGAAGGAAGCAATGGTTCAACTTCGACATCTCGAGTTCGTGATCTCGGTGGTATAGTGTCGTCTCCTGTTCTTGAAGCGATAGAGTATGGTCCGTGGAAGGATGGGGCTCACTTTGTGATGGGATTGATTGTTGACGACGGCAACACGAATCGGGATCATCGGAAAATTATTCTTGACCCGGCTGCAACTGCGTGCGGCATTGCCATGGGAAATCATCCGCAATTTGCAGCTTCATGCGTTGTCACAGTTACAAAAGATTGCCGGCTGCGCCAATAACTTTGTCGTTCCGGCGGACGAACTTGTTCTGCGTTTGATAATCAACTGATGATAATGATAATGATAATCAAAGTTCGCAATTTAGATTAAAATAGATTACCGTTAAAGGTGAATTTAGTAATTATCGCGGCCACTCGGCCGTACAGTACTACTGTAATCTTCTCTCCTCTCCGACAAGGATCTGAGAGTTTAGGGTGTTGACATGAAGTTAAGGATCCTTAAAGTATCCGCGTCCGATGGAATAGAAGTCTCTCTGGGGGGGGCGCGAATAGAACATAGAACTCTATCCGCGGGCCCGCGAATAGAACCCGCGAATAGAGCTCTCTGTCGGGGGAACGACCTTCTGGGTTATAGCTAAGTAGTCGTCTATTCCGGGGATAAAAATCATTGCCGCCTTCTAAAATAGACGGGATGGATACGGGTACGCACGTACAGTACTGTACTGGAGTACCAACTTAAACTAAACACCTGTAAATTTATTTTTACTGCTGTGTCTGTGTGTCTTCTTCCGATGGACTCCAGCAGCATGATATCCACCAGAGGAATGAGGTGCATTCCCGGGTCGTCGGCCTACATGGGAAATCACATCTCAGCCCTCAACGACTCCTTTCACACCACGACGAATGCAGGTGGAAAGATCACACTCGCTGTTGCAGAAAATAAATGTGGAACTTTCCAAGAATTGCTTCTCCCGCAGCTCTTGAGGGAGGAAACAAGGAGAGTTCCGCCACAACTTGTTGGTTATGGTGACATGCGCGGCATCATGGCGCTCAAACGGTCTCTTGCAGATATGCTTATTGAAGAGTGGGGTGTAGCTCGCGAGTTTACTGTCCCAGACGAAATTGTAGTTGCTTCAGGATGCTGTGCTATACTAGAACACCTTGCTTATCTCCTTTGTGATCCTGGTGATGGTATCATCATCCCCAGTCCCTACTACCCTGCATTCGATTTTGATCTTACAGCCCGAACTCAAGCGGTCATCATCGAAGCACCCATGATACCTCCGGTATGGGAAATCACGCGGGAGATTCTCGATTTTGCGCACAGCAGCGCCAGAGATCGAGGTATACGAGTTAGAGTTCTTCTTATTTCGCAGCCAAATAATCCACTTAGCAAGTGCCACTCAAGAGCCGAAATGCAGTTGATGTACACATGGGCGAAAGAAAATTCTATCCATTTGGTTTCGGACGAAATCTACATGCTATCACAGTTCTCTTTGGGGAAAGTACCATCATCCCCGCACCTGGGCATGGCCGAAATTGCGGTGAGCAACGGAAGCAGTAAGCTGCCTTCATGGCTCCACATAATATATGGATTCTCCAAGGACTTTTGCTGGTCTGGATGCAGATGCGGTGTTGTGGTTACTTCGAACTCTTCATTGCTGGGTGGACTTGCCAATATATCGCAAATGTCAGCAGTAAGCTATGATACCCAGCACGCACTTGCCGTGCTAATTGGCAACCGCTCCTGGCGAGAAAGATTTGTTAATTGGAATCGCGAAGTCCTTTCAATTAGGGCGAAGCATGTCTGCGCACTGCTATCTTATGCCGGCATAGATTTCATTGATCCTTGCACAATGTTTGTTTGGGTTGACATGCGACCCCTCGTGAGGTCCGTTACTTGCCAAGGGTCTAAACGAGGTCTAACATGGAAGGACGAAAAGATTTTCAGCTCCCATCTTTATGAATCGTGCGGGGTTCTCATGACTCCTGGCTCTTCCTGCCATTCGGCGGAGCCGGGCTTCTTCAGGTGCTGCTTCGCTTTTCAGAGCGCGCATGCTGTAACCGAGTCGATTAGGCGAATTGCGGCCGCATTTTCTCCCATCACCAAGCCCCTTCCAAGTCCTCTTCCTGAAAGTCTGTGCCCAATTGCAGTGCAGGCGATTATAGAGAAAGGGGCGAGGATAATTCCGGCCTCAGTGTGCGAATTTGGAAATGTCACCGGAAAAATACTGGATGCCTCGCTCACGCCCACTCTTTCAGATAGGTCTAAGCTTCTTGCACGTTTGCAAAAGGAGCTTCATGAAGATTTTTTGCCCTTCTGGTACAAACACGGGATAGATGATAAGAATGGGGGGTTTCTTTGCGGATTGCGGCACGATGGAACGGAGGTGGATGGGCGGAAAATTAGTTGGTACCAAGGAAGGGGGGCTTGGGTATGGAGTCATATTTACACCAACTTTGATCCAGACCCACGACATTTGTCTGTGGCGAGAAAAGCTCTGAAGTTCGTCAACAAACACGCTTACCTCGGCAGTAAAGGTTTTCTGCTCGCAGTCCCGAGAGATGGACGCACAGTGCTTCGCACGTCCGATAATTCGAAGGAAGCGGAAGTTGTTGATGACGGAATCGATCACGTGGGATACGCCGGCTTATTCGTTGCGGAGGGTGCGCAGAAGCTCTATCGTGCAACAAAAGAGGCACCCTTTTTGCATCAAGCTGTGCATTATCTGCGTGAGTTCAAAGCGCTTCGGGAGAAGAGCACTCGACGGCGTCCAGAAGAATATGTCCCATTCGAGATGGGCGAAGGATACCGAACACTTGGACACCAGATGATACCACTTCGCATTTGCACACAAATTCTTCGAATTGACGGGGTTCAAGATGCACTGAGTGAAGCAGACTACGCGTGGCTCGAGCGGTACGCCTCGTCATGTGTGGATGCTATTTTGAATCGATTTTTCCAACCCTTTCAGGGAACAGAGGATCTTGGACTCACTTTGGAGGTGTTGCGGAAAGATTGGACTCCTGACCCGAGGGGATCTGATTTCTACTACCTGGGTCATGCAATGGAAGCCTTGTGGTTTTGTATGGATTACGCTGACCTAAAGTCTAATGATGCGATGTTTGAGACTGCGGCAGCGCGTTTCCGTTTCCATTTCGAAGCCGCGTGGGATCCACTCTATGGGGGTCTTTATCGCGGTATGCATGGTGCCCATGGCTATGGACAAATGGATGACAAAGTTGCATGGGTTCAGCAGGAAGGTTTGGTTGGTCTTTTAATGATAAAATACCGATGCAAAAACAAGGATCTTATTGCATGGTCCTCCTCAACGTTTTGGAAGCTTTATCATTGGTGCGATAGATACCTCAGGAATCCGCTTCGAAGTGCTGGACATCCACTCTGGCTTGTAACTTGTGGACGTCGAGATCCTTTGGAGACGCTAGGGGGTGGAGGAGACACATTTGGTACCTTTGGCCTAAGTTCACGGAAAGAAAACTACCATTATCCTCGTTTTCTCATGTACGCAATTCAGTTTCTCAGTGCCTGATGACAAGTCAGTTGACAGTGTAACTGTAACACTGTAACTGTAACTGTAACTTATTTGTTTCCTTTCCAGATTTAAATTTCAACTTGTGTCCCGCCCATTTTCTCAACATTTCTCCTTTTCACGGTTGCACATTTAAAATTCACGTTCAAGTAAAACGTTTAACACCAGGAAATCGTAAATTCACTTCATTTATCTCGAGATCATAATTAATTTAATATTTCGCT
>JACLAD010013614.1_pt1 | contig 32287 bp, 34 predicted proteins | sample 8027901 | NCBI WGS metagenome assembly JACLAD01 (sample SAMN15725071, study PRJNA655200) | protist metagenome | isolation source: fluorescence activated cell sorting (FACS) single amplified genomes of... | place: Spain: Blaines Bay Microbial Observatory, Mediterranean Sea | collected 2016-07-05 | reverse complement strand
TCATGTCACATTCCAATAATTAAAAATCCCAAAATTATTGCGGAAAAAATGACCGAACTGAAAATGACTGATTTTTTCGATTGGTGGTTTGATCACATGACACCAGAACAGAAGAATTCTGGAGGGCATACATCGGCTTGGTACCTTGAAAAAATTAAAAGAAAGGGATCAGAATGGGGCTTTGAAATTTCACCTCGTCATTTCCGTGAATCCAGCAAAATTTATAAAATTTTCCAGAAATACTTTATACCTGATAGGCCTCATAGAGGGTTTACGTCTCTGAGAGTCAAAGCAATCAAAATTTAAACGCTAATCTGATTGTAATGAATACCCAATTATCAAGTGTTCATCAGTGACTATTGCCTAATAGTTAAAAGACTATGAATTCAATAATTATTAAACGCATTCAGGAATCAATTGCTGTCAAGCAGGCGCTGCTGGCGGATCAGGACTTACTGAACCAACTTGCCAAGCTGGCCGGAGATTGTCTGAAGGCCCTGCAGCAAGGAGGCAAAGTGATCTTCGCCGGGAACGGAGGCAGTTTTGCTGATGCCCAGCACCTCTCCGCAGAATTCACGTCCCGTTTTCTTTTTGACCGTGCACCACTGGCGTCCCTTGCTCTTGCTACCAACAACTCAGCCATCAGCGCGATTGGGAACGACTACGGTTTTCAACAGGTCTTTGCGCGAGAATTGAGAGGCATCGCCCAGTCCAACGATGTATTCATTGGCATCTCGACCAGCGGAAACAGTCCCAATATCTTGTTGGCTATCCAAACAGCTCAGGAACTTGCTCTCCGGCATATAGCCTGGACCGGACAGACTGGTGGAAAGTTGGCCGAGCAGTGTGAATGTCTGCGGGTGCCGTCTCCAGAAACGGCACGGATTCAAGAATGCCATATTCTGATGGGACACATTTTGTGTGAGTTGGTTGAAGAAACTTACTTTAAGCTGACGGATTGAGGTATGTCGGTTCATTATCATGAAGATTTCCATTTATGGACCCAGCAACAAGCGGAGTTCATTGGCAACCAACAGTGGCATAAACTGGATTGGCTCAACCTTAGAGAAGAAATTGATGAGATGGGCCGCAGAGAAAAACGAAGTTTAGAGAGCAATTTGGTAGTGCTACTACTCCATTTACTAAAATGGGAACATCAACCAACTTTCCGTTCAAGTAGTTGGCGGGGTAGTATCAAGGAACACCGACGGCGTTTGCGCAAAGACCTCCAGGACAGCCCTAGCTTGGCAGCCTATGCGGAGGAACAATTGGCTGAATGTTATGACAGTTCACGCACACTGGCTAGTGGCGAAACTGGACTCGATGAGCAATCTTTCCCTGAGAGTTGCCCATACAAGCTGGAGCAACTTCTACAAATAGATTTTTGGCCCCAATAATCGATACCAAGATAACGTATATCTCATTCTTGACATGAACAATCCTCTCGGCGTGATGCAGGGGCGCCTCCTGCCCAAGTATCAAGGACGATATCAAGCTCACCCAGTCGGTTATTGGCAGGAAGAATTTCCTCTGGCAGCTGAGTTGGGCCTGGACTGCATTGAGTTTATTTTGGATTTCAATGAGTCTGAGCAAAACCCCCTACTTCATTCTGCAGGCCGCCAGCAAATCCGAGAACTAGGCAAAACTACAGGTGTCAGCGTACTATCGGTTTGTGCTGACTACTTCATGGAAGTCCCTCTGCACGCAGCTCAACCAGAAAACGCAACAATCAGCCTAGCTACTCTTCAACGATTATTGGAAGCTGCTGCAGATCTCGAAATCAAGGATGTGGTCATCCCCTGTGTTGATCAATCAAGTATTCGCAACGAAATAGCGCGGAAGAATTTCCAGGACCGCATCACAGAGGTATTACCGAAAGCAGAACGTTTGAGTGTGAAACTTTCGCTAGAAACGGACCTGAATCCTTCGGAATTTGCTGAATTACTGAGTCAGTTGGATTCTCCATGTGTGACAGTCAATTACGATATTGGTAACAGCGCAAGTCTGGGATACGATGCAAAAGAGGAATTGAGTACCTATGGGTCCCGGATCAGTGATATTCACATCAAGGATCGGGTACTTGGGGGAGGGTCGGTTCGGTTAGGCACAGGCCATGCGGATATTCCGGGATTTTTTGAGTTGCTTACAGATTTTGAATATAAGGGACCCTTCATCATGCAAGCCTATCGAGATGATGAAGGTCGCTCCATTTTTCAGTCACAATTGGAGTGGGTCAGGCCATTCTTCAGGGGGATAACTTGAAAAGCGGTGTGATTGCGATCATCCCAGCACGAAGCGGATCAAAAGGGGTTCCTGATAAAAACATTCGGCTCTTGGGAAATCATCCTTTGATTGCTTATAGCATTGCAGCTGCAAAACTTTCTGGGATTGAACGAGTTCTGGTTTCTACAGACTCCAAAAAATACTCGGAGATTGCAGAAAAGTATGGAGCAGAAGTGCCTTTTCTACGACCAGCTGAATTGGCAGCAGACAAATCGACGGACCTTGAGTTCATGCAGCACGCAATGAACTTCATGTCCAAAGTGGGCGAAGTCGTTCCAGAGTATTGGATCCATCTGAGACCGACGACACCATTGAGGGATCCGAATATCTTGAAGGAGGCGATCAATTTTATCCAGCAACACCCCGCAGCCCACTCGCTACGTTCGGCACACCCGGCTCCCGAATCCCCCTTCAAGTGGTTTCTGAGGGATTCCGTCGGGTATTTTCAAGGGTTACGGAAGGATCTCACCCCAGAGAAGGTGAACCTGCCACGCCAGACTTTCCCGACTATGTACGTTCCAGATGGATATATCGATATCGTTCGGTCGTCCTGGGTCCTCACGCAACAGAATTTGCATGGGCATCACATGTATGTGTTCGAATCGCCTATTTGTACAGAAATCGATACCATCAAAGACTTTGAGTTTCTGGAGTATCAGCTTTCTAAAGAAGGCACATTGCTGAATGAATACTTTCAAAAATTAGCCCGAGAATCTTATGGCCGGTCACGGATTTTCTCATCAACCCCAGCAGGTTGAATCAATCGAAACCAAGTTTCGTACGATTCAAACAAAGATTCCTGTACCAGAGAGCATTCCTCTGCTAGAAGAGGTTTATCAAAATGAATCTCATTCGATGCATGGTCAGATGCCGATCATCTGGGATCATGCAGAGGGGTTTCAGGTTTATGACTCTTGGGGAAACTGTTGGATTGATTTTTCCAGTACAATTTTCGTCACGAATGCTGGGCATGGAAATCCCAAGATTGTCCAAGCACTGAAAGATGTAATAGCAAAACCCCTACTGCACACCTACACATACACTTCCCCAGAGCGTGTAAGTTACCTGAAGTACCTGATCGCAAAGACACCGGCACAGTTTGAAAAAGCCTTTTTACTCTCAGCCGGCACGGAAGCGACAGAGGCCGCGCTGAAATTAATGCGCCTCAATGGCCAAAAGAAAGGCAAGCGCAGAGGAGGGATTCTTTGTTTCGAGGGGAACTGGCATGGTAGAACTCTTGGCGCACAAATGATGGGCTGGAATCCTAGCCAGAAGGAATGGATTGGTTACCATGATCCGAACATCCACCACCTACCGTTTCCCTACCCATGGCGCAAGGATGCCGTAGCACGACCCAGAGAGTATTTTAGAGAAAGCCTGCACAAGTTACTCAGCGAAAAACAACTGGATGCCGAAAAAGACATCTGCGGGGTGATGATGGAGACTTTCCAGGGATGGGGAGCTATATTCTATCCCGAAGAATTCGTCCAAGAGGTGCGGAATTTTACGGAAGAGTGTGATGCTTTGCTGACCTTTGATGAAATGCAGGCTGGATTTGGACGTACGGGTAAGTTGTTTGGTTATCAGCACTATGGGATTGAAGCGGACCTGTTATGTTGTGGCAAAGGAGCCAGTTCTAGCCTGCCGCTGGCTTTAGTATTAGGTAGCAAGGAGGTGATGGATCTACCTGAGGTAGGTTCGATGAGCTCAACACACTCTGCAAACCCAATGGCTTGTGCTGCTGGAAAAGCAAATCTGGAAGAGATTTTAGAAAATGGATTGCTGGAGAATTCAAGGCAACTGGGGGAACTGTTCCACCAACGCCTAGCACTAATTCAACAGAAATACCCAAAGCATCTTGCGCATATTGAGGGTCGTGGCTTGCTAGCAGCGACTCTCTTCATGGATCCAAGTGGCAAACTCTTGAGTAGTTTGTGTGATCGAATCAGTGAGCTATGTCTGCAAAGAGGCCTGCTGGTTGTACATACTGGACGTGAATCCATTAAACTGGCTCCTCCCTTGATGATACCCAAAGCAGCAATGCTTGAGGGCGTCGAGGTGTTTGAGTCAGCGATTGCATCAGCTATTCAGGAAGTATGATCAAGCAGATTCGCCATACTGGCATCGTTGTAAGAGATTTACAAAGAGCTATACGATTTTATGAGGGCTTGGGGTTTTCTCTATGGAAAAGAGAGTTGGAGACAGGAGCCTTTCTGGAACAAGTTGTTGGAATTACAGGTGCAAAAATCGAAACTGCAAAATTAAAAGCCGCCTGTGGATCCATGATTGAGTTGCTCCAGTACCAATCACACCCGATTAAGAAATCGATCACTCCCCAATTATCGAATCAACTTGGGTGTTCCCACATCGCCTTTACGGTGGATTCAATTGAGGAAACCTTGAATTCTATTCAAAAGGCAGGGGGTAGCTTGGTGAACACACCCGCTTTAGCACCTACTAGCCAGGTAAAGGTAGCTTACTGTCATGATCATGAAGGAAATTTGTTAGAGATAGTCGAGGAGTTATGAATAAAACGTGTATTGCTTGTGCCAATGGGGAATTCGTTTCAGAATATAGAGGTCAGATTCGTAGTGGAACATGGCCTAAGATAACAGACGAAGAGTATGAGATTATAAAATGTTGCAAATGTGAGTTGGCTTTTGTTAGTCCAGTACCACAATTAGACTATTCGATTGCTGAATATAGAGTTTCCTACAATGGTTCAGAGAAAATAGATGACTATCTAAAAAGTCATGACCACGAGCAAACTCCTCGAATTGGTAAAATTGGATTAGAAAAATTTCGTGGAAAAATAGTTTTGGATATCGGTTGTGGTGGAGGTGCTTTCTTAGATGCGGTGAAAGGCGTGAGTAAAAAGACAATTGCAGTAGAACCATTTGAGGAGTATCACGAACCTCTTAAACATAGAGGACACGAAGTTTTTTCTTCATGTAAAGATGCACTTACAAGTTATGAGGGAAAAATTGAAATTCTTGTCACTTTTGGAGTAATAGAACATGTTGAAGATCCTTACCAATTTAGTTTAGAAGCAAAATCCCTTCTTGCTAATACAGGGGAACTATTTATTGAAACTGACAACAAAAATGATTTTTTAATGCAAATGGATATTCCTGAGTTTAAAAAATTCTATTATCGTACAGCACATTACTGGTATTTTAATGAAACTTCATTAATGAATCTTCTAAAGCACACTGGTTTCAATAAAATTAATGTTGGTTACCGTCATGGCTATGATTTGTCGAATGTTTTTCATTGGATGCTAGAAAGAAAACCAACTGGGCTAGCAAAAACCCAAGGAATTAGCACCTATTGTAATGAAACATGGAAATTATACTTAGAGCAGTCAGGACAAGCAGAACTACTTCATTTTTCAGCATATAAATGAATGTTGGTCTGAAAGATAAGTGCTTCCTGGTTACCGGTTCATCGAAAGGAATTGGATTCGCGATTGCCGAGGCTTTGTTGAAGGAGGGAGCAAAGGTCGCGATCGTTGCAAGGGGGAAAGAAGGCATCACCGTAGCAAATGAGAGACTTGCCAGTCAATTTGGACAAGAAAGAATTTTGGCTTTGACTGCGGATTGTGTAAAGGGAGATCAACTACTGTTGGTTCGGGACCAGATGTTGAGCGAATGGGGTGAGATTCATGGGACGATTGCCAACGTTGGCGACGGTAGGAGTGTACCCGATCCATTACCAGACAACGCTCAATGGTCTAGCGTCTGGCAGGCCAACTTTGAAACAGCCCTGACAACGACACGTGTGTTTTTGCCGGCTCTGCAACATAGCCAGGGGAGCCTTTTATTCATTGCCTCCATCACTGGACTTGCAGCATTGGGAGCGCCGGTGGATTACTCGGTTGCCAAAACAGCCGTGATTGCGCTGGCACAAAATCTGGCTCGCAAAGTTGCACCAACAGTCCGAGTGAATGTGATTGCTCCAGGCAATATTTTCATTACTGGAGGCAGTTGGGAGGGAAAGCTCAAAGCCAATCCGGATGGAGTTGAATCCATGCTTCGTCAACAAGTCCCTCTGCAGCGCTTCGGTACTCCAGAAGAAATCGCGGATGCAGCCGTCTTTCTTTGCTCGCCTCGGGCCTCCTTCATTACAGGTTCCGTGTTGCGGGTCGATGGTGGTCAGGTGAGTAGCCTTCTTTGACCGGAGAGGAATATGCCCTGGACATGGGATGAAGTGGTAGCTGATCCGCAGTTGTAAGAGCTACCCTACAAGCTGGAGCTGAATGCTGATGGAGAGTTGACCATGAATGCCGTTCGAGTGATTCACTCTTTTCTGGTGTATGAAATTCAGCAGCATTTACAGAAGCTTAAATCAATCGGATCAACGCCAACAGAGTTTCCTGTGCGAACAAAGGATGGTGTGGGTTCTCCAGACATTGTCTGGATCTCCCAGGAGCGCAAAGCATTGACATTAAATGAAAGTGCAGCCTCACTTGCACCTGAGATTTGTATTGAGGTGATGTCTCCAGGCAATACCGAGCGAAAACTGCTGGAAAAGAAAGATTTGTATATCGACGCCGGGGCCTTGGAATGCTGGATCTGCGATGAAAATGGGATCATGCGCTTTTACAATCTAACTGGCTCATTGGAGCAATCCAGATTGCTTCCTGAATTTCCTAAGCAGATCACTACTTGAAATAATCAATAAAGACGAAGCATTGCAGAAACAGCTATTTTCCTTGGAAAATCATATTGTTGTCATTACCGGAGCGGCAGGACTGCTGGGTCGACAACATGCTGATGCTATTGCTGCCTCAGGAGGGGTTCCAATCCTCGTGGATTTGCACGAGGAGCCTGTCAAGCAACTCGCAGCAGATCTAATAGGGAAGCATGGTGTGGAGACTGCGGGTTATGTGGTTGATATCACTCATGAAGGTCAGCTCGCTCAGAACTGTGTGCAGGTGTTGGAGAGGTTTGGGCGAATCGATGCCTTGGTCAACAATGCGGCCAACAATCCAAAGGTTGAAAGCAAGGACGGCAAGAATTTTTCACGCTTGGAACACTTCCCGCTGGAGACTTGGCAAGCAGACCTGGCTGTGGGGCTGACCGGAGCATTTCTCTGTGCCAAGTACTATGGCTCTGCAATCGCCTCAAACCCATCTGGTGGAGTGATCCTAAACATCTCCTCCGACCTTGGCTTAATCGCTCCAGATCAAAGACTTTACCGGCAACCAGGACTTCCTGAGGAACAGCAACCCGTTAAACCAGTGACTTACTCGGTCGTTAAGACCGGACTGATTGGTTTGACGCGCTATCTAGCTACGTACTGGCCTACCAAGGTGCGCTGCAATGCACTCTGTCCAGGAGGCGTTGAAGCCGGGCAACCAGCAGAATTTCTCAGGGAACTTCATGCTCGGATTCCAATGGGCAGAATGGCAAGGGTAAACGAATACCAGGGAGCCGTAGTGTTTCTATTGAGTGCCGCGTCAGCTTATATGAATGGAGCCGTGATTCCCATGGAAGGGGGGAGGAGTGTTTGGTGAGGAAAGTTCTCGTTACTACAGCACTGGAAGAAACCTGGCCCGAAGATCCACAAACTCCTGTTTTGTTTTTAGGGGAATGGTGTCGTCTCTATTCTCGAAAAGACCGCTGGTCTGCCATGAATGCCGAGGTTTTACCTTACCACTGGGATGATCGTCAAAAACTGTACGCAGATTATCTATATATCCGTGAATTTTATGAGAGAGTTCTGGCCAAGTTGGGGGTAACGCTGAATGAAATTCACGACGTTGATCATTCTCCACGTTACTGGAGAATTCTGATTGGTCCTTGGTTAGGGTGGTTCTTACAGATGTGCTTCGATCGTTGGTCTTCCCTGCAGCAAGTTCTGAACACCCAAACAGATTTTGAGACTACAATTGTTGAATACCCTTTGAGGACCATGATTCCCCAGAATATGGGGGATTTTGTACACTTCTTTGCCACCGATCAATGGAATCACTGCATCTACGCAAAAATTATTAATGAATTATACAAAAACCGAATCAAGCTCAATTACATTAAAGGAGTGAATTCTTTAAATAAAAATATTGAAAGCACAGTAAAACTTCACTCTAAAGTCTTAGGATATTGCTTTGATAAAACTAAATTTTTATCAAAAACCAATCAAGTATTCATGATCGGAACTTATCTACCACCACTTCTTCAATGGAGATTAGATCTAAAACTGGGTCAAGTCCCTCAATGGAACTATTTGATTGAGCCTGAAAATACTGAATTTGATCAGGCAATCAGGAATAATAAGTTGGATCTGGTTGGACAAAATATTTATGAAGAATTTGTTGAAAGAATTTTGTTTGATCAGTTACTAGTCATATATTTAGAAGGCTATTCTAAATTACAGAAAAAATTAGAAGAAAATCCCTGGCCAAAATCACCTAAAGTGATCTTTTCTTCGAATCCAGAGATCGGAAACGACTACTATAAAGCTTATGCTGCGGCGAAAGTAGAAAGAGGTTCAAAACTGGTTATAGGGCAACATGGTGGGCATTATGGGGTTGGTCTGTGGTCATTTACGGAAGATCATCATCTTGCTATTGCTGACAAGTATTTCTCTTGGGGATGGTTAGATCCAGCAGTTTCGAAAATTGTTCCAATCGGACAACTGAAAAACAAGAAACCGATTGGTATAGATCATTTTAAAAATCATCGATTACTGTTGGTAACGAGTACGATGCCTCGTTATTCTTATCATATGTACTCTGCTACGGTAAGTCGGCAATGGCTTGATTACCTCGAGGATCAATTCAGTTTCTGTAAAACGTTATCAGATGAAGTAAGGCAGCGTCTTAAGGTACGGCTATATGCACAAGATTATGGATGGGATCAGGTGTCTCGTTGGCAGGATCGATTTCCAGAAATTGAATTAGATGAGGGAAAGACGTCTATGCTGGAGAGAATCAATGAGTGCAGGATTTATGTCTCTACTTACAATGCAACAACTTACCTTGAATCTTTCACGATGAATGTACCAACTGTAATTTTTTGGAATCCAAATCACTGGGAAATCCGGAAAAGTGCAAAGCCCTATTTTGAAGCTCTAGAAGAAGTCGGGCTTTTCCATACCACCCCAGAAAGCGCAGCCAAGCATGTGTCTGAGATATGGAATGATGTGAATAGTTGGTGGTATTCCAATTCGGTTCAGGAAGTGGTTGAAGAATTCAAACAGCAATACAGCCGAGTACCGGCAAAACTTCTAGGGAAAATCCACAGAGAGTTGACTGAATTGCGAGAATCAACAGACTCCTCGGCCTAGGTGAACCTCATGAAAATTCTTGTCTTGGGTGGCTCTGGCTTTCTTGGGTCACATGTTGCGGATCAACTCAGCCTAACTGGTCACGAAGTACGAATATTCGATAGGGTGGTTTCCCCATGGTTGCGGGGTGATCAAACGATGCTGATTGGTGATCTGCTGAACTTCCAACATGTATTCGACGCAATGGTTGGCTGTGAGGTGGTCTATAACTTTGCCGCAATCGCGGACTTGGATGAGGCTCTGAACAAACCTGTTGAGACCGCAAGGGTCAATGTGCTTGGCAATGTGCAAGTTCTGGAGGCTTGTCGACAGGCGGCAGTGAAGCGCTATGTGTATGCCAGTACAGTGTATGTCTACAGTCGTGAGGGTGGGTTCTACCGATGCAGTAAGCAGGCGGCCGAGCAGTATGTTGAAGAGTACCAACGTAGCTACGGACTAGATTATACGATCTTGCGCTATGGATCGCTTTATGGTCCCCGTGCGGATGAGTGCAGAAGCAATCCACAATCTTGTACGTGGATTGGGCAGACCATATATCGGAGCGCACTTTGACTATGGTGATCAAGAAATAAAAGTCTGGCGAACAGAAATAGAGAATCCTGTTCCTGTTAATCTGGAACCTGGAAAGATTTTGAGATCAAATTCCAAGGGTGTGCTGGTAAAAACAGGATCTGGTGCGGTTCAACTCTGTGAAATAGAACCACAAGTAGTTATAAGGGAAGGTGGTTACCTATGAGATTGCTGGTTGTTGCGCCCCATCCAGATGATGAATTGCTGGGCTGCGGAGGAACCTTACTTCGCCGAAAGGAGGAGGGATGTGAACTGGGTTGGCTGATCGTTACTGGCATATCAGAAGAAACAGGATGGTCCTCTGAGAAAATTAAGCAGCGGGACCTAGAGATCGAAAAGGTGCGAGAAGGGTTGGGGGTTAAGAATCTCTACAATCTTCGGTTACCCACGACAAAGCTAGATACAATACCAATGGGAGAAATGATCAATCATTTCAGCAAGGTCTTTGACGATTTTTGCCCTGAAGAAGTTTTCGTGCCTCACCGAGGAGATGTACATACAGATCATCAAGTAGTCTTTGATGCGGTAGGGGCTTGTTGCAAGTGGTTCCGCTACCCTTCTGTGAAACGAGTCTTAGCCTATGAAACACTTTCTGAGACTGAGTTTGGTTTGAATCCACAAGCAGGATTCCAGCCCAATGTGTTTGTAGACATCAGTCAATTTCTAACTGGAAAACTGGAACTTCTTAAAATTTACCAGAGTGAACTCGGTGAGTTCCCGTTTCCGCGTAGTGAAACCGCAGTATGTGCTTTGGCTCAATATCGAGGGTCATCAGCAGGATTCGAAGGAGCAGAGGCGTTTATGTTGTTGAGGGAGAGGGGATGAATAATGATAAAAAAATCCTCTATTTAATTGCATCACCACTCAGTCCAAGGGATTATGAAAGATTTGGTATCGATACGTAGTTAGAAAGATCATGGGAGGTCGCAGTATTTGATTTTACAAAGTTAGTCAGACCAGACTTTTATGAATACATCGATGGGGATCATTTAAGTGTTCGTTTTAGTGAATTAACTATAGTTAAAGATTTGGAAGAAGCTTGCAGCTCAATCTCAAATTTCGGTGCGAAATTCGGAATAAACTTACTTCATGATTCAGAATTTGAGAGAGAGATAATTAAAAACATTTCTAAGCAAATAAAATTAATAAAATTAACCCTTGGAAGTATCCCCCTCCATAAATCAACACTAACTGAATTATTTAAGAAAGGTATAAGAAATCCATCAAAAGTTAGTTCATATATTCAGCAAAAAGTAATTCCTGTGAAGACAGATTCGCTTCATGTAGTTGGTGGAACTGTATCTATACCTGCAAATGTAAACAAAGATGAAATAATATATGCTCACAGCTGGGACTATGATATTTATATAAAGAGCAGAAAGGAGATATTAAGTGAGCATATTTTGTTCCTTGATGAAGATTTTCCTTTCCATTCCGATTTTGTATTCTCAGGTATAACGCCGCCTTTAAGTCCAGAAAAATATTACCCAGAAATAAATAAATACTTAAGAAAAGTTCAGAGTCAAAAAAATCTCCCAGTAATCGTGGCGTTACATCCTAGGGCGAACAAGACGCGATCCGAATCATGGTTTGAATTTGATTGTATTCAATTTAATACATTTGAATTAGTTCAAAAAAGTTCGTTAGTTGTTCTTCACTGCTCAACGTCTATTCAATTTCCAATTTTACTTGAAAAGAAAATCAGCCTCCTTACTACTGATGAAATTGAAAAAACTATATATGGTAAACATATTGAAATGTTTGCAAAGGAGATCGGTCAAAAGAAGATAAATATTTCCAATTGTGAAGTGGCGGTAGAAGATGAAAAGATCGATAAAGTAATGAGAAATAATTATATAAAAAAGTACATTAAGTGTGGAGGTCCATCTGACAAAAGTTCCTGGGAAATTATAATTGCAGATCTTGACAGTAGACTTTCGGATGGAGTTGTCACAGAAAAATAGTTTTGAAAATAGGATGTAATAAGTAGAAAAGTGAATTAAAACTTTAGTATCAAATAATTATGACTTGAAATGAGAAACATCAAAAAAAAGTAACCATATGCACAATGAAAATGATTGGCTAGCAGACTTACCAAAAAATGAGTTGAAAAGTGTAGTAATTATCCCTGCGCGATTCGCTTCAAGTCGATATCCAGGCAAGCCATTGGTCAAATTGCTTGGAAAGCCAATGATTCTCTGGGTTGCGGAATTATCAGCAGAAGCGGTAGGTTTGGAGAATGTCTATGTTGCAACTGATAGTGATGAAATCAAGATTGTTGTGGAAAATTCTGGATTCAATGTGGCAATGACTGGACCTGCTCTAACAGGCACTGATCGGATTGCAGAGGCAGCTGAAAAAATACAAGCAGATATTTATGTCAACGTGCAGGGTGATGAACCGCTTGTCAATCCAGAAGATATTTTAAAAATCATTTCTGTAAAGAAACAGAATATGAATAAAGTCATCAATGGGTATAGAGCAATCTCTGATGAAGAAAATCCTCACAGTGTTAATATTCCAAAAGTATTAATCAATGAACGAGATAAATTAATTTACATGTCTAGGAATACCTTACCTGGATGTAAAGAATTTAAGAGAACTCCTTCCGAGTACAAAAAGCAGGTTTGTATTTATGCTTTCACAAAAGATGAGCTAACGCCTTTCAGGTCATTTGGACGAAAAAGTATCATTGAGTCATTTGAGGATATAGAAATTCTGAGATTCTTTGAGTTGGAAAAAGAAATTTTGATGGTGGAAACCAAAGGGGAAAGCTTGGCGGTTGATTGCCCAGCTGATATAGAGCCTGTAGAAAATGCATTAAAATCACGAAATCTCATGGGAGGTGTCACTAAATTGTTCAAATGAGGTAAAGATATTATAGACGGGAATTCGAAACTTTGGATGGAAGTTATTACTATTTATGATGAATGAGCGGAAACGATATGTGTTGTTGGAGCTTAAAAGATGTTTACCTTTTGGATGTGCAGTTTCAATGAAACTTCCAACCTTTTTTGATTTGCTGTAGTTTTACATTGTATCCAAGCAAGATCATGCCTCAGTCGTCAGTTAAATGATTTTATTTGGGTGATAAAGGTCCTGCACCCATAATACTTAGTTGTCTAATAAAATACTCGAGGGCCTTCAGCAACTCAGTGCAGTAGGCAATCTTAGCTAGATGCTTGATCTGCTGCCAGAGAACTCCACCGGTTTTGATAGTCCTTCACCCATAGACAAAGTCGAAGACCTTAATAGAGAGGGCATCCACCATTAGCCGTAGGAAAAAAACGCCCTTTTATGGCGATGAAAGTGCAGAAATTATCGAATTTAATAAATGACCAGGCTTCAATCTGAGGTGAACTCACTTGTAGTACTTGGAGCGGCTTGCTGCAGCCAGTGAGAGACAGCCTTATGGTGGATGCCGAGACCCCTGCCGATAGTTCGCATCCCCATACCTTCTAAAAGAATTTAATGGCCTGTTGCTTCGGGGACTGGATCTTTAGCTCGACGTAGCGTTTGAAAAATCAGTTGGCAGGCTTGGCACCTGAAACATTGGTCTCCTCAATTCGTCACAATAAGTATGTAGTTTGAATTACCTTATTGAGGAAATTGCATCGTTAAATCTCCAACTTTGAGAGATTACTTTATTTCTCCAAACTACGCAATTAATTGCCCCAACGCCACATTTCTCCATTTAGTCTGTTTACGCAATTTTTTTCAGTACCTAATGGTGAAAAGAATATAATCAATATTAATGATTTTAGTTTAAGTAGAGTAATTTAAACTATTTCAATTCTTCAGTTGAAAAAATGACCATTCAGAATTAAAAATAAAAGAAGAAAGATTATTTTGTCAATAATAAAAATAAACACTCGGGGAAGGTCTTAAATGAAAAAATATCCAGATCAAAGTATAGAGCGAAAAAAAGAAAATATTGAAGAGGAAATTCAATATTATAAAGGAATTCCACTATTCAGCTTGCTTGAATTTAATATTTTTGGAGCATGCAATAGAGCGTGTAGTTTTTGTCCAGTATCTGACAAATCATTTTATAAAAATGTTTATCAAGGCATTGATTACGAATTGTACACAAAAGTAATAAAAGAATTAGAAATATTGTCTTATTCAGGAACAATACTTTACTCTGCTTTTTCAGAACCACTTCTCAATAAACAAGTATTTGAACTAATCAAATCTACTAAAGCCTTATTGAAAGATGCTAACCTGGAAATCGTAACAAATGGCGATGTAATTCTTAAAAACGAGCGAGTGTTAAACAAATTATTTGAATCGGGTTTAGACACACTTCTTATAAGTGTTTATGATGGAAAGAAAGAATTTGAAGAATTTAAGAATTTAATCAGAAGAAATAATGTAAAAGATAATGTTATTTTAAGAAGAAGATACTACGATGGAAGTAATTATGGAATAATCTTTTCAAATAGAGGTGGTTTAGTTGACACAACAGAATTTGTCGAAAAAGCTGATGAACCAACACCCCAAGCTAAATTACCTCTTATGAGAACATGTTATTATCCATTTTACCAGATGGTTATCGACTTTAATGGTGATGTATTGATGTGTGCACATGACTGGAAAAAGGAATTGGTATTAGGGAATGTTAAAGATCAAAGTATCTTAGATATCTGGAAATCAAGAAAAATGAATTTTGCCCAAACTCGACTTTCGAATGAGGAGAGAACGTTCAAACCTTGCAGTAACTGTAATGTATTGGGGGATGTAATGGGGAAGAAGAACTTTGATGAATGGTTAAAATGCAATTGAAGAATAATGTTGTTTTAGTTACTGGAGCATCCGACGGAATTGGTTTTGAGGTTGTAAAAATATTTTTGGAAAAGAATTACACGGTTGTAGCCCATTATCACAGTGGCCCTGGGCGACTTGATGAAATCAGCCCCGAAAACCTCCTAAAAGTTCAGGCAGATTTTTCAGTGAAAAATAATGTTGTTGATTTTATCGTTGGATGTACTCAGAAATTTAATGTTAATATACTAATAAATAATGCTGCTTATTACAAATATAACGCAGATATAGATGAAATTAATCTAAATGAGACTGAAAAATACATAAATGTAAATCTCGTTGCACCGTATATTCTCTCTCACTATTGTTCAAAAAATATGATTCGAAATAGGAAAGGAAAAATCATCAATATATCAAGTGTTTCTACAAAGCATGGTGGTTCAATTAACTCATTATTTTATACAATTACCAAAAGTGCACTTGAACAATTGACAAAATCCCTTTCAAAGGAATATTCAAAATACGGAATTAATATTCTTGCATTAAGAGTAGGAGTAACCAATACAAAATTTCATCAAAAGAATTCTTCAAAAAGTTTAATTGCTAGAACTCAATTAATACCATTAAATAGGTTCGCAGAAGCAGATGAAATTGCCAATATAGTTTATTTATTCTGCACACAATCTTTCTCATTCTGTACTGGAACTGTTGTTGATCTTACAGGAGGAGAGTGATTAATTTTTCACTAGGTTTTGACGCTGCAGTTTCGCTCGATAATGACTAACTGAGATGTTAAGTGATTTTATTTAGGTATTGAACATCTTTCCTGAATTATGCTTGATGTGTAAATGGAGTTAACGTAATAATTTGTGAGTCTAAGCCACATCCTACCTTCAGCAGTTGTTTGATATGCTCCATTAGTAAACTATCTTTTCTGGTCATTCATTCCGACAAACAAATTCAAGGGCCTTGCAAAAGATTGAGCCCAACGTCAGCAAGGGTCAACATTGGTACTCCTTTCAGAAATAAACTGCATAAGTTGATCGCACTCGATGAAGGTGCGTGCATCGATCTGAAGTGTGGGTGAGCACCTTGCTGAGTCAAAAGACAGGCTGTCTTTTAATGGATTCCGAGGATAAGGCTGACAGCTCGCATCCCCATCCCTACAGAACTGATAGACCTTCAGATTGGACTGGATCTTTAGAAATTTGTATCATAGAAACATCCGTGAGTAAGCTTCGCAGGGTTGTCGTTGGACACCGTTAATGATCCCATAGAGAATATAGCAAGGATGAGAATAGTAAGTTAATTGTATCATTAGTTCTTCAAATTTTTCAGCTTTCTTCATTTGACTGAATGACGCAACTACAGCAATCACATTATCTGTCCAGAAAATCTATTGATTAGTTAGTTCACTCACGCCTTTGAAAAAATTCGAAAAAATAGGTATTGATTCTACACATTACAAATCTATCAATTTAATTGGTAACACATGATAAACCTTAATTGACATCAGAACTTCCTAACCAACTTGATAACTAAAGAATTGTGTTATAAATAATTAGTATAATTATCCAAATCTTTTTTAAAAATTCTTTGACTTGTTTTATTCTGATACTTTTACCTCAAAATTAGCTTTTTAAACTGATCGAGAATTTACAACTATTAGTTGTGAAACCGTAAATAAAAAAGCTGAAATTTCATGAATATTTTACTATATTTCTCAAGCGGAATGATCTTTCCCTCAATTTCTATATGGATTAATTGGGGTTGCCTCAGTTGCGCCGATTATACAAATGAAGTAATCTCCAGAATTTGGAGAACTAACGATGCAATGTCCCCACTGTGCTCATCCTGGCTCTATTCGCTATGGCACCAGTCGGGGTGTCCAACGCTACCGTTGCCAAGCCTGCCGACGGATCCTGCAAACACTACGACGCAGCAAAGATCCAGCTCTCAAGCAACAGGCCTGTCAACTCTATCTAGAAGGGATGGAGATGCGAGCTATTGGCAGGGTTCTCTGCATCCATCACAACACGGTCTCTCGCTGGTTGGTACAAGCTTCCCAGTCACTCCCAGCAAGCCTACCACAGACCGAAGCCTTCTCCTTCACCGAAATCGATGAACTTTGCACTTTCATCGCTAAAAAAAATCCCAATGTTGGCTCTGGCTAATGGTGGACTCCATCTTTGGCAAGGTCCTTGACTTTGTCTGTGGAAGAAGGACGATCAAAACCGGTAAGGTCCTTTGGCATCAGATCAAGCACCTGCCGACGATAGGCTATGGAACGGATATGCTGAAGGCCTATGAGAATTTTATCCCATACGCGCTAATCATTATGCGGGAAAGATCTTCACCACCCAAATCGAATCACACAACTGCCGACTGAGGGATTATTTAGCAAGACTCCATCGCAAAACGCTTTGCTCTAGCAAAGCAAAAACGGTGTTGGAAGTTTCTTTGACACTACTCATCCATAAACTAAATAACCCTTAAAATGTAACGCCGTTTAATTTCTTTCTTTCTTTATCTCGTCCTTGAAGATTAAATCATAACTCTTGTTATTATTTTATCATAAAGATATCTATTATTTATAATTAATATTCTTTTAAAAAAAGGATTTAATTCCATCACCATATCCTTGATACTTATCTAGCTATTTTCCTCTTCTTAATTTATGGTATTTTTTCATTCTGATTAACTTTCTAACTACTAAATCATTTAAATTATCTGTGAAAAAAAATCAAAATTTTTTGAATAAATACTATTTTAAAGCATCGAACTACAATGAATTAATCGACGACATTTCTAATTTAAATAGAGAGAATATTGATTGGTGGGTTTCCAAATTATCAAATCGAAATCCTTTACTTTCTTATGCATTCAAAACCTCTTCTGATCAGGAACATGGTCAGAAATCCTTTCTTAATCACTCTCTTTATTCTTTTAAAAATAAATTAAAGACCTTTACTCACTACTCCTTTTATTCTATTAAAATTATAGTCCAATTTTTCATTGGGAGATTAACTAGAAAAAAAAGTGATGTATTTGTAAAACCAATTACTATTATTGATAAATTTATTTTGCCTGGCTTTGTAACTAAGGAAAGATATTATAATTCTTTATTTGAAAACTTGGATGAAAATGAAAAATCTAATATTTATTGCCTTCCTACCTTTGTCAATTTTCCATTAAAACAAATATACACTGTATTTAAACAACTAAGGAACTCTGATAGACAATACATTATCAAAGAAGATTTTCTTCATTTCTCAGATATTATCTATGCTATTCTTTTTCCACTTAGAATTAAATCAATTATTTTTCCAGAATACATTAATGACCAAACTTACCTAAAAAATATTTTATTAAATGAACTTTATGATTCAACTCATTTTAATTCCGCAATCACTGGGTTAATTAATTTCCGTTTTATAATCAGATTGAAAGAAAGGGGAGTTCAGATTAAACTTTTTATTGATTGGTGGGAGAATCAGGGAATAGATAAAAGTTATCATTACGCTTTGAGCAGATTCCATCCCGAAACTTTTGTAATCGGCTATCTTGGATATGTACCCAGAGATCTTGAATTACAACTTTTTCCTACTGATATTGAAGTTGCAGCCGGTGTCATCCCAAAAAAAATATTTGTCATTGGTCAAGGTTTTTCAAATTCGTTAACAAGGTATACCTCAAACCTTAACATAGATTTTGCCCCAGCTTTCAGATTTCAGCATCTTTGGGAACTCCCAACAAAGAAAATACATAATAAATTTAATATTCTAGTAGCTCTTACCGTTGATCCTGATGAGTCTAGACATATTCTTAATGAACTTGTAAAAGTTAATATTTCAAATTTTGTCAAAGAACCTTTCGACATTCTTGTCAAACCTCACCCAACAATGACTGCAGATTATATCTTTTCAACGCTTGTTGATACATGGCCGCGTGAATTTCAACTAGTCAGTGGAATGACATCTGAGTATATTTATTCTGCCAATATTTTGGTGACTGGGATGTCCAGTATTGCACTTGAATCACTAGCTGTTGGTGTGCCTGTCATTGTGTTTTATAATTCTAAAAAAATACCTTTGATTCCAATTCCTACAGAAATCTCACAGAAATATTGGAAACTCTGTAGGGATTCTTCTGAATTTGTATCTATTTTTCCTAGTCTAATCAGCTCTGAGACACAAACCAAATTACCTGAATTTGCACTTGAAGTTCGTAACACATATTTTGAACCTGTGACTAAAAATTCTGTTCGAAAATTTTTGAATATCTTTTAAGTGATTTTTTTTCTTTGAAATTCATCTATAGAGACTACTTTATTTGAACTCTTCCCTTCCAATTGGACGATTGATACTTTTATACTTTTTTAATTTGTTTTATAGTCTCTCAACTTAAAACTGAGCTATAACCACAACTGGACTTAATCGCTTTTTCGCTCTTTTCCACAATCTGCTGTAAGTCGGCTTGGAGCGTGGCTTGTATTGGAAAGAGCGTATGATCAACTTGACAAAAAAGTAGAGATCTGGATCAAACCACACCCAGCGAACTCTGTGAAGTTAGATAAATATCAGCTTTTGCCACCGTTTCTGATGGAGCATTTCCTCATGGAGTTGTTACCTTAGTTGACCGTTGTTTTGGCTTCTGTGTTCACCGCTGCTTCGCTAGATGCTTTTTGTGCCGGATTACCAGTGATCAACTATCTCGACCCAAACAACTTCAATTATAGCCCTTTGCGAGGGCATCCAAGTGCACGCTTTGCAAGTACACCAGAAGAAATCCAAGGTCTTCTGCAAGATAAAGAATGGCTCTCCACTCCTTCTGGAGCAAAACCCGCTGACTTCTTTTGGCTTGATGAAGAATTGCTAAGATGGACCCAATTGATCCAGTCAATATTTGCTGAGAATTCTGAGGTCGATGAGCAATGCTCCAACTGAATTCACTGGTAAAAGCGATCCAAAGTTTAGAAGTTGCTTTAACTCGCTGGGGGGCCACTCCAACAGATCAAGAGATCAGGGATAGTGTCGTTCAACGTTTTGAGTACACCTACGAGTTGTGCCACAAGATGTTACGTAGGCAACTGCAGGAGATGTCAGCTAGTCCAACTGAGGTAGTCGCATTGGATTATAAGTCGCTGATTCGCGAGGGGGCTAAATTTAAGTTGATTGCACGTCCTGACGCATGGTTTGCTTATCGACGTCAGCGAAATTTGACTTCACACACCTATGATGAGAGTGTCGCAGAGCAGGTCGCCAAAAATGCGATCGAATTCTTAGAAGATGCTCGGCAGTTGCTCCTTGCTCTGCAAAAAATATGAGTGTTCTCATCGAGCTAAGATCCTCTGAATTAGAGTTGGTCTTGAAGATCATTGGGGACACGATCCCAAATTTGGAAGTATGGGCCTTTGGTTCGCGAGTACATCGCCGACAACTGAAAGAGTTTTCTGACCTAGATCTCGTAGTTTTCCCAGCAGAGGATCCGTTATTGGACCTTGGGGTTCTGACGGAAAACCTAGCTGATTCCGATCTGCCTTTCACAGTTGATGTCTCTAGCTGGGCGCAACTACCGGATTGGTTACAACAAGAAATTCTCCAAGATCACGTGATCTTACAGTCAAGTAAGTAACTACCTTCGACTCCGTTTGCAAAACACCAAAAATAATCGGAGTGATCCGGTAGTCGAATACCCAAGCAGAGCTAAAACTACTTTCAACTGTCTGCTATTAGAACTGGGCAATGGCACAGCTTGAATCTGAGAATCACGACTTGGTGCCTCAGGCTCACTTTTGAGCAGACGAGGCTGTGAATACGAACTTTTGATGATCCCCTAACTCATTTCTGAAAAATTTTCTCTTTCCATGCCTTTCCAACAAATTTTCAACAGCAGAAACGTCTTGATCACCGGACACACAGGTTTCAAGGGATCTTGGCTGACAGCTTGGCTGAAAAGTTTAGGGGCCCGAGTAACCGGCATCGCACTTGATCCTCCGACACTGCCTTCTCACTACAAAGCTGCTGAACTAGACAAAGATATTGAGGATCTGCGCATTGATCTTAGGCAGAGAGAACAGCTACAGCAAGCGATCGTCTCAGCCCAACCAGAATTCTTGTTTCATTTGGCAGCCCAACCTTTAGTGCGGCAATCCTATGCTGACCCTGTGAGTACTTATGCGACAAACCTAATGGGAACGCTGCATGTTTTGGAGTCTTTGCGTCATCTAGGCAGGCCCTGTGTAGCGGTGCTGATCACGAGTGACAAGTGCTATGACAATGTTGAGTGGGTTTGGGGGTACCGTGAGACGGATCGGTTAGGTGGACCTGATCCCTACAGTGCCTCCAAAGGGGCTACGGAGTTGGTCATTCGATCCCATGTCCGTTCTTTTTTTCCCAAGGAGGGAGACGTGCGCTTAGGAATCGCACGAGCTGGGAATGTGATTGGTGGAGGGGACTGGGCCGAAGATCGGATTGTTCCAGACTGTGTGCGAGCGTGGTCGAAGAGTGAAACGGTTCTGTTACGCAACCCGAACGCCACACGCCCCTGGCAGCATGTTCTGGAACCACTGAGTGGCTATATGAATCTGGCAATGGCTCTGAGTGAGAGCAATCTTTTGCACGGAGAACCCTTCAACTTTGGACCTCCTGCTGCACAAAATCATTCGGTAGGTGAACTAGTTGAGCAGATGTCTCAACATTGGGATCAGGTTCGTTGGCAAGATGTCTCAGAGGAGAAGGAGGGCCCTTATGAATCCGGACTGCTCAAGCTGAACTGCGACAAAGCCTTGCATCAACTGGGTTGGCTAGCGAATTGGGACTTTGAGCGGACGGTTAAGGATACCGTGGAGTGGTACAAAACCTACTATGAATCACCGAATCGGATTGCCGAGAAAACGCACGCGCAAATCAATCGGTACCAGTCGGATGCCAAAGAGAAGGGGTTGGCTTGGGCCCAATGAGCCTGCTGGATCAGATCCAGGTTACACCACTGAAAAGAATTTCTACGACAGGAGGAGACGTGTTGCATGCGCTCAAGTCAACGGAGGATGCTTTTCATGGATTTGGTGAAGCCTACTTCTCATTTGTAGAACCAGGTGCGATCAAAGCCTGGAAGCAGCATCTACGGATGACTATGAATCTTGTTGTACCTGTCGGTTCAGTTCGATTTGTTTTCCATGATTCTTCCACTTTAAGCTTCCGTGAAGAAATCATTGGGGAATCCAACTACCAGCGCGTGACCGTTCCCCCAAACATTTGGTTTGGTTTTCAGGGGGTGGCAACTACAACAAGTTTGCTGCTGAATTTAGCATGCATCCCCCATGACCCGGCAGAGGTGAAGCGGAAGACATTGTCAGAAGTCGAATTTAATTGGCAGAGTGAGCGATGAAAGTAGTTTTACTGGCTGGAGGGTTTGGAACTAGACTCACGGAGTACACAGAGTCTATCCCAAAACCAATGGTGCCGATTGGAGGAAAGCCGATTCTTTGGCACATCATGCAGCAATATGCTTCTTATGGGCACAAAGATTTCTATCTGGCACTGGGCTACAAGGCGCAGATTGTCAAGGAATATTTCCTTAACTATCGAGCTCTCAATGCAGACTTTACTGTTGATCTTCAGACAGGTGCGGTTACACCCCATCATTTAGACGAAGTGGATTGGCGAGTAACTATGGTTGATACTGGATTGCAGACCATGACTGGAGGGCGAGTCAAACGGATGCAGTCATTTATTGGAAATGAAACTTTCCTGCTCACCTATGGGGATGGAGTAGCCAATGTGGATCTGGATGCGCTACTAAAGTTTCATCGTCAGCAGGGTAAGATGGTTACGGTTACTGCTGTTCGTCCAACAGCGCGCTTTGGTGAACTAGAATTGGCAGGAGCCCAGGTGACCTCCTTCCAGGAAAAACCTCAAGTTCACGAGGGTTGGATCAATGGAGGATTTTTTGTGATGGAACCAGAGTTTTTTAGATTGATCAACGACGATCAAACTATTCTCGAGCGTTCACCATTGGAGCAGGCCGCTCAATTGGGCGAATTGGTTGCCTTCCAGCATCAGGGCTTCTGGCAATGTATGGATACGAAACGCGATCGGGATAATTTGGAATCCCTAGCTACTTCAGGACATCCTCCATGGCAGAAGTAGAGCGACTGCTTGTTATCGGAGGAACAGGATTTATTGGTCATCATTTTCTGCGTGCTGCTGTTCGGCAAAACTGGAAGGTTTGCAGTTTATCACTACATCCTGCTCAACCCAAACGCCATGTTGCTGAGGTAGAGTATCTCGCAGCGAATCTACTTGACCGTGAAGAGATTCATTTGAGTCTTCGGCAAAGAGATTTTGAGTATGTTGTTAATTTCGGTGGGTACATCAATCACTCTCTATTCAGCCGAGGAGGACGCCAGTTAGTTGAAGAGCACTTTACTGGGGTTCAAAATCTAATCGAGGTTCTGCCTAGAAACTGTCTAAGAGCCTTTGTTCAGATCGGCAGTAGTGATGAATACGGTGCCGCTCCAGCTCCTCAGAGTGAAGGCTTGAGAGAGTCTCCAATCTCGCCTTATTCACTTGGGAAGGTAGCCACAACCCACTTTTTGCAGATGCTGCATCGAACAGAATCATTTCCTGCAGTAGTCCTGCGATTATTTTTAACCTATGGTCCTGGCCAGGATCACAAGAGATTTCTCCCCCAAATCATTCATGGATGTCTGAATAATGACAATTTTCCTGCCTCAACTGGAGAACAAGTCCGAGATTTCTGCTATGTTGAAGATGTCATTCGGGCTATTCTGTTAGCCCTCGAAAACGATAGCACTAGAGGTGAAGTTTTCAACATCGCATCTGGAGAAAAAGTAACTATTCGGAAGATGATTGAGACGATCCAGCAATTAATTGGTGGAGGAAAACCAGAATTTGGAAAAATCCCCTATCGCGCAAGTGAGAACATGTGCCTCTACGCAGATACTACTAAAGCGAACCAGATTATGGGTTGGTCACCTCAGTTTCCTCTAGAGCTTGGCTTAGAGCATACGATTAACTGGTATAGAGAAAATGGCTGAACAACCTCTTGTCAGCGTGATCATGAACTGCTTCAACGGGGAAAAGTATCTCCGTGAAGCCATTGATAGCGTCATTGCGCAGACTTATGAAAATTGGGAATTGATCTTCTGGGATAATCAATCCACTGACGCCAGTGCAGAAATTATCAAAAGTTATGATGATTCGAGAATTCGCTACTTCTATGCACCCGATCACACTCTCTTGTACGAGGCTCGCAACCTGGCAATTAAAGAAGCTGAGGGACCCTTGCTTGCCTTTTTGGATGTAGATGATTGGTGGGAACCAAAGAAACTAGAGATGCAAGTCCCTGTCTTTGAAAATGAAGATGTAGGATTGGCCTGTGGTAATTATGAGGTCTTCTATGAAAAATCAGGCTGGGGTCGTCCTTCTTGGAAAGGCTCAAAACCAAGTGGATGGATTCTCAATGAATTGCTCGCTGACTACCACATCGGTTTACTAACCATCATGTTGCGGCGTTCTGCCTATGCAGAGTTGGGAGGCTTTGATCCGCGTTATCATATCATCGGTGATTTTGATCTGTCTTTGCGCTTGGCTGAAAAGTGGCGGGTCATAACCCTTGAATCACAGATCGCCCACTTCCGATTTCATGGGGAGAACGAATCGGTTCGTAAGCAACAGATGCATATCAAAGAACTCCAGACTTGGGTCAAGGAAGCCAGAGTACGTTTAACGGATACGTCACTACCAAGTCTCAGAGAACTAGAGATGTTGATCATCTACCTGAATGGTAAAAGTTCGGCGAAAGAAAAAGATTTTAAGACACTCCTCCTGGCACTCAAGGAACTGTTTCCATCGATTCGGTGCCTTCGCTTGATTCTAGATGTTTTTGTCCCTCACCATATTTCAATATTTCTTCGTAAAATTGGTACCGATACTTTCCGTTTTGAACGATAGAATACTTGTTTCCTTAAAAAACATCTTAGATCCGATTTTACAATTCTTGGCAAGTGGGTTAACTATACCTTTGCTTGTTAAGTTTCTAAAAAGAAAAAATAAGAAAAGTTTGGTGATAAAATTAAGTCTTTCTAGAGAGGTAAAATCAAAGTAAATCTAAGTTTACTGATTCCTTAAAGTAGGTTGGGATTAGGAAAAAATATAATGTTTAATAAAGCAGCAGTAAAAAAGTATTTTGACCATTTGTCTTCGGTCTGTTCTCAAAACTATATGGTGAGATTTCTCTCCAAGCTTCGCTTTTAGATCATTGGGGTGTTAAATTCACCAGATTTTTAACCTCAAGGAATTTTTTTAAAAATGTATATAATATTTCATATTTCATTAGAGAAAACATTGAAAATTGTGCACAAGAATGAGGACTGATAGCAAAAAATAAGAAACGCTATAACCAAGGCATTCCATTTGGTGACAGAATTTCCAAATCTTGGAATTTCTGGACTGAAACTCACATGGAAAAGATTGCTACAATGCATGGGTCTGACGCAATTTCTGTAATTTATCGTGATGATCTCAAAAAATAAATTCTTTCGAACAATCGTTGATAAGCAGCAAAGCCTGAGGGTTGTAGGCAGAAAGCCATCGATCCTATGAGCCTGAACATCGGTATCAATGCCTCACGTGCACGTTCTGGAGGCGCAATTGCTCATTTGATCGGCATTCTTCATAATTTTAGTCTCAAAACTTTAAAGATTGATTCAATCCATTTATGGTCTTTTCAAGACTTACTACACAAGATCGAAGTTTCAGATCGTGTGATTAAGCACAATGCGTCCTATTTGGAGCGATCACTAGCCCATCAGCTTTTCTGGGAACGCTGCATTTTGCCAAATGAATTAAATAGATTCAATTGTTCTGTTTTACTGAATGTTGATGCTGGGTCAATATGTTCTTTTAGACCCTCTGTTACCATTTGTCAGGATATGCTCCCATTTGAACCTGAAGAAATCCGACGCTATCTGTTTTCCAAAGAGCTCATAAGGTTGTTATTATTGAAGCATGTTCACTCAAGTTCGATGCGTTCATCCGATGGTGTGATATTCTTAAGCCATTATGCACAGACAATTGTCGAAAGATTCACCGGGACGCTCAAAAAGACTGTTCAAATCCCTCATGGTTTTGACAATAAGTTTTTTCTCAATCGTCAAACTTCGAGATCCAATGAGTCGGGTCCTTTTCGTTGTATCTATGTATCGAACGTACTTCCATATAAACATCACTGGAATGTTGTAGAAGCGATCGCTTGTCTTAGAGGTAATGGTTTTTCTGTAGAACTTGACCTTGTTGGTGGTGGAAAAGGAATCGCAGTAGAACGTTTGCGAGCCAAGATATCCGAATGCGATCCAGAGGGACAATTTGTCCGATTTTCTGATTTTGTTGCGCATGATCGTCTTCCTTCAATCCTTGAGCGCTGTGACATATTCATTTTTGCTTCTAGTTGTGAAAATCTCCCCGTAACGCTTTTGGAGGCAATGGCAACGGGTCTCCCGATTGCCTGCTCTGACCGAGGGCCTATGCCCGAAGTGCTCAAGGACGGTGGGGTTTATTTTGATCCAGAAAATCCTGACTCCATAGCCAGTGCCATTGAAGATCTCTTAATTCATCCCCAGAAGTGTCAGCAACTGGCAGCCCGAGCCAGAGAATTAGCTAGTCAGTATTCTTGGAGACGCTGCGCGAAAGAGACCTTCTCGTTTATTGTCCAAACCGCTTTGCAAGCCAGAGAAGCAGTTAAGATTCACTGAATGATGATGACAAACCAAGCCTACCAAATCTGCACAAAGCTGGTGATGGATACCAGCGACCCCAGTATTTCCTTTGATTCGGCTGGTGTTTGTCATCATTTCCACGAATTCAATAATCATGTGAAGCCTCACTGGCATCCTGGAGCGGAAGGCCGTACTCATTTAAAGATGATGGTGGACCAGATCAAGCAATCTGGAGTTGGCCATGATTTCGATTGTATCATGGGCTTGAGTGGTGGAGCAGACAGTTCCTACATGCTGCATGTGATGGTAACAGAATTTGGACTGCGCCCCCTTGTGTTTCATGTGGACGGAGGTTGGAACTCGGAGTTGGCGGTACACAACATCAATCGATTAATCGATAAGTTGGGCCTGGACCTCTATACCGAGGTGATCAATTGGGAGGAGATGAAGGATTTCCAACTCGCGATGTTCAAGAGTGGTTTGCCGCACATAGACATCCCGCAAGACATGGCTTTTATCGGTGTGCTTTATAAGTTCGCTCAGCAACACGGCATCAAATACATTCTCAATGGTGGTAACATCTCAACAGAGTGCGTTCCACGTCCCTTGGAAATCATTTATTGGGGCACAGACATGCTCCATATCAAAGACATTCTTGGGAAATTCGGGACCATCCCAAAGCCTACCTATCCATTTAGTTCGATCTTCTACCATAAAATATATCTGCGTTATTTTCGGGGTGTCAAAGTCTTCAAGCCGCTTAATTACATGCCTTATGTGAAGCAGGAGGCGATGGGAACCCTTGAACAAATTTATGAGTGGAAGCCCTATCCGCAAAAACACTTTGAATCACGTTTCACACGTTTTTTTGAGGGCTATTGGCTACCAACACGGTTTGGATTTGATATGCGCCGTGTGGATCTGTCGAGTTTAATTCTGACTGACCAGATGACTCGTGAGGAAGCGATGGCTAAGTTGGAACAATCACCATATGACCCCGACCTGATCCAACAGGATTTTGAATACGTTGCCACAAAACTAGGAATCACTAGTGATGAATTGAAGAGTTATCATGAGCAGCCCAAAAAGTTTTATTGGGACTACAAAAACCTGTGTCGGCTTTTTGAAATTGGGACTTGGTGTCTTTCTAAGATAAGCAGTGCCCGCCGCGGTGGGGCATTCTAAGCATGACGACTGTGACTTTAGTTGGCTACGGTCTTGGCAACATCCAGGCTTTTGCCAACATCTACCATCGTCTCAATATTTCGGTAGTGATTGCCTCCAACGCAGACCAACTCCTCGGAGCCGAAAAACTCATCCTGCCAGGTGTAGGAGCTTTTGATTGTGCGATGGCTCGCTTGAACGAATCAGGGATGCGGGCACGATTGGATGAGTTGGTTCTGCATCAAAAGATTCCAGTGCTGGGCGTCTGCGTTGGCATGCAAATGATGGCCAACCGCAGTGAAGAAGGTGAAATTCCTGGCCTAGGTTGGATCGATGCAGAGGTAGTACGCTTTCAGCTTGCGCAGGTCAGTCATGCTCCGCTCCCACATATGGGTTGGAATGACGTAAATTTTCTCCGTGAGGATCCACTGTTTGTCGGGATTTCGAGTCCAAGATTTTATTTTCTCCATTCATACCACTTTCTTGCCCACCACGACTCTCAGATCCTGGCTACGACAGATTATGGACACTCTTTCACTTCGATTGCCTCCAGCAGCCATATTTATGGTGTGCAATTTCATCCGGAGAAAAGCCATGACTGGGGAGTTCAACTGCTGAAAAATTTTGCCGAAAGCAAGACATGCTGAGGCCACGCATCATTCCCTGCTTGTTGTTACAAAATCGAGGACTGGTCAAAACTCTGAAGTTTCGTGACCCGAAGTACGTGGGTGATCCTTTGAATGCGGTACGAATCTTTAACGAAAAGGAGGTCGATGAACTGATCGTGGTGGACATCGATGCCAGCACAAAAGGTTCTGAGCCGGATTACAAGCTGATTGCCAACCTCGCTGGAGAGTGCCGCATGCCGCTCTGCTACGGAGGTGGTGTAAAGACCCCGGAGCAAGTTGAGCACATCATCAGCCTTGGGGTGGAGAAGGTTTCGATTAGCAGCGCAGCACTTGGGAGGCCCGGACTGATCTCAGAAGCGGCACAAAGGGTTGGGAGTCAAAGTGTGGTTGTTGTAATGGATGTCAAGAAAACAGGGTTGATTCAAAAACGCTATGAAATCCACACACAAAATGGCAGGCACCCCACAGGCCGTTCACCTGTTGATTTCGCTGCTCAGGCTGCGTCCTTAGGGGCAGGTGAGCTTCTGATCAATTCGATCGATCAGGATGGCACCCAAACCGGCTACGATATGCTACTAATCGACCAAGTCTATCACACGATCAATATACCACTGACAGTCCTTGGAGGAGCAGGTTCATTGGATGATCTTCAGCAACTTGTGCAGAAATATTCGTTGATTGGTGCTGCTGCAGGTAGCCTGTTCGTTTTCAAGGGAAAGTATCGGGCTGTCTTGATCAATTATCCCCATCGTGCCGAGTGTGAGGCCCTCATCAGTAGAAAACCTTGATTAACACAGCAATCCGTCTATGCATTACCGGAGGCTCCGGCTTCATTGGGGCGACTGCGATGCAGTGGGCCTTGGACAATGTTGAAACCGTTGTCAATTTTGATACTCACTCGCCCAAAATTCTAGCACACCAGCCACATTGGCAATCCATCGACATTCGTGATAAAGCGTCCTTCACCACTGCTCTTGAGGAATTTGCTCCGACCCATATCTGGCACTTGGCCGCAATGACAGGAATGGATATTCAGGATATCTCCTTCTTTGATGCCAACACGGTTGGTGTGATCAACTTACTGGAGGCCGCAAAGAGTATCCCCAATCTGCAGCGAATCCTGTTCACCTCCAGTCTGCTGGTCTGTCGTAATGGGCATGTGCCCCAGGCAGACACAGAGTATTGCCCACCCAACTTGTATGGGCAAAGCAAAGTGATTGGTGAGCAGATGGTACGGGAGAGCAAAGTTCCCTGTGACTGGGTGATTGTGCGCCCTACTTCGATTTGGGGGCCGTGGTTCGAGCATTCCTATAAGACATTTTTTAAGGTTGTGGATCGTGGTTGGTATGTGCAACCTGGGCAACAACCCATCATCAAACCGTTGAGCTTTGTCGGCAACACTGTTCACATGATGCAGAAACTGTTGCTACAGGCGGGAAGAGACGCCAGTCAGCAGACCTACTACCTTGGAGATTATCCACAGCATTCCATCCAAGAGTGGGCCGACTTGATTCGCCAGGAACTGGGGAGGGCTGGCAAAACCCCAGTTTTTCCGATTGGAGCAATGCGGCAGATCGCTCGGTTCGGAGACGCCTGCAAGGCTCTTGGTTGGAGTGATCCACCGCTGACCAGCTTCCGATTGAACAACATGCTCACTGGAGCCCACTACCCAATTGAAAAAACTGAAGAAATCGTGGGGACACTCCCATTCACTCTTCAAGACGGGGTTCAGCAAACTCTGGATTGGATGGGAAAGGAGGGGATGTTACGCAATGGTTCGAGGGCTTCGTAGAACGTGAAAATTCAACAAAATCAGAGAGGCCAAATGAAAATTCTTGTCACAGGAGGTGCAGGGTTCGTGGGCTCTCACTTGGCAATGTCTCTAAAGCAGGCATTTGGAGAAAGTCAAGTGCTGGTTCTGGACAACCTAAAGCGTCGGGGCTCTGAACTAAATCTGCCTCGCCTGCTTGAATCTGGAATTACATTTGTTCATGGAGATGTACGTCATCCCTCAGACCTTCAATTTTCAGAACTAGATTGGATCATTGAGTGTTCAGCTGAGCCATCTGCCCTAGCTGGGAGAAGCGGAGACACCGACTATCTGGTTCATACCAACCTCTTGGGTACCTATCACTGCCTGGAATTAGCTCGACGTTGCAGAGCAGGAATGATTTTCCTTTCTACCAGTCGGGTTTATCCGGTCTCGCCGATTAGCCAGCTTCCCTTTGTTGAAGATTCCACACGATTTGTACTGGAGCCTGAATTTTCAGCTAAAGGAATTTCATCTGCTGGCATCAGCGAAGAGTTTCCCCTAAAGGGAACTCGTACATTGTATGGTACGACAAAGCTCGCATCAGAACTGTTGGTGCAGGAGTATTCTGATACCTTTTCGCTGCCAATGGTTGTCAATCGCTGTGGGGTACTGACTGGTCCTTGGCAAATGGGGAAAGTTGACCAAGGTGTGATTGTTCTTTGGTTGGCTCGACATTTTTTCGGTGGAGAGCTCTCCTACATCGGTTACAGGGGTAGTGGCAAACAGGTACGCGATCTTTTGCATGTTGCCGATTTGGCGGACTTGGTTATTTTGCAGATGCAGAACATTGAGCAACATCGTGGACAAATCTACAATGTTGGTGGAGGAATCGAGAATAGTGTCAGTCTATTGGAGTTGACCAAAATGTGCCAAGAACTGACAACTCGAAAGATTCCGATCCACGCAGAGCCCATGAGCCGGGAAGGAGATCTTCCCTGGTTTGTAACTGATACAAGCAAAATCAGCGAAGCAACCGGCTGGACCCCTGAGCGTTCTGTGAAAACAACCCTTCAGAAAATTCTGGAGTGGTTGAGAGAAAACCAGCAACTACTACGCTCAATTCTTAGATGAACAAGTTAACCGAGTATTTTGATTTCAAATTCAACCAAACTATCTTTAGCTCATGAAAGGCATCGTCCTCGCCGGAGGTAGCGGCACCCGACTCTTCCCAATCACCAAAGGCGTTTCCAAGCAGCTGCTGCCGGTCTACGACAAACCGATGATCTACTACCCCTTATCGGTACTGATGCTGGCTGGGATCAGGGATGTTCTTTTGATCACTACGCCGGAAGATCAGTCGAACTTTCAGCGCTTGTTGGGTGATGGTAGCGAGTTCGGCATTCGCTTGGAGTATGCAATTCAGCCTTATCCTGATGGCTTGGCGCAGGCTTTCCTGATTGGCGAGGATTTTTTGGAGGGAGGGTCTGCTTGTCTTGTGCTGGGAGATAATATTTTTTATGGCCAGGGTTTTCGACCGATGCTCGAGCGTGTTCGGAGTCAAGCGAGTGGTGCCACGATCTTTGGCTACCAGGTCAAGGACCCGAAGCGTTTTGGAGTGGTTGCTTTTGATGAAAACCGATGCGTCTTTTCAGTCGAGGAAAAACCAACACGGCCTAAAAGTAATTTCGCTATTACCGGACTCTACTTTTACGATCACCAGATCGTTGAGATCGCCAAAAAAGTCACCCCATCAGCTCGCGGAGAATTGGAAATCACTAGCATCAACCAAGCCTATCTTGAGCAAGGTCTGTTGAACGTTGAGTTACTGGGACGGGGTTTCGCCTGGCTCGATACAGGGACTCAGAAATCGTTGCTGGAAGCCGCACAGTTTGTGGAAACCATCGAAAACCGCCAGGGTTATAAGATCGCTTGCTTAGAGGAAATCGCTCTGCTCCAGGGTTGGCTGACTCCTGAACAACTCACCAGAACTGCTGAAAGCTACGGAAATAGCCCGTATGGAGAGTACCTTTTGCAGTATTGACGCTTAAAGATTGTTTAGTTTATGGATGAGCAGTTTCAAAGAAACTTCCAACA
>JACLAD010001284.1_pt1 | contig 32339 bp, 29 predicted proteins | sample 8027901 | NCBI WGS metagenome assembly JACLAD01 (sample SAMN15725071, study PRJNA655200) | protist metagenome | isolation source: fluorescence activated cell sorting (FACS) single amplified genomes of... | place: Spain: Blaines Bay Microbial Observatory, Mediterranean Sea | collected 2016-07-05 | reverse complement strand
CTTTTTGATGGAGGTGATTTCTTTCTCGTATTCACTTTCATCGTGCTTATGTGCTTCATCGTCATCGTGCATAGTGTCGTCGTGAGATTAAACCAAAACTCAAGGATAGCTGGCTTGTAGTATGCTGTCAATCAATCCAGTTAGTCGCTGATATCGTAATCATCATTCGTTGGCTGATTTCTCAGTGTCGTCCTCTGGTTTTTGTACTTCTTGTTGCTGGACTTGATCATAAATTTCTTTACGGTGAACCGCTATGTTTTTGGGTGCATCAACGCCGATTCTTACTTGATGCCCTCTGACTCCTAGTACGGTGATTTTGACATCATCACCAATCACTAAAACTTCCCCGATCCTTCGCGTTAATATTAACATTATCATAACTCCATTTGATTATAGTACTTTATCATCACTGCGGCATAAGTGCCAGACTGAGCGACACTTTTTGACATGCGGCATACTACATATAGTATACTTTTCATAAAATGTAAGAAATATATTATATTTTTTGTAATCTAATGTCTAGATTTATATGGGGCACGGGATGTCAATAAAGTGATGCTTGAGGTTAAACGTCTTGGCAAGATGTTCGCCTAATGCCTGTATGCCAAGTCGCTCGGTAGCATAATGCCCACACCCATAAAACACGATGTCAGACTCACGTGCCTGATGGTAGATGCGTTCAATCGGTTCACCAGTCATGAATGCATCCACACCAGCTGTGATGGCAAATTCTAGGTCGTCTGCTGCGGCACCGCTACACCATGCAATGGTCTTGATCGTGCGCTTGGGATCGTTGGCAATCATTAATGCCGGTTGATGAAACTTTTCTGTTAACTTTTTCTGTACGGACACTGCCGAGGTAGGCTTGCTTACTTTGCCGATACTGCCGATAGAGAAACCACAATGACTGCTGAGATGGCCTGTGATTTTCCAGTTCATGAGTTTCCCAATCATGGCATTGTTGCCTATGCGTCTATGGCCATCCAAAGGTAGATGGTATGCCACAAGATTGATGTTGTTTTGTAGAAGAGATTGAAGTCGACTTTTTTTTGTGCCGAGAATACATGGGTTTTCATTTTTCCAAAAAAAACCGTGGTGAACAAGCACCATATCTGCATTGAGTGACTCTGCTTCTTTGAATAAGTCTATGCAGGCACTGACTCCAGTGACGATGGTTTTGACTGAGGTATTGCCCTCTACCTGTAGTCCATTTGGGCAGTAATCTTTGTAGGTATGGCTTTCTAAAAGCTTGTCACAGTAAGTGACAATGTCATCGCGTGCAGTCATTTTACAATCTCATTGTAGACATTTCATCATAACATTGTCTGAGTTTTGTTTCTTTTGTTTTCTGATTTTTTTACGCACCGAAATTTGCTGTCATAGGCGCATCAGTGTCCTTGGGGTTGGATTAATCATTTACTTTCCCCAGGATGCTCTTAAGTTGTCGTGCAAAATTAATGCAATAAAATCTGGCATGTTGAATTTTTTGTGCTATAAGGCACTCAATCATTTTGGAGTATGGTGATGGTTTTAGATTTACCAAAGGATAGAGCAGATTTTGTTGAAGAGGTTTCTGACTTTGTGGATAAACATTATCCCAAGTCACTTCGTCAAAAACAGTTCAATCGTCAGGAATTTACACAAGCTGACTATAAAAAATGGCATGGTATCTTAGCTAAAGCAGGCTGGGGCGCTTGTCATTGGCCTGTGGATTACGGTGGCACTGGTTGGGATGAATGGAATAACTATCTTTTTTACAGTACGTTGGTCAAGAAAAATGCGCATCAAATATTACCATTTGGAATCAATATGTTGGCACCTTTGCTGATGCGTTTTGGTACTGACGAGCAAAAGAAGTTCTTTCTACCAAAAATTAAAACGGCTGAACATATCTGGTGTCAGGGTTACTCTGAGCCTAACTCAGGATCTGATTTGGCCTCACTGAAAATGAGTGCTGTTAAAAAAGGTGATCATTATATACTCAATGGTACAAAAATTTGGACAACTTTGGCGCAAGTTGCGGATTGGATCTTTTGTCTGGTGAGAACCGATAAGGATTGTAAGCCGCAGGCTGGCATATCGTTTATTTTGGTTGATATGAAATCGCCTGGTATCAAAGTTGAACCCATCATCACAGCTGATCGCAGTCATGAAGTGAATCAGGTGGTATTTGAGGATGTCAAAGTCCCAGTAAAGCACTTAGTTGGTGCTGAAAACAAAGGTTGGGATTGCGCAAAGTACTTATTGATGTTTGAACGCTCGTCGTTTGGTGCGAGCACTGCGATGCTTGAAAATATTGTAGCGGATATGAAGAAACACATTCTTGAAGTATCATCGTCACACAAGGACGGTGGACAGTATATGTCAAGCTTGATGGCTGAGGTCATTCGGGTGGAGGCAGATCTTGCTGCTGCCAAATATACTATGCTTAGGGCCATCACACATACTGATAGTATGTATGCTCGTAAAATCTCATCTTTGCTTAAAGTTCTTATTTCACGTCAGATTCAGGAGGTTACAAACTGTCACATGAAACTGTATCAAGAACTATCTGTTGTCAATGGCGCCAGTCTATCGCCAACATTCTTTGATGGCGAGCATGAAAATCTCGCTAATTTGTTGGCAAATCGTTATTTGAATCATCGTAAAGAAAGTATTTACGCTGGTTCAAATGAAATCCAATACAACGTTATCGCAAAGCTTATTCTTGGTTTGTAAGGTGCACAATACGGGAGATTGATCATGGATTACTCATTAACACAGGAACAAAAGATGATTCTTGATAGCGTTGATCGAATGCTGTTAAGCGACTATGATTTTCACGGCCGATGCCAACGCTTATCTAAGTCAACTCGATTTCAACAGTCTGTCTGGGATCAGTTTTCCCAGCTCGGCTTGTTTGCATTGCCCATGCCAGCAGAGTATGGTGGATTCGCAGCATCGATCAAGGATGTATGTATTCTTATGGAGCCAATGGGTAAATTTTTGGTAACGGAGCCATTTGCCTATTGCTATTTAGGCACGTCCTATCTCCTTAAGCATGCATCATCAGCACAAAAGTCCGATTATCTACCACGCATTACGTCAGGCGCATGTCGTGTTGTGGTCGCTTTACCACCTGTTTGTGATTTGAGCTTTATGCCCAGTCACAGCGGTGTAAAGGCCAAAAAGCTTGCAAATGGGAAGTGGTCTCTTTCTGGACAGTTGCACATGGTTTATGGAGCTGACTCTGCTACAGATGTTATTATTTTTGCTCAATTTGAGAAAAAATCTGTTCCTTTTATTGTGCCTATGAAACTGTGTGATCAACAATCTTTTGCTCTTATTGATGACACAGGTGTTGGTCATTTGACTTTGAAAAATGTGAAATTGGATGATGCGCATTGTCTTGGATCTGATCATCATGCTTTGGATAGACTGACGATTTTGGCCATTGCTTTATTGTCAGCTGAGGCTGTCGGAATTATGCAGCAATTGAACGTCAAAACCAAGCAATATCTACAGAATCGAGAGCAATTTGGTCAGCCTTTGAGTCAATTTCAATTATTGCAGCACCGTCTTGTTGAAATGTATGTTCAAGAGGAGTTGGCGCGAACCATGAGTTCAACACTTGCCATAGCGGCTGAAGATCTTTCCTCTCCCCAAGATTTAATGCCATTGGCCTACACAACCAAAATGAAGATCAATGATTATGCTCAGTACATTGGTGAGCAGTCTGTGCAGTTGCATGGAGGTATGGGTGTGAGTGACGAGATGGATATTGCTCATTATTTTCGTCGGTTGACTTGTATTCGTCATCAACTTGGTGACCAGCGTTATTGTTTATCTAAGTTGTTGGATCTCCAGAGCTAGCAGCCTTTGTAGTCCTGTTAATATATGAGCGCGTTATGCAAATGCTACTGGGATTGTAGATTTTTTTTGAAAAATGCCACCATTTTTGCTTGATACAACCTAGGGTAATTGAGCATCGCATTCAAATGTTCTTCGCCGTCGACAAACCAATGATTGATCAATGCTTGCTCTTGGCGTGCCAGTTGTATAAAGGTCTTTGCATGGCTAAATGGGATTCTGGTATCTTGGGTTCCGTGTGTGATGAAGATGGCGCGCTCTCCCTTGTTGATGATGGCATCGGTGGTTTTGATTTTGTCAGGGGATACCCCGAGAAATGTTTTCGCTAGCCAACGCACCCCATGGGAGAAAAAGCAGGGCAGGTACTTAGAATTCAGCTCATAGCAGAACATGGTGTTGAAATCGGCATAGGGGCTATCCAGCCAGATTGCAGACAATCCTTGCTCTTGACTGAATGCGATTGCGCCTGTGACAGCACCGAGCGATAGCCCGGCCACACCAATCTGTCTTGCTTGATAGCCATTGTGGCGCAACCAGTCGTATGCACCCAGAATATCGAGGTATTCTTTTTGTCCATAGGAAATGAATTTTGATATCTTGCTACTTTCGCCGTAGTTTTGTAAATCTATGTTGAGGACATTGATTTTTCCCTTAGCAAGCATCGCGCTAATCAGTAAACTTTCGTAGTTTGATTTGCAATTGGGGCGAATGCCGTGAACGACAATAACCACAGGTGCATTTTTGTTAATCTCTGTATACCATGCATTTATTGTTACTTTTTCTGCACGGCTAGGAAAGTTGACTGTTTTGTAGTGGGAGACTTGCCAGTCGCTTTCATTGAGTAGAGGGTAGAGCTTGTCATTGGATTTTCGAAGACGCTTGGGTAGTGTCCACTGCATTGGTGTGTTGTGCTTTTGTGGGCAACGATGGTCAGTGTAGGAGGCAAGATAAATGAAAGTTGCGGATAAAAGAAAGTAGATGCTACCACATAGGATAATGCCGCCTATGATTTTCTTATAGTTTGTTTTAGGGTGTTTCAATGCATTTATCTTCGTTTTCAATGATTTTATCATACTGATTTTGGCATGTGTTGTCCAATTTATGTAAAATGAGGGTGATTGGTGCGTCACAATAGCCTCTACAATCACGACTTGTAGGCGGAATTTGTGCAGATCAGATTTGATCAAAAATGAATCGTGTTGTTGAGATGACCTTGTTTCATTTGATCAAAGTCAATGAGGCTGTTGAGGTGGTCTTATCAGTTTTGGTATAATGATGGGTGTCACTTATCTACTGTTGTGAAAGCGGCAGCCCATCACTCTTTTTTGGAGGGTGTTGACTTGGCCACTGTATTTTTTGTGAATACAGGACTTAGGTTTAGCGGTCGCTGATGCCGTTAAGTGAGGATGGCTGTCGTTTTGTCGGTGGTCTTGTTTTTTTCATCCTTTGCGTGAATAAGGAGCATTTATGTTGAAACAATTGGTGCTGTTTGGTTTGTGCCTCGCTGGTTTGTTGGTTGGCGTTTCTCCTGTTATTGCCCAGGGTGTGAAGCCAGTGAAAATTGCTCTTCGAGCTAATCCTCACTTAAAAAAAAGACCAATACAGCCTGTTTCTGTTGTCGAGGCGCCAAAGATATCTTTGATTTCGCATGAGGCTCGTAAGCAATTTTGCCTGAATGTTCGAGGGTGGGCGGTACCTACCGCTTCTTTTTTCTCCGCATTTGAGGAGCTTTTGCAAAAAAAATCTTGGGCCGATCATGATAAGGAGATGCTTAGATATTGGCTTGATAGGGGGTTTGGCTTTGCTATTGGGCACTTGATTCAGGCCACTAAGCCTGAGCATATGGCATTGTTTAAGAAAATGATGCGACAAGAATACCCTGACACCAATGCCATCTGTCCGTTGGCTTGTTCTTACAGAGATTACATAGAGGTGAGAACGGCATCGACAGCGGATGAGTTTGATGTTCTTCAAGATTTATGTCGCCCTGATTGCCGAATTAAAAAAACATCCTATACCAACTATGAGGCCATGTATTGTGATTGTCTGGCTTCGGTAGACTCAATCCATTGTGCAGCTCTGTCAACGTCAGATCAAAGGTCCTTGAATCATTCTCGTGGTCGACAAGAGACGCTCTACCAAGATTACCAGCATAGAATGAAAAGAAAGCTGATTTCAGGTGACTCTGTTGACGCCATTGAATCAAGAAAAACTGAAATGATGAATAATCTTAAATCCTTGGTTGAGCGGTGATATGTATTTGGGTTAGTTGAGCCGGGATTGATTCTGAGTTATGGGTCAGCTGAGTAGAGGTGGATTTTAGGTGTCAATCTTTTGTATCGGCCTAAAATACTTTCTATGCTTGATCCGTATTCGTTGCTCGATAGCTGTGCTGGTGCATTGATCTTGGTGATAGGAAATGATATAATTGCCAACGTCAGCGCCCGTAGCTCAGCTGGATAGAGTACCTGGCTACGAACCAGGCGGTCGGGAGTTCGAATCTCTCCGGGCGCGATTGACAGTGTAACGTCATTTTTTTGGTGCGCTGCTGGGTAGCAAGCGGCATTATAAAAAAAAGACAATTCTTCAATACTGTGCTATACTTCCAGTAGACTAATTACAATAGGGTATTGATATGATTAAACGATGCATTCCATGTATTATGTCACTTTTTGTACTATGTTCAGTTGTTTCAGGTGTTGCTAAAACCGGAGAATCGGGTTGTCTTTTTCCCTACGCTGATTGTGGTACTTACGCCGCCTGCAAAGCGAGTAGCGGGCAAGTTTACACGTAAACACAGCCGTTTGGGTGCGATGACCTCATAAGCGGAAAGACTACGTGTGATACGAAATATAAGCAATGTATGGCAAACTGTTCTGCGATGGTTCCTGCGATGGTTCCTGCGATGGTTCCTAAGGTTGATTCCGACTATTGTTCTACGTTATAGCCTTGGTGTCTGCAACACGTTTTAGGATATTTATTTTGAACTGCGTTCGAGCGATTGCGAAGGCCAAGCCCGTATGCTTCAATTTTAGAGCCCAGCGCGGCAGCATGCTATTCAGCTGGCTCTGCATGCGGCATGAGTAGGTGATTGGGTAGTGATGGTTCTTGTGGTATTTCAGCTTTCTCAATTTGTGCGAATCGTTTACTGATTTTTTGGGCAGATATCTTAACTTGTCCCACTTTGTTATTGGCATCGCTGATGTGCTTAGCGACACTGTCCATACGATCTTGGAAGCGGTTAAAATCCTCAGCTAGGTACTGCAGGTGCTCTTTGATGATGCCCACCTGTGCTTGAGTCTGTAAGTCTTTCAAAACTGCTTGGGTGGTGTGCAAAATGGCCATCATGGTCGTTGGGGAGACCAGCCAGACTTTTCTTTGGTAGGCAAAATCGATGAGATCGCTGTGGTTGGCATGGATTTCGGCAAAGATTGATTCAGCAGGAATAAACAGCACGGCGGCCTGACATGTTTCATCGGTGATGATGTATTTCTCAGCAACATCTTTGATGTGGGTTTTCATGTCTTGCTTGAAGAGGGATTTGGATTTGCCTTGACGTATTGGATCACTATGGTCACAACTGGCGCGATAGTTGTCCAGTGGGAATTTGGCATCGATGGCAATGGTTCCAGTGGGTTCTGGCAAAAATAATACACAATCCGCTCGCTTTCCATTGTTGAAGGTATGCTGGAATGCGTAATGTTTCTCAGGGAGGCAGTTTTTGATCAGCTGGCTCAGTTGAACCTCACCAAAGTGTCCGCGAGCTTGTTTGTTTTTGAGGATGTCTTGTAAGCTAACAACATTGGTCGATAGATCATGGATTTCCTGTTGGGCTTTGTCGATCAGTGCGAGGCGTTTGATGACGTCGGTGAAAATGGTGTTGGTTTTGGCAAATCCATCGCTGAGTTTTTTCTCCACTTGTCCGGTGATGTGCTTCAGATGATCGTCAACTGTTTTTTGCATGTCTTTGATTTGACGGTTGGTGCTTTGGTTTTGTTGTTGCAAGGTGTGGGTCAGTTGGCTTCGTATGTCTTGCATGACACTTCTTAGACTCTGTTGTTGATCGAGCAGATTGGTTTTGTTCTGGGTGATGGTGGTGTTGTGAAGTTGATCCATTTTTTGTTGTAGACTATTGGTTTGTTGTTGCTGTTCGCCGGATTTAGTGAGTAATTGTACAATGCTGGTATTGAGATTATCCAGACTCGCAGTTAGCTCGTGGTGGTGGTTTTTTAATTGAGACAAATCTGCTTGGCCATTTATGTGGTTTTTGTGCAGTGTAAAAAGTACATAGAGAGTTGTGCCAATATTGGCGGTGAGTAGTCCCCATGTAATGACTGATGGTTCCATCATAAGCTGGTGTGGTTGAAAGTGTAGTACCTACTTAAGCACAGTTTGTTGTTTTGCTCAAGCGTATCAAGAGCTCGTGGGTACTGATGTGTGTTAGTGGTTGAGCGCTGTTAGGATCTAAGGTTCTCAATATTATCATTATTTTATGTTTTATTGTCTAAAAGCTTTCTTAATCAAGACGAATTTGCTAAACTGACGGCGATATTGAATTCAATTTGCTGGATTGGTAACGAATGAAGTTGATTTTTGTAACAGGTGGTGTCGTGTCTTCCCTCGGGAAGGGTATCACCGCCGCTTCATTGGGTGCGTTATTGGAATCTTGTGGTCAACGTGTCACTTGCATGAAGCTAGATCCCTATATCAATGTTGATCCAGGGACAATGAGCCCTTCCGAGCATGGCGAAGTTTATGTGACGCAAGATGGATACGAGACGGATTTAGACTTGGGGCACTATGAGCGCTTCTTAAGTGTGAGCTTGAGTGGCGAGCATAACTATGTCACTTCGGGGCAAGTTTATGGTGAAGTGATTCGTAAGGAGCGCCGAGGGGATTATCTTGGGAAAACTGTCCAAGTTGTACCACACATCACTGACCACATTCAGTCACTGATTGAGTCAGTTGGCAATGAGCATGATATCACCTTGGTTGAGGTTGGTGGCACAGTTGGAGATATTGAAGGGCTGCCTTTTCTAGAGTCCATTCGTCAATTGCGAATCAAACATGGTTATCATAACGTCATGTTTATTCACTTGACCCTGCTGCCTTACATTAAAACCGCTGGTGAACTCAAGACTAAGCCCACACAACATTCTGTCAAAGAGTTGCGCTCTATTGGTATTCAGCCAGATTTGCTTATCTGCCGAGCGGAGCGAGCGATTGACGATGATGAGAAAAATAAGATTGGCCTTTTCACCAATGTCAAATGTTCAAATGTCATCTCCATTCCTGATGTGGATAGTATTTACCGTTTGCCGCAAGTTTTATGTGAGCAAGATGTTCATGCGATTGTGTGTAAACAATTTGGTATTGATCTGATAAAGCCTAACCTCAAACAATGGGATGCTTTGGTTGTTAAGCAACGACAAGCAAGTGTGCCGGTGAAGGTAGCGATTGTTGGAAAGTATACACACAGTAAGGATGCCTACAAATCATTGCATGAGGCGTTGTGTCATGCTGCCATTCACTTGGGGCTGGCGCTGAAGATTGAATACATTTGTTCGGGTAAAGTCACCGACAAGAGTTTGGAACAATCGGGTATGGATGCCATCTTGGTTCCAGGTGGATTTGGAGAGCGAGGTATTGAAGGCAAGTTGAGAGCCATACGTTGGGCTAGAGAAAACAAAGTCCCGTACCTTGGTATCTGTTTTGGGATGCAATTGGCTGTGATTGAATTTTGTCGTAACGTATTGTCCATCAATGGGGCCAATAGTACTGAGCTTGAACCAGGTTGTGAGCAGCCCGTTGTGTGTTTAATCGAGGAGCTTAAAAGTGCTGAGGAATTATCAATGGTTCAGGACTTGGGTGGTAGTATGCGACTTGGCTCAGTGAAAGACGCTGTGGTTTCTGGTTCGCGTATCGCAAAGATTTATCGTTCAGACGTCATTGATGAACGTCACAGGCATCGTTATGAGGTCAGTCCTCATTATATAGAACGAATTGAGAAGGGAGGTCTTGCTGTGTCAGCACGTTCCGAGCAATCGGGCTTTGTTGATGTGGTAGAGTTGGCTGATCATCCGTGGTTTATTGGTTGTCAGTTTCATCCTGAATTCAATTCTAAGCCGTTGAATCCGCATCCTTTGTTTGAGAGTTTTTTGAAAGCTGCAAAGGATCATACAACAACTGGGAGATAGAGGTATGCAACATACTTTAGAATCGTATCCTATTGGAAATACCAAGCCATTGTCTATTATTGCTGGTCCTTGTGTCGTTGAAAATGAATCCACAGTGATGCAGTGTGCCGAGGAGATACGGCGTATCTCCGATCAGCATGGGGTCAACATGGTCTTTAAGGCATCTCTTGACAAAGCCAATCGTACGTCTGATGAAGGATTCAGAGGGGTGGGTATTTCGCCTGCGCTGGATATTTTACGCAAGGTAAAGCAAACCTATTCGCTACCTATCATTACTGATGTGCATGATTGTGGTATGGTTGAGCTTGTGGCAAAAACAGTTGACTTTTTGCAGATTCCTGCTTTTTTGTGCCGACAGACTGATCTGATTAGAGCTGCTGCTGCAACTGGGTTGCCTGTCAATATCAAGAAAGGACAATTTCTGGCGCCCGGTGATATGCAGTATGTATTGGAAAAAGCCTTGAATACGGGTAACCGCAATATCATGCTGTGTGAGCGTGGGTCCACTTTTGGGTATCACAATTTGGTGGTTGATTTTAGAGGTCTTTCGATCATGCGCGCTATGGGCTATCCTGTGGTATTTGATGCTACGCATTCGGTACAATTGCCTGGCGGTGGTAATGGGCAGTCTAGTGGTCAGCGTGAATATGCTCATGTTTTGGCTCGTGCTGCGTTGACCGTAGGGATTGCTGCTATCTTTTGTGAGACCCATCCTAACCCTGATCAAGCGCTGAGTGACGGGCCTAACTCAATACCATTGCAAGAACTTGAGGGGTATGTTAAACAATGGATGGAGCTTGATCAATTGGCCAAAAAACAAATTGCCGAGACACAGTCGTATGCTTCATTGAGTGAGGTGTCAGCGTGAGTCAAAAGTTCACAATCAGCGACTTGCTTGCATGCGAGGTTTTTGATTCGCGAGGTATGCCAACGGTGGCCTGTAGAGTGGACTTGGGTGAAGGCGGATCAGGTTTTATGCAGGTGCCCTCGGGCGCTTCAACCGGGCAATTTGAGGCTTTTGAATTGAGAGATGGTCAGTCAGGTCGCTTTGCTGGTAAGGGCGTGCGAAAAGCAATTGATGCGATTGAGGTTTTGATTAAGCCAGCCCTGAAGGATCGCTCGTTCACTTCTTTGGCAGAGCTGGATGGGTTGTTGTGTCAGCTGGATGGTACAGATCAGAAAAAACAGTTGGGTGCTAATGCACTATTAGCGGTTTCTGGAGCGTTTGCGCGCGCTTGTGCTTCTTTTTGTCAAGAGCCTTTGTATCGATTTTTCTCAGCAGATGCTTGTCAGCTGCCCGTACCTATGATGAATGTGATCAATGGTGGTCGCCATGCACAAAATTCAATTGCTATTCAGGAATTCATGATTGTCCCGTTCGGATTTTCATCTTTCTCGGATGCTCTGCAAGCAAGCTTTGAGGTAACTGCATCGCTAGATTCAATGCTGAAGGCTGGTGGTTTTAGTCGGGCAAGGGGTGATGAGGGCGGTTTTGCACCAAGCATGAAAGACCCTCGCGAGGTGTTAGACTTTCTGACCTTGGCAATACAACAATCTGGTTTGGGTCATGATCAGGTTGCAATCGCGCTTGATATGGCAGCTAGCGAGTATTGTAATCAAGATGGTTACTTTTTGGATAAGGCTGGTGATTGTATTTATGATAAGCAACAGTGGGTATCATTCATAGATTCATTGGTGGATGCTTATCCCATTGTTTCGATTGAAGATCCTGCCAGTGATGATGACAATGAGTCCTGGTCTCAGCTAACAAAACTTTTGGGGGATCGTGTGCAACTTGTCGGCGACGATGTCTTTGTCACGCAGAAGTCGCGTCTAGAGGCTGGTGTTGCCGGTAATATGGCCAATGCTATTTTGATCAAGCCCAATCAAGTTGGCACAGTAACGGAGACGCTAGAGACCATTTGCTGCGCCCGTGAGCATGGCTATGCCACGGTGGTTTCTCATCGTTCAGGTGAAACTGAGGATGCTATTATTTCAGATATCTGTGTTGGCTTTTCGTGTCAGCAAATCAAGGCTGGTCCTCTCAGACAAAGCGATAGAGTTTCCAAGTATAATCGTTTGCTATGGATTGAGAAGGAACTTGGAGGTCAAGCGTGCTTTTCAAACAAGGTGTATCAACAATACCAGCGAGTATTATCGGATGGATAGACATTAATGCTTGAATTTCTTAATTCTTTTATTGTTAGGATCTTTCTTCTCGTGGCTGTGGTTTTCCTGCAAGTGCACTTGTGGTTTTCTGATTCAGGATTTATGCAATATCAGGCTGTTAATAAACAGATTGAGCGTGTTGAGATGGCCAATGAGCGAGCTTTTGAGGATAATCTTAAGCTGGAAAATGCGCTTGATGACTTAAAGCGAGACGGTAAGCTTCTTGAAAATAACGCCCGAGAAAATTTGGGAATGGTTGGTCCTGGCGAGACTTTGTTTCATGTCCAGCCGTCTTAGTTGTAGGTTGGTTCTACTGGGCTCTGGCTGGTTTTTTGTGCCAGATTTTTTGGTGAGTCTTTGTTGGTTTGCCATACCAGTACCAGGTAACAGGCTATGATCAGTCCAAAAGATTCTCTGATGCCCACTTGTTTGGCAGCGAGGGCCTGAAGAAAGGGTATCACTGCGCCTCCCGAGAATGCCATCAAGAAAATGCTGCTCGCATAGAAATGTGTCTCAGGTTCAAGCTTTTTGGTGTGGATGGCAAAAATACATGGGAACATGAAGGAGTTCAGTAGCCCAAGTGTTGTTAGGATAGCAGGAATATATTGGGGGGTGCTTAACATACTTAACGTGATGATGGCTACTGCAAGGATTGATCCATATTTGATCATTTCTTGGGGATGGATGATCCTAAGAAGCTGAAAAGACATAATTCGGCCAATAAGAAGTAGTGTCCAGTAAGCCGATATGAAAGTGGTAGCTTGCGTAGTTTGAATGGCCAGTGAATCGTTAACATAAATGCCAATGAAAGTAGGTATGGCAAATTCTAGCCCAATAAATATGAAAGTGGTCAAGCTGCCTTTTTGAATGCTCTTGATGCGTAGGGATTTTTTCAGTGCGTCCATATTGATTTCTAAATTATTATTATGGTCTGTGAACTGTGCTCGGCGACACAGTAATGCGATGATAAAAAAGATGATGCTCATCAAGGTAAAGAAGGTGGTTTCGCTGTGCCAGTTTCCGGTAGAGTGGGCTGTTGGTGATAGTAGCCAGTAAGCTGATATGATAGGGCTGATCAGCGCTCCAACCGTATCGGCACACATGATTTTGCTGACTGTCTGGCTGTAATGTGTATTGCCTTGAAGGTTGATCAGTAGAGGCGTGATGCTGATGCGCAGTTGCGTGGTGCCGATTGCCAATAAAAACGTGCATGGAAAAATGGCAGCATACTGATTTTTTTGTACGACAGTTGCCAACAGTAGCAATGCGAAGCTACTGATCATACAAGCACTGCTGATGGAAAATTTGTATCCGTACTTTTTGATCAACAGTGTGCTAGGTAGCATGGTTATCAAGAAGCTGATGAAGATGATTGATTGCAACAGCACAGCTTGCCAGGTTGCTACTGAACCGTAGTTTTTGATGTAGAGAACGAGTGTGGGAATGATGTTATTGGTAAAGCCGCCAATGAATATCAGAAGAGGGATGATCATTGATTTTTTGTGTAACGTATTTTGTGATGTCAGCATGATACATACTACAACCTAAATCATCATGTTATTTTATCATAATCTACTAACTTGTGCACATTTATTATTCTGTTTTTAAATTTTTTGGTGGAATCTTGATGTGTTCAAGCACTTTATGAAGTGATTGAACGATGCCACGTGGTGTTTAAACGGTATTATTATGTCGGTGAGCGCATTTTTTGTGTCTGAATCCTCTTTGGATTACGGTATTGAAAAATCTTTTCAGGTGATGTTTTTTCTAGTTTGCGTTGAAGTCTGCTTGCTTGTCGGTGTCTGGTGATCCGTGCTCATATGGCGACGCACCTGCATCCTACTTGACATGTCATGGTGCTCTTGATTAACGTCTATGCTTTCGGTACACTCATCGAAATCATTATGACTTAGTTGATTATGTCCAAACACCACAATCTTATTATTATTGGTTCCGGTCCTGCCGGATACACAGCTTCCATTTATGCATCCAGGGCAAATCTTAGCCCGGTCTTGATCACTGGAATGGAGCAAGGTGGCCAGTTAACCAAAACCACAGATGTTGAGAATTGGCCTGGTGATAGTCATGATCTTCAGGGCCCCGAATTGATGGAGAGGATGCTGAAGCACAGTAAAAAAGTCGGGGCGTCAGTGATTTATGATCATATCCATACTGTTGATTTCTCAAAGAAACCATTTCATATGATCGGCGATGAGTCAGATTACACTGCTGACGCTGTCATTATCGCGACGGGTGCTTCGGCGCGCTACCTGGGATTGCCTTCCGAGTCTGAATACATGGGTAAGGGGGTATCTGCTTGTGCGACATGCGATGGCTTCTTCTTTAAAGGTCAAGACGTTGTCGTTGTTGGTGGAGGTAACACCGCATGTGAGGAAGCTCTCTATTTATCTAATCTTTGTCAGACTGTTTATTTGGTGCATAGAAGAGATGAGCTCAGGGCAGACAAAGTGTTGCAGGATCGATTGGCTAAAAGGGTTAAGACAGGCAATATTCGCATGATTTGGAATGCCAACCTCCATGAGGTGATCGGCGATGGTAGCTCTGTTGAGTCAGTTGCGGTGAAGTACAACGATGGTAAAGTGGATACGATCGATGCTTCTGGTGTGTTCATTGCTATTGGGCACACACCAAATACTGACATTTTTGTTGACCAGCTCAATATGAGTAATGGTTACATCGTTGTTGATGGTGGAATGAAAGAGAATGCAACTGCAACATCTGTGCCTGGTGTTTTTGCATGCGGAGACGTGATAGATCATGTTTATCGTCAAGCCATCACTTCTGCTGGTACGGGATGTATGGCGGCACTTGACGCAGAAAAATATCTGGATGTTTTAAAAAACAGCTGACGGTTACTACTATCCAGATCTTGAAACACCGCTGTTGTTATTGGTTTGGATTGACTTATCGCTTATCCTGTGTCTTAATGTTTTATGATTTACGTTGGCCGTAACCGTCATCGGGGCTGGAGTGGATCTAGACTGGAGATGGGTTTGGTGCTACTAAAAAAAAATCATGATGTTCGTCCGGTATTTTTGAATTTATTCAAAATACATTTGCCTGTGACGGCTTTAACATCTATATTGCATCGCATCACAGGTGTGGTGATGATGCTTGCAGTGCCCATTCTTATTCTCTTGTTGTACGGTGTTGCGTATGATGCTTCGATTCTGCGTGCGGTGAGTGCTCTGCCGAAGTCGTTGTTATTGGTTTTTGAATTCGGTGTCGTTGTGGCGTTTATGTACCACATTCTAGCTGGTTTGAGGCATTTATTCCATGATTTTACTGGGTCACACTCTTTAAGATCAACAGTGATTTCCTCATGGGTCGTGCTGTCAATGTGGTTGGTATGGTGTTTTTTTGCCATGCTACGTCTGATGATCAAATGAGTGGTGTTGTGAATGGATAATGGTGTTGATGCTTGGTTGATTCAGAGGGTAACCTCGCTTTTTTTGGTGTCTTATTTTTTGCCAGTGTTGATTTTTTGGGTAATCACTCCGGTAGCACTAGTCGATCACTGGCGGTTGTTTTTATTGTCATCTGAGATGAGGGTTTTGGGCGGTATGGCTTCTGTTGCCTTGCTGATACATGCCTGTATTGGTATCTGGGTGGTGGCCACTGACTACATTCATATTGAATTTTATCAGCAAGCAGCACTCTCATTTTTTTATCTGATCACGACTGTATCTAGTGCCGTTATGCTCGTGCTTTTGTGGTCAAGTGTATCGGGTTTAGGGTAGGTTGTTGTGATGAGTCAAATCGAAACGAAATGCTATGATGTGATTGTGGTTGGCGGTGGTGGCGCTGGATTGAGAGCGGCGTGTGAGCTGGCTCAGGCAGGCCTGGATGTTGTGGTCGTGTCAAAGGTTTTTCCAACACGTTCACACACTGTTTCGGCGCAAGGGGGCATCAATGCAGCTTTGGCAAATTATGGCGATGATAAATGGCAGTGGCACATGTATGACACGGTGATGGGGTCGGATTTTTTAGGGGATCAGGATGCCATCGAGTTCATGTGCAAGGAGGCGCCAAAGTCAATTATTGAGCTTGAGCATATGGGACTTCCATTCAGCCGTAATGAAGATGGCACTATTTATCAACGTGCATTTGGTGGTCAGACTCTCAATAATGGCGGTGATCTAGCACATCGTACCTGTTGTGCGCAAGATAGAACCGGTCATGCGATGTTGCATACGCTTTATCAGAAAAATGTGTCAACCAACACGCAGTTTTTAAACGAATGGTTTGTCATAGATCTGGTTGTTGATGCATCTGGTCAGGTCGCTGGAGTCAGTGCCATTGAAATGGTTACTGGTCGTTTGTATTACTTACAGGCGCCTGCTACTGTCTTGGCGACTGGTGGGGGCGGTCAGATTTTCCAGTCTAGCACCAATGCAGCCATCTGTACAGGTGATGGTATGGCGATGGTCAACCGTCATAACTTTGGATTACAAGACATGGAAATGTGGCAGTTCCATCCATCTGGACTCTATGGAACGGGTATATTAATCAGCGAGGGTACTCGTGGGGAAGGCGGTTATTTGCTTAACAGTGAGGGTGAGCGCTATATGGAGCGTTATGCGCCTCATCTCAAAGATTTATCATGTCGTGATGTGGTTGCGCGTTGCTCCATGACTGAGATCAGAGAGGGGCGGGGCTGTGGGCCTGATAAAGATCATGTTTTGTTGAAGCTTGATCATTTAGATTTGAAGGTTTTCAATGAAAAGCTTCCGGGTATTACAGAAATTTCAATGACATATAAGGATATTGACCCTCGCAAAGCTCCAATACCAGTTGTTCCAACTTGCCATTATGCCATGGGCGGGATTCCTACTAACTTTTACGGGCAGGTGATTTCTCATAATGATCAAGTCAAAAATCATATCGTTCCAGGTTTGTTTGCCATAGGTGAGTGCGCCAATGTTTCTGTTCATGGTGCCAATCGTCTGGGTGCTAATTCTTTGTTGGACTTGGTTGTCCTTGGTAAGTCTTGTGGGCAGTTCATTCACAAGAATTTCTCAAATTTTCCGACTCCTAACCCAGGTAAGGATGATATTGATCGGGCTTTTAGACGCTGTATTGCCTTGCAAGGGAAAAAGAAAGGAGAGCATCATGTCGCTCTCTCTAGAAAGATGAAACAGATCATGCAGGAGGACTTTGGAGTGTTTCGTGATGGGTCAGCGATGGAGTCAGGACTCAAGAAGTTAGTCGATGTTCGTCAAGCATCACATGATTTGATGGTTCATGATCAGAGTCAGACATTTAATACTGAGCTGTACAATGCTTTGGAGTTTCAAAATCTTATTGAAGTCGCTTTTGCAACAGCAGTTTCTGCAAAAACTCGCCAAGAGAGTCGCGGTGCGCACAGTCGAGTTGATTTTCCCGATCGCGATGATAAGTCCTGGTTAAAGCATATTATTGTTGATCAGAGTGGTAAGACATTTTTTCGTTCGGTGAATATGAAACCAACATTCACCAAGCCTATCAAAGTGAAAGCAAGAGAGCATTAATGAATAACACCTATCATTTGACTATTTATCGTTATGATCCAGATAAGGACAAAAAACCTTACATGCAGAATTTAAAAGTTGATGGAGCTTTGATCAAGGGGATTATGCTGTTGGATCTATTGAAGGCTGCGAAAGAGGTTGATCCTACTCTGGTTTTTCGATTTTCATGTGGGCATGGCGTTTGTGGTTCTGACGGTATGAATATTAATGGTCGTAACGGTTTGGCATGTGTCACTGAGCTTAAGAATCTTGGCCATCGTATTACGTTGCGTCCTTTGCCGGGTATGCCAGTCATTCGTGACCTGGTTGTTGATCTAAATTTATTTTATAAGCAATATCATTCCGTCAAGCCTTTTTTGCAGGCAAAGCCCCCAGAATCTGGTAAGGAGCACCATCAGTCTATTGAAGACAGGCATAAGATTGATGGCCTTTATGAGTGTATCTTGTGTGCTTGTTGTTCGACAGCTTGTCCATCGTGGTGGTGGAATCCTGATAAATTTGTAGGACCTGCAGGTCTTTTGTGGGCTTGTCGTTTCATTGCTGATTCAAGAGATGCTCATCAAGAAGAGAGGTTGGAGGATCTGGAAGGTCTTTATCGTTTGTTTCGGTGTCGTGGTATTATGAATTGTGCAAATGCTTGTCCAAAGGGGTTGAACCCATCAGCTGCCATTTCACATATTACAGGAAAGCTAATCGAAAGAAGAGTTCGTTCTGTCAATACCAAACAACACTCTGCTCAGGGAGAGCGTAAGTGAGTGATTATGATGATCAAAAAAAGCAATCTGCTTTATCAGGTCTCAGTATGGCCTACCTTGACTTGCAGTATGAACATTATTTGTCGGGGCGTCTTGATGAGTTAGACCCTTCCTTTTTGGATTTTTTTGCAACGCTCAATGCTGATGTAAAACAAAAAGATGTCTCTCACGCTGAGGTTATTGAGGCGTTAAGAAATGCTCGCAGATGGTCTGCTGGGTCAATTTCGCATGGCGCGAGTAATCAGTATTTATCATTACTTTGTCATCATGTTATCCAGTGGTTTGAGCGCTATGGGCACTATGAAGCTCATCTTGGTTTGAATGCTTATCGGCAGAAATTAGGTGTGCCACAACAAACGCTTGATCACTTTTTGAAAACGCTTCCTAGTGATGTGACTTCCTGTGAGCTGCCTGATGATCTTCCTATACCACTGACCAGTGGTGCAACTTTTGTACAGATGATTGCACGGCTCAAGCAGGTTTTTCAATCTTCTATTGGTTATGAGTATGACCATGTTGAGGATGACAAGGAGCGTGCATGGTTTCGTGAGCAGTCCTTTACACAAGTATCCTTTTCCGAAGAACAGAAAAAAAGCTTCTGTGATCAGTTGATGTGTGCGGAGGAGCTTGAGTTGTATTTGGGGCGTCAGCACGTGGGTCAAAAGCGTTTTTCTCTGGAGGGGGCTGAGGCATTTTTGTTGGCTCTTGACGGAGTGATTGATTTTTCTAGTGGGCATCATGTCGAAAGTGTTGTTTTAGGCATGGCGCACCGCGGTCGGCTTAATGCCATGGTGAATCTTCTCGGTTTGCCATGTCGCGATATTGATGGTTGGTTCAGAGGGTTTAAGGCTTCTGATGATGCAATGTCCGGTGACGTTAAGTACCATCTTGGTTTTTCTACGGATCGTTCTTTTAATGATCGATCAGTGCATATTACCATGAATTTTAATCCCTCACATCTTGAATCCATTGTGCCCGTTACGATGGGAGTTGTGCGTGCTCGCCAGGATGATCGTGTGTGTGATGATACCAATGCCGTTTTACCTATCTTAGTTCATGGTGACGCCTCTGTTGTTGGACAGGGTGTTGTTGCTGAATCACTGAACATGGCTTACACGGAGGCATATGATGTTGGTGGTGCTGTTCATGTTGTAATCAATAATCAGATCGGGTTTACAACCATGCCAAACGAATCGCGTAGTAGTTATTATTGTACGGATTTGTTTAAGTCGCTAAGGATACCGATTTTACATGTAAACAGCGACGATCCAGAAGCAGTTCGTCGAGCTGCAGTCATGGCTGCTAACTATCGTTGTGTCTTTAAGAAGGATATAGTGATTGATATCATTGCTTATAGAAAACATGGTCATAATGAGGCTGATGAGCCCTCTTCAACCAGTCCACTGCTGTACAAAGCCATCAGATCATCTCGATGTGTTTCAGCAATCTACGCCGATGCATTGGTCGAGGAGGGCGTGCTCGAGGCTAAAGATGTGGCTGAGATGAGACGTGGTGTGATTGATAGGATCAAAAGTGGTGATTCTCTCGTGCCAATTGACTCTGTAGGTAACTCTAGACGAGCGATGGACTGGAAGCAGTTTGAGTCTTTTAACTGGCGTGATCAGGTGAGTACTCGAGTTGCTAAAGATGAGTTGGCCCGTTTGGGTGAGTTGTTGTGTAAGGTTCCAAAGGACTTCAGTCTGCAAAGACAAGTCGCGTCTATGATGACAGCTCGCCTGGAAATGTATCAGGGAAAGCAAATGCTCAACTGGGGAGCTGCAGAGGCTCTCGTATTTGCTTGTTTTCTTCATGAGGGGATTGCTGTACGCCTTGTGGGTCAAGATGCTTGCCGTGGGACCTTTTCACATCGGCACGCCATTTTGTATGATCAAGAAACAGGGCAATCTTGTGTGCCACTTCAATCATGTGTTGTTGATCCGAATAGAAATTTTTGGGTATACAATTCAACCTTAAGTGAATTTGCTGCGCTTGGATTTGAGTATGGTTACTCGTTGAATAGTCCAAAAACGATGACTTTATGGGAAGCTCAGTTTGGGGATTTTGTCAATGGAGCTCAAGTGACTATTGATCAGTACATCACTTCAGCTTTGCAGAAGTGGGGGAGGAGATCTGGTTTGGTACTTTTACTACCTCATGGTTATGAGGGGCAAGGTCCCGAACATTCTTCAGCGCGGCTTGAGCGTTTTTTACAACTAAGTGCCCAAAACAATATCCAGGTGTGTATTCCGAGTACACCAAGCCAGTACTTTCATGTGCTGAGGCGTCAGATGTTACGATCGTTTAGGTCTCCACTTGTGCTACTGACGCCAAAAAGTCTTTTGAGAAATCCGCACTCGTTGTCTGAGTTATCAGATTTTGTCTCCGGGCGATTTGAGCTTGTGTTTGATGCGCCTTATGTTGTCAAAAAAGCCAAGCGCGTGGTGCTTTGCTCTGGTAAGGTCTATTATGATTTATTATCTGCAGTCAAAAAGCGTGGTTTGGATGGCATAGCATTGTGTCGAATTGAACAATTATATCCTTTTCCTGTTGATGAGTTACGTCAGTTGTTGGTAAGGTATACACACTCAGAAATCGTGGTTTGGTGTCAAGAGGAGCCAAAAAATCAGGGGGCATGGTATATTCTTAAGGAAAAAATTATACATTGTCTTCAGTCTGGTCAAGAGCTTTGTTATGCGGGTCGGCCTAAAATGGCTTCCTCGGCTCCTGGAGACTTTAAGCAGTATGAAGTTCAGCAAGATATGCTGGTTCTACAGGCACTGGGGCTTGCAGAGAGTCCTTCTGAAAATGATGACCTAATGATCAGTGAATAGGGAGAGCATGAAATGGTAGAGTATATTAAAGTACCGTTGTTGCCGGAGTCAGTTAATGATGCGGTTATTTCGAAATGGCACAAGCAGGTGGGTGATACTGTTGCTGAGGGCGATGTTGTTGCAGAATTGGAAACGGATAAGATCATGCTTGATGTTCCCTCATTGTTTTCTGGAACCATCACTGCAATTGATCAGGATGTTGGTAGTCGTGTTGAGGCTGATCAGGTTCTGTGTCAAATGGATGTCACTGTGTCTGATCAAGCGCAGTCTGCTGGTGATGATCAATCTTCCAAGGCTGCGACTGCAAACACAAATGTATCGACAGTTGATGCCGCAGAGCATCAGTCTGAACATCCCACTGCAATTGACCGTATGCGTCAAGAAAAGCGGTCTGCTCATTCTGCTCAATCAGATGGTGATGCTGTCGCAAAAAGCCCTAGTGTAAGACGAAAAATGAAAGAGCTTGACCTCAATGAGACATCTTTGAAGACCAATGAGCCAGGACGCATTACTCATGATGATATTCATAAACATGTTCAAAGTCGCAATGATGCTCAACGCTCGGACGAGGTTCAACAGACCTCAGCCCGTCAAGATCGCTCGGTGCCAATGACCTCTCTTCGTCAAACCATTGCAAAAAGGTTGATGGAGAGTCAGCGTGAGACTGCCAGTTTGACAACTTTTAATGAAGTTGACTTGGGTAAGGTGATTGACTTGCGATCAAAGTACAAAGATGAGTTTAAAGACCGCTATGGAGTTAAGCTGGGCTTTATGTCTTTTTTTACAAAAGCCTGTTGCTATGCTTTGCAATCCTTCCCCGAGGTCAATGCTTCTGTCGATGATCTTAATATCGTTTATCACGATTATTGTGATATAGGTATCGCAGTCTCAACAGATAAGGGACTGCTAGTACCCATTATTAGAGATGCAGATCAACTTGATATGGCTGATATTGAGAAGAGAATATTGGACTTCTCTGAACGTGCTAGGTCCAATAAAATTTCCCTTGATGACTTGAAGGGTGGCACTTTTTCTATCACTAATGGTGGTGTTTTTGGTTCGATGTTGTCAACGCCTATTCTAAATCCTCCTCAAAGTGCTATTTTAGGTATGCATAATATTGTCAAGCGACCTGTTGTTGTGGATAATGCCATACAGATACGTCCGATGATGTATCTGGCCTTGACCTATGATCACCGTATCATAGACGGGAGTCAGGCTGTGCGATTTCTGGTCATGGTTAAGGACTTGTTGGAAGACCCTGACCGCTTATTGTTACAGATTTAGATAGCGGGGAAAATCGATGAACTTACATGAATATCAGTCCCAAGAGTTATTGGCTCAATTCGGTATACCAGTTCCTAAGGGTGAGTTGGCCAGTTCGGTTGATGAAGCCGTAGCTATTTATACACGTTTGGACACCAAGCAGGTTGTTGTGAAAGCACAGGTTCATGCTGGCGGCCGCGGTCAAGCAGGTGGGATTCGAATTGTTGAGAACAAAAAATCATTGGTAGAGGTTGTCAAGAATTTACTTGGAACGAGACTGGTTACGCATCAAACAGATGAAAAAGGGCAGCCAATCGAGAGTGTCTACTTGGTTGAACCATGTATGATTGATCGTGAATTGTATTTAAGCGCTGTCGTGGATAGAGCGGCTTGTTGTGTCACTTTCATGGTCTGTGCTGATGGTGGGGTTGATATTGAAAAGACAGCACAGACTCACCCTGAAAAGATCTATAAGTTTCATGTTGATACCCTTGAGGGAGTTTTGCGCTATGAGTGTGTCAATGCTGCAAATGTATTGGGTCTAAAAAAGGAACAGATCACTGCCTTTGTGCAGATTGTGTGTAAATTGTATGCTTTACTCAGGGAGTACGATCTAACGCTTGTGGAGATCAATCCGCTTGTGATCACAAAAACAGGTTCTCTTGTGTGTATAGATGCAAAGATTAATATCGATGACAACGCTTTGTACAGGCAGCCTAAATTGCGCCAGATGAGGGATTTAACTCAAGAGGATGAGCGTGAGGCGTGTGCTAAGAAATGGGAGCTTAACTACATCTCCTTAAACGGAAACATCGGGTGTATGGTCAATGGTGCAGGCTTGGCTATGGCAACTATGGATTTGATTCAAGTTGAAGGCGGGGCCCCAGCAAACTTTCTTGATGTCGGGGGTGGAGTCACCCAAGAGCGTGTCACGGAAGCATTTAAGATCATTCTTTCTGATCCCCAGGTGAAGGTTATATTGGTTAATATATTTGGTGGTATTGTTCGTTGCGATCTCATTGCAGAGGGTGTGATTAACGCCGTCGCGAATATGACAAAGCTTTTGCCTGTGGTGATCCGTCTAGAGGGGAATAGAGCTGACCATGCTAGAAAGAAGCTTCAGTCCAGCGGTTTGAATATCGTTTCGGCAAGTGATTTTGTTGAAGCTGCTCAGCAAGCTGTTGTGCTTGCCAATAAAGATTAATAATGTGGAGCGATTATGAGTATTTTAATTGATAAAAATACCCGAGTACTCTGTCAGGGATTTACAGGATCTCAGGGGACGATGCACAGTGAGCAAATGCTCGCTTATGGGACGAAACTTGTTGCGGGTGTGACGCCTGGCAAAGGCGGAACGACTCATCTTGGATTGGATGTATACGATACGGTACTTGAGGCTATTCAGGCTACTCAGGCAACATGTTCGATTATTTTCGTTCCTGCTCCGTTTTGTAAGGATGCTATACTAGAAGCGGTTCACGCAGGTATTAAAACCATCGTCTGCATCACAGAAGGCATTCCTGTTCATGATATGATGGTGGTTAAAACAGTTGTCGATCGATACGGAGTTTGTCTTGTAGGGCCTAACTGTCCCGGGTTGATCACTGCTGGAGAATGTAAGATTGGGATCATGCCTGGTGAAATCCATCAAAAGGGGTGTATTGGCATTGTGTCGCGTTCAGGCACATTGACGTATGAAGCAGTTAACCAAACCAGTTTATGTGGTTTGGGGCAAAGTACTGTTGTCGGTATTGGCGGAGATCCTATCCACGGGTTGAGCTTCGTTGATGTGTTAAAATTATTTGAGAATGATCAACAAACCAAAGCCGTTGTTTTGGTTGGAGAGATTGGTGGTTCAGAAGAGGAGGATGCTGCTGAGTGGGCAAAGGTTCATTTTACCAAGCCCATTGTCAGTTATATTGCAGGTGTTTCAGCTCCTAAAGGAAAAAGGATGGGGCATGCTGGTGCCATCATTTCCGGTAGTAGTGGTACTGCAGAGGCAAAATTTAAGGCGCTTAGGTCAGCGGGCATCCACACTGTCAACAAGCCAACCGATATCGCTAAGCAGCTTGAGAGAGCTTTGAACGGTGAATCTGCGCTGTAGGCGTTATGCCTGAAAAAATTTTGTTTGGATTTCTAGCTCTACACTCTTGAGAATATGAATAAGAGGGTTTCCCTTTCTGCGTTGATTGATGTGATCTTCATCGTTTTGGTTTTTCCCAAAAGAAGTTGACAGATCGCGACTGATTTTGTAGATTATTTAGTAGGTGGCTGGCTTTGCTAGCCGACACATAAAGATGAATGAGGAATTTATATTATGGTAGAATGGGTTAATACGTTGAAAGATGAAGAGAAGAAGCTGCGAAAGTTGCTAGAGGAACAAGCTTCATCTACTCGTTGGTCGGGTGCAAAGTCTCGAAAGGAATTAGAAGATTTGATCAAGTTATCTGAAAAGATCACTATCGGAGACAGTTTTCTGGATGAAGAGAGACTAACACTTTTGAAGTTCATTAATTTCGCGGTTGAGGATAAGGGCTTTGATGCTTCAGTTTTGGCTCAAATTAACGACAGTTTGAAAAAACTTGGGCTCTCAAGTGTAGCTGAAGGCGGCTATTCCAAAGCAGTAACTGACTACAAGTTTATTGCTGATATCACCAATGACCAGGTTGAAGAAGCTGTTGTTTCTGATGATTACTCATATGAATTGAGTACAGGGAAAGTTGTAGGTTCTGAAGATAAGATTGAGCTCAAAGTTTCTGTCAAGGATGTGAAAGGTAACGTATGGTATCCAGCTCCAGCTGATAAGCCAGCTGATAAGCCAGCTGATAAGCCAGCTAACGAGTCAGTCGATGAATCTACAGCTAAGCAGGAAAATGTTGACATTGAATCACAGACACCAACTCAAACTGATGAGGAAAAGCAGGCTGAAACGCAACGCAAAGCTCACATTGAAAATGCCGACACCTTTGCTAGGTTACTGATAGAAAAATTCAAAGACATGGATGTAGAAGCTGTTGTTAGAGTATTGAACAGCAAAGATGCTGTGGCTGAAATTAATCGCTTTAAACACTCTGAGGATCAGTTGAAGAGTAGAACGGAAGAGCTGATAAAAGTAATCCAGCAAGACCACAATGTTGATGTTTCTAGCATCCTCAACAAAGCTTTTGAAGATCGTAAAGGTAGTAAGATAGTCTCTTCTACCGATGGTTCAGCTAATGAAGACCAGTCTCAGATCGCTGCTGAGATTGATGACGAGACTGCAAAGCAGAAAGTTGTTGCTCAGGTAAAGTTGATTCAAGCGCCACTTGTAAGCAAGCTCCTTGCGGGTCTGAGCAATGCAGATCTTGACGTTTTGCGTACACAGTTGTTGGTTAAAAACGTTGGAAAGGAAAATTTGGATAATTTAAAGAGCGGCCTAGTTGAGTTACAGGGCTACGTGAGTCGCGTTGATGCAATCCAACAGCAAGTCAAAGATATCGAAGCTACCCTTGAGGAGAAACCAGCTAAAAATGATGTTGAGGATGGTCAAAAGGACTCTCAGGCTGATGAAAAAAAGTCAGAGCCAACAGAGCAAGAGGTTAAAGCCGCCAAAGCGCTTGCAGACAAGCGAAGTGTACTTAGGCAGATCGACGTTGCTGTTAGTGGAATTGCCCAATTCAAGAAAATTTTGAAAGGCTTCGATGCGTACAAGGCTCATATTTCCGACACAAAAAGAACGTTTATTCAGTCTGTCTCTTCAACGTTTGATGGTCGACGGGCTTCGTCCAAAGTGTATATTGCTGTCGCTGTATCAGCTTTGACTGCTTCAGCTGCTGCTGTCGTGGCGTCTGGTTTTGTTGCGACTGCACTGTTTAGCTTGGCCATTGCCTGCTCAGCTTATGCTGCACAGAGAGCGTTTTCGATTTCGGCAATCGCTAAGATGAACCAGGTCAACTTCAACGATGTCCATGCTGGTGCTATAAACTCTGATGGCCGTTACGAAGTGCTTGCTGCTGCTCTTCCTGTTTTGGCGTCATTGGTTGTTCCATTTGTTGCACCTGCAAAATATGCTGCTCAAATCGGGTTCTATGCAGGTAGTCTAGCTTATCGTGCTGTTGCTAGCTTGTTTGCTTCTACAGTTGTTGGTGTCACTGAGTATCGAGTTAACAGAAGCGATACACCAACTTATGCTGATTCAAATATCTTCACAGCAGGTGCTAAAAGACTAGCTGAGAAAACCAACGCTACAAAGGCGGACCTTGAGGCTGTTACCAAAGCAGTTAAGAATTTCGTCAAAATTGAGGAAGTCAAGCTCAAGCCTCAGCCTGCTAAAGCTGAAGAGAACACGTCTACTAATGGTGAAGCTTCTGCTGACAAGCCTGCAGATCAGCCTGAGGCAAAAGTTCAGCCAGATGCGCAAGTCGAAGATGCTTTAGCTCTTGCTAAAAAGCTACTGGGAACTGACAAGGAAAACACGCCGAGTGTCAAAGATCTGAACACTTTCATCAAGCTTGAACTTTCTGACAAGCTTGGAGCTAACTACGAGAAGTTTGCTTTGCTGACTAAGTTGATTAAGCATGTCCAAGTGCTAACCAACAATCAGCTGGTTACTCGTTTAGCTACTGAAAAGCAGAGTGAGTTCAATGAGCAGGCTCAAACCGATTTCTATCGCACACAACAGCCTGTGTCGCCTGTGCAATAGGAACTAATCTACAGTGAAAAAAGGGAGCTTACGCTCCCTTTTTTTATGTCAGTTGTAAAATGATATTTTTAGTGTTGCTGCTAACTATTTGAGTCAGTCTAACCGTGTCATTATGATTTTTTCAGTTCCTTTTCTCCTAAGCCGCGATTTTCTATTTTTATTGTAATGTCTTATTGGCATTTATTCGTATGGATTTGCATCATTCTTGAATATGATTTCTATGTCAATGCCACTTATTTCTAGTAGTTCTTGTAAGCTGTTTTTTAGATACTTCTTGTAAGATAGAGGGAGTTCACTAACTCGCTTACCCTGCACGGTTACACTCATGAATTTTTTCTGATTTGGGTAGCACACTCGGATTTTTATTGGTCGACCATTGACATGTGGTGCAGGATGCTTTTCTACGAAAGTCTGAATGCTTTTTGTCAAGTATGACATTGGTGGAAGATTTCTTTTTTGATTCACCTTGTCGATCACCCTGATTAGTCTCTTGATTTGTCTGTCTTCTTTAGCACTCATTAATACAGTAGGGATGTACGCATGATTTCGAGTGATTTTTTCACTGTTTTTTCTGTAGATGGCTCTCTTGTCTTCATCAAGCTTGTCCCACTTGTTGATGATAATGACTTGTTTTCTCCTCCTTCTTCTCACCAACTCAATAATTCTGACGTCTTGATCACTGACGCCTATCTCGGCATCGATGACCAATAGTGCAATACCATGCTGAGAGATAGCATTGATGCTCTGAGACACAGCCTCTTTTTCAACTTCATCTGTAACTTGGGCTCGTTTTCTTAATCCTGCTGTATCGCTTATCTTAAACCGCATATCATTGAGTTTAACCCTGTGTGTGATGGTGTCACATGTCGTTCCAGCGTCTCTGGATATAATGCTATGGTTCTCTCTACAGATTCGGTTCATCAGTGTTGATTTGCCTGCGTTAGGCTTGCCGATGATGCATATCTCTACTCCATTATTATCTTCATAAACATTTTCTTTGCGATCCTCATCTGTCAAATATTCACATATTTTATCTTTCAGTACTTCAATGCCGTCGTTCCTTTTCACGCTTGTCAATACAACATCATCATTTGACATTCTGTAGCAATTTTCATTGGGGCTTGCGTAAAGATCGGTCTTGTTCGCAACGACAATGATTTTCTTTTTCTGTTCCTGGCATCGCTTTACCCAGTCACTATCATCAATATTGTAGCCAGTGCCAGCATCGATGACATGGATCACTATGTCTGATTGTATGATGGCTTTTTCTATCTGCTTATTTATTAGCTTTTGTATTTTCCCATTCTCGCTTAAATGACATTCATCAAACCCTGGCGTATCCACAATTGTAGCGTTGAAGCCATTAATTACCGCCTCATGTCTTCTGCAGTCTACCGTAACGCCATCTCTGTCATATACAATAGCGATACTGCTTCCAACGATTTTGTTGAATAGAGATGACTTTCCTTTGTTTGTGCATCCAATGATGACGATGTTATTATTCATTTTGCTATCTTTCTTCTTATTTTAGTCAGTCTGTATATCACCAGCTGTGCCCATTTATCATCATTTGCTCTGCTGAAGCTGTTGTCTATGGTGATTTGCTATCTCAAGTAAGAGCAGATTGTCATTGTCAAGTTCTGTTCTTGCTGAATTGCTACTCAAGAGGCTGTTGAGTTCGATCAGTGCGTTTGACTTTTTGCCCATCTTCTCATAGATCTGCGCTTTTAATACAGCTTTTGGGCCATTCATTGACTTAGCCTCAATTCTTTCGCTGTACTTGAGTGCCTGTTCTGGCTTCTCTTCCTTGATCATGTTCGCTAGGCGATATAATGCCAATGATCTTAGGCTTTTCATCCTAGAGCGATTGGCAATCTCGGAAAGAACTTCCTCTGCCTTTTCATAGTTTTTATCTTTAAAATGTTCTTGGGCTCTCTCAAACAACAACATGTCACTATAGACACTATCTTTGTGCTTCCTGACAAATTGTTTAATGCTTTCTGGGTCACGTTTGCTTTGGTTGCTGACTAGACTGAAGTATTGATCACCTGCACTTAGATGTCTTGAAGACTCATATTGCATGTGCCAATGGCTCATCATTAATCCTAAGCATAGAATACCCAGTGCGGTTGCGTATGATCTTGCGTTTTTCTGGATTTCAACGACAATACCCATTAATGTTTTCTCAATCACAGGTTTCTCCAATTTTCGTAATCATTTCGCTTGTCGTAAGCTGTAGTTGCTCTTGTGTTTCAAGAATTTTTAAAGTGTATTTATTCTCCGCAACTTCTCTTTCCCCGCAAATAATGACAGCGCTTGCTTTCTTCTTTAGCGCTTTCTTTATTAGTTGACCGAGCTTTCCGTTCTCAACGTGTGTAAAGAAGCTTATATTTGGACTCTTTTCTCTTATTTCTTCAGCAAGCTTAACCGCATCGCTCAATGAATTCTTATCCGGGACGAGTATGTGGACTGATTTTTTCTTAGCTGGTTTTATGCTTTCTGACTTCACAATTTCAAGTAGTCTTTCTATCCCGATGGAGTAGCCGCAGGCGCCCTGCACTTTATCGCCAAGATCTTCAAAAAGTCCGTCATAACGTCCTCCTCCACAAACAGTTGATTGTGCTCCAAGCTCATCAGACTTCCATTCGTAAATCAATCCGCAGTAGTAATCCAAGCCGCGCATTAAACGGTGGTTGACCCTAAAGGTGATCCCATTTTCTTTGCAGTTTCTCTGTATTTCCTCGAATATCATTTTCTCATCATCACTGTAGAATTCATTAATTGATGGTGCCTCCTGATTGATAGCGATGATCTCTTTGTCTTTAGAGTCCAGTAGGCGTAGTGTGTTCTCTTCCCAGCGTTTTTTATCGATCTCTGACATCCTGCTAAGATATGGCTTATAGTAGGCTTTGAGTTTTTCCTTGTATAGCTTCCTGGTCGTACTTGTCCCAATGTAGTTCATTTCTAGTGCTATTTTTTTCTCCACGCCCAGAGTCTTCCAAATGCGGTGAATTGCCAATAGTTGTTCGATATCAGCATACGGTTCTTGGTAGCCTAATGCCTCCATGCCAAACTGGTTGAATTGTCGTAATCTTCCTTTTTGTGGCCGCTCTCTTCTGAACATGCTGCCAATGTAAAAAAACTTTCTTGCCTGATCATAAAGCAGATTATTCTCTATGCATGCCCGAACTACAGATGCTGTGCCTTCTGGTCTCAAGCTGATTGACTGCTCATTTTTATCCTGAAATGTATACATTTCTTTGTGCACGATATCAGATGTCGCGCCAATGCTTCGCTCAAATAGTCGTGAATCTTCTAGCATTGGGGTTCTGATTTCATCATAGCCATATTGGAACGCTATTTTCTTTAGAGTTTGCTCAACTGTTTGCCACAGCTCGATGTTTTCTTGTACGTCGCTAAATCCGCGAATAGATTGTAGTCTCTTCATTGTCTATGCTCAAGATTTGATTGTTATTATACAGTGGTGGGGAGCAGTTTGTCTAGTTAATATCTTGGCAGCTTTGCTTCTTTACGATATGTCTATAATCGATCCAAAGCCTGCGCTACTTTCGTGGGTGACTTTGTCTGTGTTGGTAGTGCTTGTCTCGCTTCGACTATGCTTGATAGCAATTGTTGCGATACCCGCAATAATGATCAGTGCAACTGACGCCATGACCACTTTTTTGTATTGGTTGGATTTACGAGCTTTGGTCACACTTGTATCCTGCTTACTTGAGTTCTGCTGAAACTGGAATGTGTTCACTTTACTGTAACTGCTCTTGGGGATCTCATAGTTTCCTGAAGCAACGCTTGACAGGGCTAGCTCAGCGTCTATGTTAAAAAACAGACAGTAGCATTTGATGTAGCCGCGATAGTACGCTTGTGGAACATGGTCAATAGATTCGTTGTTTTCAATGGCAATGATACTTTCTTGTCTAATTTTGGTATGACTTGAAAGTCTCTCGATGCTTACATTGTTTTTCAACCTTATTTTTTTCAGGTAACTCCCAAGGTCCAGCCCATCTAGCCAGTCATCTTTTTTGGTCTCAGTAGCCATGATATTCTCAGTTACATGATGAAAGTGATGCTTGTTAAGGTATGGTATCCTTGTACACTAAGCAGCTTTGCTTGAGCTGTTAAAAAGCTCCAGACTTGACCTGCAATCAATTTATGCATCGCAATGTGATACAGGTAGGTAAATGCTTTCATTACTATTGCGTTCATATTTGCCTCCTCATTACTGATCTAGCTTCATTATTCATCTTCTCAAGCTTGTTGTCAACACTTCTTGAACTTTATTGCTTTTTTTCCTTAATCTCACTCACATAGATTGGATGAAAAGATTTACTGTTCATAACCACGGTTCCCTGAACGATGACCTCGCATCCAGTTTTGATTTTTTCTAACAATTGTACATGTTTCTTCCTGTTAACCAGCAGTGTTGTCATTGTATTGGTATCTATTTTGTGATCTTTCCCTTGTGTCAGGTCTCTTTGAGTACCTAGTATCGCTTTGAGGGTACAATGCGTGTCTTGTCTACTTTTTTCATTCATGATGAGCTGGTTATTGTTGGATAAGATGAAAAAGGTTCCCTTAATTTCGTATGTCATATCATTTTTCCATTGTGTACTCATTTAAGAGTACATAATGAGAACATATCTGTCAATGTTACTATATTGTTTGATGTTGCTATTTTATGGTATCATAACCACCTCCATTCCTTTTTAAGTATGCTTAAGATCACTGCAAAATTGTTTAGCATCACGCTTACTGAGTAGCGAATCAAACATAATAGTCACATAAAGCTCTTCGTTGTGGTAATGAATCGTCGTTTCATACTCTGGCAATTGATAGCTTGCAATCACACTGGTAATGGTCTCTTCAATAGCTACGCGACCTGGAAGCTTTGAGCCTTTATCATGTAGATACGTGTCGTCTTCAGAGTCTATATGAACGACCACATCGACAATATCTTTGAATCTGCGCATAACGGACTGGCGTAGTTGCTCACCAATAAAATGTCCTTCGGAAACACTAATGAATGGAGAGGTGATAATATG
>JACLAD010007638.1_pt1 | contig 32486 bp, 36 predicted proteins | sample 8027901 | NCBI WGS metagenome assembly JACLAD01 (sample SAMN15725071, study PRJNA655200) | protist metagenome | isolation source: fluorescence activated cell sorting (FACS) single amplified genomes of... | place: Spain: Blaines Bay Microbial Observatory, Mediterranean Sea | collected 2016-07-05 | reverse complement strand
TGCCACTGCGCTCGACCGGCTGCTGGGCGATCCGTACCAGTTCTATGCCGGCAAGATCATGGCGCTGTCGGACCTCGACGCGCTCGATGCAGAGCCTTCCGCGCCGTGGCAGGGCACGGTGGCGCATACGATCCTGCAGCGCTGGCACGAGGCGCGCGAGAAAGACGACAGCGCAAGGCTGGCGCCAATCATGGCGCAAGTGCTCGACGAGGAGAATGCCGACCCGCTGATGCGCGGCCTGTGGCAACCGCGGCTCGAAGCGGCACTGCGCTGGATCGAGGAGCAGGTCATCGGCTACGTGGAACGTGCCGTGCTCGCGGTCGAACAGAAGGGGGCTATGACCTTCGAAGGCGTGCACGTGCATGGGCGCGCCGATCGGATCGACCGGCTTGGGGACGGGAGTCTCGCGATCATCGATTACAAGACCGGCAAGCCGCCAAGCGCCGCCATGGTCGAGGAAGGCTTCGCGCTGCAACTTGGCATACTCGGACTGATCGCCGAACGCGGAGGGTTCGACGGGCTGGCGGGGGATCCGGGCGCCTACGAATACTGGTCGCTCGGCAAAGCCAAGGACGACAATCCGCATGGCTTCGGTTATGTCGAGGTTCCGCTGAAAGTCGGGCGCAAGACGTCGGGTCTCGAACCTGACGCGTTTCTTCCTACGACCGCCGATAAGCTGGCGGAGGCAATCGGGCGTTTCATCAAGGGCGACGATCCATTCACGGCGCGCGAGAACCCGAACTATCCGGCCTATGACACTTACGACCAGCTCATGCGCCTGGACGAGTGGATCGCGCATCAGGACGACGGAGAGGACGCATGAGCGGCACCGTCTACGAACTGCAGGACAAGCAGCGGCTGGCAGTCGAACCGAAGGATAGCGTGTGGCTGTCCGCCAGCGCGGGCACCGGCAAGACGCAGGTACTCTCCGCTCGGGTGTTGCGATTGCTGCTCGAACCGGGCGCGGACCCTTCGCAGGTGCTGTGCCTGACCTTTACCAAGGCGGGCGCGGCCGAAATGGCAGTGCGGGTCAATGCAGTGCTCGCCCGATGGGTGCGCATGGACGAGGCGCAACTGGGGCGTGAACTCGCCTATCTCGGCGCATCCGCCGATCCCGACACGCGCGCACGCGCGCGCTCCTTGTTTACCCGCGTACTCGATTGTCCGGGCGGGGGGCTGCGGATCGACACGATTCACGCATTCGCGCAATATCTGCTCGCTGCCTTCCCGGGCGAAGCTGGCATGCTGCCCGGCGCACGGCCGATGGAAGACCGCGAACGCGACCTGCTGAGCCGCGAAGTCCTGTCCGACCTCTTGGCCGGAGGATCGCCGACGGTGGTCGAAGCAATCGCCGAGATGAGTCGTCGCAAAGGCCCCGACGCCGTGCGCGGCTGGCTGATGCGCTGCGCCCGGCACATGGACCTGTGGCAGGGTAGCGGAAGCTGGCAGTCACCGATGCAGCCGCGCGTCCACCGCCTGCTGGGCATTCCCGCCGATGCCGACGAAAGCTGGATTGCCGAGGCGTGTTCGGACGAGGCGTTCGACTTGGTATCGATGCGGCGGTGCCTGTCGACGCTCGAGGACTGGGACACAAAGGGGGGGCGAGACGCGAGCGCGGCGATCAAGGCCTGGCTGGCGGCTGATACGACCGGGCGCGCCTCGACTGTAGGAAGCTTGCACGGGACGCTGTTTACCGCAGACGGTTCCAGGGCGAAGAATCTGCATCACATTGCCAAGCGTGATCCGCAATTCGAGGAATATGCCGAGCGGGTGCGGCATTGCGTTGGCTCCGTAAACGAGCGCGCGGCTTTGATCAGCCTCGCCGGGTTCCTCGCGCCGCAGCTCGAAGCCGGGCGCGCATTCGCGCTGGCGTGGGACAAGGCCAAGGAACGCGAAGGGCTGGTCGATTTCGACGATCTGATCGCGCGTGCTGCCAGCCTGCTTGCGGATGGCGCCATGGCGGATTGGATCCGTTACAAGCTCGACCGCAGTTTCGATCATATCCTCGTCGACGAAGCGCAGGATACCAATGCGGCGCAATGGGCGATCGTGAAGGCGCTGACCGACGATTATTTCGACGGCGCGGGGGCGCGGGGCGACGCCGTGCGGACGATCTTCGCGGTCGGCGATTACAAGCAGGCGATATTCGGCTTCCAGGGCACCAGCCCGGAAAATTTCCGCGAAGCGCGCGATTACTTCCGCGACAAGATGAATGCGGCGGCGCAGGCGGCGCGCGAGATGCGCGGCGGGCCGGATGCCCGAGGCCTCGAGGAGTACGGGCTGGGGCGCAGCTATCGCACGAACCAGCGGGTCCTCGGTTTCGTGGATCAGGCGATCGATGCGATCGGCCATGAAGCGTTCGGCTTAGACCAGCGTGGCGATCCGCACGAGGGCAGTGGCGAGCCCGGTCTCGTTGGCCTCTGGCAGGTAGTGCGCGTCGCGGAAGACAAGGACGACTCCAGCGAGAACGAGGGGTGGCTGGCGCGCCACGATCGCCGGCTGGCGGATCGCATTGCGCGGCAGATCGCGCAATGGCTCGACCGTGACGGCGACGGCTTCACGCTCTCCAAGGGCACGCCCAGGCGGGCTACGGCAGGCGACATCATGGTGCTGGTGCAGAAGCGGCGCGACCTGGCCTCGCTGATCGTCGCACGGCTCTATCGTCATGGTGTGCCTGTCGCCGGGGTCGATCGGCTTCGGCTCGGCAATCCGCTGGCGGTCAAGGACTTGATGGCCGCGCTGCGGTTTGCAGCACAGCCACTCGACGACCTGACGCTTGCCAGCCTGCTGGTCTCGCCACTGCTTGGCTGGTCGCAGGAAGACCTGCTTGCGCATGGCTACCGTTCGAAAGGCGTGCGGTTGTGGGAACATTTGCGCGACAGCGATGACGATCGAGTGCGGGAGACGGTCGACAGCCTGCGCGAAATGCTGCGGCGAGCGGATTACGACAGCCCGCAGCAAATGCTGCACTGGATTCTGATCGGACCCCTCGATGGGCGACGCCGACTTGTCGCACGGCTCGGGCGCGAGGCAAACGATCCGATCGACGAATTGCTCAACGCAGCCAATGCATATGCCGCGGCGCATACCGCGAGCCTGCAGGGCTTCATCCGCTGGTTCGACGCCGGAGACGGCGAGCTGAAGCGCGAGGCAGGCGAGGGCGGGGACCAGGTGCGCGTGATGACCGTGCACGGGTCCAAGGGATTGGAAGCGCCGATCGTCATCCTTGCCGATGCCGCGATCAGACCCGATGGAGCGGGCGATCTGGTGCTTTCCGAAGAAATGCCAGGTGCGAGCGCGCGTGTGGTTCCGCTCCCTGGCCTGACCAAGGAAGAAAAGGTGGGGCCTGTCGCGACGGCGGATGCAGCCGAAAGCGCCAAGGCGATGCAGGAGCACTGGCGGTTGCTGTATGTGGCGTTGACCCGCGCGCAGGAAGCGTTGTTCATCACCGGCTCGCTGGGGCCGCGCGATGCTCGCAACGGACCGCATGAAGACAGCTGGTATGCGCGGCTGGCATCGCTATTCGATGCGGACGAGGCGGTCGAAGATCCGATCTGGGGCGCGCGCTGGGAGCTGGGCGAACGGGCACCGTCCGTCGCGCTCGAACCGACTTCGCTATCGGTCCAGGAAGCCACGCCACCGGTACCGGAATGGGCCACCCGCCCGGTTGGTCCCGAGCCGCGTCCGCCACGGCCTCTTGCGCCCTCCGGGCTCGGTGAAGTGGAGGGCAGCGACCCGCCGCTGCCGCCTTCGGTTGCGGGCGCTGCCGCACGCCGCGGCACGTTGATCCATGCGCTGCTCGAGCGCTTGCCGCAACGCAATGCTACCGACCGCGCAGGTGCGGGATCGGCATGGCTTGACCGGATTGCAGCCGATTTCGCGCGTGAAGACCGCGAAGAAATGCTCGAGAGCGCGCTTGCAGTGCTTCGCGATCCCGACTTCGCCGCGGTTTTCGGGCCCGATGCCCTGGCGGAAGTGCCGCTGGCCGCGACGGTCGAAGGCCAGGTGGTGATGGGGACCGCCGACCGCCTGCTTGTCACCGAAGAGGCGGTGACCGTGATCGATTTCAAGACTGCGCGCCGCCCACCCGCGAGGCTCGACGACATTCCCGACAGTACGATGAAGCAAATGGCGGCCTATGTTGCCGCGCTGGAAATCATCTATCCGGGCCGACGGGTGGAGGCGGGCGTGCTCTATACGCAGACCCCGCAACTCTTCGCCTTGCCTGCCCAGCGACTGGCTGCCTACAAGAGCGCGTTTGCAGCGCCGCAGGAAAGTTTTGCCCTTCCACCGGTTGAGTAAACGCTACGGCGGCCCACATCGCGGGTCGAACGTTTTTCAGGAGAATACCATGGCCACCACCGCCGTCACCGACGCCAGCTTCAAGTCCGATGTGCTCGAAAGCGACAAGCCCGTGCTCGTCGATTTCTGGGCCGATTGGTGCGGTCCGTGCAAAATGATTGCTCCGGCTCTCGAGGAACTGAGCGAGGAACTGGGCGACAAGGTTACCATCGCCAAGATGGATATCATGGAAAATCCCGACGTACCTGGCTCGATGGGAGTCCAGTCGATTCCCTATCTCGTCCTTTTCAAGGATGGCGAACCCGCAGCACAATTGCGCGGCGCAGCCCCCAAGGGCCAGCTCAAGCAGTGGCTCGAAGGCGCGCTCTAATCGAGCCGCGCATATAAGTCGGCCAACTCGTCCCACAGGGCGGGGCTGGCGGCACCCAGAAGGCCCGTTCGGCCCACCTCGTCGACGCGATAGGGTGAGCCGTCGGGCCTTGCTGCTTTTCCGCCCGCTTCATTGAGCCACAGCACGCCCGCAGCATGGTCCCAGGCCAGCGTGCGCTCGAATATCGACACGTCGTTCTCGCCCAGCGCCAGCCGCGGATATTGCTCCGCCGCGCAATAGGGGATGTCGACCAGATCGTAGGCAGGGGTAATATGCCGCCGCGTCGCTTCGCGCCGGGTTTCCTGCATGAAGATGAGCGACAGGGCGGCGACGGGCGGGGTCTTTCCCGTGGGACGGGCAACGATGCGTTCGCCGTCGATGAATGCCCCGCTGCCGAGATGCGCGGTGCAGAACCGTCCGGTCAGGCAATCGTAGATCCAGCCCGATCGCGCCATCCCGCCATCGGCGCGCGCGACGATAATGCCGAACGGTGGCTTGCCGCTTGCGAAGTTGCGTGTGCCGTCGATCGGATCGACGATCCAGCAGGGCTGGTCGAGACGGTCGAGGATCGACGGGTCCGCATGCGCAGTTTCCTCGCCCACGAAGGCGAGACTGTCATCAAGTTCGGCAAGGCCTTCGCGCAGCAGCTTCTCGCTGTCCTTGTCGGCCACGGTGACTGGATCGTTGCCGCCCTTGTCCTCGACCTCGCCCGAAGCGAGATTGCGGTAGCGAGGCATGATCGCCTCCGCGGTCACGCGTTCGAGCAATGCGCGCATGGCGGTGTCGAGATGGGCGTCGGCAGCACCGGTCACGAACGGTAATCCGCGTTGATTGCGATGTAACCATGCGTGAGATCGCAGGTCCACACGGTGGCGCGTCCGTCACCCATGCCCAGATCGACGTCGATGCGGATCTCCTCGCCAGCGAGATGCTCGGTGACGGGTCGTTCATCGTAATCGGCAAGTGGCTGGCCGTCGCGCGCGGCCCAGGTACCGCCGAAGCCGATCGAAAGCCGGTCGCGGTCAGCGGGTTCGCCGGCCTTGCCCACCGCCATGACCACACGGCCCCAATTGGCATCGCCGCCCGCGATTGCGGTTTTCACAAGGGGCGAGTTTGCTATCGCCAGCCCGACATGCCGGGCGCTCTCATCGCTCGCTGCACCGGTGACGGCGATCTCGATGAATTTCTGCGCGCCTTCGCCGTCGCGAACTACGAGCTGTGCAAGGTCGCGGCATACCTGCAGGAGCGCGGCATAGAAGGCATCCGCGCCGGGATCGTCCCACGACGATATCGTTGCGTGACCGGCCTTGGCCGTGGCGAAGGCCAGGACGGTGTCGCTGGTCGACGTGTCGCCATCCACGGTGATGCAGGAGAAACTCGCCGCATTGGCATTGGCGAGCATCTCCTGCAGCAGCGCGGGCGCTATTGCGGCATCGGTGAATATGTAACCCAGCATCGTCGCCATGTCCGGCGCGATCATCCCACTGCCCTTGATGAAGCCCGCCAGTTCGACACGTGTCGCCCCGATCATAGCGGATGCGCCCGCGCCCTTGGTGAAGGTATCGGTCGTGCCGATCGCGCGTGCCGCGGTTTCCCAGCCGCAGGGATTGGCCTTGAGCACCGCAGCGACGCCTTCGCGCGCCTTGTCGCGCGGCAGCGGAACGCCGATGACACCGGTCGAGGACACGAAGACTTGCTCGTCGCGGCATCCCAATGCTTTGGCGACCTGCGCCACGATCTGTTCCACCGCCTCGCGTCCGCGGTGGCCGGTAAAGGCGTTGGAATTGCCCGCGTTGACGATCAGCGCGCGGGCGCTGCCTTGCCTTACCTGAACGCGGCCCATCTCGACCTCGCTCGAAGCGCAGGCCGATTTGGTGAAAACACCCGCGACCGCTGTCCCTTCGGCCAGTTCGGCAAAGGTCAGGTCAGCCCGGTCCCAATCCTTGTACCCGGCCCGCGCAACGCGCAACGTAACCCCGTCGATCGACGGCAGTTCGGGAAAGGTGCGGGCGAGTGGGGAAGGCGACAGGTCCATGCTGTTCCCGATAGGCGCACTGCGGCCTTGGGTAAACGGCGAAGCGGGGTGGACGCGCGGGGTGACACGCCCTATCTGCACGATGCAATGCTACGCCGCATTCTGACCCTTCTCGCCTTGCTTACCGGCCTTGCTGCTGTCGGCACGCCGGCGCATGCGTTGGTCCACCAAGCGGAAGCGGGAGTCGAGCTGGCTTCGGGCAGCGAACGCGCGATTAAGCGTGAGGCGTGCGCACGGGTCTCTGCCGTGCGTCAGGCGCTCGCTGCGCCGCGGCGCGAACCCGATTGCCGGAGCGTACGTGGTGTCACGATCGTTATTCCGACCGTGCAGCTGGGCAGCGACCGCGCCTTCGAATAGGCGCCCATTCGCTCGCATATCCGATTGTTAGCGGCCGCGCCCAAGCGCACGCCTGCATCCCGTCACAGAACCCATTCCGGAAGGCTCGAAGGCCCCTCTTATGTTCAATACGCTCATGAAAACCATGTTCGGTTCGTCGAACGACCGCTACGTGAAATCGATCGGCAAGATCGTCGACCAGATCAATGCGCTTGAGCCGCAACTGCAGGCGCTGAGCGACGAGGAGCTGGCAGCACAAACCGACAAGTTCCGCGGGCAACTGGCCGATGGCAAGACGCTCGACGATATCCTCCCCGAAGCGTTCGCCACCGTTCGCGAAGCGTCGGTCCGCGTGCTCGGCATGCGCCATTTCGATGTCCAGATGGTGGGCGGAATCGTGCTGCATCGCGGCGAGATTTCCGAGATGCGGACGGGCGAGGGCAAGACGCTGGTCGCTACGCTGGCCACCTACCTCAATGCGATCGAGGGCAAAGGCGTCCATGTGGTGACGGTGAACGATTACCTTGCCGCACGCGACGCCGAATGGATGGGACGCCTGCATCGCTTCCTCGGCCTGACCGTGGGCGTGATCGTGCCCAATCTCAGCGAGCCCGAGCGGCGTGAGGCCTACAATTCGGACATCACCTATTCGACCAACAACGAACTCGGCTTCGATTACCTGCGCGACAACATGAAGCATGAGCGCGGGCAGATGGTGCAGCGCCCCTTCAACTTCGCGATCGTCGACGAAGTCGATTCGATCCTGATCGACGAGGCCCGTACGCCCCTGATCATCTCCGGCCCGACCGAGGACAAGTCGGACCTCTACATTGCGATCGACGAGGTGGTGAAGACCTTCCCCGACGACTGGTACGAAAAGGACGAGAAGCAGCGCAGCATCCAGCTGACCGAGGAAGGCACCGAGGAAGTCGAGAAGCTGCTGATCGAGAAGGGTATTCTCGAGACCGAGAACCTCTACGACGTCGAGAATACGCAGGTCGTGCACCATCTCGATCAGGCGCTGCGCGCGGTCCATATGTTCAAGCGCGACACCGATTACATCGTGAAGGACGACAAGGTCGTCATCATCGATGAATTCACCGGTCGCATGATGGAAGGTCGCCGCTGGTCGAACGGTCTGCACCAGGCGGTCGAGGCCAAGGAAGGCGTGAAGATCGAGCCCGAGAACCAGACGCTCGCCTCGATCACTTTCCAGAATTACTTCCGCATGTATCCCAAGCTGTCGGGCATGACCGGCACTGCCGCCACCGAAGCGGCGGAATTCTGGGACATCTACAAGATGAATGTGGTCGAGATTCCGACCAATGTTCCCGTCGCGCGCATCGATGAAGATGACGAGTTCTACAAGAACACGCAGGACAAGTTCAAAGCGATCGCCAAGGCTATCGCCGAGAAGAACGTCATTGGTCAGCCAGTGCTGGTGGGTACGGTGACCATCGAGAAATCGGAAATGCTCAGCGAATTCCTCAAGCAGGAAGGCGTCGAGCACGAGGTCCTCAACGCTCGCCAGCACGAGCGCGAGGCGCATATCGTGGCGCAGGCGGGCCGTATCGGCGCGGTGACCATTGCCACCAACATGGCGGGGCGCGGCACCGACATCCAGTTGGGCGGCAACGCCGACTTCCGCATCGAAGACGAGCTTGCCGGCATGGAAGACGGCGCTGCGAAGGACCTCGAGATCGAGCGGATCAAGGCCGAAGTCGCTGCCGAACGCCAGAAAGTGCTCGACGCGGGCGGGCTTTTCGTGCTCGGCACCGAACGCCACGAAAGCCGCCGGATCGATAACCAGTTGCGCGGCCGTTCGGGCCGTCAGGGCGATCCGGGTCTCAGCCGTTTCTATCTTTGCCTCGAGGACGATCTGCTGCGCATTTTCGGCCCCGACACGCTGTTCTCGAAGATGATGAATTCGAATCTCGAAGACGGCGAGGCGATCGGTTCGAAATGGCTGTCGAAGGCGATCGAGACCGCACAGAAGAAGGTCGAGGCGCGCAATTACGAGATCCGCAAGCAGGTCGTTCAGTACGACGACGTGATGAACGACCAGCGCAAGGTCATCTACGAGCAACGCGCGGAAATCATGGACAGCGAAGCGGTCGACGACGTGGTTGTCGCGATGCGCCACGATGCGATCAATTCGCTGGTCAGCGAAGCCTGTCCGCCGGGATCCTATCCCGAGCAGTGGGACATCGAAGGCCTCAAGACGCGGGTCGATGATGTTCTCGCGTTCGATGCGCCCATCGAGGAATGGGTCGAGGAAGACCAGGTCGAGCCCGAGATCATCGAGGAGCGACTGGTCGAAGAGGCCGACCGCATCATGGACAACAAGATCGCTGCGGCCGACCCGGCGTTGTGGCGTCGGATCGAGAAGAGCGTGCTGTTGCAGGAGCTGGACGGGCAGTGGAAGGATCACCTCGCCACGCTCGACGCGCTTCGCCAAGTGGTGGGTCTGCGTGCGCATGCGCAGAAGCAACCGCTCAACGAATACAAGCAGGAAGCTTTCAGCCTGTTCGAAACCATGCTCGACAAGCTGCGCGAGACGGTGACCAACAAGCTGATCCGTCTCGAGCTGGTCGAACCCGCGCCACTGCCGCCGGTCGACCTTCCCGAATTGCCCGATTTCCTCACCGGCCACATCGACCCGCTGACCGGGCTCGACAATTCGAACGATGGCGACGGTTCTTCCGAGCGTCCTGCGTTGTTCGGCGCGCTGGCGGGAAGCTCGCGCGCAGCGGTAGGCCCCGGCGGGGCGGTGAGCGAGAACCCCTATGCGGGGATGGATATCAGCCGCAACGCACCTTGCCCCTGCGGTTCGGGCAACAAGTACAAGCATTGCCACGGCGCGATCAGCGGCGGTGTGAATGCCTAAGTGATGGCCGGCTCCGCGGTTACTTTCCGCGGGGCCGGCGCACCATCGGTACCAGCGGCGGGCTGCCTGCTTCGGGATAGATCGGTTCGCCGTGCGGCTCGAACCCGCAGGTTGCGTAGAAACCCGTGTTCGCGGGATTCGAGTTCTCGAGATAGGCGGGCACTTCGTGTCGGTCGCAGGCGTCGAGCACGGGCCGGATCAGACGCCGCCCGAGCCCGGTTCCGCGCGACGTCGCGCCGACGCCGATGCTGAACAGATAGGCATGCTGGAAGCGAGGGTGCCTGCGTTCCATCAGCTCGCCGGTGCGTATCCCCCGCCTTACCGCGCGCGGGCCGCAACGCAGCAAAGTGGGCACGAGAAACGCCGCGTAGTCTGCCAGACCGAAGCTATTGTCGCCGCCGGGCAGCATCCACATGCACGCACCCTCGTTCCCTGCAGTGTAGCAGAAGCCGCGGGGCGCGTAGATCCGCTTCGCTTGGAGCTGGAACAGGTTCTCGATGCCGGCAAAGTTCCCGAACAGCCAGAGATTGAACGGATCGTGACGAAAGGCATCGGCGGTAATCGCGCCAAGCTTGCGCGCCTGCCGAGGGCCCGCGCGGTGAATCCCTTGGGGCAATGCAATGTCAGTGTCGCGCATTCGGCTCCCCCGCTGCAGACCCGGACGCTAGCCCGGGAACCGAGAGCGGTCTAGGCGGGGGCATGGTTCCACTCGCTATCGCCTTCCTGGTCACCGCGCTGCTGTACGCCAGCGTCGGCTTCGGCGGCGGCTCGACCTATACCGCACTGCTCGCACTGGCCGAGGTCGACTACCGCGTGCTGCCGTTGCTCTCGCTAGCGTGCAATCTGGTGGTCGTCGCAGGCAGCACGGTGCGGTTTGCGCGTGCGCGGGTCACACCCTGGGGTCGCGCGCTGCTGCTGACCGCAATCGCCGCGCCGGCAGCTTTCCTCGGTGGGCTGACCCCGATCGCCAAACAGGGCTTTCTCGCGCTGTTGGGCACCAGCTTGCTCTTCACCGCGCTGACCATGATGTTGCCCGTCGCGAAGAGGCCCGAAGGCGAAGGTGAACGCGGACGCGTTGCGCGATATGCGCCGCTTGCAGCATTGCCGCTCGGCTATATCTCGGGCTTGGTCGGAGTCGGTGGCGGGATATTTCTTGCCCCCTTGCTGCATCTTGTGCGCTGGGACAGCGCCCGCGCGATCGCTGCGACCGCCAGCCTGTTCATCCTCGTGAATTCGCTGTTCGGGCTGGCGGGTCAGGTGCTCAAGGGCGGGGAAGGCAGGTTCGCCGCTGCAGTTGATCTCGGACTGCCGCTCCTGATCGCGGTCGCGATCGGCGGGCAGATCGGCAGCCTGCTCGCGCTACGCTATCTGCCGCAACGCTGGATCCGCTGGGGCACGGGCGCGCTTACCGCCTTCGTCGGCGGGCGCTTGTTATTGAATTTGTGAGAAAAGTGGCTCCCCGAGTTGGATTGCAACTGTTGTCCACCGGCGTAAACGGAAATCCATAAAGCCTAGTGAATCTGGCCTCTTGTGGTGGGGGTTTGTCAATCGGCGTCCATTGACGCGCACCCCTATCTAGCCCTAAATGTGGTGCAAAGTGTGGTAAGGCATCGCTATGGGCAAACTGACGAACAAGCAGGTCGAGAACGCGAAGCCGGGACGACATAGCGATGGCGAGGGTCTAACCCTGCTCGTTCGCAAGCCTCCGAAAAACTCGGACGCCAAGGCGGGTGGCAAGTCTTGGGTTCTCCGTGTGCAAGTTAATGGAAAACGCAACGACTACGGTATCGGTTCGCTTGCCGCCTATAGCCTTGCAGAAGCTCGGGAGCGTGCTCGGGATCTGCGCAAGGCAGCAAAGCAAGGACGCGACCCTGTTGCGGAACGGGATAAGGACGCAAATGCGCCGCCGACCTTCAAAGTTGCTGCACAGCGCTGCCATGATGCAAAAGCTCCAGGGTGGAGCGATAAAACCGCATCGGCGTTCCTCTCGTCCCTCTCTACGCACATACACCCCAAGATCGGTAATTTGCGGGTCGATAGCATTACTGAGCGCGATGTAGCGGCGGCTCTATCGCCTGTCTGGCATGCCAAGCCCGCGCTCGCCAAAAAGCTGCGTCACAGGATCGGGCTAATACTCGACTTCTCGAAAGCGAGCGGATGGCGGTCTGAAGGTGCGCCGCGTCAAAGCCTGTCGGCTCTGCTGTCGAAACAGCAAGAGGGCGGCAACTTCCCCTCAATGCCCTATGAAGAATTGCCTGCGTTCATCGCCAAGGTGAAGGGCAAGACTGAAACCATGGGGCGGCTGGCGCTCCTGTTCACCATTCTGACCGCTGCGCGCAATGGCGAGGTTAGGGACGCGATGTGGTCGCAGTTCGATCTAGACAACGGGCTTTGGCATCGGCCCGCCTCGATGATGCGAAAGAACGGGGACGCGCACACGATTACCCTGTCACCGGAAGCGTTAGAGGTTCTCGACCGTGTGAAGCTCTGGCGCACTGTGGAGGCTGACTGCCGCGTGTTTCCGGGCAAGGGTGGCAAGCGCCTATCCGATATGACGATTGGCAAGGAAATGGCGGCGCTGCCGTATGTCGTCCATGGCTTCCGCTCTACCTTCCGCACTTGGGCGGCTGAACGTATGCCCTCGGTTCCTGAGGCCGTGGCTGAGGCCGCACTTGCGCACCGCATACCTGACGCGGTTGTGCGCAGCTACAATCGGGCGAAGTTCTTGGAGATGCGGCGCACACTGCTCGATGCTTGGGGACGGTATGCCTCGGGCACCTCGGGCGATGTGGTGCAACTGCCGCTCGGCCTGCGTCAAGGCTGATTCGGGGGGTGCGCCCCTAAGAACAGATTTAGAACAAAACGAGCCTATTTGAGGCGAAGCGTGCATGGCGCGCGCCAAGGCGACGTGGATAACCCCACCCCGGCCTTCCACCGCTGTCTTTCGTCGGTTATGGGTAAATACGGCTACTCCGAGAGGGATCATACATGACGGAATGCAAAGTGCAACAAGAAAATTCGCAAGCCGCGAACCATGTCGGCGGAATGAAGACGCTTGCCGACTTCTGCGCGGACAACGGGGTGTCGAGGTCATATTGTTACATCGCCAACGCTGAGGGCATCCTGCCCTTCACTAAGGTAGGGCGCGCGACCCGTATCAAGTTGGAAGATGAACAGGCTTGGCGTGACAGCCTGCCTGTCGTGTCGGGCGCGGCGAATTGATCGCTACCGCCCAAATGGAAAACCCCCGCCCGTGGTGGGGCAGGGGTTCAATTGTCTGCGTGGCAGCAAACGGCATTCACGAGGGTCTTATAGCAGGGGGTTCCCCCCGTGTCTATGCGTCCTGCCTGTTTTCTCCCTCGCAGCGCACTGCACAAGGGATGAAGTACATTGCAAAGGCAAATCCTGACGCGCCGCGATCCCGGCGTTGAAAAGCTGCTGGTTGGGCTTCCCGACTACGCCACTCCTGACCGCCTAGAACCGACCCGACGATGGGCAGTCGCCCTCATGTCGGAAGTCTCGCGCTGGTCGATGAACAAGCGCAGGCGGAATGCTCTCGCACGGGGAGGGCGCGCCAATGACTGAGCAGACAAAGCTTCGGGCGCTCGCTCTGGCGCTGCTCGCCAATGGTGAGGGCATCAATCGCCGTTCCGGGCAGTTCCTCGGGCAGCTCTGCGCGCCTGACCACTACCCACTGACCCCCAAACAATACGACTGGCTCGGCAAGCTGGCCGACAAGGGGGGGATGTTAGACCAATTCGAGGGGATCGCTTGTGTCGAATAGTAGCGAACATAACGGAAACGAGGGTGTCCACTACGGGCGTGGGACCGCTGCTGGTTCCAAAGGCAACACGCCCCTTGCACGCGCCAATAGCGAGGCAGGGGCGAGGGAGGTCACGCAAAGCCTTCCGCGCCGTCATAGGCAGGTTGTCGAGGCGTTCGCCGCATATGGTCCAGGGGGAGCGATCCCCGAGGACGTGGCAAACGACTTGGAACTGCCGGTGCATGTGGTCCGCCCGCGCTGCGGTGAACTTCGGACGCGCAAGCTTTTGTTCGAGGTTGGCAAGCGTCCGGGCCGCATGGGCTGTGACGTCACCGCCTTTAGCACCGTCAAGCCTGATGGCGAGGCAGCTTAGATGGGCGGCGACGTAATCTTGTCGCGGGAAGGGGCGGGCTATCTGGTCCGCTTCGATCCTCCAGACGCGGGCGGCATCCATCCGACTGAACAGCGATTTACCGATATTCGGGAAGCGCGCGGGGCATGGGGCGGCCTGCGCCTCTGTCTCGGTCGGCAGAAAGTCGATTTGTCGGGGGAGGGGTAGGCAATGGGCGTCTTTGCAGACTGGCAACCCGCCTATGCCGAAGCGGGGATTGCAACGTTTCCTGTCGATGTTGAGAGGAAAAAGCCCGCAGTGGGAAACCCGCTCAAGGCTGGGCGCAATGCCTCCGCGCAATGGGCGATCAAATTCCCTCAGGTAAATGCCTTGGGCTTTGCCTGTGGTGCGCGCAGTCGAATAACCATTCTCGATGTGGACACGTCCGACACCAACGTTCTGGCGGATGCCTTTGGCAAGGTTGGTGCTTCTCCTGTCGTGGTCCGCACAGCGTCCGGAAAATTCCATGCCTACTATCGGCACAACGGGGAGCATCGTTCGCCGCGTCGTGCAGCTCGCGAAATGGGGCTGGCCGGGCCGATTGATATTCTCGGGACAAATGGCTTCGCAGTCGCGCCGCCCTCGTGTGGCTCTAAAGGTGCATATGAGTTTCTGGAGGGATCGCTCGCGGATCTGGCGACCCTGCCCGCAATGCGGCTCCCCGATGTGGCAGGAGACGCGCAAGCGGCAATATCTGACACACTCGCCAAAGGCGAGGGTGAGAGGAATGACAGGCTTTGGCGCTCGTGCATGGCCGCTGCACGGGACTGCGGTTCGCATGACAACCTGCTGCGCTTCGCGCGTGCGCTCAATGACAGCGGTGAATGGTCGCCTTTGCCTGATGACGAATTGCAGCGGGCAGTTTCCAGCGCATGGAAGTGTCAGGTCGAGGGGCGCAACGGCTTCGCGGGAGATCGGTTCGTGCAATATGACCGTGCCGCGTATGATGTTCTCAAAGCCGATCCCGATGCGATGTTTCTCTATAATCTCTGCCGCGCCGAGCACTGGGGCCGCGATTTTCTGATAGCCAATGGCTGGCACAAGACCCTGCCGCTGTCACTCGCGAGGCTCCAGAAGGCGCGCCAATTTTTGCTCGATCATGATTTGATCGTTTGCGTTCGGGCCGAAACGCGCAATCGGCCCGCCGTTTACCGGTTTTCGACGCCAAACGTTGTCATGGAAGGGAAGAGGGGGAGAGGGGTGTAGTGTTTATATTACTATCGGAATGCCGACACCCATTAGCCAGACAATTTTGGGTCATTATGCGCCCCGCGAACCCTGCGGGGGCGACTGTCACGCAATGTCACGGGACACGGGGGATACATGGGCAAGCCTGAACAGCAACAGCAATTCGTAACCGATGCTAACGGCAGGATCTCTGCTCCGATAATACGGCGAAAGAACGGGACGCTGGAGAAATGGATGCGCCAGCCGGATTGGCCAGCCGAAGCCACACTTGGCGTTGAGCGCATCGAACGCCTTTGGGCGGCGCAACCGACCCTCGGCAAGCTGAGTGCTTCCTACGGCGACCATCGCCCTGGAGGGGCCACATCCCACGAAGAGCGGCTTGCGGGCAACGCAGCCGATGAGCTGGCGCGCATACGGGGTCGCTTCTCCCCTGCCTATTGGCGGTGCTTCGAGGCGGTTGTGCGCGATGGCGAGGGGACAACGGCTGCGGCTCGCTTCCTCAAGGTGAAGTCGGGACAGGCGAGCGCATCGGTCAAGGTGGTTTGCGGCCTGATCGCTTCGAGCATTGCGTTAGGGTGATAGTTTGTAGAAGCCTTTACGCGCGGGCACGCCGAGCTTTGGGAAATCAGCGAGAATCTGCACCGGCTCGACCTCAGCAAAGAACAGAGGGACGAGCATCTGCGCCGATATGTTGCGCTGATCGAGGCTAGACGGGAGGCCGAAAGAATTGTTTCCCAAAATGGCAAACAATCCCCGCGTCCGGTCGGGAGGCCCAAGGTAAAACCGGACAAAGTGTCCGATTTTAAGGAGGTCGGTGCGGGACGCGGCAGATTGCGGAAGCGATGGGGCCTCTAAATAGAAAGGCCCGTCACCTTGCTACGGGTGACGGGCCGTTAGGCTAGGGGTTTGGGTTAGGCGGCCTTGGTTCTTACGTCGCAACCCGTAAGGCGGGCCACGTCCTGCGCTACGTGTTCAAGCAACAGCTTTGCTTCTTTCTCGTTAAGCCACTCCGCAGAGCGGCATAGCGCTAGCTTCTCGTGCAGCTCGCGGAAGTTGCCGACCGGGTAGGTGGCAACCTCGCGCCATGCGGCGCAAGTGGTGTCAAGCGCGGCTGTCCAGTTGGCGTCTGCCTCCTTGAGCGCGGCGGTTACCTCGGCCCCGTCCTCTTCCCACAGGGCTACCTCTTCGACGTAGGCGAGAAAGTCGGGATGCTTGGCGTAGTCTGGCGAAGGGTGCTTGACCCTGTGCAGGTTGAGCGTGTCGGTGCGTTCGTAGCTGTCGAGCGTGACGGGGGCTTGCGTGAAGCCCTCCACGGCGTAGGTGATTTGCCGCGTCGGCGCTGTCTCGCGGAAAGCCTGATAGGCGGTTTCTGCCTCGTCGTGCTTGATGGCCAGCGCTTCCTGAGCGGCGCGGGCGTTGTTGAACTTCGCAACAAGGGCGGTCCAGCGGTTATGATGGCTAGTGGTGTTCATTGGTCATTCTCCCCATGCTGGGAAGCCCCGCCCTCGCTCTGGAAAGCGGGGCAGTGTGTCAGGCAGTGCGGCGCGCTGGGAATGCGACAATTTCGCACTCGGTCGGCTCGATGTATCGAGCTTCAATCACTGCCTTGGAGGCTTCGCGGCAGGCGCTCTGCCCAAGGCGCATTGCCTCGTGGACGGTCAGGCGAAGCGCTACGTCGTCCTGCACAGGGATGATGATGTGTTCGCCATCGCGGGTTGCGACGGGGGAGGTTGTCAGAGTAAGTTGCATGATCGCTTTCCCTCTTACTAGGGATTGTCGAAGGGCCGATGTTGGAATGCCAGTTCCGCGTCGGCCCGCCTTGGCTTGATTGCTTTGGCACTTCGTTACGTAACGACTTGCAATCTCAATGTCAACGCGTTACTAACGATGCATGGCTATGACAAACGCAGAGCGCCAAGCGCGCTATCGCAAGCGCCTCAAGGAAGGTGTTGACGGGACGCTGGCTTATGAGGTCGATCTGTTAAAAAAACAGGTGGCCCTATTGGAGCGGAGCCTGAACGAGGTCCGCGCTCATGTAGGAAAAGCCGGAGTGCAGCTCCCAAAGTCAGCATATAAGCCTCATCGATAGGTATGGCGCTTCCGCCTGATTATCTTGCGGCCCTCGGGCCTTTAGCCGACGCCTTCGCCGCGTATGAATCCGCGACGGGTTCGGTCGCCATCCTGGTCGGTGGAGCTGCAGCCGCTATCCATACGGACGGGGCATTTATGTCGGCTGATTTTGATGTGGTTGCTCCCTATGACAGAGCGTTTGCAGAGGCTATGGCCACTGCGGGGTTTGTGGATGATGAGAAGGCTGTTCACGGCCTCGGCGGCTGGTACCACCCCGATCACCCCCAATTCGCGGTGGAGCAAGTCTCGGGTGGATATTTTGACGGCCTTGGCGAGAAAGAGCGATGCCTCAAGCTTTCCATGCGGGAAGGCGCGGCGATCGTACTGCCGGCAATAGAGGACATAATAGCGGACCGGCTCGGACAGCATGAAGTTGCAGGCGGAGATACGTCAATGTTTGAGCAAGCTAAGGCGCTGTATGCCATGGCCAATGGTTTAGACATTTCTTACCTCTTTCGCCGTATAACGGAAGAGGGTGGTAATCCGGCTCTTTTGGGACTATCTACGGACTGATGCGAACGCTTGACCTCAACAGCTTCCTTGGCGACGTAAGGGCGCGCAAGGCTGCAATCGGCCTCGATGAGAGCGCCGTAGCTGTTGACGCGCGCCGAAATGGCGGCGCTCGTCGCACTGCCAGCAAAAGGGCGGCGCTTGCCCGTGCTGAGCGTCGGGCCGTGGCGGCAGGTGTTGCTCCTGTCCCGGCCAACTATTGAGCGCTTTTCCCGAACCCCTCTTATTACTGGCCGCATTGGCCGCCTTCGTGGCAATCGGGCCATGGGTCAAAGTGGCAATCGCAGATACGGACTCTCTGAAGTTACGGGCCCTTTCTCAAGCCGCGATCCCCACAGCAATCGCGCTAGGCATTTTTGTGTTCGGAGTTGCCAATAATCTGATAGCGCAAGCAATTTGACTGTGAAGGGTGACTGGCAAACCCATTTCTATGAAGCATGCGACAGAGGCATGCGGATCGAGTTTGGAATGCTGATTGCGTTGAGCATTTTCTACTTGGGTGTAGGTGTGTTGGCGCTTTTGGGTTGGGCTGTCCTATGAAGTTAGTGAGTGAGAATAGTGAGGCGGAAGTTGCCAAGCAGCGTGCGCTTGATGATCTGCGGTGGCCTCTCCTTGAGCTAGCCGCCAACCTCGTGCGCGTGGTTCGTGGAGCGGGGCGCGCGTATGAGTTATTGCCTCAAATGGCCAAGGTGATTGAGCGGGCAGAGGACTATCGATCGGTCGTTGGATACTATCCTTCCGACTACGAGATCAGTGAGATTCTGAGTGTGCGTTACTGGGATCTGCCGCACGAGGACGATATGTCGCGTGCAGTTGGCAAAATTGTGCAGGGCGCGTTGCAGTCCGCAGCCTCCACGCTGGTCAATCAATCGACGCAACAAGCTGCTGGCGACAGCGAAATATTCGAGGGCATAAGGTGGGTCGAAGAAGTGAGGGCCGCCGACAGAGCCCGACATACGGAAAGTTTCACGGATCGCCAGGCGAGAGAGAAGGCTGAGGCCGAGATGGATTTGCGGGCAGAGATGCTGGGTCGCGCAAAGATGATCGCGAAGCGTAAGCCCAAAGGGTCAAAATAGGCGAGAGAACTGAATGGCCTTAGCCCTGCTCGCATCTGTAGCACTTTCCCTCTGCGCTTCTGGCCCCCGAGACAATTGCGTGCATGATGGTGACACGTTTTGGCTCGATGGTGAGAAGGTCCGCATTGCCGACATTGATGCTCCAGAGCTTCAGGCTCGATGTGCCCGCGAACGGGATCTAGCTTTGGCCGCTCGCAACAGGCTGCTTGCCCTACTCAATGCCGGACCCTTTACCCTCCGCCGTTCTGGCCGGGATCGCTACGGCCGAACGCTGGCCGTGGTCTGGTCGGCTGGCAGGTCCGTTGGTGGTGTACTGGTGGCAGAGGGCCTTGCTCGGCAATGGGATGGGGTAAGGCGTTCTTGGTGTTAGGGGCATAGAATGAGAACAATAGGGCTTTTCGGGGCGTCTCTGGCGCTGTGCATTCCAGTCAATAGTCAAGCTCAGTCGGAAGCCCTCGGCATGATTTGGGGCAAGGACGCTTTGGCGACCTGTGCCAATATCGAGGATCACCCCCGCCGCGATGTTACAGCGGGGATGGTGTGCCTAAGCTGGGTCAATGGTGCGACACAGGCTGCAAGTTCATCGATCTCGTATGAGACGGAACAGCCAAACTATTGCACGCCAACTTATGGTGGCTCCACTGGCCAATATGCGGCAGTCTTTCTAAAGTTTCTGCGTGACAATCCGGCAAAGCTGCATCGTCCGGCTATCTACCTCTACCATCAAGCGATGGCCGAGGCCTTCCCCTGTGCGACGGATTAACTGCTTGTTCCCGGCCCTATCTGCTTAGGCTTCGATCCACAGCGCTGGCACTTCAACCGCATTGCCAAGCCCTCCAGGCTATAGTGCGGCCACCCCCTCGCGGCGATGGCAATAGCCATTCGTTTGCGGCTCAAGCTGTCTTGCTTGCCGAGACGTTCGCCAGTGAGGGCGACGATAGCCTAGCGGTCTTCCTTGCCACACGCTCCGTTTAACGGCGTGGATGATTGGCGGGCTTCAACGCTCGGGGAAAGTGATAGACTAGTTCACCTTCTCCATTTCTGACTTCCGCACGTTGCGCGATGCCAAGTTCGACGTGTTCGCGGGCGCTGCTTTTTATCGTTTCGAAAGGCTCATTGCTGGTGCGGACTTCGCGCACGCGTTCAGGGCCGTCATATAGGGTAATTTCATACATCAAGCCGCCTCCAACGCCTCTACCTGCTCGATCTTGGCGCGGGTTTCCGCGTCAATGGTGGCGAGGTCGAAAGCCTGTTGCATGTTAAGCCAAAGCTCGGGCGTGGTGCCGAGAAGCTTAGCCAGCTTCAACGCAAGCAAGGTGGAAACCGCGCTCTTGCCGGAGAGGACATTGTGCAGCGCCTCGCGGCTCATGCCGACACGGCGCGCGAAGGCGCTCTTGGACAGGCCCGATGCGGGCAATACGTCCTCGCGCAATACGTCCCCAGGGTGTACGGGGGGCAGACCTGCTATCATCGGGTTCGTCATGTTACCTTCGGCCTCCTTTGCCGTATCGAGTTACCTGCCGCGTTCGGGTGCGGCGGTCCCTTAGTGATAGTCCTCTAGGTCAACGTCCACGGCGTCCTTGTCCTCCCATGCGAAGGTCAAGCGCCAGTTGGCCGTAACTCTCACGCTCCAACGGTCCTCGCCCTTCAAGCCATGAAAATAGAAGCCCGGTAGGTTCATATCTTCTGGGCGGATTGCCGCGTTAAGGGTGGCGAGCTGGCGAGCAAGGCGGGACATATTCGCATTGCCCTGCACTGGTAGCCTGCGCACCTCGCCTTTCGTGGCGTAGGCCTCTAGCGGCTTGCTGGTGAAGTTCCGTATCGGCATGGGTGTTAAGTGTCACCTCACGCCCTAACTGTCAAGTACCACTTCACAATTCGCGTGATTTAGGCCGAAACCTATTCCTCCTTGGTTCCGCCACCTCCCGTCTCCCCAACGGCGGCTTCGACCATATCCGCGACCTGTCGAAGGAGCGGGGCTAGTTGATCCGCTGCCAACCGCTCGACTTCACTGTAGGGAGCATCATGATTCGCGCCCTCGACGACAACAGACAAAAACAAATTATTGCGCGCGATTAGCGTGTCGGCTGCGGCATCGAAATTGATATTGAAGTTTGCAATGTAGTGCGCGGGACGTGCGGGTGTGCCTTTGTTGTTGATCGTCACGTTACCTTGAACTTCGGTTCGGTCGGGTGTGGCATCCCTCGCGCTGTGAAATGTCAGGCCACCAAACCCAAAGTCGAGATTCTTTCCTTCAGCCACTGAGGCCTCCTCATTCTTTAGCTTCCTAATCCTGGCCCGATCCGGGCGGGTCTCTCGCCGCAGCGGTCACACCTTAGTCGAGTTGCCAAACCCTCCATAGAATAGCGGGGCCACCCCTTCGCCGCAATCACCGCTAGGAGGTCGTAGGGGTCCAGCATGACAACTCGCCCACACTGGCAATCGACCCTCAACTTGTAGCGGTGCCTTGCGTAGTCGGCGAGGGAATCAAGGCGCTTGCTGCTCATTGACCGGGCGCTAACACGGCGTTCCCCCTGTGCCTATGTTCTTCGTTTGTTCTTGACTTTTTCGGAAAACGGTGCTACGTGCGGAACACAATAGGCGGTCCCTGCGGGGGTCGCCTTTTTCGTATTAATTGAGACGCGGGCAACGGCGGTCCTTCAGGGCTTCGCCGCTCTACCCGCTGGGAGAGCATCTGAATGGAAGTTGCCGAAACGCTGCCACGCAATGCGGAACACCTGACATTTCGTGCAAGCTCTGCCTTGAAGGCCGCGCTGCACGAAAAGGCCGGCCGGGCCGGGTGCTCTCCCTCTGAATTTCTGCGTTCGATCCTGCGCGAAAAGGTCGGTCTGCAATGACGGCTATCGCCGAGGCGGGCCTATCCCTTGGCGACACCTTGGGGGCCGCTCTGCGTCAGCAAGCCGAGTGCGAGGCCCGCAATTACGCATTTGCGCGACAAGTTGCGGCAATCGAGCTGGCCTCCGGTGTTGCGCAGGCGCTCGGGGCGGATTGGGGCGATGTGTGGGATGAAATGACGCACGTTCCCGACAACATGCTGGCGCTGCTTGAAAGTCCGCAGGGGTGGTCGGTTCTGGCGTCTTACGTCGCGGAAAGTATCGGGCGGGCGCTGCATAGCTACTCGCCCACTGTTCACTAGGGGGAATAAGCAATGAGCGGTATCAATTGGGGTCTGGCGAACCAAAACGGGTTCTACAACGCCTTGGCGGTCGGTCGTCAAATGGGTGCGGACATAGCGGAGGCGCGCGACCGCAAGGAATATCGCGGCGCGCTGGCGGTTCTGGCGCAAGACCCGGAAAACCCGGACGCGCTCTCGCGTGTCTTTCAACATGACCCGCGCGTCGGCGTGTCCCTTATGGATCGTGCCGACGAAAAGGCTTTTGGCCGCGATGCTGCGGCCATGATGGTTCCCAATGGTGCCCCCAATGCACTGCTCGGGCTGGGGTCCGGTGCGCCCCCTCAAACCGGACCCCAGGTTAATGCACTCGCTCCAATGGTGGCGGGTGCGTCTGGCGGATCGCCAGCGGAACAATCTTCTCTCGTCGCCACGCCTGACCAGCGGGCGGAAAGCGCACAAGTCGAGCGCCGCCTTGGTGTGGAAGGCGTCACGGTGCAGGATGATACGCGACCCGAGGTTGACTTGTCCTCCCTTGGCCAGCCGCGAACGGAGGCGGATCAAGCCTTTCTGCGCATGGTGCAGCGCGACCCCTCCAAGGCCCTCAAGATACGTTCGGAGCTACGCGACAACTTCGTTGCGCAGATGGAAGCGGAGTCCGATTTCTACGGCCTCGCCATGGGTGAACTTTCACGCGCTACCAATCCGCAAAGCTGGTCGCAGGCGGTGCAGGCCCTCTCGGTTAGGGGGCAGGCTCTTGGCATGGACATTAGCCGTGTTGTCCCTGCCGAATATCCCGGCCCTGATGCGGTGGCCGATCTCATGCGCCGCGCCCAGCCGATCAAGGAACAGCTCGACCTCATGGTCAGAGAGGCGAATATCGACGCGGACAACGCCCGCGCGGATCGCAACACCGATAGCATGATTGAGACGCGGGAGCGCCGCGCTGCCGAGTATGAGCGCAACAATCGAGAGCGCCGCAACCTGACTCGTCGCGGGCAGGACATGACCGACGCCCGCGTTCGCTCTCGTGGCAAGTCTGCTCGTCCTACGGCCACAGGCCCGAATGGTGAGAAAGTCGAGTTCGACGGTAAGAAGTGGGTGCCCGCAAAATGAGCGCCGATACTGCTCGCCCTTTCGAGGCCTACACCGCCTTGCACCATGCCGCGCGTGGTGACTTGGAGGCGCAACGCGCTCTGGCCCGTGAAGCCCTGTCCTGCGCAGCTGAAGGCAAGGACTCCCGCGCCGCCACTGAGGGCCTAGTGTTCGCCCGCATGGCTGCATCGCAAGGTGACAACTCGGACTTGGGCTTGCTCCTGCAATTGCTCTCGGTCGCGGCTTCTCTCGCGGAAGCTGAGGGCGATAGCGACGATATGCGAGGCGCACTTGCTGCTGAGCTTGTCGCATACCTCTCGCGCGGTGTGGATCGCCAGCCGGAAAGCGAAGGCGACCTTGCCCCGTGGCTCGCGGCTGTAGTCGCGGAATGCTCGCCGGAAGAAGTGGAACTTGGGAAAGATTTGGAGCGGCAGCTAATCGCCGCTGAGAGGGTAGGATAATGCAGAATATGATGGTCGCCGCTCCGATGCCTGTAGGCAAGCCGGGGCGCAGCCTGTTCGGTGCCAAGCGCCGTAGGCCCGTGCCTGCGGTCGATGATGGCACGATGGCCCACAAGGGTATGCCGATGATTGCCGGTCGCGCGGGTGCTGCCGCGCAAGAGGGCAACATGCTAGCGCCCGGAATGATTGGCGGTTACGGCGGCGGCACGTTCAACATGGACGGCTCGCAGGCAACGCCCGTTGGCGGCTGGTCGGTCGGTGCCGATGGTGAGACTACGGGCGACGGTGCGCCTGCCCGCTCGATGCCTTCGCAGCGAATGCCCCAGGGCGGCCCGCTTGGCGGCTCGATGCGCCAACCCTTCGACTATGAGGCAGCTAAGGCCGCGCTTGTCGGTGAAGCTCCCAAGGTCAAGGACTGGCAAAAGGTTCTTGCTGTCGTCGGTGACGCACTCGTTGCGCATGGCGGTGGCCAGCCGATGGCGATGCGCAATATCACGGCCCGTCAAGACGACTATTCGAAGCGCCAGTTTCAGGCCGCGCAGCAAATCCTCGATTGGCAGTATGGCGACTATGAAGCGCAGCGAGACGCGGACCTTCGCGCGGCCAATCCCTACACCATCGGGCGCGAGCGGCTGGCCTATGATCCGGCAACGGGTCAAACCGATGTGCTTTATCGCGGTCGGCAGGATGCGGAGATTTACGCGGACTCGCTCGGCTTCGACCGTGACAGCGAGGAATGGGGTGCGGTTGTCGAAGACTACGTGCTGCGCTCGTCGGGTCCGTCTGCGCATCAGCGCGATATGGAAATTGACGATCACCGCACGGCTAACGATCGCTCGCTAGAAGGCTACCGCCAGCAAAACCGTTTGCAGATGGAAGGCGCACGCCAGAGCAACCGTCGCGGCATGGTTGATTATCGCAATGCGAACCCGCCCCCGTCGCGTAGCTCGCGGGGTGCTGCTCGCCCCACCGCTACCGATAGCAAGGGCAACAAGATTGAGTGGAACGGCAAGGCATGGGTGCGCGCTAAGTGAGTATCCCTCCGCCCCCTCCCGGTTTTACCCTAGACGGTGGCGAGCCGCCTAAGAGGGGGAAGCGCCTGTTTCAGTCGGGCGGGCCTAGTAGTGCCCCGGCGAAGGTTCCCCCGCCTCCTGAGGGCTTCGTGTTGGATGATGCGACCGCAACCGATGGTGACACGGTGCGCTCCGGTGACGCCCGCGTGCGTGTGGTCGGGGTCGATGCGCCTGAGCTTCGCCAACAGGGTTGGGATAGGCAGGGCAACGCGGTCCCCATTGGGGAGCAATCGCGCGCCTTTCTGCAATCGACCTTGGACGGTGGGCTTGCTGCTGTAGGTCCGTCCTTCGGAACGTCTTGGGGGCGTCGCGTTGCTCCGGTCAACGTGGGAGAGACTGACGCAGGCCTTACAAGCCTGCGCTATGGCCACGGGTTCGCCGCGCCTGAGTATCTTGTAGAAGATCCCGCGCGCCGCTCCGATTACGTGCAGGCGGAAAGCCGCGCCCGCACCAATCGCCTTGGTGTGCATGGGGCCTACACGCAGACGCCTGCCGAATATCGGGACAATCCGGTTAGCACTCCTGCAACGCGGGATATGGCGCAATTTTGGGACACGCCTACGCCGCTCCAGCCGCTCGCGCCGGAAGTGCGGGACGGTTACGCTGAGCTTCTGCGTAATGGGTCCGCTGCCGAGATTAACGCTTATCTTGATGCCAACGGCTATGAGACTGCAAGGCCAGACGATCTGCGCGCATGGGTCGCGCGCCGCGATGCTGGCGAGGATGTCGATTACGCAATTTCGCAGGAAGCGCCGCCCCTCCCGATGATTGACCTCGGCGACGGTGCGGCTGGCGCTGGTGTCCGCAAGTTCGGTTCGGGCTTCCTTGCGGGTGGCCTCGATGAAGCGGGGGCGGTGGTCGATACGCTCGGCGGGATCGATGGCCGCGAAAGCGTGTGGAACAGCGACCGCAGGCTTGCTGACATATGGGCGAATAACCAAGCGCAGAACGCGGCAATCTTGGCCCACGATCAAACCTATTATCCCACTGCCTCGACCGTTGGCGAAGTGTCGGGCGCTCTCGCCTCGGGGTTCGTCATTCCCTACGGTCAAGGCGCTCGCACTGTGCCGCAGCTTGCCAAGGTCGGGGGTGCGTATGGCGGCGCTGAGGGCCTCCTAGGCACTGACGGGCGCGTTGCGGATCGCTTGAAGGGTGCGGCCATTGGTGTGCCTGTAGGGGCCGCTGTAAACGCTGTGGGCGGCAAGGCCTTTGAGTATGGCGCACCTATCGTCGCTAGAGGCTATCGCGCTCTGACGGGCCGCAACGGTGCTGCTTCCGCTAGGGTTGCTGGTGAGACTGTGGACGCCTACGGGGAGGAACAGGCCCTAGATGCCGCTCTAGACGCTGCTAGTGACGTTCCTGCGCCTCCTCCGGGCTTCCGCCTAGATGCGCAGACGATGGCAGACAACGCGCTTCCGTCGCTCTCTATGGGGCCTCCTGCGGGTGCCTATGAGAACGCACGGCGTTTGCTCGATCCGACGACGCGGGCGCAACTGCTGGCAACCTCCGCCAATGTCACCCCCGGCGATATGCTCCCGATGCCTTCCAACTTCGTTGATGGTGTCGAGGATTCGCTGGCGGCACAGGCTGGCCGCTATGCTGCCGCCCGCGCTCCGAATGAACGGGACGCGCTGACCCGCCACACGATTACCAATTTCGCAGGGGTTGAAGTCCCCAAGGTTGGGCCTGTCGATATGGTCGGCTGGCTGCGCACGGTTGGGGGCTTGCGCGATGAAGGCGGCGAGCTGGCGCACATGGGCATTACGTCCAACGCGGCGCGTCGTGGCTTGGAGCATGTTGGGCAGGAAGCCCGCTTTGGCCCGATGGTGGGCGAACAGGGCATGTCCCTAGACGACGCTGCACTTGCGACATGGGAGGCGGGCTATTTCCCCGAATTGCAGGATCGCCCAGACGTAAACACCTTTCTCGATGCCTTGCGTGATACCTACAACGGCGGCGCTGGTCGGCGCTTTCGTCCCGATGATGCGCCGGAAATTGAGGCTTACGACAACCTCCAGGGCGAACGCTACGACTTCGAGCAAGACGCACGGGACGCGGGCGGTAGGCTGTGGGAAGATCGCAGCGCGCCAGCCGATGAAGGCGCTCCGTTCCCGCCTGTGCGTGCCTATGAGGAATGGCCTGCGGAAGCGGTGGAGCGTGCGGGTAACATCAACCTCGCCAAGCTTGATAGCCCGCAAGACATTAGCCGCGCTCTTGCGCAGACTGAAAAGCTGGTGGCCTTCGATGCCGCAACCCGTGGCCGCGTAACGCAGGCTGAGACGGAATTGCTGGCCGCTGATCTTGGCATGACTGCCGACAAGCTGCTTTCCCGTCGCAAGGGGCAGGCGTTCAACGCTGAAGAGGCCCTAGCCGCTCGTCAAATTCTGGCGAAGTCGGGCAATGAGTTAGTCAACGCTGCGAAGCGCCTGCGTGCCCTTGGCGATGATCCCGGCGCGGAAGCGCTAGCCGAGTTCCGGCAAAAGTGGATGCGCCATGCTGCTATTCAGGAACAGGTGGCGGGCATGACTGCGGAAGCGGGCCGCGCCCTGCAACAGTTCCGGCAAGGGGCCGATAGCCGCGCTGTGCGCGGTGACGTTCTAAACGCTCTCGTCCGCGCTGGCGGTGGCGGTGACAACCTCAAGGATGCTGCCGACGCGCTGATTGATGCTGTCGAGATGGGACCGGGCAAGTTCAATGCCCTGAGCCTCAAAGCGGCTAAGCCCAAGTGGCGGCAGAAGATCGGTGAGCTTTATATCAACATGCTCCTTTCCAACCCACCTACGCACATCGTCAACATGGTGTCGAACACGCTGACCTCCATGTTGCAGGTGCCGGAGTATGCGGCTGGCGCTGCGGTCGGTGCCGCTCGTCGGGCATTCAGTGGCAAGGATGCTGCGCCCCGCATTCTCTCGTCCGAAGTGGGCGCGCGTGCATTCGGGTTAGTCCAGGGGACCAAGGAAGGCGCGGCCCTGTTCGCCAAGGCTCTGCGCACAGGCGATGCCGACGACTTCGTTAGCAAGGTGGAGGGCGACGAATATAAGGCAATCTCCGGCCTGAAGGGTGAGATAATCCGCCTACCCACGCGCTTCCTCACGGCTGAGGATCAGTTGTTCAAGGGCGTTGCCCGCCGCATGGCGCTCAATGGTCTTGCTGCTCGCAAGGCTGCGCGCGAAGGCTTGAAGGGCGATGACCTCAACGCGCGGATTGCAGAGCTGGTTAGCGACCCGCCCGACGATATGTTTGAGGAGTCGCTGGAGTATGGCCGCTATCTGACGTTTCAGAACAAGCTAGGCCCATCCGGGCAGGCGGTGTCCTCGTTCACCTCTAACAACCTTCCGGGCAAGATTATTGTGCCGTTCGTCCGCACGCCTATCAACCTGCTCAAGTTCGCCACGGAACGCTCGCCAGCCGCGCCCCTGCTCAAAGAGTTTCGGGACGACTTCCGCGCTGGTGGCGAAAAGCGCGACCTTGCGATTGCCCGCATGATGCTCGGCACTGGCCTTGCAACTGCGATGTATCAGGCTGCGCAAGAGGGCACGATTACCGGAGCGGTCCCGCCTGATCCGAAAAAGGCGAAGCTGCTCTATGCCGATGGGTGGCAACCCTACTCGATCAAGGTAGGCGACCAATGGATAAGCTACTCGCGCCTTGACCCGCTCTCGACCACGATAGGCGTTGCTGCCGATATGGCGACCCTGCCGGATGGCCTGAGCGATAGGCAGGCCGACGACAAGGGCACAATGCTGGTCGCCTCGATCATGGGGAACCTTGCCAGCAAGACTTGGCTATCAGGCGCAACCGCCTTCGTGGAAGGGCTAAGCGATCCGAGCCGCTATGCGGGAAGCTGGTTGCAGCGCACGGCGGGGGCCTTTGCCGTTCCGGCTGGCGTGGCTGGTGTAGCTCGCGCGATGGACCCGACATTGCGCAGGCGGGAGAGCATTGGCGAGGCGATACAAGCCCGCATCCCCGGCTTGTCCGGCGATCTCTTGCCGCGCCGCGATGTGTTCGGGGAGCCTGTCGATCTGGGCAATTGGGGGCCTGACTTCCTTTCGCCCTTCTGGGCCTCGCAGCAAAAGAACGATCCTGTCGTTGGCGAGATGCTGCGTATCGGAAAGGGCGTTTCTGCTCCGGGCAAGTCCTACACTGAGGACGGGGAGCGCATTGATTACTCGCCTGAGGAATATGACCGCTATCACGAGATTGCGGGACGCCTGACCTATAACCGCCTACTCGGCCTGATCGGTTCGGGCGCATACCGAAACATGGGCGACGACGCACGGCGCAAGGCAGCGAAGAAAGCTATTCGGGAAGCTCGGGAGACTGCGCGGGGAGTTCTCAATGATCCTGATTATCCTTTGCCTGCAAAGGGTGCGGCGGTCCTGCCTGCGCCAGCCGTTCCGGCACCGTCACGCGGTAGCATCCCGCCCCCGCCTCCGGGCTTCACCGTCCAGGGGGAGGGCGGCGACCCCAAGGCCAACGTCTCGGGCCATCTAGAGCGCGCCATTCCCGGCATTCGCTTTACAAGCGGGTATCGCTCGGACGCCTACAATCAGGATTTGAAGCGGCGCGGGTATCAGGCGGCGGACAATAGCACGCATTTGGATGGCGACACTTACGACGCTCTCCCGCCACGGGGCAGGTCGCTCGGCTGGCTGCGCGAGCAGGTGAAGCGCGAGTTTCCCGACGCTGAGACGCTGGTGCATGACGGGCACTTGCATTTCCGCGTCCCCGGCTCGTTACCTAACGCTCCGGTCCTCGGCGGTGCGCGGTCGGCTGGGGTGGCTAACCCTTACGCGGACATTCCCCCGCCCCCTCCGGGCTTCACGATCAACTAGAGCTATGAGCGGACCGAAAGAAAACGGACGGAAAACGGACGGCACATTTGCCCCCGGCAATACGCTGGGCGGTCGCACGCCGGGTTCCCGCAACAAGACAACGCTTGCAGTCGAAGCGCTGCTAGAGGGGGAGCATGAAGCTTTGACCCGTAAGGCAATCGACAAGGCTCTGGAGGGCGACACTACCGCGTTGCGCCTGTGCTTGGATCGCATTGCGCCCGCTCGTCGTGACGCTGCTGTGTGCTTCGAGCTTCCCGCAATTCGCACGGCTGAGGATGCGGTTACTGCCTCGTCTGCGCTGCTGGCGGCTGTGGCGGCTGGCGACGTTACGCCCGATGAAGCGGGGCGCGTCATGGCCCTCCTGACCTCGCACAAGCAATTGGTCGAAACCTGCGACCTCGAAACCCGATTGGCCGCATTGGAGGCGAAAGCATGAACGGACTACGGCGAAGGCTAGACGCGCTGGAAAAGCCGTCACGTTATGTCACGCTCGGGCAACTGCTCGACCACCTCCAGGGCGACCCGCTGCCGAGAGGATCGGCCATCGATCCCGCCTTAGTCGCTGCACTCGCTGCGCTTCCTCCGAGGTAGAACCGTGGGAGCGCTGCACAAACGCCTGACTGCGCTCGAAGCGGTCAAGGCACCATCGGGCCTGTCCCCTCAGGCAAGGCAATGGCTCGGGCTGGAACTGACGCCAGAGGAGCAAGCGGATCTCGACCGCCATGACGTGGAACCTGATTTCGATGAAGTGGATTGGTCCGACTACTCGCCAGAGGTTCGGGCGTGGCTGCAACAGGAATAGGGAAGGTGTGATGATGCGAATGAAACAACGCCTAGAGGCCTTGGAGCGCCGCGAAACTGGGGGCTTCGCGCCTTGGGTTCAGATAATCCAGAGCGTGGGGCAAACCGAAGCTGAGGCAGTTGCGGCGCATGAGGCGGCGCATGGGCCTATTGGTGACAGCGACTCTATCCTGTGGGTGATTATCCGCAAGCCGAGTCCTGCCCATGCGTAGCTTGCAAGCCCGCGTGTCCAAGCTGGAACAGGACAACGCTCCCCCTGATCGCCGCCCCGTCCTGCTCGTGGGCACTGATACCGACTGCGAAGCGGAGTTGGCAGCGTGGCAAGAGCGATATGGCCCTTCCGATGCGAAGCCGTTGTTTATCGAACTGGTCGGAATAAAACCTTGACACTTTGACGGGCGTAGGAGTTGCCTTATCATCTTCTGCGGATTTGGAGGGTCACGTGATCGTTTGGAAAGTGCTTGCCGTGGTTGGTTTAGCAATGGCGCTTTTGGGCCTCCTGCTCCTCTTCCGTTATGGAATGCCCTTCCGGGTGGAGACGCGAGGCGAAACCTCGATTGTCACTGGTGGCGTTGATTCAAATGAGATCGCCTTGGAGAAGCGCTATCGAACCTTCAGCTACTTCGGTCTTGGCTTCGCGGTTATAGGAACGCTCTTACAGATCGCAGCCGTCATCGCTTCCTGACGGTTTTCTAGGTACGATGTGGTAAGATTTGTGGGAGCGAAAGTCGCTCACCGCCTAAAAAGCGTGCACTTTCAAATTGTTAGTGAAAGTGAATGGCTCCCCGAGTTGGATTCGAACCAACGACCAAGTGATTAACAGTCACCTACTCTACCGCTGAGCTATCGGGGAGCAGCCCGCTGGGCAGGGGTGCGCCTATATGGGGGCGATTCCGGTTTGGCAAGCGGGTATTTGGCAGAAAATGCTCTGTCCCCCAAACGGCCCCGATTCAGACCACGAATTGCTCGGCAACGATGCGTTCGTCGAGTGCATGGCCGGGATCGAACAGCAGGGTCAGCTCGCTATCGCGGGCGATCTCGAGCTTGACCGAAGCGACGTCGCGCAATTCGCGCTGGTCGGCCACCACCGAGACCGGACGCTTCTCGTGTTCGAGCACGCGCAGCCCGATCCGGCTGCGATCGGGAAGGATCGCGCCGTGCCAGCGGCGCGGACGGAACGGGCTGATCGGGGTCAGCGCGAGCAGGTTGGAATCGAGCGGCAGGATCGGGCCATCCGCCGAGAGATTGTAAGCGGTCGATCCGGCAGGCGTTGCCACCAGAACGCCGTCGCACACCAGTTCTGGGATGCGTACCTTGTCGTCGACAGTGACTTCGAGCTTTGCGGTCTGGCGCGTTTCACGCAGCAGGCTCACCTCGTTGATCGCGCAGAACGTGTGGGTCTTGCCGGTCTGCGTTTCGGCTTCCATACGCAAGGGGGCGATATGGTGCGGCTTGGCCTTCGCGATCCGCTTGAGCAAGGTTTCGGGATTGCGGTTGCGATTCATCAGGAAGCCGACGGTGCCGAGGTTCAGTCCGTAAGCCGGGATGATCCGCCCGCGATCGAGCATGGCGTGGAGCGTCTGCAACATGAAGCCGTCGCCGCCGAGCACGACAACGGCATCGGCCTCTTCCAACGGAACCCAGTCGGCCACCGCGCGGAATTCGTCCGCTGCCGCTTCCTGCGCGCGCGGAGCATCCGAGACCAGCAGGGCCAGGCGGTTGAACTCGGACATCTTTCCGTGATCCTCCACTTGCGGGCAGGTCATGCCCGCCGGCTACGGCGCGCTAACTATGGACGCCCGTCCCATTTGGCAACACACTCGAAATACTGGTAACCCAAGACCGGTGTCACGATAAGGACGCTCGCATGGCCACTTTGCCCCAGGAACCGATCGTCGACCGGCGCGATGCGCTTACCGGGCTTGCGGACCTTTCCACAGCGCGAGCGACTATCGGGCAGTGGCAGGCCGACTGGCCTGCAGACACGATTGCGTGCCCGGTTCATGCAATGCTGATCACCCTTGGTCGTATCGACACTGTCAACGTTGCCTTTGGCGAATTGGCGGGGGATGGCGCGCTGGTCGAAGTGGCGCAAAGGAT
>JACLAD010003312.1_pt1 | contig 32585 bp, 38 predicted proteins | sample 8027901 | NCBI WGS metagenome assembly JACLAD01 (sample SAMN15725071, study PRJNA655200) | protist metagenome | isolation source: fluorescence activated cell sorting (FACS) single amplified genomes of... | place: Spain: Blaines Bay Microbial Observatory, Mediterranean Sea | collected 2016-07-05 | reverse complement strand
CTAAAATGCAATCAAACGTTACGCTTATATCGAAAGCTGCCATTTGCACGGCGGGATGCATAGCGTGGGAGTTTAAGCAGCATATCATCACTCATAGCTGTTAGCTTTGAGTCTTAGCTGCCCAGTTGCAAGTAAAACCGGCGGTTTAACACTGACATTTTGGCAAGCAAATTCGACAAAGTGGTCCTGCAAGCGGTCCCAAAAGTGTTCTCCTATAGATCTATACCACTGCTTTTGCTTATTTTATTTTAAATTCTACAAGAATTTTGGTGCCTAAACATGAAATTAAATATTGATTCTTTAGCGTTCCACCAAGCTTTCCTTTTTTATTGTTTTCCTATTATAAACAGTTTTTTATTGTATAGATTGCGTTCCGCCTTGTTCCAAAAGCTTCCATATGGCGATGATTATATAAGTGGGGCTATGCATGGGGCCAGAAAAAGGAGGGCAATCTGTGGCTAGCTTGAAAGAACGTAAACTGAGCGCTTTAGAAGCGCGTAATGCCAACGCTAGAAAACATGGCAATGGCGCTGGGCTGTGGTTAATCAAGCGAGATACAGCGCGTGGTAAATGACTTTTATATTTCACTATTCATGGCAGGCGGCGCGAAATGGGACTTGGTTCATACCCAGCAGCGACTTTGCAAGAGGCTCGCCAAGAGGCACAAAAATGGCGGGAGATTGTTAGGGTCGGTAAAGATCCAATTGAAGGACGTGAACGCCAACGCCATGAGGCTGAACGAAACCTACATTTGCTTGCAAATATCGCCAGAGATGTATTTGAAGCCCGCAAGGCTGAGTTAAAAGGCTGGGCGGTGGTTTTCATCGCTAGAATTGCACATATTGCCAAAGCTGGGGAAAGTGCCTGTCGGTGAAATTGACCAAATTGATATCCGAAATACGATTGCACCAATTTGGCATGAAAAGGCAGATACAGCGCGCAAGGCATTAAACCCCCTGTCCATTTGTCTTTCACATGCCGCTGCGCTGGGCCTAAATGTTGATTTACAGGCCGTGGCTGAAGCGCGCGCACTATTAGGGCGTCAACGCCATGTTTCGCGAAATATTCCAGCGCTTCATTGGCAAGAGGTTCCCGCTTTCTTTGACAGCCTGTCCAAACCGACAACAACACACTTAGCGCTACGCCTGCTTATTTTAACAGCTGTCCGATCAAAACCCTTACGCTTTATAAATAGCGATCAGGTCGAAGGGGATGTTTGGACAATCCCTGCTGCACTTGATGAAGGGGCGCATAGGCACAACTTCTGACTTTCGCGTTCACCTGTCCTGCCCAGCGCTTGAGGTGATAGAACAAGCCCGCCCTATGGCGCTAGATGGATATCTGTTTCCGAGCGTCCGCAAGGGGGTAATTAGCGATGCAACAATGTCCTACCTGATGGAGCGTCAAGATATGGAGGCGCGGCCCCATGGCTTTTGATCAATTTTTAAGGACTGGATATCTGAGACAACAAACACCCCCTACAAGGTTGCTGAAAGCGCCTTGGGTAGCGTTAAGCGGGCATACCGAAAGACTTATCACCTAGAACAGCGCCGAGCACTGATGAAGCGCTGGGCGGATGTCGTAACGGGCAATCAAAATCAAAGAATAGTTGAGGATTGGATAATGTTTGCACCCTAATGACATACGAATATTGCTGATTTTGTGAGTCTTGCAAGGTCTTTTGTTCGGTATAGTTTAAATTTAAGGCGCAACGAACGATTTTACGATGCGGCGGAGGGTAAAGATCTAGAATATATTGTTCGAACTATGACCCAGGTTGATCTTATTACGGCTATTTTTGTTTGCCGGACTTTTACTAAGGAGACGATAATTCTATTCAGTCTAAAGAATGATATTGTTAATGCTTCTAACTTAATGATTATTCACCAAAATGATCTTTTTATTTACAATTACAGAAGAAACTTCTCTTTGTGATATTTTGGAATTATCTATCAGCGGCGTGAAATTGTCGCCGCTAGGTTGTTGGCGCTTTATAGATTAACAAATCGACACAATTCCCGTTAAGATCAAGAAAAGCAGAGATTAAAGCTTTTGGAATTAAGGCCTTTGAAGATGTACAGAACCAATCAAGAGTTGCCGCTCAATTTGAAGGCTGGGCTGTTTGCGTCAATAACAGCTTTGACGTATTTGGAAATGTTGCCTCTTTCATAGAGTTGAAAAGTGACATGGAAAAAATGCTTTTAAGGAATAAACAAATAGAGGGCCGGGCCACCCAAATATAAGTGATGAAACATTAGAAATCTATTTGCAGATTGTGAAAAACGAGGGAAAACCCAATACATGGAAGGAAGCAGCCAGAAAAACTAAAGAAGAATATGGTAAATCAATTCGTGCGGACACTTTGGCCAGAGCCGTAAGTAGACTTAAGCGCTCGAAACCCGATTAAATTAAGTAAAAGACCGATAAAATTGGTTTTGAATTTAATCAACTTGTACTGCCTTAAAGTTCTTATTTTTTACTTTAAATATTCTTTTTTGTTCCATATTAAACATAAGGAGAGTATTGTGACCGAAAAGTTATACCGCCGCAAAGAAGTCGAATGCCTAACCGGCATGTCCCGTTCAGCAATTTATAAACTGATGTCAGAGGGCAGGTTCCCGAAGCCGTTAAGAATCACGCCCAAGGCAGTCGCATGGCGGCATAGCGATCTGAGCAAGTAGATCAGTGAGCTAACCGAGGCCGCTCAACAATGAAAAACTCTAGTGCGGTGAACACTGGGGCTAATGCACGAAATCTAAAAAACAATCCAACTTTTATCAGGGTAACGCAAAAGCCCGGCAAAAGCAAACCACCAAAAAAAACGACTAGTCGTAAAACGCGGAACCGTAGCTATATCACGAATTATAACCCGCAGCAAAAAACCGTCGAATTGCTTGACCAAGTCAGGGCTGTTCGTGACGAATATCGTGACTACTGGCCGCCAGATATTCTATCGCATGGTGAAGGCGCATAGTTTTGGCAAAACGGAAGCGTCATATAAAAGGCTATGCGACCATTTAGCGAAAGCGCGGCGCGGGCGATACATACCCTCTGCGGCTATTCGAGATGATGGAAAAAGCACCTACAACCTCGGCCACTTTAATGATCGCGACGACTTCTTACACCATATTCGAGAATTGGGCGAAGGATACAATAGAAACAAGTTAGCAGAGCTATATTCGGTGCCCGTATATTCGTCCGGGGGCTTCGATAGCCTCACCGCGAAGAAGCGGCTAGCTGACAGAATTTGCGAAATTGGAAAGCATGCCATTGTTTTACATTTGGGCGATTTCGACCCGAGCGGGGTGTCCATTTTCAGTGCGGTTGCTGAAGACGTTGCGGCCTTCGTTCGGCATGACCTTACTCACGGCTTTACTGATGTTGAGTTTAAGCGCGTTTGTTTGACTAAAGAGCAAGTTGAGGCCTTCCAGCTTCCTACAGCACCACCAAAAGTCACTGACGCCCGCACGAAAAGCTGGACAGGCGGCACGTGCCAACTGGAAGCCCTACCACCTAACATGATTGTTGGCCTTTTGCGTAATAAAATCGAGGAATTTTTCGATTTTGAACAACTGGATGAAGACATAGAGGCGGAGGAACAAGAAAAGATTTTGATTAATAACCTGCTGCCTGCACCAGAATAAGGAGGTGCGAGCCATAAGCTTTGAAAAATCAGAAGACGCCGTTTGGCAATTTTTTCCCAGAAAGCAAAATCGGGAGTTCAAAAATTCGGACGAATTGTCTGACGTCAGCACCCGTTGGACAGAGGCTGGCGAGCGCACTGCAGATGTTTGCAGGCGGCATAGGATCAGCCAAGCGACGTTTTATAAATACAAAGCGAAGTATGGCGGGATGGAACCGTCTGCTGCGCGCAAGTTGAAGGCTTTGGAAAGCGAGAATACGAAGCTGAAGAAGCTCTTAGCAGAACAGATGCTTGATAACGCCATGCTTCGGGACGTGAACTCAAAAAAGTGGTGACGCCTGACGGAAGAAGACAAGCCGTGGCGCATCTTTGTGAAGCGCACGGCATGTCTGAGCGTCGGGCGTGCGCTGTATTGCAGGCAGATTGTTCCAGCGTTCGATATCAATCCAAACGAGTTGACGACGCAGAACAACGCGAAGCGATTACGTGTATTTCGAAAGAGCGCAGGCGATTTGGCTATCGCCGCATCCATGTCATGCTGCAGCGTGAAGGCATCCACATGAACCACAAAAAGCTGAGACGCGTTTATGCAGAAGACAAGCTGCAGGTGCGCCGCAAAGGTGGGCGCAAACGCGCTATAGGCACGCGACGCCCCATGGCAATCCCCGACGGACCAAACCAGCGTTGGAGCTTGGATTTCGTATCTGATCCTTACTGATGGAAGACGTTTTCGCATTCTGACGGTGGTTGATGATTTCACCAAAGAGAACGTTTTGTTGGTGCCAGACACATCAATTTCAGGATTGCGTGTGACGCGTGAACTGGACCAAGACTTTGCCGATCGAAGTATGCCTAGAGCGATTGTTTCTGACAACGGCACAGAATTTAACAGTATGGCGATCTTAAAATGTGTTCAGGACTATGACCTTGATTGGCATTACATCCAGCCGAGAAAACCAACGCAAAATGCATTCATTGAAAGCTTCAACGGGAAACTCAGGGATGAATGTCTGAACGAAACATTATTCACGTCGTTAAAAGATGCTCGCGAGCAGCTGGCAAAATTGCAAGACGACTACAATAATAACAGACTGTCTGACGGCAGCACCCTTTTGCGTGACGTAGGTTTCTAAGGCCTCAGGGAGCGTAATAGGCTGCTCAGAACTGATAGACACATCAAGCTGAGTATTTCGGGTAAATGCACCATATCCCGATTTTAACAAACTGCGCCCAATAAGATCAGGGTCAGTTATTCTAAGGTGTGACCAGTATTCATCCAACTTAGCCGCAGCCACCAAAGCCTTCGATTTAGCGGTCTGGGCAGACCTTGTTTTAAGCCCCTGAACAATACGTGGATAGGAATAATGGCTCAAAAGATCAGCGGGAACACGTCTTGAGAAGTAGTAATACCCAGCACGGTTAAACGTGTAAGGGACTTTTTTGGTCAGTAATACTGGTCAACACTCTCTCCAGACCAATACTAAGGCAATGCTATTTACGAGAATGTCATCAGTTAGGTTATCTATCAGTATACTGCTGTGGTCTGATGATATATGGCGCACCGGGGAGGGTTCGAACTTCAATGTTGACACTTACACTAGCACCTGAAGCTAGCGCATGTACCAATTCCACCACCTTGACGTGAACTATTTTTGTGTACATAATTATAGAGATTTTTGGAGTCAACGCGTTTCTCTAAGGTTTCCTCACATATTTGCATCTTGCTCAGATGCGATATCTAGAGTATTTAACCCTGCAAGAAACAATTGTTGGAAAAGCCTATGTCGCAATTGGTGACCATCTTTGGAGGCTCGGGGTTTGTCGGGCGCTATATTGCCCGTCGTATGGCAAAACAAGGGTGGCGCGTCAGGGTTGCTGTGAGGCGTCCGAATGAGGCCTTATTCGTCAAATCATACGGAGCAGTAGGACAATCCGAGCTTTTTTTTTGCAATATCCGTGACGATGGCAGCGTGACAGCCGCTTTGAAGAGCGCCGATGCAGCGGTGAACTGCGTCGGAACGTTTGATCGCTTAGGAAAGAATAATTTTAAAGCGGTTCAGGAAGACGGCGCCGCGCGCATTGCTAGGCTTTCGGCGGCAAACGGTATTCAAAACATGGTGCATATCTCATCCTTGGCAAGTGCAAGCCTTTCGGAAAGTGAGTACGCACAGAGCAAGCGCGCCGGCGAAGAGGCTGTATTAAGCCATATGCCACGCGCATATATTTTTAGGCCATCTGTTGTTTTTGGACCTGAGGATCAGTTTTTCAACCGCTTTGCCTCAATGGCCCAAACGGGGCCTTTTTTGCCCTTTGCCGGTGCGGCAACACGCTTCCAACCGGTTTATGTGGATGATATTGCCCAAGCCGTTGAAATCGTGCTGACACGAAAAACACCTGCCGGGACTTATGAGCTAGGCGGGCCAGAGATCATTGATTTTGCAGGGTTGATGGCGCGTATGCTATCGGTGATTGAGCGCCGCCGCCTTTTAATAAATATTCCATTTTTCTTGGCGCGGCCGATAGCTGCTGGGTTTGATTTCTTAGAAACGGTCACGCTTAGGCTTTTTAAAAACGGAATCTTAACGCGGGATCAACTGAAAGATTTAACGGTTGATAATATCGTCTCCGAAACCGCCAAAGGGTTTGTAGATATGGGTATTGAGCCCACATCCCTTGAGGCAATTTTACCAGAATATCTGTGGTGTTATCGCCCCTCTGGCCAATATGCGGCGATTAAGTCCTCGGCAAAAAATTTAAACCAGTAAATATGCTTCCTCCGATTTGCGCGCCTTGGCCAGGCAGGCCCTGCGCTGCGGCTGAAAGGCTTGATTGAAGAGAGTTATATTCAATTTGCAGGGGCCGCTTTCGCCTTTCCTAACCACAATTGTTGCGTTAGAAGCCGCCTAACCGAAATCGCAAGCCGCTTAGACAGGGTAAGGAGCTTAAATTATGGGTTATAAAGTTGCTGTTGTTGGCGCTACTGGCAATGTTGGCCGAGAAATCCTGAATATCTTGGCAGAACGGCATTTTCCAATTGATAAAATTGTTGCGCTTGCCAGCAGACGCTCCTTGGGAACCAAATTAAGTTTTGGCGATGAAATTTTATCAACCAAAGATTTGGAACAATTTGACTTTTCAGGGTGGGATATCGCACTTTTTGCCGTGGGCTCTGAAGCAACGAAACTACATGCGCCGCGCGCGGCCAAGGCTGGCTGCGTTGTGATCGATAATAGCTCTTTATATCGGTATGACCCCGATGTACCGTTGGTCGTACCGGAGGTAAACGCGGATGCGGTTTTCGGATGCTCTAGAAAAAATATAATAGCCAACCCCAATTGTTCAACCGCTCAGATGGTGGTTACGCTCAAGCCGCTTCATGATCGCGCCACCATCAAACGCGTGGTGGTCAGCACCTACCAATCGGTGTCGGGCAGCGGCAAAGAGGCAATTGACGAGCTTTGGAATCAAACCAAAGGCATGTATGTGCCGGGCCAGGAAGTGGCGCCAAAAGTCTATCCAAAACAAATCGCTTTTAACGTCATTCCGCATATTGATGTGTTTATGGAAGATGGAACCACCAAAGAAGAGTGGAAAATGGTTGCTGAAACCAAAAAGATTATTGATCCAAAAATTAAAGTCACCGCAACATGCGTGCGGGTTCCGGTTTTTGTAGGACATTCCGAAGCGATTAATATCGAATTTGAAGAGTTCCTAGACGAGGATGAGGCCCGGGACATCCTGCGCGAAGCGCCTGGCTTGATGGTGATCGATAAGCGCGAGGATGGAGGCTATGTCTCGCCCGTAGAATGCGTTGGTGATTTCGCAACATTTGTAAGCCGCATCCGGCAGGATAGCACTTTGGAAAATGGATTGAACCTGTGGTGCGTGTCAGACAATCTGCGCAAAGGGGCGGCACTGAATGCCGTTCAAATCGCGGAAACGTTAGGCCAGCGCGTGCTTCAAAAAGCCTGATCCAAGAATACCCGCGCTTTTAGATATCTTCATATGATCGCAAGGCAAGCGTTTTGCAAAAGCTGCGTACTTAATTAAATATTATCACTTTGATAAAGAGCCCATCAGCATATGGAGACCGCGAGAAGTTCATAAAATCTATCCGAATGTCCATCTGTGATGGCATCGCCGGTTTGCTATAAAGGAATAGTAAACAAATTTTTGGACGTGAACGGCATGTCAATTGATAAAGATAGCACGTAGCAGATCAAAAATTTAATTGCGCAGTCACTGCGCTCTATCGCTACGCTCAAAATAAAGAGCGCTGAAGTCAAACGTCAACTTTCGCAGGATATTCAAACGCAAATATTGCGATCATACAGCTGATACAGGCGAAAAGCGATAACACAGCGTGATCCGCTTACCTCTTAGCCAAGCATAAAAACTCAAAATCATTTCTTGCAGCGTCGTGCGGAGTCGCGAATTTTGTTCAATGTTATTCTGAAAAGCTCAGACAGGCTTAAACTTTTGCAACGCCAGTCAAAGGCTTTCAAACTTCCCTCGCCAATATTAGTCCACAAGCTGTGCAAGGATAGCGAACCATCCTGAACCGCCTTTTCTAAAAAAGGAAAAGTCATCAAATTTGTCAAAGATGTCAGCACCGCCTGCTTTTCCAAATTTTGAGCCTTCTCCTCCTTGAAAGAGTGATCTTTGATCGCCTCATATCCCGGCCACAAAATATCCATCCAACGCTCAACGAAACTAGTTTTCTCTTCAAGCTGCGGTGCATAGCCCCGGCACATATCCAAGCATCCTTTTACACCGCCGCAATTTGAATGCCCTAGAATGATCAATTGCGACACATTAAGCCCGGTGACCGCGTATTAGGCGGCAGCGCTGGTTCCGTGTTGCGACCCATCCAGGCTATAAGGCGGCACCAAATCCGCAATGTTTCGATGAATAAAGAACTCACCTCACTCTGCGCCAAATATGGATGTGGCATGCACCCGCGAGTCACAATAGGAAATTATCATAGCTCTTGGGCGCTGGCCCTCAGTGGCCAAGCGCTTATACCATTATACTAAGCCTAGTTTTAGGAAAAGCCCGTCGTAAACCACCTGTGATAGCGTTGAATGAGATAGGCGGGAAGCGGTTTGACAAAATCCATAAGCGGCGGCCTTTCTATAGAAAGATAAACACATCTATGCAGCAGGGATAACAGAGGCGAAGATGATCTGCCATATCTGTTCTTTTGCCACCATAATTGTTACTATCAGATGGTGTTAAAATATTCCAACCCATGCGCGTCTTATCTTATTCGAAATGCAACCGAGGCGGGAAAGACTAAGCGCGCGGGCTGGAGTTTTGTAAAAGCCCGCGCACATGGTTATTTTGGATAGATAAAATCACAACAACTTCAGCTCTCAAGCCAAACGCCAAGCACCCATTATGTCTCGGTGCCAATCAGCCATTCTTACCTGCACTGTGACATGAAGTCGGGCGCAACAACGCTCTTGGTGATGGGCAGTCAACTCCAAAACCCACATGAAGAGACTGACTTTATAAAAACCCAGTTCGGCTGGGTGCCCCAGCAACATGTTAAAGCGTTAACCGATCCGTCGCCAGACCCGGTTGCCATTGCAGAACAATTGCCAGGCGTTCCCTATCTCTGGGGGACGACAGCGCATTAGGGATTGATTGCTCGGACCTTGTTCGGTTGAGGCATATGATTTGCATTCATAACTGCCCAGCCGAGAGTGATTTACAACAGCGCGCGTTGGGGGCCGTTTTACCGTGAGGTGTACCGTTGCAACGCGGTGATCTCGTGTTTTGGAAAGGCCATGTGACGCTAATGATCAGCGAGGAAACTTTGATTCATGCCAATGCGCATCGAATATCTGTCACTTATGAAGCCTTATCAAAAACTATCTCTCGTATCGCATTGGCCGGTGAGGGCGATATTATTTTAACAAAGCGGCTGTTCCTTTTACGCAGCAGTGGGGAGGGAGCGGGCAAAGTTGAACGGTTGAGTAAATTGCGCGGGATAAAAAAACGTGCTTTGCTTTAAACGTGACTAGCTGATATGGTCTTCAATGAATTTTGCGTTGATAATCAGACGCAAAACTATGCGGCCTAATAAAAACGTGTGAATTTTTGTTAAGATGTGCGCTAGCAGCTGGTCTATGTGGTAAAGTCACTTCCTTAATCGGTGTTCCCAGCGGCTTCCAGCCCTGGGAATTGTATCAAGAGGCATATGTTAGATAGTGAACTTGACCTAGTTTAGGAATAAGCTTAAATCAAGTATATTGGCGGGGTAGCTCAGGTGGTTAGAGCAGCGGAATCATAATCCGCGTGTCGGGGGTTCAAGTCCCTCCTCCGCTACCAAATACCCAATACAATCAATGACTTAATATTTCGATTGACGCGTTTTGCGCGTAGCACACCTCTAGCACAGTTTTTTCTCGCTTTCTGAGAATTATGAGTGCAGAATCACAGTGTTAAACACGGTGATGACTTTGCCCAAACTGAACCCAAATACGCCCACGCTGATGGATGGTGAGGTTCGTCTTTTTAAACGTAAACACAGCTCAGTCTGGCAAGTTGTATTTATGATGGACGGACGACAAGTCCGTGTGAGCACCAAGAAGCGTATTTTGAAAGATGCTAAAGACGCGGCGCGTGAGATTTACCTAGATTATCGCTTTCGCCAAAAGAACGGCTTGCCTGTTATCTCCAAACGGTTTGCAGATGTGGCTGCACTATGTAGAGCAACCATGAAAGAGCAGCTTGAGAATGGTGCAGGCAAGAAGAGCTTTCGTGATTACATCATCGTGATTGATAAGTATCTGGTTCCCTTCTTTGGAGATCTCTTTGTCACCAGTATTGATTACGAGATGTTGCAAAAGTTTGCGCGCTGGCGTGAAGAGAAGATGGGTCGAGAGCCAAGAGCGTCTACATTGAATACCCATAACTCTGCGCTCAATCGGATCTTTGATGAAGCTGTGGCACGGGGATACATGAATAAGTCACAAGTCCCTGTATTGGTAAACAAAGGGCGGGATAGCGTGCGCAGGCCTGACTTCACCAGAGAAGAATATGCGACACTCATTCGCAAACTGCCCAGTTGGATTGATGCGGGACGAGAGGGCAAGTCACGTGACATGCGCCATCTGCTGCGTGACTACATTCTTATTCTGGCCAACACAGGAATGCGGCATGGAACAGAAGCAGAGAACCTGTGCTGGAAGCATATCAGTCTATTTGAAGACAAGGGTCTCAAATACCTTGAGATGAGCGTCAGTGGCAAAACAGGCCGCCGTGATATTATCTGTCGGGCAGGAACCATAAACTATCTCAAGCGCATTCAAAGCAGATGCCCAGATATTGCACATTTGAGTTTTGAGCAGCTTATTAAGTCAAAACGGGATGAACCTGTCTTCCGACTGCCTGATGGCACAGCCAGTGCGAACCTGCGGCAGACGTTTAGAATCCTGATGCGAGATACTGGATTACTTACATGTCCACGAACAGGGCAGGATCGGACACTTTATAGCCTACGCCACACATATGCCACATTCTCGCTTCTAAACGATGGCATGGATGTTCACACGCTTGCTGTACAAATGGGCACCTCTATTTTAATGATAGAGCGCCACTACAGCCATCTCACTCCCCGTCTCAAAAAAGAAATGCTCACGGGCAAGAGGTATGACACGCCATACGAAGAGTACAAAGCAGAGCGCGTGCAGGGCTTTTCAATATCAGATGAGGATCTACACAGTCCCGTAGGTGATGTCATTGAGGAAAGCCTCCCCGATGAACTTGAAGAACAGCCCGAAGAAATCACGACGGGTGTGGAACCAGTACCCTCAGTAGACAACCAATCAAGCGATAAAAAGACCGAAGCCAGCCTAAAGGCGCTGGATATGCTAGACAAAGGGCTTCTCACAGAGCGGGCGGTATTGGCTGTGATTGGGACACATGAAGAAAGTTATACAGTTGCACCGAACGTTCGCATCAAAGCCCTTGAGCTCGTTGAGCAGGATAAACTGTCAGAAAGAGGACTTATTGAAGTTTTAGGCGTTTAGGCAGTTATATGCAGGGGCCAATGCTTAAAGTAGCTCCACCGCAGTGCGTAACTATAGAGAGTTCACATCTATGTACCTGGATGTTGTAAGTATATCAGAATGGCGAACGAATTGCAGCCGTTGGCTGAACTGTGCATGGATGGCTGCTGTGCGGACGAAACGGACATTGCCTTCCTTTAGATCAATATCAGCTTTGACGCGCCTGTTGCTTCTTTAATAAATAATATGTCTTGCATAGAACCCATTACGGGTACATACCCTCATTATGGATGATCGATGCATTTGCACAGCACTTCGGCAAGTCGCGGCACAAAGTACTGCTTATTACGATGCTATGCTCGCACCGTCTGGAATAAGGGTCACGATGTTCCGCCTGCTGCGGCGAATTGAGGTCGTGAATTCTGTCACCATCACTGAATTGGCCGAAATTGTCGGACTTGATCGCAGCACATTGGGGCGCAACCTGCGGGTTCTGGAAAAGCAGTCACTTATCGCGATTGCAACCAAAGATGATGGAAGGGCGCGTCGTGTTTCATTGACTCAGACTGGGCGGGAAAAGCTGCAACAGGGAGTGCCGCTTTGGCGGGAAGCGCAGCGCAAGTATTTACAAATTGTGAGCGCAGACACGCTGGCCTTATTGGACCAAGTTATCGAACAGACAGCCACCAGCAAATACACCACTGGAGATGACGCATGACTACATCGCCAATTAGTAAGTGGCATGGGGCGGGCGTTGCGCTTGTTTGTGGCTCACTGATCCTCTTGATCTCTTTGGGCATTCGACACGCGTTCGGGCTCTTTCTGCAACCTGTGAGCATGGATCAGGGTTGGGGACGCGAGACGTTCGCGTTTGCTATCGCCCTGCAAAATCTCGTCTGGGGAGCGAGCCAGCCCTTTACAGGCATGTTGTCGGATCGCTTCGGCGCCAAACCAGTCGTAGCGTTTGGGGCTTTGCTTTATGGCACGGGGCTGTGGATGATGAGTGTCGTTGGTGGTGAAGGTGTTTTCATCCTTGGTGCTGGTGTGTTGATTGGGCTTGGCTTATCTGGCACCACCTTCCCTTTGATCTTTGCCGCCATCAGCCGGCTTGTGGCACCGGAACAGCGGTCGCTTGCGATGGGGATAACCATGTCCGTAGGCTCTTTTGGACAGTTTGCGATGTTACCTATATCACTTGGCCTGATCGTGGCGTTTGAATGGCAAACCGCCTTGGTGGCCCTTTCCATATTGGCCTTGGCGATGTTCCCGCTTGCCTTCGGAATACGCAACCCACCCGAGCCGATCTTCGGTAGTCATGAAGATGTGTCGCTCGGCCAAGCCCTGCATGATGCATTTGGACAGCGGGACTTCTGGCTCTTGTCACTCGGTTTCTTCGCATGCGGCTTTCAAGTCGTCTTTATTGCCGTACACCTGCCCGCTTTCCTCGCTGATGAAGGCGTGGGCAGCGGCGTGGCAACCATCGTTCTGGCGTTGATCGGGTTGGTGAACATCGCTAGCACTTATTATGCAGGCCTTTGGGGCGGACGGCATCGCAAACCGATGCTGCTCTCATGGATATATCTTGGTCGTGCGGCGGCCATCGCGGCTTTCGTTTTCTTGCCTGTCACGGCAACCTCTGCATACATCTTCGGTGCAATCATGGGGCTTTTTTGGCTCTCAACTGTTCCGCTCACGAACGGAACAGTAGCGTCCGTCTTCGGCGTAAAACACATGTCGATGCTGGCGGGAATAGTTTTCTTCACCCACCAGCTTGGCTCCTTCGCTGGCGGCTGGATGGGAGGTTGGCTTTATGACCGGACGGGCAGCTACGATATCGCCTGGGGCATTGCGATTGGCCTGAGCATTGTTGCGGCTGTCTTAAACTGGCCAATCACGGAGCGAACACTAGCGGAGCGGAGAGCTGCGATATGAGTTCTAATTCGATATTCCAAGTGGTCGCAGCAGCGTCTTTAGTTACGCTGTTAGCATTGCTATTCTTACTATATCAGAACCCACTGTTCGAGATTTATCTGACCAACTGGGGGATTTGTTAGTATATTTTCCCAAGAGCAGTCATAGATATATTTCGCAGTATCCGTCACTATGGGCTCTAAACAGCCATTCGCTGCAATCCGATTAAATGTCTGCAATGCGGGACAGAGCAGCCATTCGCGGCGCTTTTCGCCAATAGCTGCATTAGCTCGTTCTTATTTTTGCAAAATAAAATCAGTCACCACCTCCCCCGTCGGACCACCCAAGAATTGGCCGGAAGGGGGGTGTGTTTGGGGATTAAAACGCCAGCTCTGGTGGCAGCCTAATGCCATCCACGATCTCCCTCTTCTGCTCATCCGTGATGCCCCTTTGCTAGGGATTGAGTCCCTACGAGTTTGACTAATTCAAGAAGAATTTCGACGAAGCGGTCCCGAATGTGGTCCTTTCATAAATCAACGCTTTAATATCGTTGCATTTCCTCGGGGTGCGGGGTGATTTTGCTGCCAAGGAGAGGACCTCGTGCGTTTTATAGTTCTATTGCATTACCGATACTTATTTTAAGACTGAAATCATAAAATGGTCTTAGAATTGCCCAGCAGTCAGTCAATTAATTACAGGATACTTTGCGAGTGCAGTTGTAAAGTTATTAGCCTAGATAATCGATTATTGGGCAATTCGGACGGTCATCCCCATTACAAGAGCTGACCAGATGCGCCAGCTCCTTTCTCAAGCTCTCGAGCTCTTTTTGTTTTTGGATGATTTCTTCAAGCCGCCTTTGGGCTATCACTTTTACGTTCGCGCTCGTGCGTTCTTCATCTTGATATAAACTTAGTAGTTCTTGGCATTCTGAAATGCTAAACCCAAATTCACGGGCCCGTTTTGCAAAAATTAATTTTTTTAAAGCGGGCTCATCATATGTGCGATACCCAGCTGCAGATCGTTCAGCTTCTGGAACCAACGCGATATCGGCGTAATAGCGTACGGTTTTTACAGATAAACCCGCTTTTATGGCCACCTCAGAAATATTCATTTTACTTGACCTTCCTGTTACTGGAAGTTGTAGCTTCTTCAAAGTTGGATGGCAAGTGAGTCTGGTTTCAGCGAGGAGAACAATTTGACACGGATGGAGGCGCAAAAACAGGCGGTTTTATATCGCATGGTTACATCTCAAAAAATATGTGTGCATGGTCTAAAAGCAAAGGATCTTTTAAAGCGAAATGGCTATCGCGTCGATGATCGTCACTTGAAGGATCCTGATGCAATCCAAACGTTTAAGAAAGCCCATAATGTTCCTTCCTTGCCGCAGGTTTTTATAGAAAATAAGGCAATTGGAGGGTTTGATGAATTGTGCAAGCATTTTGGCGTAAAATCGAACGCTGAAAATGGAACAACTTACAAACCAATCATTGCGTTGTTTGCTATAGCTGGGTTTCTGGCGTTTAATACCCTGTGGTTAGGCGCTGTAGATAAAAGTTTGATCAGATTTATTGAATTGTTTGTCTCTATTTCAATGGTCCTTCTGGGAATGCAGAAACTTCAAGATATTGAACGCTTTGCCACCATGTTTTTGAATTATGATTTGCTGGCCCAACGTTGGGTGCGTTATGCCTATATTTATCCTTTTATAGAAACACTGGCTGGATTGCTGATGATGGTTGGAGCCTTCACGATTGTAATGGCACCTATAGCCTTGATCGCGGCTTCGATTGGAGCGCTTAGTGTTTTTAAAGCCGTTTACATAGATAAACGCGACTTGAAATGCGCCTGTGTGGGAGGCGACAGCAAAGTCCCACTTGGTTTTATATCCCTGTTGGAAAATATCATGATGTTGGCAATGGCGAGTTGGATGCTCACGAAATTGTTATAAATGCCCGCTTGAGCTTCCTGTAAGTGGAAGCTGTACACACGGTTGAGGAGCGAGTTATGAAAGTTTTAATAAGTTTATTTTTTGCCTTACTGTTTATCACCTTCGGTGTTCAATATTTCTCTAATGGTTCTGCTTCCGCTGCAATGGAAGAAGGGACAGCGCTTGTTGCAATTAAAACACCCGAAAGTTACTCGCAAAATGCACAAATTGGACAAAGGCTGTTTGAGGCTAAATGCGCCGATTGCCATGGGCCTAACGCGGTGGGTCAAGCAGGTGTGGCACCGCCGCTTATTCATATAATATATGAACCCAATCATCATGGTGATGAGAGCTTCCAGCGCGCGGTCGCACTGGGCGTACGCGCACACCACTGGAAATTCGGGAACATGCCAGCAGTGGCAGGCCTTACCAGAGCGGAAGTGAAATCTATCATTGCCTACGTTCGAGAATTGCAAAGACATAACGGTATTTTCTAAGCCTGAGGGGCATCTGAATGAAGAACGTCTTTTTCGTATTCACATTACTTATTTTAAGTGCATCGATTTTATGGGCGCATAGCGGTGTAAAAGACCCAAATGTGATGAAACGTATGAAGCTGATGTCTTCGATGGCTGAAAATTCGAAAATTCTTGGCCAAATGATGAAGAAGCAAATTCCTTTTGACGCCAAGGTTGCGATGTCAGCTCTGAAGGAAATTGGAGTATTGTCAGAGGCGACGCCAAAGGCATTTAAGGTTAATGCGTCTGATCCGAAGTCTGAGGCCAAACCGCTTATTTGGGAAGAGTTTGTCGCATTTACTGAGCTGGCGAACCAGCTAGCCGATGATTTAGAAACTAGCACGATAAAAACCTATGATGATTTACGGCCGGTATTGATGAAAACTGCTGGAAGCTGCAAAGCATGTCACACGAGATATCGTGAATAACACATGAGCCCCAAATTGTTCATTTGTTCTGCCGTTGGCTTCATCGTGCTTGGTTCTGTAGCTCTTATATATTTCTTTGTGACTAATCCCCAAAAAGTAGAAATAGATACGGTTCATTTACGTGAAGCAAACTCTGATCGAGGTGCCTATATATTTTTGGCGACCGGTTGTAGCAATTGTCACGTTGCTGAAGGGGAGACGGAAAAAACGCGACTTGCCGGTGGTCAAAAATTTAAAACTGACTTTGGAGTTTTTATCGCTCCAAATATATCTAACAGCAGAGAATATGGAATCGGAGGTTGGAAATTTAATGATTTTTATACAGCGATAAAATTTGGACAAAGCCCAGAGGGACGGCACTATTTTCCTGCATTTCCTTATGTCGCCTACTCAAAAATTAGAGATCAAGATATTGCTGATCTCTGGTCGTTTTGGAAGACACTGCCCAGTATTGAAACGCCCAACGTAGAACATGAAATCAAATTCCCTTTCAATATTAGACGCAATATTGGCATTTGGAAGCTGCTCTATATGCCTAAAAACTTTGTTGATCCGATAGACGACCGGGCAACTTATCTTGTTGAAGCCCTGAGCCATTGTGCTGAGTGTCACACTCCACGAAGCGTGATGGGTGGGTTGAATAGAAGCCAGTGGATGCGGGGGGCGGTAAATCCAAGTGGGCAGGGCCTTATTCCGAGTATTCATCCAAGCGATTTAGGATGGTCAGAAGCAGATGTAATCGAATATTTATCGTCAGGGTTTACACCTGATTTTGATGTGGCTAGTGGAAAAATGGTGGCGGTAATTGAGAATACATCGAAATTATCATTATCAGACCGAGCTTTAATCGCTGATTATCTAATGAGGATTTCAATTGATTAAAAAAATATGGGAATTAGCGTTTTTATTTTTACTTTTTGGCGGATCAAGCACTGCGCTTGCGCATCATGAATTGGCTAATCGCAACTTATCAAACGGGCAAAAAAACTATGAGAGTTTTTGCGCAAGTTGTCATGGCGCCAATCTTGAAGGTCAACCTAATTGGAGAGACTTTAAAGAAGATGGGAGCCTGCCGGCACCACCGCATGATGAAACTGGGCACACCTGGCATCATGATACGGAAATGTTATTTAACTATACAAAACTTGGGGGGCAGGCGACTTTAGAAGCGGTTGGAGTAAATAACTATTTAAGCGGTATGCCAGCATTTGAAGAACTTCTTAGCGATTTAGAAATTTGGGAAATTTTATCCTACATCAGATCTACTTGGCCTGAGCACATTCAAGAAGCACACGCCACCAGACATCCGATAAAAAATGAAGAACAGGATAATTGATTACTTTATAGTTTGAAAATTATTCCAAAATTAATTTTCAAAAGGTGAAGAGCTTTAATGAGATTTATTTCCGACAATGTAAAAACCTGTGTTTTTCAAAGTGAATTCAATATTTTGTTTCAACGAACCTAACTTTTCTCAGTTTTCTACATTGGTCGAAATGGGCTCTCAGCTGCCATTCGCTGCGTGTTCATCTAGCGGCTACTACGCGGACAAAGCACCATTTTGGAATGCATTGGTGAACGTTCGCAAAGCTAGCTTTGGTTGAGCCATTCCGACAGGCGAAGGGCCTCTCTAGATCAGTACTAGGTAGGCGTTATACAGCAGGCCTGACACGATCGCACCACTAATCCCAAGGCAAATGTAGGCGGTAAAGACCGACTTTTTAACCAAGGCAAAGACAGCCGTCATGGCAGGGATTGAGGTCACGCCCCCAGCGATCATAAAGGTTAACGCAGCACCCGCGACCATTCCCTGCTCCATCAATCCGGATACGATCGCCGGTGCGGCATATCCATTCAGGTAGGCCGGAGCTCCGACAAAGGCACTGATGATAAGGGGTTGGAGGCCTGTCCCGCCAACAACGCCCGCGATGGCTTCGGCGGGGATATAGCGGACCATAAGGCTTTCAAAAAGGTAGGCCAGCGCGAGCCACTTGAGCAGGAACAAACCATTTGATTGCGCTTCGGACCAAAAGGTCTGGACACGTGTGCCTTCGCTCCAGAAATTCCAGACGGGTTTGCCATCATACGGGCCACTTGTATCACATCCACAGCAGGCTTTCGTGGGCTGGTTCAGCAGCACGTCGGAAAAATAACCAGCCTTGATGGCCCAATGAATGATTAACCCACCGGACAGGCCAAGGCCAACCGCGGCCACGGTTTTTGCAATAGCGAAGGACCAGCCAAGCTCTCCCGACGTGATGATAAAAATCGCGGGATCCATGATCGGGGATGCCAGCCAAAGGGCCATCACCGCTGACAGCGGCGTTCCGACGGCTAGCAAGGCTGCGATAAACGGAATGATTTCGCACGAACAGAACGGCGACAGGCCGCCCACAAGAGACGCCACAACAATCATTCGGACTTCGTTGCCTTGAAATGCCGTTGTAACAAGGTTTTCGGCACCCGTCGCCTTCAGAAAGCCGATCGTAAAAATCGCAAGTAGCATGTAGGGCGCGGTGCTCAAAATGGCGTCGAGCGCAAATTGTACACTTGGCGCCAGCTGTGTGGCATCGAGCACAGCCACAGCGGCCAGAACCAAGCCAATAAAGACCCAGACCCTGTCGACGCTTTTGGCCAATGACCATCCGCGTTCATTGATATCCATCATCGACATGTGCAGTCTCCCATTTAGCTTTCTGCGCAGCATTCTTCGGTTAGGTAGGCTACTAACCCATCCATGTTGTCATAGTTCGCAAAACTAAAGATCTCGCGACCCTTCCGACGCTGTTGCACCAAGTCAGCCTGTCTAAGAGCCGCGATATGATGTGTTAATGTGGACGAGGGAATATCGAGTTGGCGTTGAATTTCGCCAACTGGCAGCCCTGCTGGCCCGGCACGCACGAGAAGCCGGTAAATGCGCAAGCGGCTTCCATTGCCAAGTGCCGCAAGCATCTGAGCCGCGCGGTCTTCTTTCAAGGTCAATTGTTTGATCACGGCCAACATAACTATATTTCTAGAATTATAAAATTATTAGGTCAAGCTTAAAATTACGCAAAGCTGACCATGATACGTTGCACAGCATTGGTCACTATGGGCTCCAAGCAGTCATTCGCCGCGGCAATCCCAAAGGTCTACTATGCGGGACAAAACCGACCTTGGACTTTCAACCTTCGCTAACGCAGCATTCTTTCGCAGGTGCAGCAGTGTTCTTTTGGCAGTGCAACGGCTTTCCCCATACCAGCCACTCGGAGAGGCCAGAACCGAGAATTCCCAAACTACCCATTTGCTGCAAACGGACATAGTAACTAGTTGGCGGACGACAAGCCATCGAGAGGCGCAAAACTGTCGATTTTCTGGGACAAGAATCGCAAACGGGCCGTGGACCAAACCTGACCGTTAATGGACGAGTTGATGCAAGAAATTGGTAAAAACGAGCGAAACCAGACGTGGAAAGGTGACCAATAAAGGCCGTAGTCTGTTGAAAGTAATGGTAATTTTGAAAATTTAATACATTTATTGACACATGATAAAAAAGTTACTACTTTTGACGTGGGAGAGAAAATGACAACACCAAATCATCATAGTGCGCCAGCAAAGCCTGTACCTCTGCATATTCAGGTTAGAAGCCTGATTAAAGAACGGTCGGTCATTGGCGATTTGATCAATGAAGAGGGCCGTTTGAAAACCGAAGCCGAGTTGGGCGAGATTTTCAACGTGAGCCGTGTGACGATCCGAAATGCTATCGCGCCATTGGTCGAGGAAGGTGTGTTCACCCGCAAACGCGGCCAAGGCACCTTTCTGCGGACCAATGTTCAAGAAAGCTGGGTTGGAAATTTGCTTGGTTTTCAAGAATTGGCCGAGATCGATAAGTACGAGGCAGGTGCCGAAATTTTGTCACAAGGAATGACAGCCGATCAGGATCAGGAGATCAGCGAAGCATTAGGCGAACGCGCTGTTTGGCAACTTAGGCGTTTGCGGACAGCAAACGATGAGCCAATGGCAATCGAACAGGCTTATTACCCCCCCGAGATTGGCCTGAAGCTGCAAGAGCATCGGTTGACCGACATCAAGGTTTACAAGGTGCTCGAGGAAGAATTTTCGATTGATGTTGTCAAGGCCAAGCAGGACATCAAGGCCAAACTGGCAACGCAAGAAGAGGCCGAACTTTTGAACGTCGTACCTGGAAGTGCGTTGTTAATCTCGGTCCGTCTGACGTTGACGGCACAGGACCGTGTCGTCGAATACCTACAATCAATCCACCATCCGGAATCGTTTCAATTCTCGATTGATCTCATGCGACGACGACTTTAGCGCCACGCGCGCGCGCCCATACCAAAAACTGAATGTAATGAATGAGGGCCAGCATGTCTGACCACCAAAAGCCGAACGTTATCGTCATCCTTAATGACGACATGGGATTCTCTGATATTGGCTGCTACGGCGGCGAAGTCGAGACCCCGAACCTTGATACTCTTGCACTCAATGGGCTGCGGTACTCGCAGTTCTATAATACGGCAAGATGCAGCCCGTCACGCGCATCCTTGTTGACTGGTTTGCATCCCCATCAGACCGGCATTGGCGTGCTGACTTATGATATGGGGCCAGAGGGCTATGTTGGCAATCTTAGTAAGAACGCGGTGACGATACCGGAAGTGCTGAAAGGCGCAGGTTACAGCACTTATATGAGCGGCAAGTGGCATATCGCCTCAAGCCTTCACGAGCCGTCAGATGCATGGCCGACCCGACGCGGTTTTGATGAGTTCTATGGCACTATTATTGGTGCAGGCAGTTTTTATAGCCCAAACACACTGACCCGTGGTGAAGAAAATGTTGAACACGAGGCCGATACTGATTCAGAGTTTTTCTACACCGACGCGATCAGCGATCAGGCAGCCGATTATGTCAAGTCACACGCCAACCAGGACGGGGATGCGCCCTTTTTCCTTTATACAGCTTACACAGCGCCGCATTGGCCGCTGCACGCCCATCCCGAAGATATTGCAAAATACAAAGGCCGTTTTGATGCGGGTTGGGATATATTGCGAGAAGAACGTTTGGCCCGTTTGGTCCGCAGTGGGTTATTGGATGCCAAGTGGGGTCTAAGCGACCGCGATCCGTCGCAACGGCCCTTTGATGATGCAGAAGACAAGGCTTGGCTTTGCCGCTGCATGGAAGTTTACGCCGCACAGATCGACCGGATGGATCAGGGCATCGGACGTATCCTCGATGCCCTTGATGAAACGGGCATGGCGGATAACACGCTGATTATTTTCTTGTCTGATAACGGTGGCTGCGCAGAGGATATCCCCGAAGATGTCACCCCGTCGCAACTGGTCGAAGATCTGAATATCGCGCGTTACAAGACCCGCGATGGCCGGGACGTGCGCATTGGAAATGACCGCAGCATCATGCCTGGCGCAGAGGATACTTACCAAAGCTACGAGACCGCTTGGGCCAATCTCTCGAACACGCCATTCCGTCTCTACAAGCACTGGATTCACGAAGGCGGGATTTCTACCCCTCTGATCATGCACTGGCCTAATGGCATCGCGGAACCCGGTGGTTTGCGCCATACTCCGGGACAACTAACCGATATAATGGCTACCATTTTGCAAGTGACCGGTGCGCAGTACCCGTCTGAATACGATGGTCACGCGATCCCGCCCTGCGAAGGGGAAAGCATGGCTGATAGCTTCACCTCAGCCGATACAACACGCGGTTCCCTGTTCTGGGAACACGAGGGTAACGCTGCGGTTCGTGACGGCAAATGGAAACTGGTCCGTAAGTACCCCCATGACTGGGAACTCTACGACATGGACGACGACCGAACTGAACTGAACGATATCGTTGCGCAACATCCTGACCGAAAGGCAAAGATGCTTGTCCAATATGAAACCTGGGCAAATCGATGTGGCGTCATCCCGCGGGCCCAAATCCTACGCGTTATGGCGGATCGCAACGAAAACGCGTTCTGGGAAAAACCCGAAGAAATTTAAAACCACGACTTGTCATATCTGGGAGGAAACCAATGACACATTCCATCACGAGAAAAACATTCCTGACGGGCGCTATGCTTGCTGTTAGCCTGATGGGCTCAACTGCTGCATTCGCCGAGGCAGAATATACCTTCAAAGTATCGAACGTTCTGTCAGAACAGGATGTCACTGCATTTGGTCTGAATAAATTCGCTGAATTGGTGGCAGAAGCCTCTGACGGGCGGATTGAAATTGAAGTATTCCACGGTGGTCAACTTGGATCGGGTGTGGAAACGTTTGAAGCCGTCAAAAACGGCCACCTTGATTTTGCGGGCGACTCCTTTGCAAACCTTGCGACAATCACCCCGGCCTTTGAAATCTTTCACTTCCCGTTCTTGTTTGAATCCCGTGCGCAGATGCTGAGCGCCTTGGGCAGCGACGCTGTACAAACGCAGGTGAACTCTGAATTGGCCGATGTGGGTCTGTTTTGGTTCTCTACATATGAGATTGGTGGCCCGCGCAATGTAGGTACATCCAAAGCCCGCATCGAGACAGCCGAAGATCTTGCCGGCCTAAAGTTCCGTGCGTCGCGTTCGCCACTTGAAATCGGCAGTCATGAATCATGGGGCGCTGCTGGTGTGACAGTTGATTGGCCCGGTACACCCGAAGCTGTGCGTCTTGGCATGGTAGATGGTCTAACCGTACCTTATGCCAGCTTCTATTCTGCCAAGTTCCACGAAGGCAACCTGATCAACTATATTCTGGATCTGAACTTTCAAAACTACGCTTTGGTAATCGCTGCCAACGCCGAAAAAATGGCGGCACTTCCAGATGATGTGCGCATGATCCTTGAAGATTCTGCCGCAGAAGCACAGGCGTGGCATGTCGATTTCGTAAGTGGATATATCACTGAAAACATTCAAGCTATGCGCGATGAAGGTGTTGAAATCTATTCATTGCCAGACGCAGAATATCAGAAGGTCCGTGATATGACGGTTGACGCCGTTTGGCCGCGCTTTGTCGGAAACGTAGGTATGAGTCAGGAAAAACTGGACCTGATCCGCACCGAATCTGGTGAAATCGGAACTGACGGTTGGGGCTACTCCCTAGGCGAATAAACATTCGCAATATAGGATGGGGAAGGCGAGATTTCTCGCCTTCCCCCACAATTGCGTCAGCTATCAAGCTTTACCGATCTTGCGAGGAATCCAACATGAATACGACAACTATCGAAAAGCTGGATAAAAAGCTCGCACGGATTGTCGAGGTGACCTGCGTAGTCTTATTAGCGGTTATCGTGACCACAATCTGCATTTCGGTTTTCACCCGTTTTGTCATTTTCTACCCACTGAATTTTGCCGACGCGATGGCGAAGTACCTGATGCAGTGGATGGCATTTCTGGGTGTTGGTCTGGCGATCCGGTCCGGCGAGCATGTGCTCGTGGATATGTTCCCCAATTCACTGAACGCTAGACACCGCCTCAACCTTTACGTTTTCACCAACATCTTGCTGATGGGGCTCTTCGCGACCATCGTCTTTTACGGCAGCATTTACGCAATGAGTGGTTGGAATTCGCAAGACATCTTTGTTTTTGGCGTCAGCATGGCTGTGCCCTATTTCTCGGTCCCTGTCGGGGGTGCATACGCTTTGATCGCAACGCTTTTTTCGACTTTGCTGGCGGTCGTGAGATCACGCGGACCTGAAAATCACATTGACGCTGGAGCCTAAGATGAACGCGCTCACTGCATATTTCGTCTCTTTCCTTGTACTGATTTTCATCGGTGTGCCAATTGCCTTTTCTCTGGGGGTCTCGACCCTTGGTGTGTTTTGGCTGACCGATCAGCCTTACGCGCTTTACATGCAGCGGCTTTGGACGGGTTTGGACAAGTTCACCCTCGTGGCCATCCCATTCTTCATCTTCGCTGGTGAATTGATGGGCGGCTCTGGTATTTTGTCGCGGCTTCTGGATTTCGCGAAACTTGCGATCGGACGGGTCAAGGGCGGGCTTTTGCACATCAACATTCTGGTTAGCATGTTCTTTGGTGGCATCAACGGATCGGCGATTGCGGATACAAGTGCAGTTGGCTCCATGATGATCAAAGCCACTGACGAGGCCTATAAAGATCCTGAACTTGCAGCGACAGTCACAGCCGTTAGCTCGGTCGTTGGGCCGATCATTCCGCCAAGCCTGCCCATGCTGATTTATGCGTTTGCCGCTGGCAACGTGTCTATCGCCGCCTTGTTCATTGCGGGTATTATTCCTGGCGTTTTGATCGGGTTAAGCCTTATCATTGTAACGATTTTTGTCGTGCGCAAAAAGGACTACCCGATTGACCGCACCACCTATGAATTTTGGGATGTCGTACGGATCGTTCGACGTTTTATAATCGCAGCGGTATTACCGTTTATAATGGTAGGCGGGATTGTTGGGGGCATCGTTACGCCGACAGAAGCTGGCTGCGTCGCCATTGTCTACGCATTGTTCATCGGTTTCTTCGTCACAAGAGAGCTATCTGCCAAACACGTATACGCAGCCATGGTGCACACTGTGATTGTCACCTCAGTCGTGATGATCATCATTTCATTCGGGAATGTTTCAACTTGGTGGCTGACAATCGAAGGGGTGCCGCGCGCTGTCAGCAATAGTTTTCAGGCTGCTACCGACAGTCCTGTTGTTTTCCTGACGCTGATGTTGGTGCTATATCTTGTAATCGGACTTTTCATTGAGCAGGCTGCCGCAATGGTTATGCTAGTGCCAATTTTCGCGCCTTTGGCAGATAAATTTGGAATTGACCCCGTGCATTTTGGTCTTTTCACATGCCTGACATTGGCTTTGGGATTGATCACGCCGCCTGTGGGTTTATATCTTTTCATCTCGAGCAGCATCGCCGGGGTGCCGGTGCAAAGTGTGTTCAAGGCCTCGCTCCCTTACTTTATCGCGATGTTGATGATCCTTGCTTTGGTCACCTTTGTTCCACAAACTTTCTTGTGGTTGCCAAAAATGATGGGATTCTAACATGGCAAAAGGATGCTGCATCCCAAATGCGGCACCCGTCCGCACTGATTTTTGGTTCCCAAAGCCAAGCGGGCTTCGACCGGATCTTGCAAAGAACCAAATCCACCTGTCACGTTGCGAATTTATGATGGGGACCGGTGACGCTGAGGGCTATCCAGAAGACGGTGAAGGTCCGGCCCGCAAAGTCATGCTCTCCCCATTTTCGATTTCGAAATACGCCGTAACAAACCGCGACTTTGGCCAGTTTGTACAGGATACAGGATACATAACAACAGCCCAATCTCAGGGGTGGAGCCATGTGTTCCACATGTTCTTATCAGCCACGAAAAAGCGCATGAGCACCGATGTGCCCGCCGAAACGCCTTGGTGGTATCTGACACCCGACGCCTGTTGGAGCGCGCCGGAAGGCGCAGGGTCAGATATTCTCGCGCGGCAGGACCATCCCGTTGTTCATGTGTCCTGGCTTGATGCGATCGCCTATTGCGACTGGGCCGGCGGCACCTTGCCAACCGAAGCACAGTGGGAATGCGCCGCCCGTGCAGGGTCACAGGAAACCTATCCTTGGGGGATAGAATTGACCCCAAACGGAAGGCACATGTGCAACATATGGCAAGGCCGGTTTCCGGGCTCAAATACTGCTGATGACGGGTACATCGGGACTGCGCCGGTCATAGCCTACTCAGCAAACCGTTTTGGTCTTCACAACATGATCGGCAATGTCTGGGAATGGTGCGCCGACGCCTTTTCGCCAGACTACCACGCAGCGACGCCGGCCCACGACCCGTATTTCGCGACGGACACTGGCATACGCGCCGCACGGGGTGGGTCATTTTTGTGTCACAAAAGTTATTGTAACCGTTACCGATCGGCCGCCCGAAATGGCAACACCCCGGATACGACAAGTTCAAACCTTGGGTTTCGTGTCGTGAGCTAAGATTTTTAGCTGGAACTCTAATGGCCAGCATAAGTTGCCCAATTGGGCAAAGCAGACTTACGGACTATCGTAGCGTACGGCAGAAAAATCCGCAACTTGAGCCTTGGCTGCAGTTCCTTTGGTGTAAATTCTACGAATGGCTGGTTCTCACGCCAAGCTGCGACACCGAAATTTTAGCAGTCGCGGCATCGATCGTGCTGCGCGCGCTATGCTGCGAAGGTGTGACATTTCCGCTTTGGGCTCTCAGCTGCCATTCGCTGCACCTTGCCCCAAGGTCTGCTAAGGTCTGATTGCTAAAGTAGCTCCACAGCTTCGCTCAATTGGTCAGAGTTCACATCTATATACCTCTGTGTTGTGGATATATGTGAATGCCCTGCAAGCGCTGCAAGCAATCGCACGCCTACACCCTTGTTTGCCAAACGGGTAATATAGGTCCTGCGGCCTGAATGACTTGAGGCGTCCTTGAGGCCAATCGCTTTGTATATGTCCAAGAACAACTGGCACATTGTGTTGGCCGAGAAGTGACCGCCCTTTTGACTGGCAAACAGCGGGCGCTGTGGATTTGCGAGGCGGATGTAGTCTCCATACTCTCGCAGAGCCTTACGCAAGCGCTGATTAAGATACACCGTGCGTGTTTGCCCACCTTTGCTCTGGCTGTGCGCTTAAGATGAACTGTGTGCGAACAGCACCGTCCTCATCAAATATGTTACCCACTGTGAGTGCTGCGATTTCCTTGGCTCTAAGCCCTGCGTAGAAGCTGACCAGTATAATGGTCTCATCACGAATTGGATGACGTCTGCTGCGGCAGTAGTGTATAACCCTGCGCAGTTGAGCTTCATTTAGTGTTTGTGCCTGGCGCATTGCAAACTCCCCTAAAAACCTAACGTTATGTTAGCTTTAATTATAAAGTCTGAGGTATTGGTCTTCCTACCGAAAAGACGCCTCGCCTGAAGCTTATATTTTTCAATGAGTTATGCCAAAACCTCATACTACGTAGCTTATATGAGGTTTTGGGCTGTGTGGTTGCGCTAAGGGTAATATCAGCGGTCAAAGCGTTGCAACTTTGCTGGCCATAACTGTCTCTTCGACGAGATCGATTAAATCGCGTGCACTGCCATTAAAGCTTTGCAGCATTTGCGTCACATCCTGCTGTGTCGGATTTAGGCCTTCTGCCTGCAACATACTTAATACACGTGGCACCCAATCTGTTTTTGAGGGTGGATCTATATCCAGCACTCGAAAGCGTGACAGCATCGCACCCATCATTCTGTTTTTATGGTTGGTCGTTGCCACAAAACGGATCAGATGGCGTTTAGTATCCATGAACTCACGGAACTTTGGCTGCACACTGCGCAGATCCAGCTCGTCGATCTCATTAATGACAATCAGCGCTTTGTCTGAGTTGCCAAACATTTGATAGTTCACTTCGGCCATAATTTTATCTTCAAAGCTTTTACCGAGGCTTGCAGCATTGTGTTCCCAATGCATGTAGTGATTCTGCGCGCGCAGAAAATGACTTTGAGCTATCACGCGTGCTGCTTCTGTTTTTCCTGCGCCGGGTGGGCCAGCCAACAATAAAGGCTTAGCTGGTGGTTGCTCGCAGTAAGACTTGATTACAGCCGCGTTCAGGGGATTTGCAATTACCAAATCGGCAAAAGTCTGCGGTAGATGTTTGAAGTCAAATGGCATCCTCAGATCCTTTCAGTGAAGTTGTAGATCTATGGGACAGCGCAATGCTGCCCCATAGGTTGGCAGAAATTAGCCATATACTTGGCTTGCAGCGCCGTTGGTGTAAGTGGTGTCACCTGAAGCCGATATTGTTGCTTTAGGGCCCACGCGGATCATCTTGGCGGCGAACTCCTTGACATCGCGTGCTCGTTTGGTTGCAAGATCGCTTGCATCAAGCTTGGCGATGCTTTCTTGGGCGCGCTCATCAAGGTCCTTTCCGGAGGATACGAGTACAGCATCGATGATGCCGGCTTCATTGCAACCATACACAATAGTGCCGGTGCCGTTGTCATTGCAGCGCACCAGGGCAACTGCGTAGTCTTCCTCGTAGTCGGTGTTTGGCTGGATGAACGTTGGCAGATCAAACGTCGACACACCAACTTGGACCTCTTGCAGTCCTTCAAGGGCAAGCTTTTTGAAGTCTTCTTTAGACATAGAGCTTGATTTTGTAGTTGTAGACACACGGCGCACTTCTTCTATACCACCACATTCTTGCACATAACTGGTGAAGCTTTGATCAGGGCTCTTCATGTCATGAGCAATAGCAACCACGCGGGCGTAGGCCTCTTCACGGCGCCCTTGGCTTGCGAACACATAGCGGATCACTTTGAGCGCCAAGCTGGTGTTGGCTTGTGTTTTTACTTCGAGGTCCGTTAGCAAAGCCGCAAACGCACGGCGCTTTCCAACTTCTGTTTTAAGCTCAGCGTAGAGCTCATCATTAGATGCGCGCAGCGTGCCTTCTTCCCAAGTTGCGCGTGCTGTGTGCATTGCGTCTAGCCGCTTGTGGATATCAATTTTAATTTGTGTTTGAATAGACATGGTTCTTCCTTTCAATTTAGGCCTGCAGGGTTGTGCAAACCGTTGAGTAAAAGCCCGCCGCCGATAAACATTGCTATCGGCAGGTGATGGGCCCCAGCATTTAAGTGTCATGCTAAGACTTTTATAATCGAGCTATCGGGCTAGTTTTTGACTCCAAACGCAACAAACGGAGATGGAGTCATGCCCAAAGACTGGGCCTATGAAAACGCTGAGGCACTGAGCTTTATTACAGCCCCGCCTAACAACGCAGACCTTGCGCACACTCGCTTCAAAGGCAGCCGAAACATGCCTTATAAAGGTGCTGAGCCATATAAATCTTCGCTTTATTATTGGTGGTGGGCATTTTTAAAGCGCAACAAAGATTATAGGCATACATGCCGGAAATGCGGCACAGGCAAACTCGCGCGTCTTTATCGAGACTTTGGTAACATTTTTGAAGGCACTTTTTTAGAATGGTGGACGGGCCACAAGACACTGTTCGCAGAGCAGCGACATTTGAAGGCACACGGCGATAATGATCACGAAATAATATATCATATTGACCCTTATCGTCCACTTCACCATATACAAGAAGAGATCAAAGCACTTCACATGCGCGCACATGCAATCATGCCTAGGTTGGGCTCTAGGTCCAACTCAACTGCCGAATATCCAATTTACACCAATGTCTCTGCGCATACGCTCCACCGCGTTTTGACCATATGGGATCTCAAACAAACTAACCCTGCACATCGCGCTTATGATCTAGGCATATTGGCAGGGCTACGCCCGAACTTGATGCCTCCGTCTAAGTACGGCGCCAAACGCACGCTAAAAGCCCTTGAGATTGAGCGTCGCAACAAGCGCGCACGCATCAGCATATCCAATCAAACCAACCGATATTTGCGGACTGCTGCGCAATACATTGAGAATGTTGGGCTTGGTGAATTCCCTAAAGCGTTACGCCGTTAATATTTTTATATTGATTTTATTGATTAATAATCCAAACACGCTGTTTAGAAACGCCATGTTTGAGTTTTTTGTCAAACACGCTGTTTGCAACAGGAGTGTTTGGTCACTTGTAAATAAACGCCGTGTTAACACGGCATGTTCAAACAGCGTGTTTGCTCCAAAACTTACCAGCTCGACAGTGTGACAGTGCTCACTTTGTTGAGGGCAGATTTGCTGTGTTTGTGTTGAGATGGTCCGTGTTTGGCGTCAATATTCCTCCGCTAACATAATAGTGAGTATGCGTGTTGTGACAGCTGGATCACTGGGATCGGGTGAGTGCATCTGTAGATCAATGTCGTAGTAATCGATTTTCCAAAAGATGGTGTTTTCTCCAAATTGAATTGAGCCGAAGTCATGCTCGAAATATGGGTCGTTAATGGGTGTGAAGTCTTTGTATTTACGGACCTTGTCCAGAATGTAGGCGACATCAACCTTGCCCAGCTCAGAAACGCCTTGAGTAATCACCACACGACACTCACCAAATGTTTGCCGTGCATGATCATTAAGTTCTGCTATTTTTGCCGTGGTAGCGTCAGGCATGCGCTGAAGCTTTGTCAGCACTTGGTTTGACTGCAGGTTTGCGCTCTGCTATTAGCTTGTCTCGTCGCGCTATGATGGGATCACGCTTCATACTGCGATCGACTGTTTTGAATGTTAATTTTGCCAAATGTGTCATCTGCGCATCTTGCTGTTTGATTACAGCTAAAGCGTATGTTCACTTTGATAATTGGACTACCGAAAATACAGTCAAGTATATGATTTTATGTAATAATATCTTATTACAGGAGATGGCGTGAATACGTGCAGTATCGTTTCTATTTAATTGCATATGGTTAACCAGCGCATATACACCGACCCTACGCTCATAAAAAAGCGTCTAACGGTTTGCTCCGCTGACGCTGTATATCTTACTGTGTGTGTTACGGTCTTTGTTCGATCATCTTCGTTTGAGCTTTGTAGATGTTTTGTGTTGTTTCCTAACAGTAGTTTGAACAACTGCTCGTGAACAAGGATAAGCTACTGCTTGCGCCTTTGGCATTTGTCGTGTTCAAACTGCTCAGGTGATTGCTGCGCGAAGGGGCTTAGCCACGCTCCATCATCTGCAAATCACTGCATGCCTCATATGCTGCCTTTTGATCGTCTAATGCCTGTTGCGCTTGCCTAAGCCAGAGTGGGCTGGCTGCCCTTTGAATGCGTTGTGCCTGTTGTTGAGTATAGTGCTCATCCAATGCATGATCCGTGAGGTAATAGGACTGCTCTACAGTCCAACTGAGCTTGTCCAGAATAGTATCACTGCCCATGCGCCAATACTCGTGTGTGACGTAGCTGGCCACTGCGGTACGGTCCTGCACTGGCATGATCCAATTTTTAGCCAATGGCGCTGTTTGCGCATGGTGTTGCGCCCACACAGCGTTGAGTAAACAGCACATGCTCTCTGTGTTGTTCGGTGGGCTCTTCATTACAAAGTGAACGTGATAGTTCTCGTGATCTGAGCCTTCGTGGGCAAAGCACCAGCGCGGCACGCGCATGTTCTGACGTTCAGCAGCTTTGCCAAAGAACATACGATCAATCCGGTTCCAGTAGCTGCGCAGGAGTTTATCAGCGCTGCTACGTCCAATGGCTCTGCCATTCACAAACTTAAGTGTGCCAAACACATTCCAGTCTTGTGTCAGTAAGTGACCAATCAAAGCCTGTCGTTCTTGTTTGCGCTGTTCATATATCATGCTCGTCTCCGCATGTATTTATCAACGAGACAAGAAAACCCTGCAAAAACGGCTTTAACTTATGAACAGCGCAGCAAACGGCTCACAAACACCGCATCTTCGCTCAATCGAGATAAATACCAGTGCAAGCAGCGCATTGGAGGCTACATATGAGCATAAGCTTACTAGAACACCTAAGAGACGAATTGATCGCCACTGGCATTGTGCAGAACACCCCAGAGTTTTGTCGCAGCTGGCTTGGGCGCAGTGAAGGATATATCCGTGTGCTGCGTTATAACCGCATTGATCCAAGTGTAGAGACGCTGGCGATTTGTTCTAACAAGCTAGGCCATTATGCAGCGCGTCTGAATGGCTCAGATGCTGACAATCATAAAGCGTGGGCACTTAAGTTGATCAACCTCAAAGCCCTATGTGACAGTGCCATTTCAAGGCAAGCTGAGGCTGTGTGGCGTGCACCAGAAAGGATGGCGCCATGAGTGGACATCCGAAATGGGTTATACAGCCTCAAAAATCTGCGCTGTGGTTTTTTATAGGCCAGTACTTAACAATCCGAGGTGGTCTTTTGCAGGCCCCAAGCGCGCGAGTTAGGGGGCACCGCAATGAACGATCGTGAAGAGCTGCGCCGCCTGATTGATGTGATTGAGAAAGGCTCTGGCAGTGGCAGTCTTGAGCAAGCGGTGGACGATATTAAACTCTTTGCAAATACAGCTAGCTTTCTCGCCAACGCGCTGGATACGCGGCTCAAGAGCAAAGGCGCCAAGCCAAGGAGTAAATCAAAACCTACGAAGACTGTGGGGCAACCAAAACCACCTGCACCCTCGATACCAAAATCTGCAAACACACCAAAGGCACAAGACACCACATCGGGAATGCCTTCAGCGATCAGCACAGCAATATCACAGGCAGATTATGATAGGCTCAAGCCGCAGGTTACACAGGCACCACTGGGTAGC
>JACLAD010008648.1_pt1 | contig 32611 bp, 33 predicted proteins | sample 8027901 | NCBI WGS metagenome assembly JACLAD01 (sample SAMN15725071, study PRJNA655200) | protist metagenome | isolation source: fluorescence activated cell sorting (FACS) single amplified genomes of... | place: Spain: Blaines Bay Microbial Observatory, Mediterranean Sea | collected 2016-07-05 | reverse complement strand
TGCCGCGCGACGTGGTGGTGGCCGCCAAATTCGAGGCGAATGCCGATACGGCGGTGCGCGCCGCCGATGCAGTGAAGCCGGGCGAGATGATCCTCGATTTAGGCCCCGACAGCGTCGACGCCTATGCCGAGGCGCTCGAAGGCTGCAAGACGCTGATCTGGAACGGACCCTTGGGCGCATTCGAGACGCCGCCCTTCCACACCGCTACGGTCGAGCTGGCCCGCTATGCCGCGAAGCTGACGAAAGAGGGCAAGCTGACCTCCGTCGCGGGCGGCGGGGACACGGTCGCGGCGCTCAACATGGCCGGCGTCGCCGACGATTTCACATACATCTCCACCGCAGGGGGCGCGTTCCTTGAATGGATGGAGGGGAAGACGCTTCCAGGCGTCGCGGCCTTGAGCCGGAATTGAGGAAGGAAACGAGTAGAATGGCGGAACGCAATCTGGACGACCTGAACGCGGTCGCCCGCGCCATGGTCGCCCCCGGCAAGGGTATCCTCGCCGCAGACGAATCGACCGGTACGATCAAGAAGCGCTTCGACTCCATCTCGGTCGAGAGCACGGAAGACAATCGCCGCGACTATCGCGAGCTGCTCTTCCGCACCGAAACCGCGATGCGTGAGCACATCTCGGGCGTGATCCTGTTCGACGAGACGATCCGCCAGAAGGCAGCGGACGGCACGCCGCTGACCAAGCTGATCACCGATGCGGGCTCGATCCCGGGCATCAAGGTCGACAAGGGCGCCAAGCCGCTGCCCTTCGCGCCGGGCGAGAAGGTGACAGAGGGGCTCGACGGCCTGCGCGAGCGGCTCGCGGAATATTACGATCTCGGCGCGCGCTTCGCCAAGTGGCGGGCGGTGATCGATATCGGACGGGGCGGGGACGTAAGCATTCCTTCCGCCGACTGCCTGCGCACGAACATGCATGCGCTCGGCCGCTATGCGGCACTGTGTCAGGAGGCCAACATCGTTCCCATCGTGGAGCCGGAAGTCCTGATGGACGGCGATCACGACATCGACCGGTGCTTCGAGGTGACGGCGGCGGGCCTGCGGCTTCTCTATGATGAGCTCTTCATCCAGCGTGTCGCGCTCGAAGGCACGATCCTGAAGCCGAACATGATCGTTCCGGGCAAGAAGGCGCACGCGCAGGCGTCGAGCGAGGAGATCGCGGAGAAGACGGTGAAATGCTTCCGCGAGACCGTGCCGGCGGCCGTGCCGGGCATCGTCTTCCTCTCGGGCGGCCAGTCCGAGACCGAGGCGACCGAGAACCTCAACACTATGAACAAGATGTACAAGGACGAGATGCCCTGGTCTCTCTCCTTCTCCTATGGGCGGGCGCTCCAGGCCTCCGCGCTCGACGCGTGGAAAGGGCAGGCGGGCAATGTCGCCGCGGCGCAGCGCGCCTTCGACCACCGTGCCAAGATGAACGGGCTCGCCCAGCAGGGCGCCTGGTCCGATGCGGTGGAGGACGCCGCCTGAAGGGGCTGCCACTGATCTCGAATTGAACGAAGGCCGCAGCGGAATACTCGCTGCGGCCTTCGCGCCCCTTTGCCGCCGGACGGTTTGCCTCTACGCTTCGGATACTCTTTTCCTTGGATATTCCGATGCGCTTCCTTATCGCCACGCTGCTTGTCGCCGCCGTCCTTCTCGCCGCGCCCGCTCCGGCTCTGTCGCGGGGCGCTCCCGACAGCTTCGCCGATCTCGTCGAGCGCGTCATGCCGGCGGTGGTGAACGTCTCAACCTCGCAGACCGTGCTTCCGGGCGGAAGCGACGGCCAGGCGGTCTCGCTCGGATCGGGTTTCATCATCGACGAGAGCGGCATCGTGGTGACGAACAATCACGTCATCGCGGAGGCCGACGAAATCCTCGTCATCCTCGCGGACGGCACGGAATATCCTGCCCGCCTGCGCGCGGCCGACCGCGAAACCGATCTCGCCGTGCTGCAGATCGAGGCGGACGAAAACTTCCCCCATGTCCGCTTCGGCGACAGCGACGAGCCGCGAGTGGGTGACTGGGTCGTCGCCATCGGCAACCCCTTCGGCCTTGGCGGGTCGGTCAGCGCCGGCATCATCTCGGCGCAGAACCGCGATATCGACTCCGGCCTCTATGACGACTTCATCCAGACCGATGCCGCCATCAACAGGGGCAATTCGGGCGGACCCCTCTTCGACATGGACGGCCGGGTGATCGGCGTGAATACCGTGATCTTCAGCCAGACCGGCGGCTCGGTCGGCGTCGGCTTCGCCGTGCCGGGCAATCTCGCCCAGAGCGTGGTGCGCCAGCTCATCCGATACGGCGAGACGCAGCGCGGCTTCCTCGGCGTGACGCTGGACGAGGTGACGCGCGATACGCAGCGCCGTCTGGAACTTGCCAGCCGGGAGGGAGCGGTTGTCGTGCGCGCCCGGGCGAATTCTCCTGCCGCCGAGGCGGGGCTGCGGACGGATGACGTGATCCTGCGCTTCGCGGGCAAGGAGATTTGGGAACGGCGAGATCTGACGCGGGCGGTTGCCGACACGGCCGTCGGCGAGACCGTCTCGCTGCTGGTGCTGCGCGAAGGCCGACGCATTCCTCTCGAAGTGACGCTGGCCCGGCGGGAAACGGCTCTGGCTGCGGCTCTGGGGGCGCCTGCCGTCGCGGCGGCGGGACTGACGCTTCAGGCCGCCACGCGCGAAGTGCGGGCCGCCTACGGGCTGGCTGAGGATGTCGAAGGCGTCGTCGTCACCTCGGTCGATCCGCAAAGCGCGCTCAGCAGCGCCCTGCGGCCCGGTGACGTGATCCTGGAAGTGGGGTGGAACGAAGCGCGCGATCCCGGCGCCGTGGCCGACCAGCTGGCGCGCCTGCGCGAGGTTCGGTCCGGCCCCGTCCAGATCCTGGTGCAGCGCGGCGACAGGCTGTTCTACGAGACCATCAAGCCCTGAAGCTTCGCCTCGAGCCCGTCCGGCAGGGCGCGGGTCACCGCCTCGGCGGATGCCCGGATATGCCGGGGTTGCGTCGTCGTGGTCAGGATCAGGTCGGGCGAGAGGGTTTCGCGGACGAAGGCGAGGGCGAGGGCCGCGGGCGTCCAGCCGGGCTCCTCGTGGAGCCATCGCGCCCGCCGCGCCATGCGCAGCTCGTCTCTGTTCTTGAGAAGCGCGCGGATGGCGTACCAGGCGCCTGAGGCTGTTCGCGGGAGGAGGAGATCCCGCCGCCACAGGCCCTGCGCCAGGGGCGCGACGATGGCGATTTTCTTACCCTGCCGCTGCCCCTCTTTCAGTGCGGCGGCGTTATGCTGGCGCAGCACGTTGTAAGGAGCCATCAGCCAGTCGATTCCGCCAGTGTTCGCGGCATGGGCCAGCTGCCTGCCATCGCTGCAGCTCCCGATGGCACGGATGAGGCCTCGGTCCTTCATCTCGCGCAGGGAAGGCAGGCACTCGTCGATCTGGCGCTCGTCCGGACCGTGCAGATAGAGGATATCGAGGGCGGGCACGCCCAGATGCGCCAATGTCTCCTCCACCTGCAGACGCAGGCGGGCCGGGGAGAAGTCCTTGGCGATCTTTCCGTCGCCGGCAGGGAAAGAGCCGGTCTTGCTGCTGAGGCAGAGCGCACTTTTCTTCGCGCCGCCTTCGACCTCCAGCCGCGCCAGCAGGCGGCCGAGGCGGGGCTCGGCCTGTCCGCCCGCATAGGACGGGCTCGTGTCGAGATGCCGGACGCCGGCATCCAGAGCCGCCCCCAGCACGCGCGCCGCCTTGGCTTCGGAGAACCAGGGCATGGCCCAGGGGCCGGAGGCCCCGAAGCCGAGGCTGGACGGCGCTGACACCGGCTTCAGTCCTTGGGTGCCGTCTCCAGCGCGAGGGCGTGGAGTTCCCCGCCCATCCGGCCTTTCAGCGCCTTGTAGACGAGCTGGTGCTGCTGCACGCGGTTCAGCCCGTCGAAGGCGGACGAGATGATGCGCGCCTTGTAGTGGTCGCCATCGCCCGCGAGATCGGTGATCTCGACCTCGGCATCGGGCATGGCGTCCAGGATCAGCGTGCGGATGTCGTCGGCGGCCATGGGCATGGTTTGGGTTTCCTCGGGCGTCTCGAACAAAGAGGGCAGGGTGTCTTCGTGCAGGCGGTGCAGCGCGAGGAGGTCGAGCCTGTCCTTGCCGTCGAGCACGATCGCGTCGCCGCCGAAGACGCCGAGGCGGCTCGCCTGCACGCCGCCCATGGCGCATTTCAGAACGACGCTGTCCGCTTCTGCGGCCGGTACGGCGATCAGGTAGCGGCCCTGATCCTCACCGAACCAGTAGGCGGCTCTGCGTTCCTTGACCGGCGTCGTCAAAGCGAGGCCTTCGCCGCAGCCAAGCGCCATTTCCGCCGCTGCGACGAGGATGCCGCCATCGGAAACGTCGTGCACGGCCGTGACCGGGCTCGTGCCGATCAGCTTGCGGACAAGCTCGCCCGCCTTGCGTTCGGCGCCGAGGTCCACGGGCGGCGGCGCGCCCTCGGTCAGGGCGAAGAGATCGCGCAGATAGAGCGACTGGCCGAGCCAGCCGCGCGTGACGCCGAGGGCGATCAGCGCATCGCCCGCGCGGGCGCCATCCATCCGGGCGCTTGTCTTGGCATCGTGAAGAAGTCCTACCGCGCCGATTGCGGGGGTGGGCGGAATGCCCTTGCCGCTCGTTTCGTTGTAGAGCGAGACATTGCCGGAGACGACGGGCGTTCCGAGCGCTTCGCATGCCTCGGCCATGCCTTCGAGGCAGCCGACGAACTGCGCCATGATCTCGGGCTTTTCGGGATTGGCGAAGTTCAGGCAATTGGTGATCGCCAGCGGTTCGGCGCCGACCGCGCAGAGATTGCGGTAGCATTCGGCAACCGCCTGCTTTCCGCCCATGCGCGGGTCGGCGAGGCAGTAGCGCGGCGTAACGTCGGTCGAGATCGCGAGCGCCTTTTCCGTGCCGTGCACGCGGACCATGGCCGCATCGCCGCCGGGGCCCTGCACGGTGTCGCCCATGACGGTGTGATCGTATTGCGACCAGATCCAGCTGCGCGAGCTGAGATCGGGCGACGCCACCATCCGCGCGAGCGCGGTCAGCATCGTGTCGCCGGACGGGGTGTCGGCGAGGCTGACGTTTGTCTCCTCCTCCTCGGTCTCGACCTCGGCCACGCCCGTTTCGCCGAGATTCCGCGCCGCCGACAGGAAGGCGTCGAAGACGTCCGAGGGCGCATCGATGCTGGCGCGGGCGAGGATCGTCACCTGCCGCTTGCCTTCGGTGATGCCGATGCCCGCGACATCGGCGCGGCCCGCAAGCGTCTCCTCGATCAGGGCGGAGGTGACGGCGTCGAGATCGCCGTCCTTGAGCGTCAGCCGGACCTCGGCCTCGCGCACGACGACCTTGGGGTCTTCGAGCACCGGCACGTCGGGCAGGGCGGTATGCGCCCGGTCATAGTTCGGGGCCTCGTCGGCGAGCGGTCCGATGGGGAGGTCCGCGACCACCTCGCCGCTGTGGCGGATGACGAGCTTGCCCGTATCGGTCGTCTCTCCGATCACGGCGAAATCGACGCCCCATTTTTCGAAGATGGCGCGCGCCTCGTCTTCATGGCCCGGCTTGAGGACCATGAGCATGCGCTCCTGGCTCTCCGACAGCATCATCTCATAGGCCGTCATGCCCTCTTCGCGCTGGGGCACGTTGTCGAGGTTCATGTCGAAGCCGCCAGCGCCCGCCGCGATGCCGCCCGCGGCCATCTCGACCGAGGAGGAGGTGAGGCCGGCGGCCCCCATGTCCTGGATCGCGAGGATCGCATCCTTCGCCATCAGCTCGAGGCAGGCCTCGAGAAGCAGTTTCTCGGTGAACGGGTCCCCGACCTGCACGGTGGGGCGCTTCTCCTCGGAGGCCTCGTCGAATTCGGCCGAGGCCATAGTGGCCCCGTGAATGCCGTCGCGGCCGGTCTTGGAGCCGACATAGACGACCGGATTGCCCGCGCCCTCGGCCGCCGAAAGGAAGATCTTGTCCTGATCGGCGATGCCGACGCACATGGCGTTGACGAGGATGTTGTCGTCATAGGCCGTGTCGAAATTCGTCTCGCCGCCCACCGTCGGCACGCCCATGCAGTTCCCGTAGCCGCCGATCCCGGCCACGACGCCGGACAGAAGGCGCTTGGTCTTCGGATGATCGATCGAACCGAAGCGCAGCGCGTTCATCATCGCCACGGGCCGCGCGCCCATGGTGAAGACGTCGCGCATGATGCCGCCCACGCCCGTCGCCGCGCCCTGATAGGGCTCGATGAAGCTGGGGTGGTTGTGGCTCTCCATCTTGAAGATGACCGCCTGCCCGTCGCCGATATCGACCACACCGGCGTTCTCGCCGGGGCCGTGGATCACGCGCTCGCCCTTGGTCGGCAGCTTGGCGAGATGGCGGCGGGAGGATTTGTAGGAGCAGTGCTCGGACCACATGACCGAGAAGATGCCGAGCTCGAGAAGGTTCGGCTCTCGGCCGAGCGAGCTGACGAGGCGGTCGTACTCTTCGGGCTTCAGGCCGTGCTCGGCGATTACATCGGGAGAATGCGTCACTGGATCGCCTCGATAAGCTGGCGGAAGAAGACGGCGCCGTCCTCGCCGCCCAAGAGGGGGGAGATGACCCGCTCGGGGTGGGGCATCATGCCGAGCACATTGCCCTTTTGGTTGAGGACGCCCGCGATGGCGCGGGCCGAGCCGTTGACGTTCTCGACATAGCGGAAGGCGACGCGTCCCTCGCCCTCGATGCGGTTCAGCGTCTCTTCGTCGGCTTCGAAATTGCCGTCGTGATGGGCGACCGGGAAGCGGACATAGGCGCCGCTCTCATAGCCCCTCGTGAAGGGGCTGTCCGTCGAATCGACCCGCAGCGTCCGCATGCCGCAGACGAAATCGATATGCGCATTGCGCAGGAGCGCGCCGGGCAAAAGGCCCGCCTCGGTCAGGATCTGGAAGCCGTTGCAGATGCCGAGGACCGGCACGCCGTCGCCTGCGCGCTTCGCCACTTCCGCCATGATCGGCGAGCGGGCGGCCATGGCGCCGGAGCGCAAATAGTCGCCATAGGAGAAGCCGCCGGGCACGACGATTAGGTCGGCCTGCGGCAGCTCGGTCTCGGCATGCCAGACCATTGCGGGTTCTTTGCCGGTCGCGGCATGGAGCGCGACCTGCGCGTCTCTGTCGCAATTGGCGGCGGGGTGAACGATGACGGCGGTTTGCATGCGGGGGGTCTAGGGGGCCCGGCGCGCCGCCGCAACGCAGCTTTGCGCCTTTGGCGGCTTGTCCGCGGCGCTCGAAGGACGACCTTCGGGAGCGAAGACGCTTTGAGGAGGCAGCATGACCAAAATCGCGATCGTCTATCATTCGGGCTACGGCCACACCAAGCTCCAGGCAGAGGCCGTGCGCGACGGCGCGCAAGGGGTGGAGGGAACGGAGGTCCTGTTCCTGACCGCGCAGGAGGCCGAGGCGGATCTCGACCGGCTCGACGATGCCGATGCCATCATCTTCGGCGCCCCGACCTATATGGGCTCGGCCTCCGCGCCGATGAAATCCTTCATGGACGCGACATCCAAACCCTGGTTCGCGCAGAAGTGGAAGGACAAGGTCGCCGGCGGCTTCACGAACAGCGGCGGCCTGTCGGGGGACAAGGTCCAGACGCTCGAGCAGTTCGTGATCCTGGCGAGCCAGCACGGCATGATCTGGGTGCCCAATGCGCTGGGCAACGAGACCCAGCAGGAAGGCTGGGCCAGCGGCGATCCGAGCGGCATCAACCGCGTCAGCGGCTTCCTCGGCGCCATGGCACAGTCCGAGAATGCCGAGCCGGGGCCGAACAACCCGCCGCAGGGCGATATCAAGACCGCCCGCCTCTATGGCGGACGCATCGCCAAGGCCGCGCAGCGTTGGGGCCGGGGCAAGCTCGACTAAGATAGGGTAGAGAATTGAGCAAAGGAAAAGGGCGCCCCGAGGGGCGCCCTTTTTCATGCAGAAGCGCGAGACCTTACTTGATCTTGCCTTCCTTGAAGTCGACGTGCTTGCGCGCGATCGGATCGTATTTCCGCATGACCATCTTCTCGGTCATCGTGCGCGTGTTCTTCTTGGTGACGTAGAAGAAGCCGGTGTCCGCCGTGGAGTTGAGGCGAATCTTGATGGTGGTCGGTTTGGCCATGACGAGGCGTCCCTGTTCGGGTGATCGGAACGCGGGAAAATAACGGCGCGGCGCGGCGTGTCAACGCGGAACCGGACCTCACCCGGCCGTGAAATGGTGAGAATGATTATCAAAGTAATTGAGAACGACTTTCATAGTAAGGAACAAACATAGTTTCGTTTTGCTGTTGAGGGGGCAGAACCGAATTGATAGGAGGGTGTTGGACACACGTAATCGATCGACGGAGGCTGATATGCACTGCCAAACTTGCGCTCATTTCTACGACGACGGCTCGCAATGCCGCCGCTACGCCCCGCAGCCCAAAGAGCAGGACGCCAAGGCCCAATGGCCCACGGTCGGCGCTCAGGACTGGTGCGGCGAGTATCAGGCGGACCATGCCAAGGAAGGCAAGACGACGGCGGCTTAACCACCCCCGTTCCGTGAGAGAAAAAGGGCCGGCCTGCGCCATGCAGGCCGGCCCTTTTTCGTGACCTGTCGGTAAGAAGAAGGGGCTTGCAGCAGGAATGAGAATGATTATCATTCCGGCATGATCATCACCCAAGACGACCTCTGGACGCTTCGCCACCTCCGCGCCGCCTGGTCTGCGGACGAGGCCGAACGCCGCGCTTCCGCCGAGGCGCTCGCGCAATATCCCGGGCGCGCTGAAGGCCGCGTGGCAGGCTGGGCCTTTTCGAGGGCCGCGAGCGCGCTCGCCCGCAATGCTCGCCGTCCCTTGCGGATCGGAGAGGGGATCGCGCCCAGCCACGATGAGCGGACGCTCCTGAAGGTCGCTCGGGCAGTGGCCGAGAGCGATTGGGATGCGGCGGACAACGCTGCGCGCTGGCTGATCCGGCGCCACGGCATCGCCGATTTCACCGAAGCGCTCGCCCCGGCGGCCTGCGCTGCTTACGGCAGATCCGCTCCGCGCCGCGCGAAAACAGCGCACGCATAAGCCGCGAGAATTCCAACGATCAGGACGGTCATGCCTTCATGGCCGGCCGTTCCGCGAATCGCGCCGGCGGCCATCGGTCCCACAATCGCTCCCAGCCCCCAGGCCAGAGCATAGCCCGTGCTGGCTGCGGTGAGCCGCGGGCCTTGGAACCGGTCCCCAAGCAGGATCAGCCCCGTGGTCGAGATCCCTCCGACGAGGCCTCCCAGGAAGAAGACGCAGACGAAAAGGCTCGGCACCGCGTCGTCCGCCAGCAGCAGGGCGGCCGCCGCGAGCGTCGCGCCGATGGCGCAGCCGAGCAGCATGCGCAGAATGCCGATGCGGTCGGCGGCCTGCCCGATCAGATATTGCAGGGCGAGGAGGCCGATCCCGTAGGCCGTGACGACTTCCGCCGCGACGCGCTCTCCGAAACCTACCTCGATTGCCAGCACCGGCAGGAAGACGAGCATCGCGCTCTCGACCGCGCCGAAGACGGAGGAGGCGCCGAACGTCACGGGCGCGGTCTTCATTACGGGCAGGACACGCATTTCCGAGCCTTCCGGCTCCGCGCGCGGCGCGCGGGCGAGCAGGATGGGGATGGCGGCGAGAGAGAAGATCGCGATCCCCGCAAGGAACGGCGCGATGCCGTCATATCCCGTCCGCGACAGCATGAGGGGGCCGAGGGCGAAGCCGAGCGCGAGGCAGGTCGAATAGATGCCGATCATCCGGCCCCGCTGCTCGGGCGGCGCGGCGCCGTTGATCCAGACCTCCGACCCCACGAACATTCCCGACGCGCCCATGCTGAAGAGGAAGCGCAGGGGATACCAGGCCGGAATGAAGTCGCCCGCCGCATAGATGGCGAGATAGGGTCCGATCATCACGGCGATGCTCAGAAGCAGGAAGCGCTTGAGCCCGAGGCGCGCGATCAGCCTCGGATAGAGCGGCGTGGCGACCACGACGGCAATCGCGCCGACGCCGGTATTCGCGCCGATGACGAAGTCCGATGCGCCATAGCGCTCGAGCAGCACCGCGAAGAGTGGAATCGAATGCCCGAAACCCGCGCCGGCGACCGAGATCGCGGCGATGGCTGCGAACAGGCCGAGCATCCGCTCCCGCGTCGCCGCGGGGGCAGCGTCTGTCGTGCTGGCGCTCATCGTGCGGAGGGGGCTGCTCGCCGGGAAGAAGAGGGGCGGGGCGTCATGCTGCGCTACATGACGGCTCCCTTGCCTCCCGGCAAGCCGCCGCGGGCCTGCGAAGCGGCTGTGCCGCAGGCTGGATCGGGAGCGCGAAACATCGTCTCATCCTGCCCGCTGGAAACCATGCCAAGGGAGCGCGTAATGCGACCGATCCTGTTCCTCGCCGCGCTGCTGAGCCTGTCGGCCTGCGGCATCAATGACGTGCCCGACAAGCGCAACACCGTCGATGCGGCCTGGGCGGAGGTGCAGAACCAGTATCAGCGCCGGGCGGACCTGATCCCCAATCTCGTGCGCACGGTCGAAGGCTATGCGCAGCAGGAGCGGGACGTGCTGCGCGAGGTGGTCGAGGCACGCTCCCGCGCAAGCTCGATCCAGCTCAGCGCCGACGATCTGACCGACCCGCAAAGGGTCGCGCAGTTCGAGGCGGCGCAGGCGCAGCTGTCGGGCGCGCTGTCCCGCCTCCTGGTGACGGTCGAGCGCTATCCCGAGCTGCGCTCCAACGAGAACTTCCTCGCCCTGCAGTCGCAGCTCGAAGGCACCGAGAACAGGATCGCCATCGCCCGCCGCGACTATATCGCGACGGTGCAGGACTATAATCGCGAGTTCATGGTGCTGCCCGACCGCTGGGTCGCGGCGATCTTCAATGGCGGCTATGAGCGCGCCGCCCCCTTCGAGGCGGCGCCGCAAGCGCAGGAGGCGCCGGAGGTCTCCTTCGGCACGGACGGGTGAGCCTGCTGCGCATCGTTCTTCTCTGCCTCCTCCTCGCTGTGCCCGCCCGGGCGGCGGAGCCGTCCTTCCCCGAGCTTACGGGCCGGGTGGTCGATCTGGCGGACATCCTGCCGCCAGAGACAGAGGCGGCGCTGAGCCGCAGGCTGGCGGTGTGGGAGGAGCGCTCCTCCGACCAGATCGTCATCGTCACCGTGCCGGACCTTCAGGGGCTCGAGATCGAGGATTACGGCTACCGCCTCGGCCGCGCCTGGGGCATCGGGGTCGCCGAAGGCGAGGCGGGCCGCGCCCTCGACAATGGCGCGCTGCTGATCGTCGCGCCGAACGAGCGCGAGGTCCGGATCGAGGTCGGCTACGGGCTCGAACCCGAGCTGACCGATGCCGTGACCTCGACCATCCTCCGCCGGGCCGTGCTGCCGCGCTTTCGCGAGGGCGACTATGCCGGCGGCGTCACGGCCGGCACGGAAGCCATTATCGCCGTTTTGTCCGGCGAGGGGGGCGAGTGGCAGGACCGGCGGGAACGCGCGGGCGAGCGCCCGATGGCTGATGGCGAAGGCGGCATACCCTGGCCGCTTCTGGTCTTCGTTGTCCTGTTCGTGCTCCCGCCGCTTCTCGGCCGGCTCCGGCGCGAGCGGGTGATGTTCGATTCGGAGCGTGACCGGCATCGGCGCCACGACCCCGCGCTCGATGGCCTCGCCTGGGTCCTGGCCGCACAGGCCGCGAGCGGCGGCAGGCGAGGCGGGTTCTCATCGGGCGGCGGGTTCGGCCATGGTGGGTTCTCGGGCGGCGGCTTCGCCGGAGGGGGCGGCAGTTTCGGCGGAGGAGGGGCATCGGGATCATGGTAGCGGTTTTCGAGGAGGAAGAGCGCGCACGGATAGAGGCGGCGGTCGCGGAGGCTGAACGAGCCTGCGGCGCGGAGATCGTGGTGATGGTGGTGCGGGCCGCCACCGATTACCGCGCGCTCGAATTCCTGCTCGCAGCGATCCTGGCGCTGGCGCTGCCGGGCCTTCTCCTGGCTTTCCCGGCCGTTCCCGCGCTCTTCATCTGGCTCGCTCAGCTCGTGCTCTTCGTTCTTCTGGGGGTCTCGTTCCCAGCGATGTCGCTCGGGCGGCGCATAGTGGGGCGGGCGCGGCGCGAGCGGGATGTCCGGGCCGCGGCCGAAGCGCAGTTCTACGCACACGGCCTGCGGCGGACGCGCGCGAGGGCAGCGGTGCTTCTCTTCGTGGCGCTCGAGGAACGGATGGTCGAGCTGCTCTACGACGACGCAGCGGGCGCCGCGGTCAGCCCGGCCGAATGGCGCGGGCTCGCGGGGCAACTCGCGCGGCGCATGAAGGCGCGCGAGACGGTCGCGGGACTGGAGGAGGCAGCTGCCCGCGCCGCCGAACTTCTCGCGCCCCACCTGCCGCCTGACGAGAGCGACAAGAACGAGCTGCCGGACCTTATCGTCCGTTCCTAGCCGTCGGTCAGGCTGCCGAGTTCGGTCCGCAGCTCGGCGAGGCCGAGATTCTTCTCGGACGAAGTGAGCAGCACGTTCGGATGCGCGGCCGGGCGCTTGGCGATCGCCTCGGCAACGGCTGCCGTCACCGCCTTGGCGGCGGGCGGCTTGATCTTGTCCGATTTGGTCAGGACGATCTGATAAGGCACGGCGGCCACGTCGAGCGTGTCCATCGTCGTGCCGTCCACCGGTTTCAGCCCGTGACGGCTGTCGATCAGCACGCAGACCCGCCGCAGGTTGGGCCGTCCGCTGAGATAATCGAGCGTCAGGCCGGTCCAGCTTTCCACGTCGCTGCGGCTCGCGCGGGCATAGCCGTAGCCCGGCAGGTCCACCAGGCGAAGCTGACCGCCCAGGTCGAAGAAGTTGAGTTCGCGCGTGCGGCCCGGCGTGTTCGACGTTCGCGCCAGCGCCTTCCTGCCGGTCAGCGCATTGAGAAGGCTCGACTTGCCAACATTGGACCGTCCCGCGAACGCGACCTCCGGCAGGTCGGCTTCGGGAAGGCCCTCCATGCGCACGACCCCCAGCGAGAAATCGCAGGGGCCGGCGAAGAGCTTTCGGGCGTCTTCGGGTGTCATGCCTATTCGGCGGGCTTGTTCGTGTTCGCGGCCAGCCGCTTCCTGCCGAAGCTCGACTTGATGTTGCCGAGGATGTCCGGATCGGCGCCCGCCCGCTTCATGATCACATATTGCTGGATGACGCCGAGCAGCGTGTTCCAGAACCAGTAGAGCACGAGGCCTGCTGCAAAAGGCGCGAAGATGAAGACGAAGAAGAACGGCATCAGGCCGAAGATCTTCGCCTGCATCGGATCGGGCGGCGGCGGGTTCAGCTTGGTCTGCACCCACATGGCGATACCCATGAGAAGCGGCAGGATGCCGATGCCCAGGAACGCGCCGACCACCGGCACCACGCTCGGGTCATAGGGCAGGAGGCCGAACAGGTTGAAGATGGTCGTCGGGTCCTGCTCGGACAGGTCCTCGATATAGAGGAAGGGCTGGTGGCGCAGCTCGATCGTCGTGAAGAGCACTTTGTAGAGCGCAAAGAAGATCGGCATCTGCGCCAGAATCGGCAGGCAGCCTGCGGCAGGATTGATCTTGTGACGCTTGTAGAGCGCCATCATCTCCTGCTGCATTTTCATCTGGTCGTCCTTGTGACGCTCGCGCAGCGCCGTGACCTCGGGCTGCACTTTCCGCATCTTCGCCATCGACCGGTAGGAGGCATTGGCGAGCGGGAAGAGGATCGCCTTGATGACCAGCGTCAGAGCGAGGATGGCGACGCCCCAATTGCCGAAGATGTTCGCGAAGAATTGGAGGCCGGCAAAGATCGGCTGGGTCAGGAAGAACAGGAAGCCCCAGTCGATCGCCTTGTCGAAATCGTGGATACCGATTTCGCGCTCATACTCACGCAGAAGGGAGACGCGCTTCGGGCCTGCGAAGATCTCGCCTGCCACCGTCGCCCGCTCTCCGGGCTGCAGGATCGTCGGCGCGAGCTGGTAGGAGGTGCGGAAGACCGGATCGTCCGCGGTTCCAAGCTGCTTCACCTCGGCCTCGAAGGGCACGTCCTGTGGCGGGATCGCGGCCGAGAGCCAGTATTTGGAGCTCATGCCGACCCAGCCGCCGACGCCTTCCTGCGCGAAGCCGCCCTTCTTGATGACCTTGTTGTACTTGCGCTCCATCAGCCGGTCGCCGGCGACGGTGACGGGGCCCTCGAACAGGATCGCCCCCTTGCGCAGGTTTTCGGGAATGCCTCGCTGCATGACGAGCGAGAAGGGCAGGAGGGTCTGCGCCTCGCCGGTGGCATTCGCCACCGTGTGTTCGGTCGAGATGAGATAGCGATCGTCGATCGAGAAGGTCAGACGGTGCTCGATCCCGTTCGAATTGCGCGTGAGTGTGACGGGAGTCGACGGCGTCAGGACGGCGCCTTCCTCGGCCTCCCAGACGGCGCGATCCCCGACATCGGCGCCCACGGCCATACCCGGGATGATGTATTGCGCGATGCCAGAGCGGGCCGGGCTCAGCAGGATCACCCGCGGCGACTCGTCGTCTGTCTCGATGTGGTAGTTCTTGAGCGTGAGGTCGTCGAGCCGGGCACCGCGCAGATTGATCGAACCGGTCAGCTCGGGCGTGTCGATCGGCACGCGGCCCGGCGCGGCCTTGAGGGCGTCGATCCTGCTGAGCGTCGCATCGACGGCGGGGGCTTCGAGACCGGCGGTGACGTCCGCGCCCGCGCGCTCTGCCGCTTCGATCCCGGCTTCGCGCTGCTGGGCCTCGTAGGCCTCCTGCTGCGGCGAGAGGACGAGCTGGTTCCACCCGATCAGGATCAGCCCGGTCAGGACGAGCGCGAGAAGAAGATTGCGGTCCATGGAAGTTCCGTTCGGCAGCGGGCGGCGGCGCGGAACTCACATTTGTGCGAAGGTGAGCTCGGTCAACCGTTCGCGCGGTCTATGAGCGCGCCGCGGAGATCGTCAAGAAGGGCGTCGAACGGCCGGTCCGCGGCGCCCGGTCGGGCGATCAGGACATAATCCGTGCCGGGCCGTCCAAGCTCCGGCAGGACCTGCCGCGCAGCCTCGCGGAATCGGCGCTTGATCCGGTTCCGGCAGACGGCGTTGCCGATCTTCTTGGTGACGGTGAAGCCGACCCGCATTTCGGCAGATCCGTTGGGCATGCTCTGCAAGAGAAAAGCTGGCGTGCCACATCGCCGTCCCTTGCGCAGGCGCAGGAAGTCGGCCCTGCGCCGGAGGACGGTGTAGGGCGGCAGCTTAGGCGGAGAGCTTGTTGCGGCCCTTGGCGCGGCGCGCGGCGAGGACCTTGCGGCCACCCACGGTGCTCTTGCGCGCGCGGAAGCCGTGACGGCGCTTGCGCTTGAGGTTGCTCGGCTGGAAAGTACGTTTCATGACGGGCCTCGAAGAGGGATTGAAAATCGAACGGGGCGTCTAGGACGCCGATCCCGAAGGGTCAAGAAGGACTGCGCGCCAAGCTCGCCTCGAGCATGGGCCGCAATATGCTCAAAAGCTGATCGCGAGCAATCGGGCCCTCCATGACCGCTTCGAAGATTTCCGACGGCGCAGCCACCGCAGTGCCGGCACCCGCAAGGCGCCGCGTGCCTGTCCGGCGTCTGCTGCCGGTCCTCATCATCGCCGCCGCTCTGGCAGCCGCCTTCGCGCTCGGCATCGGGGACTATCTCTCCCTCGCTGCGCTGCGCGAGAATCAGGCGGCCCTCGGCACCTGGATCGACGAGCGGCTCGCGCTGTCCGTGCTTCTCTACGTGCTCCTCTATGCCGGTCTCGTCGCCATCTCCTTTCCCGGCGCCTCGGCGCTGACGATCGCGGGCGGTTTCTTCTTCGGGCTCTGGGTCGGAACGGCGGCCGTGGTCGCAGGCGCGACGATCGGGGCCGTGCTTCTCTATCTCGCGGCCAGAACCGTTTTCGGCGATGCGCTGCGCGAGCGGGCGAAGGGCTTTGTCGGCCGCATGGAGCGCGGCTTCCGCGAGGACGAGCTCAGCTACATGTTCATCCTGCGCCTCGTGCCGCTCTTTCCCTTCTGGGCGATCAACATCGCCGCGGGCGTCCTGGGCGTGCGCCTGCGCAACTATGTGCTCGCCACGCTGTTCGGCATCATACCGGGTTCCTTCGTTTATGTGTCCATCGGCCGCGGCATCGCGGCGGGCGTCGCATCCTCGGACGAACTCGGCGGCGGCGAGGTGCTGCTGCAGGCGGAAACGCTGCTGCCTCTGATCGGACTTGTGATCCTCGCGCTGATCCCGGTCGTCTATAAACGTGTGCGGAGGAGAGAGAGTTGAGCGAACCCCTGCGGAAAATCGACACCGATATCTGCGTCATCGGCGCCGGCTCGGGCGGCCTGTCGGTCGCTGCCGGGGCGGCGCAGCTCGGCCGCGACGTCGTCCTCGTCGAACGCGGCGAGATGGGCGGGGACTGCCTCAACCGGGGTTGCGTGCCTTCCAAGGCGCTGCTGGCGGCGGGCAAGGCGGCGCAGCATGCGCGGGAAGCGGAGCGGTTCGGCGTGCATACGGGAGAGGTGCGCGTCGATTATGCGGCCGTCCACGACCATTTGCGCGGCGTCATCGATGCCATCGCCCCCAATGACAGCCAGGAGCGCTTCGAGGGGCTCGGCTGCACCGTCCTGCGGGAGGAGGCCCGGTTCACGGGGCCGAACAGCCTCGTCGCCGGCAAGACCGAGGTGCATGCCGACCACTTCGTCCTCGCTACCGGCTCATCCCCTCTGGTGCCGGAGATCGAAGGGCTGAAGGACGTGCCCTTCCTGACCAACGAGACGCTCTTCGACCTGACCGAAGCGCCCCGGCACCTTCTGATCGTCGGCGGCGGGCCTATTGGCTGCGAGATGGCGCAGGCCCACCGGCGGCTCGGCTGCGAAGTGACGGTCGTCGAAGGGGGAACGATCCTCGGGAAGGACGATCCCGAACTGACGGCGATCCTCAAGGCGCGTCTGCGCGAAGAAGGCGTCGTCCTGGAGGAGAACGCGCATGTCGCGCGCGTCCGCAAGGAAGGCGAAGACCTGATCGTGACGGCTTCGCGCGATGGAGAGGATCTCGTTGTCCGCGGCAGCCACATCCTCGTAGCCGTCGGCCGGAGCACTGACACCTCGGCGCTCGACCTCGAAACGGCGGGGGTCGAGACGAACGAGAAGGGCGTCCTCGTCGACGCGCAGCTCAGGACGACCAACAAGCGCATCTATGCCATCGGCGACGTGAATGGCGGCCTGCAGTTCACGCATGTCGCCGGCTATCAGGCGGGCATCGTGATCCGGAACATGCTGTTCAAGGTCTTCCCGCAGAAGAACGATCCGCACCGCATACCGCACGTCACCTATACCGAGCCCGAGCTCGCCTCGGTGGGCCTGACCGAGGCGCAGGCGAAGGAAGAGAACGTCTCCTACGAGGTCGCGCGCTGGAACTACGACGAGAATGACAGGGCGCAGGCGGAGCGGGCGACGACCGGCTTCGCGAAGATTTTGATCGGGCGCCGCGGCAAGATCCTCGGCGCCTCCATCATCGGCGAGGGGGCGGGCGAGCTCATCGGGGCGTGGTCGCTGGCCATCGCCAATGGGCTGAAGGCCTCCGCCTTCACCAGCACGGTGATGCCCTATCCCACTTTGAGCGAGGTCTCGAAACGCGCTGCCGGCGCCTATTACTCGCCGCGCCTGTTTTCGGGCCGGACCAAGCGCCTCGTCGGCGTGTTGTCGCGCTTTGACTGAGGCGGAGCGCCTCTCTCTCGCCCTGAAGGGCATAGGCGTGGTCCGCCACGACCTGCGCAACCTTCTTGCCAGCATGGAAATCGTCGCCGAGCGCATGGCTGCCTCGGACGATAAGAGACTCAACATGGCAGGCCCCCACCTCGTCAGCGGTATCGAACAGGTGGTGGCGCTGACACGCGCGATCCAGGATCTCGCAGACGTCGAGCAGCACGGGCAGGGCGCCGTGTCCCTCTTCCAGGCAGCGACCGAGGCGGTGGGCGAGCGCGACGGCGTGACCCTTGTCGGCGCCGAAGGCGTGACGGTCCGGGCCGATCACGACCAGCTCGTCCGCCTGCTGCGGGAAACGATCGACAATCCCTTGCAGCTGGGCGCGCGCGTCACGCTTGCGGCATCCGAGGCGCAGGGCCGCGTCACGATCGAAGTCGCCGATGACGGGCCGGGCATTCCCGATTATGCGCAGGATACGCTCTTCGTTCCCTTCAGAGGCGCACGGCGCAAGGGCGCGACGGGGCTGGGCCTGCCCATCGCGGCCGCGCTGGCAGAAGCCAATGGCGGCGCGCTTCGCCTCAGGAAGACCGACCCGTCCGGAACGGTGATCGAAATCGATCTGCCCGCGCCCTAGCCGGAGGGCCATCGGCGGTGGAACCACAGCCACTGGCCGGGCCTCTCGCGGATGAAGTCACCCAGGACCCCGTTTATCGCGCCCGTCAGCCGCTCCGTATCGGCTGCGGTGTCGCCGCTGCGCTCGACCTCGATCGGGTCATGCACCGTCATCGTGAAGCGGCTGCCCGGCTGCCGCACGATCTGTAGCGGGATGACGGGCAGGTTTCCCCGCAGGGCCAGCCGCGCGGCGGCCGGTGCCGTCATCGCGGAATGCCCGAGCAGCGGGACAGAGATGCCGTCGCCGAGCTTCTGGTCGGTCAGCATGCAGAGCGACAATCCGTCCTTGGCAGCACGCATCAGTTCGCGTCCGCCGCGCTTCCCCTTCGGGATCTGGCGGCGCGACATGACTGCTGCGCGAAGGCGGATGATCTTCTCGTCGACCAGCGGATTGTTGGCGGCGCGATACACCACGGCATAGCGAAGGCCGAGGCGATGAAGCGCGATCGCCATCGCTTCCCAATTCGCGAAATGCCCCGACACGAAGATGGCCGGGCGGCCCTCCCGGACGAGTTCGGTCACCCGCTCGCCGCGCAGAACGGTGGTGCGGTCCCCGACCGTGTCCAGATGGGCGAACTCTGCAACGGTGCGGCCGAGATTCTCCCACTCCTCCCGCAGGATATCCTCGCGCTGCGCCGCATCCAGTTCGGGCATGACGAGGGAGAGGTTCGCATGGCCCCTGCCATGCGGCTTGCGAAGGCGCGGCCCCAGGCGGCGCAGGAGCCATCCGAGCCTGTTCGAGGCTTTCTCGATGCCCACCCGCCGCGACCAGGCGAAGAGCATGTCCGCGCCCACCGCCTCTAGCCGGTGAAGAAGCGTCACCGGGCGGTTCGCCCGCGGCTCCGGCAGGGGAACATCTGCATCCCAGCGGCTGTCGGGATCGGCGAGCGTCACAGGGGACGCCCCAGTGCGGGTGCCAGAAGGGAAAGAAGCTGCGCCTCGTCGCTTACGCGCATGCTGACGGGCAGGGTGCGGATATGGCGCCGGATCGCGGCGGGCAGGCGGACGGCATCTTTTTCGGTCGTCACGAGCTGCGCCCCGTGCGCTGCCGCCTGGTCCACGAGACCCTGCACATCGTGCTCCCGATAGGGATGATGATCGGCGAAGGCGCGGGTTCCGCGAAGCTCGAAGCCGTGGCGGCGGAGCATGTCGAAGAACCGCTCGGGCCTGCCGATGCCTGCGAAGGCGAAGATCGCCTCGTCCCGGTCGAGCGCTGCGAGGTCGGGTTCGAGCCAGGCGGTGAATGTCGGTAGCGAGGCAGGCGCCGCTCGGCGCAAACCGGCGGGGGCGGCTTCATGCGGGCCGCGGGTGACGAAGACGGCTGCATCGGCGCGTGCCAGGCTGGCCTCCGGCGACTCTCGCAAGGGACCGGCGGGGAAGACTCTTCCATTGCCGAAGCCGCTCTCGGCGTCGATCAGCGCGAAGCTGAGATCCTTGTGCAGCGAGGGGTTCTGGTGGCCGTCATCCATCAGGATCGCATCCGCACCGTTCCGGGCGGCCTCGGCGGCGCCTGCGGGCCTGTCGGTCGCCACCCATACCGGCGCATGCCTGGCGAGAAGAAGCGCCTCGTCGCCCACTTCGCGGAACGTCGCCTCCGGCGACACGAAGACCGGCCCCTTCTCCGTGCCGCCATAGCCGCGGGTGAGGATATGCGCGAGGACGCCGTGCCGGGTCAGGAGGTTGGCGAGCAGCGCGGCGAAAGGCGTCTTTCCGACACCACCCATGGTGACGTTCCCGATGCAGACAACGGGAACCGCGGCGCGAACGGGCCGGGCCGCCGCGATCCGCCGGGCGACGATGGCGCCATAGGCGCGGCCTGCGGGCGAAAGGAGCCGCGCCAGAGGAGACGCGCCGTCCCGCGCCCAGAATGCCGGCGGCGAGAGCATCATCTGGCTTGCTCCAGCACAGGGCGCAGGGCGTGGATCACGTCGTCCAGCACGGCCGCAGCCGCATCGTCCGCCCACTCCCGCGCATGGCGCGCCATCTCTTCTCGCGTGACCGGATCGGTCATCAGGCGCAGGAGCGAGGCGCTGAGGTCGCGGCCATTGCGCACCAGGGCCGAGCCGCCGGCGCTGCGCATGGCGGCATAGGTGTCCTGGAAGTTGAAAAGATGCGGCCCGGTGATGATCGCGCAGCTCAGCCGTGCGGGCTCGAGCGGATTATGGCCGCCTGTCTTCACGAGGCTCCCGCCGATGAAGGCGACATCGCAGGTCCGGTAGAAGAGCCCGAGCTCGCCAAGCGTGTCGGCAACGTAAAGCGCGTGTTCGGGGCCGGGCAGCGCGCCCGTGCCCCTGCGCACGGCTGGCAGATCCCTCTGAGCGCAGAGGGCCTGCACTTCGGCTCCGCGCCCCGGATGGCGCGGGGCGATGACGGTGAGGAGGTCTGGCAGGCGCCCGCTGAGCTGCTGGTGGGCATCAAGGATGGCCTCTTCTTCTCCCGCATGGGTGCTCGCGGCCACCCAGACGGGCCGCTCGCCGATCGCGCGACGCAGCGCATCGAGCGCCGCTTCGTCCGCAGGCAGCGCGTCGGCGGCCTGTTTCAGATTCCCCAGCATGGGCACCTGCCGACCGGACAAGGTCGCAAGCCGCCGGGCGTTCTCCGTATCCTGCCCAAGCACGATGTCGAAGGCATCGAGCAGGCTGCGCGCCGCGTCCGCGCGCGGCTGCCAGCTTTCGAAGCTCTTCGGCGACAGGCGGCCATTGACGAGCGCCATCGGCACGCCGCGCGCCCTGGTTTCGCCGATGAGACTCGGCCACAGCTCCGATTCGACGAACAGCGCCGCATCGGGCCGCCAGTGATCAAGGAAGCTGCGGACGAAATGCGGCTGGTCGACGGGAACGTATTGGTGGATGGCGCGGGGCGGCAGGCGCTCTTCCATCAGGCCCGCGGAAGTCACTGTGCCGGTCGTAACCAGGAAATTGGTCTCCGGCAGCTCCGTACTTAGCCGTTCGATCAGGGGAAGGACGGAAAGCGACTCCCCGACGCTCGCGCCGTGCAGCCAGACGAGGGGACCGGACGGACGCGCCTGTCCCGGCTCTCCCTGCCGCTCGCCGATCCTTGCCGGGTCCTCCTTGCCGGCCTTGAGCCGGCGGGAGAGAGCGAGCTTCGCCAGCGGCTTCGCAAGCGAGGCGGCGCTGCGATAGGCGCGAAGAGAGAATGGCGGCTTTGACTGTGTCATGCCGCCATTTCCGCGCCTGAGGGGGCCGGGGCAACCTCTTCGTGCCCCATCATGCGGTCGCATGCGGCGGTGATTCGATTGAGCCCCTCCTCGATCTGCGCCCGTCCCCGCTCCAGCGCCTCCGGCCCGCGTCCTTCGATGCGGACCGGTTCGCCGAAGGCGAAGACGCCGCGTGAGAAGGGCAGGGGCAGGAGGAACCTGTCCCAGCTGCCGAGGAACCGCGCTCGGCGCACCGAATAGCTCATCGGGAGAACGGGAAGCCCCGACAGCCTGGCAAGCTGCGCGATTCCGGGCTGCGCCCGCTGGCGCGGCCCGCGCGGGCCATCGGGCGTGATTCCTGTATTGCGGCCTTCGCGGCCACTGGCGATCAGCGCCTTGAGCGCCGAGGCGCCGCCCTTGTTCTTGTCTCTCTTGCGCGGATCGGCGGCGGAGCCGCGCGCGGTGTCGATCCCGAAATGCCCGATCACGCGCGCGATCACCTCGCCGTCGCGATGCTCCGAGATCAGCATCCGGAAGTCGCGGCCCTGCTCGGCCTTGATCACCGGCATCATCAGGAGGCGCGAATGCCAGAAGGCGCAGATGAAGGGCTGCCCGCTGTCGATCAGCGCCTGATGATGCTCGTCGCCGATCCGCTCCCAGCGCACGGTCCCATGGACCAGCCGGATATATCCCGCCACCAGCGGCGGCAGGACGGCGAGGAGCAGGGGGGACAGGCTCTTTTTGCGGGCCACGGCGCACTCGTCTAAGCGAGGCGCGGCTATAGCGCGATGCTGCGCGCGAAGGCAAAGCGGAGCATGCGTGACGGCACGGACGGACCAGTTGGCTTTGCGCCTGTGGCGCGAGTTCCTGTCGCGCCACAAGGGGCGGCTGGCTTTCGGCGTGCTCGCCATGATCGGCCTCGCTAGCGCCGAGGCGGGCCTCCTCGCCGCAACGCAGTGGGTGTTCGCAGGCCTCGACCCCGCCCGCGGCGACGCGCCCGGCGCCGACCCTGCCACCGTCATGGTCTGGGGGCCCGTCATCCTGATCGGGCTCGGCGTCCTTCAGGCCGCCTTCTTCTATGCGCAGGCGGTCCTTTCCCAGGGCGCAGCGATCCTGACCCTCAAGGACATGCAGCACCGCATGTTCGCCCGGATCGGCGGCTTCGATCTCGCGCAGCTCGCGGGCGAAGGGGCAGGCCAGCTCGTCAGCCGCTTCACCAACGACCTGACCGTCCTGCGCGAGAGCCTGACGCGGGCGCCCAACGGGCTGCGCGACATCATCCGCCTCGTGGTCATCGTCGGCTATCTCGCCTGGCTCGACTGGGTCCTCTTCGCGGCTGTCCTGATCGTCTATCCGTTGGTCGGCCTGCCGGTCGGCTGGCTCGGCGGCCGCATCCGGCGGCTCGCAAGGCGGGTGCAGACGCAGATCGGCGGGCTGACAGGGCTTCTGACCGAGAGCCTCAGAGGACAGGCCATGGTGAAGACCTACGGCCTCGAAGAGCAGGAGCGCCGACGCCTCGGTCGCGCCTTCGACGAGCGGGCAGGGCTCCTCTTACGCCTCGTCCGCCTGCGGGCCGCGAACGAGCCGATCATCACCGTGATCGGCGCCATCGCCATCGGCGCGATCATCGGCGTCGCCGCCTTCCGCATCGGTTCGGGGTCGCTGAGCGGCCCCGAACTCGTCACCTTCCTCGTCGGCATGGCCGTCCTGTCCCAGCCCGCGCGCGGCCTCGGCACGCTGCACGCCGTGGTCCAGGAAGGCATGGGATCCCTGGAACGCGTCTTCGAAGTTCTCGACAGGCGCGGGACCATAACCGACCGTCCGGACGCGGAGCCATTGCAGCTCGAACGGGGCAAGCCCTCCGCGATCCGCTTCGAGGGCGTGACCTTCTCCTATGGCGAGCCGGCCGTGCTCGACGGGCTCACCCTCGACGTGCCAGCGGGCGCGACCGTCGCGCTGGTCGGCCCGTCGGGGGCGGGCAAATCGACCGTGTTCGGCCTCCTGCCGCGCCTTTACGAGGCGGGGAGCGGGCGGATCCTGATCGAGGGGCAGGAGGTGCAAAGCCTTACCCTCGACAGCCTGCGGGGCGCGATCGCCCTCGTCACGCAGGACGCGATCCTGTTCGACGACACTATCGCGGAAAATATCCGCTATGGCCGCCCCGGCGCCGATGACGGAGCCGTGGTCGCGGCGGCGAAGGCGGCGGCGGCGCACGGCTTCATCGAGGATCTGCCGGACGGCTACGGAACCCTCGTCGGCGATGCAGGGAGCAATCTGTCCGGCGGTCAGCGCCAGCGCGTCGCGCTTGCCCGCGCCTTCCTCAAGGACGCCCCGATCCTGCTCCTCGACGAGGCGACGGCGGCGCTCGACGCCCGCTCGGAGCGCCTGATCGAGGAGGCGCTGGAGCGCCTGTCGGAGGGGCGGACGACTCTCGTCATCGCGCACCGCCTGTCCACCGTGCGCCATGCCGACCTGATCGCCGTGATGGATCACGGCCGGGTGGTCGAGCAGGGGACGCATGAGGGGCTGATGGCGAAAGGCGGCCTCTATGCCCGCCTCGCCGCCATGCAGCTGCGCGAGGAGCTGCCAGCGTGAAGCCGTCCTATGTCGTTCTCCTGATCGCGATCACACTCGCATGGGGCCTGCATTTCACCGTGGTGAAGGCGACGGTCGATGCGATCCCGCCGCTCTTCTATGTCTGCCTGCGCATGGGGACGGTCGCGCTCCTGCTGACCCCGTTCCGCCGCTGGCACAAGGGGCGCATGCGGACGATCCTGATCGCGGGCGCCTGCTTCGGCGGGCTCAACTATGCCTTCATGTTCTACGGCCTGAAGCTGACCACGGCCAGCATCTCCGCCGTCGTCATCGAGAGCTACGTTCCCATCGCCACCGTCTTCTCGATCCTGTTCCTGGGCGAGCGGGTCGGATGGCGCCGCATCACGGGCATGGCAGTGGCCCTCGCAGGCGTCGCCCTCATCGCTACGGGCAGTTCGGAGGAAACAGGCAGCCGCAACCTGCCGCTCGGCGCGCTCTGCATTCTTCTTGCCGCGACGAGCGAGGCGGCGGGCGCGATCTTCGTCAAGAAGATCGAGGGCGTGAAGCCACTGGAGCTCCTCTCCTGGTTCGGGGTCGTCGGCTTCTTCGTGACGGGCATCCTGTCCTTGCTCTTCGAGACGGGACAGAGGGCAGCCTTCGTGCCGGAGGTGAACTGGGGCGTCGTCGGCGCGCTCGCCTATTCGGTCTTCGTCGCTTCGATCTTCGCGCATGCGAGCTATTATTTCTTGATCCAGCGCGCGCCGGTCAGCCAGGTCGCGAGCTCCGGGCTCATGGCCTCCGTCTTCGCGGTCGGCTTCGGCGTGCTCCTCCTCGGCGAGACCCTCACCGTCCGCTTCCTCTTCGGCGGGGCGATGACGCTCGCCGGGGTCGCCTTCATCCTGATGCGGCAGGAGCGGACCAAGCGCGCCGACCTACCGCCCGCCGTCAGCTCCGAGGTCTCGCCATGATCGAAGCGCCATCGCCCAATTTCGACGCCCGCGGCACGAATATCTCGATGGTCGTCCTGCACTATACCGGAATGAAGACGGGGCAGGCCGCGCTGGACCGCCTGCGCGATCCGGACGCGAAGGTCTCCGCCCATTATCTGATCGAGGAAGACGGCACGCTGTTCCGCCTCGTCCACGAAGCCGAGCGCGCCTGGCATGCGGGCGTCGCGCAGTGGCAGGGGCGCAGCGACGTCAACGCGATGTCCGTCGGAATCGAAATCGTCAATCCGGGTCACGAATTCGGCTATCGCGACTTCCCGGCTGCTCAGATCGACGCGCTGATCCCGCTGCTGCGCGACATCCTGCGGCGCCATGACATCCCCGCCGAGCGGGTGGTCGGCCATTCCGATGTCGCCCCGGACCGCAAGGACGATCCGGGCGAGTTGTTTCCGTGGGGCCGGCTGGCGGAGGAGGGGCTGGCGCTGCCGCCGTGGAACGGCGCCTACCCCCCAGCAGTTCCGGACGAGGAGAGCGCGCTGCAACGCTTGTCCCGCATCGGCTACGGGGTGGAAGTCTTCGGCGCCGCAGCCTGCGTTACCGCCTTCCAGCGCCGCTTCGCCCCGGCGGAGCTGGGCCAGGGGCTGACCGAGGCGACGCGTGCGGCAATCGGCTGCTACTCGTCCTGAGAGGCCTCAGAACGGCGCGGGCAGCATGCCGACATGCACCAGCGCCCACCACAGGATCAGCACGAACAGCACGAAGCCGATTCCCATAGCGCTTTTGCGTCCGCTACCTCTCATCTAGTGCCTGCCTTCCTGTCAGCTGTACCCGGACCTAGGCGCCCCGGCCCCCGAGCGGTAGGGGGGAAAGCGCAGGAGAGGGGGCATGCAGAACGATGGCATCTATGCGCTGCTCTTCGCCGCGATCAACGCGGCGGTCCTTCCGGCCTGGGCGCTGCTTCTCTTCGTGCCCCGCTGGGACTGGACGCAGCGGCTGGTCACGGCGGTGGCCGTGCCGCTCCTGGCCGCCGTCTATGTCGCGCTTCTTCTCTTCGCCCTGACGACCGGCGGTGGTGCCGAGGGCGTGGACTTCACGACGATGGAAGGCGTCGCCGCGATCTTCTCGCATCCGCTCGGCGTGGTGACGGGCTGGGCCCACTACCTCGCCTTCGACCTCTTCGTCGGGGCGTGGATCGCGCGGGACGCGCAGGGGTTCCACCTGCCGCACATCCTCGTCGTGCCCTGTCTCCTGCTCACTTTCGTGGCGGGACCGGCGGGCCTGCTCCTCTACCTCGTCATCCGCGCTGTCCGCGGCCGCCCCGCCAAGACGGCGCTCTAGATGAGGCGGGTCAGCGCCTCGTCGAGGGCCGAGAGGAAGCGCGAGCGGTCGGCCTTGGAGAAAGGCGGCGCGCCCCCGCCGACCTGATCGCCGCTGCCGCGCAGGTCGTTCATGATCGCCCGCGTCGCGATCGCGCTGCCGATGGAGTCAGCGGTGAAGGGTTTGCCATTAGGGCCGAGGACGGCCGCGCCCGCCTTGAGGCAACGGTCCGCGAGCAGGATATCGGCGGTCACCACCACCTTCGCCGGATCCGCCCGCTCGGCGATGGCGTCGTCGGCGGCATCGAACCCTTCGCTGACGACGAGGCGCCGGATCAGCGGATGCGGAGGCAGGCGGAAGCCGGCATTCGAGACGAACAGAACCGGCACGTTATAGCGCAGCGCGACGCGCATGCACTCGTCCTTCACCGGACAGGCATCGGCATCGACGAGAAGTTCGGTTTCGGAAGAGGCCATCAAGGAGAACGGGCGGCCCGAGGACCGCCCGCCGGTATCAGTTGTCGAGGAAGCTTCTAAGCCTGCGCGAGCGGCTCGGATGCTTGAGCTTGCGCAGGGCCTTGGCCTCGATCTGGCGGATGCGTTCGCGGGTGACCGAGAATTGCTGGCCGACTTCTTCGAGTGTGTGGTCCGTGTTCATTCCGATGCCGAAGCGCATGCGCAGGACGCGTTCCTCGCGCGGGGTGAGGCTCGCCAAGACCCGCGTCGTCGTCTCGCGCAGGTTGGACTGGATCGCCGCATCGATCGGCAGGATCGCGTTCTTGTCCTCGATGAAGTCGCCCAGATGGCTGTCTTCTTCGTCGCCGATGGGCGTTTCGAGAGAGATCGGCTCCTTGGCGATCTTCATCACCTTTCGGACCTTCTCGAGCGGCATGGACAGCTTGGCTGCCAGCTCTTCCGGGGTCGGCTCGCGGCCGATCTCGTTAAGGATCTGACGGGAGGTCCGCACGATCTTGTTGATCGTCTCGATCATGTGGACCGGGATGCGGATGGTCCGCGCCTGATCCGCGATCGAGCGGGTGATCGCCTGGCGGATCCACCATGTGGCGTAAGTCGAGAACTTGTAGCCGCGGCGATATTCGAACTTATCGACCGCCTTCATCAGGCCGATATTGCCTTCCTGGATCAGGTCCAGGAACTGCAACCCGCGGTTCGTGTACTTCTTCGCGATCGAGATCACGAGGCGCAAATTCGCCTCGACCATCTCCTTCTTCGCGATCCGCGCTTCGCGCTCGCCCTTCTGCACGGTCTGCACGATGCGGCGGAAGTCCTTGACCGTCAGGCCGGTCTCCTGGCTGAGCGTGCCGATCTCGTCGCGCAGCGCCACGATCTGGTCGTGGCCCTTGTCGGTGAAGTTCTTCCAGCCGCGGCCCTCATACTGGCTGACGCGCTCGAGCCAGTCGGGGTCAAGTTCGTGGCCGAGATAGGACTGCAGGAATTCCTGACGGTTCACGCCATAGCTGTCGGCCAGGCGCACGAGCTTGCCTTCGAGCGCCATCAGCGCGCGGTTGATCGCGTAGAGCTGCTCGACCAGCGCTTCGATCCGGTGATTGTGCAGGCGGACCGAGCGGACGCGCTCGACGATGTCCTTCTGGAGCTTCTTGAGGCGCTTGACCTGGTTCTCGGACAGGTCCTCGCCGCCCAGCTGCAGCTCGATCTGCTGGTCCTGCAGGCGGCGCAGCTTCTTGAAGTCCTCGGCGATGTCCGTGAAGGTCATCATCACGCCTTCGCGCAGCTCGGCCTCCTTGGCCGAGAGCGAAAGGTCGCCTTCGTCGAATTCGTCCTCGTCCTCGCCGGTCTCGGCGGCGCGCGCTTCCTGTTCCTTCTGGACGCGCTCGGCGACCTCCGGACGGGTCATGTCGGGACGGCTCTCGGGACCGCCGCCATAGGTCGCGTCGAGGTCGATGATGTCGCGCAGGAGGACCCGGCCTTCCTCGAGTTCCTCGCGCCAGACGGTGATGGCCTCGAAGGTGAGGGAGCTTTCGCAGAGCGCGCGGATCATGCTCTCGCGGCCGGCCTCGATGCGCTTGGCGATGGCGATCTCGCCCTCGCGGGAAAGAAGCTCGACCGAGCCCATTTCGCGCAGATACATGCGGACGGGATCGTCGGTGCGGTCGCTGTCGGCCTTGGTGTTGGTGGTGACCGTGGCCGCGGTCTCTTTCTTGGCGACGGCGGTGCCGCTCTCGCCATCGGCGGCCTTCTTCTCCGCCTTCTCGTCCTCTTCGTCGGGCTCGTCGTTCTCGGTGACGTTAATGCCCATGTCGGACAGCTTCGCCATGATGTCCTCGATCTGCTCGGAGGTGTATTCCTCCTCCGGCAGGACGGCGTTCAGCTCGTCATAGGTGACGTAGCCCTTCTTCTTCGCCGTCTCGATCATCTTCTTGACCGAGGCGAGGTTGAGATCGAGGACGGGGCGGTCGCCCTCTTCCTCGGCAGCCTTGTTGGTCTTGCTCATCAAAGAGTCCCGTGCGCTTCTGCGGCGGCGTCAGCCGCCGGTGTCGTCGTCGTCCGGCTTGTTCTCGGCGAGCAGCCTGGCTCTATGATTGAAGGCATCGAACCAGGTCCTCTCGCGTCCAGCGTCCAGATGCGCCTCCGCGGCGGCTTCGGCGACCTCGCCTTCGAGATCGCCCTGATAGCGGTCGATGGAGAGCGCGTTGAGCCACCCTTCTTCCGCCGCGTCGAAGCCCGCTTCGGGACGCACGAAGCGCGCCAACCGAACGAGCGGGTGCTTGGACCACCGCTCATAGGCCCGCGCAGCCTCCGAACTTGCGAGGATGTGCGAACGCAGGGCCTCACTGTCAAGTGAAGGCGCTTCGGTCAGCCAGTCGACCGTGCGGGAAAGAAGGGTCCTGAGCCCGTCTTCCTGCACTTCGAGCTCCAGAACGGCCTCTTCGTGATTGGCGAAGATCTCGGGATGATGGATCAGCGTGACGACGAGCTGCGCCTCGCGCACCGCATCCCCCGCATTCGGGGCGCCGAGGCGGGCCTTGAGGGCGGGCGAGACCGCGGGCGCGTCGCGGCGGCGGCGAAAATCCTGCTGAGAGAGCCACTGCCTGCGTTCGGCGGGGCGCTTGTCCGCCTCGCCGAGCTTCTCCCGCGCGAAGCCGCCATAGGCCTCGTTCACGTCCGCATCCTTGATCTGTTTGATCCGGTCCCAGAGCGCCCTCTTGAAGGCGGCCCGTTCCTCGGGCGTCGAGCGGGGATGGGTTTCGACATGATGGTCCCAAAGTACCTCGGCGAGGGGGCGCGCCGCTGCGATCAGCTCTGCGAAGGCGCCGGGCCCGTCCCGGCCGATCAGGTCGTCGGGGTCGAGCCCCTCGGGCAGGAAGACGAAGCGCAGCGACTTGCCCGGCGCGAGGAGGGGCAGAGCGCGGTCCACCGCCCGCCAGGCCGCGCTGCGCCCGGCGCGGTCACCGTCGAAGCATAAGACCGGCTCGTCCGCCGCGCGCCACAACAGGCTCAGCTGCCCCTCGGTCAGCGCGGTGCCGAGCGGCGCGGTCGCGGGCAGGCCGGCGCCATTGACCGCGATCACGTCCATATAGCCTTCGGTGACGATCAGCGGCTTGCCGTTGCCTGCGCCTCTGCGCGCTCTCGCGTAATCGTAGAGGACCGATGATTTGTGGAAGAGCGGCGTTTCGGGGCTGTTGAGGTATTTCGCCTTGGCATCCCTGGACAGGGCCCGGCCGCCAAAGGCGATCACGCGGTTCCGGCTGCCCAGGATCGGAAACATGATCCTGTCGCGGAACCGGTCATAGGTCGTCCCGTCATCGAGACGGATCAGGAGACCCGCCTCCACCAGCATCTCCAGCGGATAATCCTTGTTGAGGAGGAAGTCCTTGAGCGCCGTCCGCCCCGTCGGCGCATAGCCGAGGCCGAAGGCATCGCGCTGCTTCTGGGAGACCTTGCGCCGGTCGAGATAGGCGCGGGCGTCCGCCCCGTCCTGCCGGTTCAGCATGGCGCGGAAGAAGCGCGCGGCATCCGCGCAGGCTTCCGCCAGGCTCTTCGCCTTCTCCTCGCGTCTGCGGTCTTCCGGCGTGTCCTGCGGCACGGGCAGGCCCGCCTCCTCGCAGAGGCGCTCGACCGCTTCGGGAAAGGTCAGCTTCTGGACCTCCATCAGGAAGCCGATGATGTCGCCGTTCTTGTTCGACGAGAAGTCGAACCAGCGCTGCTTCTCGTCGTTCACGAAGAAGCTCGGCGTCTTCTCGCTCGTGAAGGGCGAGAGCCCGCGCCACTCGCGCCCCTCCTTCTTCAGCTTCACATGCCGCCCGATCACGTCGGAGGCGCGCAGGCGCGCGCGCAGCTCGTCCAGAAAATCAGGGGTAAAGCGGGTCATAGAGCTCAGGATAAAGCGCGGGCGCGGCTGGCGCGAGAGCGATTCGGGTGCCAAGGGCGGCTATGGCTTTCGGCGGAATCAACCTTTCGACAACCACGAGGGTATAGAGGCTTGATATGGCTACAGCACCTTCTCCCAGCGACAAACGGCAAACAGACCGTGTCCCGCTCGAGGTGCCTGCGCGCCTGCTGATCGGGGAAGAGGCGCATGAAGGAACGTTGATCGACTTGTCGATGACCGGCGTCTCACTGCACTGCATGAAGCGCCCGCAGCTCGGCCAGCGGATCGTGGTCTACGCCGAAGGCGTCAGCCGTTTCGAAGGGACGGCCGTGCGCCTGTTCAAGCACGGCTTCGCGATCAATTTCTCGCTGACCGAGACCAAGAAGGCCCGCCTGAGGCAGAAGCTGGCGGAGATCTCGGGGCAGGCGCTGCCAGAGGTCGAGCCGCTGCCCGCGCCCGTGACCGCAGCGCGCGCCGAGCGTCACAAGACGGTCCGCTTCGACGATGGCAGCGAGACCGCCTGCGAGGTCCTCGATGCCTCCGTCGTCGGCTTGACCCTGAAGAGCGCGAAGCGCCCACCGCTCGGCACCAGCGTCACGGTCGGCGACGCGCGAGCAAAGGTCACCCGCCATACGGCGAGCGGCTTCGTCGTCGAATTCGAAGGCTACTGGGCCGCCGTCAGCGCCAACCACCGGTACTGAGCGGCAGCCTGCGCCTCACCCGTGGAAGTGGTCGTAGATCCGCTCGGCGAGCTGTTCGCTGATCCCTTCTACACTCTCCAAGTCGGCGCGCTTCGCCCGCGCCACCGCCTTGGCCGAGCCGAAATGGTTGAGGAGGGCCTTCTTCCTCTTGCCGCCCACGCCGTCGATGGCGTCGAGCGGGTTCTTCTTCATGTCCTGTGTCCGCTTGGCCCGCTGAGCGCCGATGACGAAGCGGTGCGCCTCGTCCCTCAGCCTCTGCAGATAATAGAGGACCGGGCTGCGCGGGGGCAGGAGGAAGGTCTGGCGGCCGGGCATGTGGATCTGCTCGGCGGCTGCGGAAGCCGAGCGGTCTGCGACCTTCGCGCCCGAGCCGGTCGTGCGGCGCGGCTTCGAGATCGAGACCAGGGCGATCTGGCCGTTGGCGATATCGGTGCCGACCTCGATCCCGGCGCCCGCCATGGCCCAGCGGGCGGCGCCGAGCTGGCCTTCGCCGCCGTCAATGACGACGAGGCTCGGCCAGTCGTCATCGCCGGGCTTTGATTCCTTGAGCAGGCGGGAGAAGCGCCGCTTCATCACCTCGCGCATCATGCCGAAATCGTCGCCAGCGGACAGCGTCTCGTCCTTGATATTGAACTTGCGGTATTTCTGCTTGGCGAAGCCATCCTCGTCCGAGACGATCATCGCGCCGACCTGGCCCGTGCCGCCCAGATGCGAGTTGTCGTAGCATTCGACCCGGCGCGGCGGCGCGGTCAGCTCCAACGTCTCCTGAAGCTCTTTCATCAGCTTCTTCTGGCTCTGCGTGTCCGCGAGCTTCCGGCCGAGCGCCTCGCGCGCGTTCATCCGCGCGTGGCGCGTCAGCTCCCGCCGCTCGCCCCGGCGCGGAGTGAGGATCTCGACCTTGCGCCCCGCCTTGATCGACAGCGCCTCGGCGAGGAGGGCCTGATCGGGAACGTCCTCTGAGAGGAGGATCAGGGCAGGGGGCATGCGGCCGTCATAGAACTGCGCGATCCATGCGCCCATCACCTCGCCGGTCGGCACGTCCTCATCCGCGCGGGGAAAATAGGCCTGATTGCCGAGATTCTGCCCTGCGCGGAAGAAGAAGGCCTGGACGCAGGCCATGCCGCCATCCGCATGGACCGCGAAGATGTCCGCTTCGCCGACCGAGGCCGTGTTGATGCCCTGCGTCTCCTGAATATAGGCGAGGGCGCGGATGCGGTCGCGCAGGCGGGCGGCGCGCTCGAACTCCATGCGCTCGGCGGCCGC